>JAAUYD010098112.1_pt1 | contig 53785 bp, 51 predicted proteins | sample 7278101 | NCBI WGS metagenome assembly JAAUYD01 (sample SAMN14350128, study PRJNA611818) | marine sediment metagenome | isolation source: surface marine sediment (0.6m) | place: French Polynesia: Moorea | collected 2018-08
CACGGGCGTTGCCGACATGGAAGCCATGTTTCAGGGTATCACCCTCTCCTCTGACAATTACGATGCCCTTCTCATCGGTTGGGAGGCTCAGGATGTTAAAGATGCTGTGTGGTTTCAGGCTGGAAACTCACAATACAGCTCAGGGACGCCCGCCGATGCCCGTCAGAGGCTCATCAATGATCATAATTGGCGCATTGACGACGGTGGGGAGATACCATAGGCCTCGGGTGGCTTATGGACTTCTGGAACCCTGGAACCAACTCAGGTACGAAGGGCAGCAGCAGCGCGTGGAGCGGCGGGGACAATCCGGAATTGCGACTCAGCGCCATCGGCTTTCGTCCGGTGCGCGATGAACTTCCAGCCAACCAGCTGGAAGCGCTACAATACTATGCTGCCACTTGCCAACCAGAGACGAGTTTAGACACAACTAAATCCCACCTGGAATACCTGGGCGATTGGTATGACATTCAGATAAAGTACCAAAAACAGTGACCCAATGCCGGGTCTGTGCGCTCCGGCCCTAATATGAGCCTGTTCTACTACTTCCGAAATGTATCGCAAAAAAACAAGAACGCTCTCCGACCCAATTGGGTTGCGGGTGTCAGCCCGCGCTAGGGGTAAAGCGTATCATCCAGCCAGACCGGCCCATGATCGAAAAAGAGAAAGAATTATCTCACGGGCCGTTGAGGACGTCGAGGGAGGCCGCTGAGGGGAGAAAGATAGGGGCACCCTCAAGTACTGCTGTCCTGCCGCCGCCTAAACTGGCGGATTTTCCAAAACTGAGCTCCTTTTCAACCTATGCGAAGTACGCCCAGCGATAACCAATGCCAACCCTCGAGACGCCTGGAATGGACATTTCTCCTCAGGACGGCGGGATATGCCATGTTTTCCGCGAGTCACAACTTCTCGCCGATCCGACCCGGGCTCAACAAACGCTACAGCGCGGATCCATCAAACCGGTCTGGGGATCGCACTTGCCACTGCCGGCGTTATGAGAACGGGTTTACCAGGACATTCTTCAAAACCGGGGCAGGATCGATTCTATCTGTACCTTTGCGCAGTTCAAAATGCAGGTGGGGGCCGGACGTGCGGGTACCGGTTCGGCCGAGGGTTCCGATGATCTGGCCAGCTGTGACCGGATCCCCGGTGCTGACATTGATAGTGTGCAGATGCATATAGATGGACCCCACCTGGCTGTCGTGTTTGATGTGCACGTAAAGGCCACCTGGCCCCATGGCAGCCTTTGGAAAGGTTTTGGATGCGCTCGGCGTGAGGGGGCGACTTTTCCCTTGGCCCGGCAGGTCCACGCCGGCAAAGGTGACGCTGCCGGCAGCTGCGGCGCGGACCGGCTCGCCCAGGGTGCCGTCCAGATCGATACCCCGGTGGCCTGGGTCGCCTTTTTTCCCACGCTTGTTGCCGAAATAATCGAGTACCACCCTTGGTGCACCGTCTAGGGGAGATACGATCTCAATGCCGCCTACGTTGCCCATTGGTTCAGGAGCGGCGTTGCGATAGGTGCTGAGCAGCCGCCTGCGAATGGTGAGGACCCTGTCTTCAGGTTCGGTGTGGCGCACCCGATCCCCAAAAAACCAATGGGATATGGGATGCCGGTGGGGCACGCTATTAAAAGTGGTATCCAAATCCCTGCATTGCTTTGAAAACACGTTTAAAATCGCTGCGGCAAAGTATAGGTTGGCGTCGATCTTTTCAGCTTTCCATTTATTGAACGGATATTTATCCATAAATAACGTGTTCAGCTCCCAGATACCATCTCGCTTGAGATAGAAGCGGTACGTCTTGCCCCGGATATGGGGTGCGTGCATGTCCAGGTCGATCCGGGTGACACCGCGCCTGGGTTCCCTATCTGGCGTACGCGGTCGGCATCCGGATTGATCGACCATAAGGGCTCCTAAAAGAAACGGGTCGATTTCAAAATGGCGACCATGGGCTTCGATGGCTCGGCTGTACTGGGTGAGTCGCGCTTCGGGCATGGGGCCGCACAAGGTGCTGAGGGCAGTGCGAAACCGATCTGAATCGAGCAGGGCAGGGGAGGGGGGTTCCGGGGGCCACATTGCAGGTGTTACATCTTGACGCGCCAATTTATGCCGGACCGTGACACTCTGACCGATGCGGCGCTGCCAAGTGGGTCGTTGAGACGCGGCAATACTGCTGAAGCAGATGAGCACGGCAAATATTGCTGTAAATACGCGGATCATAGCGCAGCTACTACCAAATATTTCGATTAAAGTCCCCATTTAAAGGGGCACCTTGGCCAAACAATGCCATTCTATGGGAATTATTCCGCTCTGCCGCCTTGACACGAGCCCGCATCACCGATAATGATGGCTCAAACTTTTAGGGTTGGAAACGCACGTTAGTTAAAATTTTATTGAGGCTTAGCGGCATTTTATTAACTTTCGCGGCAGGGGTAGGGAATGATGGCAATGCCTGTGTCAGTAATCGCTGCGGGTGGATCGATTGTAGATCTGGATGCCACACTGCTCATACAGCTCGTCATTTTTTTGCTCGTGTTTTTGGTGCTAAAGCAATTTTTGTTTCGGCCTGTTATCGACTTGATCGAGGCGAGGCGCAAAGCAACCCAAGGTACGCGAAGCGAAGCTACAGCCCTCGAAGAAGAGGCAGGGCGTCTCAGCGATGATGTCGAGAAGCGGCTCGCTGAGATTCGCGCTGAAGCTGGCCGGGAGCGGGAGCAGATGCTAGAGGAGGCCAAACGGCGCGAGCGGGATATCGTTACTAAAGCCAGGGATGATGCCCGCAACGTCGTGGTTCAGGCCAAAGAGGAAGCAGTGGCTCAGGGTGAAACAGTAAGAGAAGCGCTAAAGCAAGAGATAGTCCCCCTTGCCAGCGCCGTCACCACCAAGGTAGTGGGCCGCCAGATATAGTAGGCTGCGGCAGACAGAGAAAGGGGCACCATGGGACTTAGAAACCTCCTGTTTGTGTTGGTATTCGGCGTGGCCATGGCCAGCACACCGGTCCAACGCGTTGAAGCCTCAGAGGAAACAACGGCCCATGAGGCGTCTGATACGCACGGTGCCCATCAGCTCAACTGGTTCGATTTTTCGCAAAAGGGCGCGCCGCCTCTTATTGCCCTGCTCATTAACTTTGCCTGTCTCTGTCTCATCGTATACCTCATGCTTCGCAAACCACTTTCAAATCGATTTTCAGAGCGCAAAGCATCATTTGAGAATGAGATGAAAGAGGCCAGTGATCTAAAGCTTAAGGCACAAGCCGCACTTGAGACCGCGCGCCAAAAGACAAGGGATCTGGACCAAGAGATGGATAAACTGCGGCGGGAAATCCTCGACGTGGGCAAGGCAGAGTCAGCGCGGATCCTGGAAGATGCTGAGACGCTGAGCGAGCGCCTGAGATCCGATGCCCTGGCAATGGTGGAACAGGAGGTCGCCCGCTTAAGTCAAGCGATCAAAAAGCAGGTCGTCGAGGAGATCATCGCTATGGCAAAAGCGCAGATAGAGCAGCAATTAAATAGTGAGGATCACGATCGATTTATAGCTACCTATATTACAACTGTGGATGACGATAGAGCTTCTATGCCGCCAGAACCCTGAGAGCAGCAACGCGAGGTACAGAAATGACAACCGGAAGCATCGCTCGCAGATATGCCAAAGCCCTGTTTGCCATTGGTGAAGAAAAGGGCAACTTGCTCGGATTGCACCGGGAAGTACAGAACATGGCAGACATTTGGGCTGGGAGCGAAGATCTGCGGATTACAATAACGAATCCGCTGCTAAGGACCAGTGCCAAGCGTCAGATATGGAGTACGATTCTCAGCCGGCTCGGTATATCGATTATCGGGAAAAACTTTTTTTACCTGCTCTTTGATAAAGGCCGCTGTGCTGAGCTGCCGGGTATTGCACGCGAATTCAGCGCCCTTTCGGATCGAAAAGAGAATCGCCTTAGAGCGGAAATCATAACCGCAACGCCCCTTTCCGACAATGTATCGTATCGGCTGAAAGCGGCGTTGCAGCGGCGCACCGGCAAAATGGTGGTAATGACAAAGCGCGAGGACCCGGACGTGTTGGGTGGCGTGATCACCCGCGTTGGGGACGTGATGTACGACGGATCTTTAAAAACGCAGCTAAAGCGGATGAAAGAGGCCATGCTGGGTCAGGGGTAACCCCGATGCAGCGCAACCCGGAGCGGCGGCCCGACGGTTATGGGACGACGCCCGAATGGACGAGACATGCAGCTTCGAGCAGAAGAGATAAGCAGGATTATCAAGCAACAGATCGAATCATTCGATCAGAAGGTTGAAATCACAGAGACCGGCACCATCCTGACAGTGGGCGACGGGATCGCGCGCGTCTATGGACTCGACAATGCCATGGCGGGCGAGCTTTTGGAATTTCCCCACGACGTGATGGGGATGGTCCTCAATCTCGAGGAGGACAACGTCGGCGTGGTGCTTTTTGGCGATGACTCTGAGCTGCGCGAAGGCGATATCGTCAAACGCACCGACCGCATCGCAGACGTGCCCGTGGGCAAGGCCCTGCTCGGGCGCGTGGTCAATGCCCTGGGTCAGCCCATTGACGGCAAGGGCGCCATCGAGGGGGACGAGCGACGGCGAATTGAGATCAAGGCGCCTGGCATTGTCCAGCGCCAGCCAGTACGGGAACCGCTCCAGACTGGTATCAAGTCTATCGATGCGATGATCCCCATCGGCCGGGGTCAGCGGGAGCTGATCCTGGGGGATCGGGGCATCGGCAAAACCGCCATCGCGATCGACACCATCATCAACCAGGCAGAGACAGATGTGCACTGCATCTATGTCGCCGTGGGACAGAAGCAGTCCACTGTGGCCAGAATTGTCGCGCGACTCGAGTCCACTGGCGCCATGGCGTACACGACCGTGATCTCAGCGGGCGCCTCAGAGATGGCACCGCTTCAGTTTATCGCACCCTACACGGGCGCCACCATGGGCGAGTATTTCCGAGACAACGGCATGCACGCGCTCGTCATTTACGACGACCTTTCAAAGCAAGCCGTGGCCTATCGGCAACTTTCCCTGCTGCTCAGACGGCCGCCGGGACGTGAGGCCTATCCGGGCGACGTGTTCAACCTGCACAGCCGCCTGCTCGAGCGGGCCGCCAAAATGAGCGACGAGTTGGGGGGCGGTTCCCTTACCGCACTACCGATTATCGAGACCCAGGCCGGCGATGTCTCGGCCTACATTCCCACCAACGTGATTTCGATTACAGACGGGCAAATCTACCTGGAGCCGGACCTCTTCTTTGCGGGTCAGCGTCCTGCTATTAACGTGGGTATCTCGGTCTCCCGGGTGGGCGGCAACGCGCAAATCAAGGCCATGAAGAAGATCGCCGGTTCCCTTCGATTGGACATGGCGCGATTCAGAGAAATGAAGGCGTTTGCCCAATTTGCTTCGGACCTCGATGCGGCGACCCGGGCCCAGCTTGAGCGGGGACGTCGGCTCGAGGAACTGCTCAAGCAGGGTCAGTACGCGCCCCTCAACGTGGGAAAGCAGATTCTCGTCATTTATGCCGGTGTGAACGGTTACTTGGACGATTACCCGGTCGGGACGGTGTCCAGATACGAAAACGAGCTCTACGCGTTTGTTGAGAAAAACCACCCAGATGTCCTCGAGTTGGTACAGAAAAAGAAGGTGCTCGACGACGAGGTGGAGGGTGGGTTCAAAAAAGCACTCGACGCCTTTAAGCAGCATTTCAAGGCCTAGGCGCGCGTCATGGCGAATCTTAAAGCAATCCGCAGGCGGATCACGAGCGTAAAGAATACGCAAAAAATCACCCGCGCCATGAAAATGGTCGCTGCTGCCCGGTTGAGACGGGCTCAGGAGACGGTTGAGCGATTTCGATCTTACGCGGATTTGACGTCCACGATTTTGACCGAGGTGGCCAAGGGTGCGACAGAGGCGGATCACCCATTGCTCGAGCGGCGGAAGACCGAGAAGTCCCTTTTGGTCGTCATCTGCGCGGATAGGGGCCTATGCGGTGCGTTCAACGGCAACCTGTGTCGCGATGCGTTTAAGTACGTTCAGGAGTCAGATCCGGCACCGAATATATCGATTATAGGGCGCAAAGCGATTGATTATTTCGAGCGGCGACCCGTTACAATAGAAAAAACCTATAGAGATGTTTACGACAATCCGGGCTATGAAAAGGCTGCTGAAATTGCCCGTGAACTCGCCGATCAATACGCGAAAGGTGAAGTGGATCGCATTGATTTTGTCTACAACGAGTTCATATCTATGATGAGCCAGAGACCCGCGGTTCGCCAGTTGCTTCCGGTTGTACTGCCAGAAGAAAAAAACGATGGTGAAGATGAGTGGGAGGTTCCAGTTGACTTTATCTTCGAGCCGAACAGGGAGGATTTGCTGGGCAAACTCCTACCCCAATACGTGGAAGTGCAAGTATACAGGTCTCTGATCGAGTCTATGGCTGCTGAACACGCGGCCCGTATGACGGCGATGGATAGTGCCACCAAAAATGCCGCGGAGATGCTGGATAACCTAACGCTGATTTATAACAGAGCGCGACAGAGCGCGATTACCAGCGAGCTGATGGATATTGTAGGCGGCGCTGAAGCCCTCAACGAATAATCCGGGAGCACAAAAAGATGGCTGAATACCAGTTAGGAACAATTACCCAAGTGATCGGGCCCGTCGTGGATGTAACCTTCAACGACGGTGACCTTCCCACTATTTACACCGCACTCGAGGTCACCAATCCCGGTATTGGCGACGAGGAATGGAACTTGGTTCTCGAAGTGTCGCAGCACTTGGGTGAGCGAACTGTAAGAACCGTTGCCATGGATTCGACCGACGGCCTTGTGCGAGGCATGAACGCTCGAAATACTGAAAATCCAATTATGATGCCGGTGGGTGATGAGTGCCTTGGTCGCATCCTCAACGTCGTGGGCAAGCCAGCGGACGAAGCAGGTGCGGTGGTAACGGATATGAAGCTTCCGATTCACAGGGAAGCCCCCCCATTTATCGAGCAGGATACCAAGGTCGAGATTTTCGAAACTGGGATCAAAGTCGTGGACCTTCTAGCGCCGTATCGAAAAGGGGGAAAGATCGGGTTGTTCGGCGGCGCTGGTGTGGGAAAAACAGTGCTCATCATGGAACTCATTAACAACGTGGCCAAAAAACACGGTGGGGTTTCCGCATTTGCTGGCGTTGGAGAGAGAACCCGTGAGGGCAACGACCTGATGCTCGAGATGAAAGAGAGCAAGCTCGAGACGGGTGAGTCAGTCCTTTCCAAGGCGGCCTTGGTGTATGGGCAGATGAATGAGCCGCCAGGTGCGAGATTGCGTGTGGCCCTTTCCGCGTTGACCGTGGCCGAGTACTTCCGCGACTACCAAGGGCAGGACGTGCTGCTGTTTGTCGACAATATCTTTCGATTCACCCAGGCCGGTTCTGAGGTGTCTGCGTTGCTCGGTCGGATGCCGTCGGCAGTGGGATATCAACCCACCCTGTCCACTGAGATGGGCGAGCTCCAGGAGCGCATCACCTCGACTACCAAGGGGTCGATTACATCGGTCCAGGCCATCTACGTGCCGGCCGACGACCTGACCGACCCGGCGCCGGCCACGGCGTTTGCCCACTTGGACGCCACCAGTGTGCTGTCCAGGCAGATCGCTGAGTTGGGTATTTATCCGGCCGTCGATCCCCTTGACTCCACCTCGATTCTACTCGATCCGGCGATCATCGGCGACGAGCATTACGCCACGGCACGTGAGGTGCAACAAGTGCTCCAGAAGTACAAGGATCTACAGGATATCATTGCGATTTTGGGTATGGATGAGCTCTCTGAAGAGGACAAACTCGTGGTTTCCCGGGCCAGAAAAATGCAGCAATTCCTGTCCCAACCGTTCTTTGTGGCCGAGCAGTTCACCGGGTTTACCGGTCAGTATGTGGAGTTATCAGACACGATTAAGGGATTTAAGGAAATACTGGCGGGGAATATGGACGACCTGCCAGAGCAGGCGTTCTGGATGTGCGGTTCGATTGAGATGGTAAAGGAAAAGGCCGATAAGATGGCGCGACAGGCCAGGGGGTAAGTGCCATGAGTGAGACGCTTGCGGTCAAGGTCGTCACCCCGCGCGGCAGCCTTATCGACGAAGTGGTGGGTGCGTTTACAGCCAGATCGGAAATGGGAGAGTTCTCGATTCTACCCAATCACCGGGCAATCATGGCTGCCCTTGCGGTTGGTCCCATGGTCATCGATCGACCCCAAACCGGCAAGGCCGCGTTTGCCCTGGATCGGGGCTTCCTAGAAGCCGGTGCTGACCACGTGAACGTGATCACAGAACAGTGTGTACCGGCCGAAGAAATCGACGCGACCGCGGTAGCCCAAGAGGTGACAGCGCTCGAGGGACAGTTGTCTGAGATGGATCTCGGTACGCCCGAAGCCACTCAAGTGATCGCCGATCTGGAGTGGGCAAAGACCCGCTTGATCGTTGCCCAAATGTCGTAAGCGCCAAAAATTACTAAAAAACAACAAATTTTTTGATGGTCCGACGCAATGGATTATTCTGTATGATGTGAGATTATCCATGTGCGGGGCAAAAAATAGGTGCTTCAGGGGTAGTCAAATAATGTACACGTATATCAAATAGGGTATACTGTACAAAGTATCTTCAAATGTTTGGGAGGAGAACAATGGTTTGTCGTCGTTGTCAAATGCTGGTTCTAGGTCTTTTGGGGCTCATTTTTCCGGCGTTGGGCGGAGGGTGTAGCTCGTCAAAACCAGTTGAATTTAGTAATGAAACCGATGTCGACTGTATCCCCGACAGTATTCAGGCATGTGACTGCCCAGACGGTACGACGAGCTATCAGGAGTGCAACGCTACCGGCGATGGCTGGTCTGAATGTTTGTGCGGCGGAGATACGGAAACCGAAACCGGAACCGAGACCGGCACGGACACTGAAACAGAGACGGAGACGGAGACAGAATCTGAAACAGAGTCGGATTCAGAAACCGAATCAGACACAGAAACCGAATCTGATACTGAAATAGACAGCTGTTATGACCTGGTATTTCTATCGCCGGCGATCTGGGGGGCGGTCATTACCGAGGCCAATAACGACAGCGATCCAAATACAGATTGCGTGCAGTATACGGCCGTCATTGAAGCGGATAAACCTGTTGATGACACAGTGGTGTGTTTGTATATCGACCGGATAACCAACCCCGACCCGCTGGACTGTGTTGAGCCCCTGGGTGGCTCCTTGATCTCCATTCCCGTAACCCTATGTCAGGGAGATCACTTACTGGAAGCAGAAGTCGAGCCGGCCTCGGTGGGTCCAGAGTTTGATTGCGATCCAGTGCGGATTTTTACAACCGTGTGGGAGAACCCCTCCTGTTCCATCACGTCTCCAGAAAACCTTTCGACCAATCAGGCACAACCCACCCTGTGGAACCAGGCGACCATGGACATTGCGGTGAGCACCAGTGGAAATGACGCCGACCTCTGGGTAGGCGGGGTGAATCTGGGCAATCAGCCGGCAGTATTCGGTACTGTGAACTTTACCAACGCGGATTTGGATGAGGATGACGAAAATATAGAGATTCGCGTTGTCTGCAACAATCAGGGCGACGGCAATGGATCGACGATCGTTTCTTACTACATTAATAAAGACACGGTAGCTCCTGCAGTAGATATCATCTCACCTGACACGGGCACGGCCTTGGGGGCAGATGACTGTCCGTTCACCGTAACGGTCACTGGTATCGAAGCCGGACAGGAGGTCTGTGCGAACTACAATGGTCAGTCCCCATTGACTGAGGGGTGTGACGATACGTCTACGGGCATCACCGACGAAATCGACCTGCTCGTGGCCTGCGTGGACGGCGAGGACCTCACCGTCACAGCTGCCAGCCAAGACGCCCACGGCAACCAAGCGAGCGATGCCATCCTCGTGACTGCAGATACGGGCGTGCCGGCAGTGCTGATTCAAAGTCCTGAAAACAGCAGGGTCTACAACAAAGCAGACGACACTTTGGACGATACAACGGATGCCTTTGAACATGTGGTGGTTGCGTGCACGGATGGGGATTACAATCCGGCGAATATCACATTACAGGTCGATGGGTTGATCCTTTCGGACTTGAATCCAACCATCCAGGCAGCATCATGCATGGGACTTGCGTATCAACTGACCTTTGATGCGTACGCCTTTAGTCAGCTGACAAACGGGTTGCAAACAACGCACACGGTGTCGCTCACAGTCTCTGATGGATTTAACACCAGCCCCCCGGCCGAGGTGACCTTTGTAAACGACACGATAGCACCTACGTTGGAAATTCTAGAGCCTGTTCCTGTTTTCTTTAGCGGTTCTGACGACAATTGCACAGATACGCCAGAATTTGAAGTACCTGTTACCGTGGCTGTTTATGGGTTGGAAATTGGTGAAAATCTAACGGTCAGTATCGCCAATGGCGGGGTGCCGGTTGGCGATTCTCCATATGTGGTGCAATCGGCCAATGCCCAGGTGGACACCTTGTATTTCGGACCTGTTTGCGGATCCGGGCCTGATCTCGCGGGTCTGGAAATCGCATCAGGCCAAAACAGCATCCGCGCAGAAACAACAGATGCAGCTGGAAACGTTGCAACACCCGTGCAAAAAGACATTACCCAAGGGAGCGGCACTGTGATCTCTCCGTTGCAGAGTGCGCTGCTCAGCCTGGGAGATGATTGCGATGCCGGCGGTGACTTTGGCATAGAGGTAGATGTCGAAATCGATAGTGATATTCCAGATGGCTCAGAGGTGGAAGTTCTGGTCTCGAGTTCAGCTGGTGGATGGGAATATCCGACCCCGGGTTCGGATGTTTGGTCTACTGACTGCAGCAGTCAGGGAGCATCCTGTACTCATACTTTCTGTGTGAGCGTACCAACTGACAGCGGCCAGGTCGAACAGACCGACATTGAGATTCAGCTATTTATCAGCGATGTGGAGATGCCTGGCGGACCATCAGGCATTACCGTGGATATTTCTGCTGCAAATGCTCCCACTGTAAATACATTTAGTGTGTTAAATCGCCGTGCCGCTCAGGTTCGATTGTCTTGGGACTCGGTCGAAGACCGACAATCTGGCATGCTAGAGGAGTGGGACGTGCGGTGCATTGCAAACACCACCATTTCCCTTGGAAACTGGGATTCAGCCGCCCAATTCGTTGGAGAACCAACGCCCCTGGCAGCTGGTCAAACCCAAACATTGGATATCTCAACTGACGTGAACGGCAACAAACTAAGGTTCGGAAATACCTACTCCTGCGGTATTCGGGGTCGCAACGCCGTTGGGCTATGGTCAGATATTGCCGCCTGGGCAGACATTACAAACAGCCACATTGGCCTGAGGTCGGACTGGGCGACCATCGAGGGATATACCAGGGCTGATTATGGCTGGTGGTATTTTCCATCAATCTCCCCGGCTGGAGATGTAAACGGAGACGGGTATGATGATCTGTTAGTGGGCTATGGTGGAAATCTTTGGGGGAGCATGAATTTGGGGAAAGCCGCGGCATTCTATTTTGGCTCAGCGAGTGGACCGTCAGCACCGTTTAATATTACCTGTGCAGATGCCTCTTTTGGTGGAGCCATGGCTGGTATTGGCGATTTCGACGGCGTCGAAGTAGATGGTGAGACATATGTTGATATTGCCGTTGCAGCGCCGGATGAAGGTTATGTGTATATTTTCTTGGGTGGACCAGATTTCGGGGAGGGTGGAACATTGGATTGCTCAGGAGCTGATTTCGTGATTCAAGGGCCCAGCTCTGGGTGGGAGCTCTTTGGCAATTGGGTGGCCCCGCTTGGCGACTTTGATGGCGACGGCCTCGCTGATATCGGTATTGGTGAGCCATATTCGTTATGCACTAGCTATTGCGATGGCAGGTCGTATGTTGTTTTCGGACGAAACGATGTAGGAACTATCAACCTGATTGGCGGTAGTCGGGCAAACGGCACCCTGAGGATCGCCGGAGATGTGGGGCTTGAAAAGTCCGCTGGCGGATACCTCACCGGTGCCAACTTCGATCGGGATGGGTATACTGATTTGATATTCGCCCAAGCGTACGGCATTGGGAATAGTAATGTGAGCATTTTGTACGGGTACGACGTGGATAAGGAAGCCAACCCAGACACAATTATCGATGTTGATCCCACGGCGTTGGTCCACATTTTTTGCCCAGATACAAACGGGTTAACCTATTTTGGCTTACATGGGATTACGTCCATCGATTTTAACGGCGATACATGGCCTGACTTGGCCGTGGGTGCGTCTGCAGCCCAAGTGTCGCTTCAGGATCCAGGTTTAGTTTATATTTTCCTGAACGACGGTACAGGTAATATCGCAACAACAGAATCCAATTATATCGATGGAGTGGCGGATTTTGACAATTTTGGACAACCACTTGCATCCATGTACGATCTCACATCTGGCGCGCCGATGCCGAGAAAGATAAACGGCCTTACAGGGGTTCCCTCTGATCACGTCTTGTTTGCCGGAGCTAGCCAGGGTTACGCATACGATCCTATCGAACCTGGTGCTGGAAGCGGATATGGCGCGCTTATCTACGCCGGATTTAGCGGCAATATAACGACGAACAGTGCGGATGAAATATTTGTTGCACCAGGTGATGCTCAGGCATATCATTGGACAGCCCTGGTCGGTGATCTAAACAACGATGGGTACGAGGATTTTGCTATTGGCGATACGGGTTTCGGGACTGGGGGAAGGATTCACTTATTCTACTAGGCAAGGGATGGCATAAAGAGGAGATTTTTTCACATGACCAGAGTTCAATCCAAATACAAAGCCACTCAAAAGGCAAAGACCGAAAAGGGCGCAAAAAAACCCTATGCAAAGCCTTGTATTGAGGAAGAAGCGGTTTTTGAGACCCTGGCTGCAGGATGTGTCCTATCCTCTAGGTGCTCAGCTCCCAAATTGAATTCTCGATAAAACACCCTGTTTCATGCTTCCCAAGCATGTGCTTCTGTTCAGATAACGCACAACAATGGTGCATCGGCGGTATTGAGATTCGGTGTCAATTTTCCGGGTCTTTGATGCCTGAGGGTTGCCGAGAGGTATTCCTATTGTATCGAACGGATGTCGACAGCTATCGCCAACCAGACATTGATCTGAAAGTAGTTACTGCAGAGGGTTGGAAAAATCCCGACAGGCCTATCGACGCTCCCTGTGGGTGCAGGGTGACAGACGACCACCGGGTGACCCTGTACGAAGATCGCTATTTTCGCGGATCCCTGAGGGAGGAAAATGGCGTTATCGCGGGAAAGTTCACCGTGGCCAAAGAAATAAAGGCGTCATACGTCGGTGTCTTACAAGCCGCATTGGCCTATGCATTGTCCAGGCGTGGGGATCTCTTGTTGCATGCGAGTGGTGTCCAGCGGCACGGTAGGACATGGCTTTTCTCTGGCCTGTCTGGATCGGGCAAGACAACCATCGCTACTGAGCTTTCAGGAGGGGGACGCGCCTTTTGCGTGGATCGGGCGATTGTCTCTCAGACCTCAGAGAGGGCGTTTTTGGCGTACCCCACCCCAATCAGCGACAGTGACAATGCCGTCGCGCCCGTGTCCGGCGCTCGTGTTGACGGTATTCTCTTTATTCACCAGGCAGATACGTGCTCCCTTGAACCCTTGTCTGCATCCGAGGCAGCGCGTCACATCCTCCGAAATGTGCTCTCTCCCTTGCGCCGTCCGAGTTGGGATACGATGATGTTGCAGACCGTGGAGGCCATTGCTGGAAGCGGCCTGTGCTATCAACTCGGATTCTTAAAAGACGAATCTTTTTGGCCTTTGATCGATTCCTTAGTAAGCTAGATTGATATTGAGGAGTTGGAAGCATGGTATCTGCTGAACATTGTTTTAAACCAGCCCCTGCCGTTGCCTATCGCACTATCGGCGGTCGGGTGGTCATCGTCGATCCCGGGCAGAACAAGATGATATCGCTCAACCAAACCGGATCTGTGATCTGGGAGGCCCTTGACGGCCGTAGCGCACAGAGCGTTGCAACTGATATTGCCGCAACATTCGACGTTACTGATGAAGAGGCCTTGGCCGACGTGCAGACGTTCATAACTGAATTGGCGGGCAAGGGCCTCGTCGTACGCGTCAAAGATCCGGCTTGAGATGACAGGGGATGGGCAGAAAAATGTCCCTTTGGGCGTCACGCCAGAGGCCGACGCTATGTGGGAGCGCATCCAAGCGACCCACCCGTTTCCCCTCGGCATGATGTTCGCCATCACAGAGCGATGCAATCTCTCCTGTAGGCACTGCGAGGTCGATTTCAAAGATGCAATAGACGAGCTCAGCTTCGCTGAAATCACTTCCCTGCTCGATAATTTTGCCGCAAGTGGTGTTTTGTCCCTCACCCTAACCGGTGGAGAGCCGGTCCTGCACCCTGATTTGGAAGATATCGTCCTGGCCGCACGCCAACGCCGGTTTTGGATAAAACTAAAAACAAACGCAACACTGCTCGATAAGTCACGGATGGATCGCCTCATTCAGGCCGGTGTTTCAGGCGTGCACGTCAGCCTCTACCATTGGGATCCTGTGGCACACGATCGCTTTGTCGGCATGAATGGCGCCTGGCATCGGTCCATTGCCGCCATGACCCATTGCGTGCAATTGGGTATCGAGGTCCAGGCGTCTATTGTGGTTATGGATTGGAATGCAGCGGCGACAAAGCGTCTGGTGGATCTCTGTGAGGAAAAGGGATTTATATATTCCGTGGACGTGCAACTGTCCCCTCGGCATAGCGGAGATTGCTCGCCCTGTCTTTTGGGCGCAAACCAATCGGCCATCGAGACGATAATGGCTGACAACAGGCTCTTCTCTCCAGATATTGCATTATCAGTACCGACTCGGGCGACAGATAGTTTGATCTGCCAAGCTGCCAAGGGATCCGGATATATTCGCGCCAACGGCGATGTGATGCCATGCGCACGGCTGCCATTTTCTTTGGGCAATATCCGCCAGAAACCTTTTTCTGAAATCTGGTTGGCATCGGAGGAGCGCGGCCGGTTATTAAAAATGACCTGGGCTGACTTGCCCCATTGCGCGCATTGCGATATCGCGTGGATATGCGCCCGATGCCCGGCGATTGCCCTGTTAGAGCACGGGGATTTGACCGCCAAGAGCGAGGCCGCATGCACCCAAGCTCGAGCGCTATCAAAGCTTTGTGGGGAGGTTCAAAAGATTGGTAAGCAGCGGCAAATAGGAGCCAATGACGGTGGGGGAAATATTTAGCATAGAAGGTGGGTGTATGGCGCCGTTTATCCCCAGGGATAGCCGCGTTCATGTCGTGCCAGTCAATCGGGAACACGTGCGCGTTGGGGATGTCATTGCCCATCTCCATACGGTTCGTCGCGTGGTTGCCCACAGGATAGTGAGCATCAAGCACGGTAAAGACGGTCCTATTTGGATAACAAAAGGGGACGCGTACGGGCCAACCGACCATATTTCTCCGTCTGCAGCTTTTTTTATCGTCTCAAGGGTTGAGGCGCCCTGGTTGTCCTACAACACAAACGGCCCTTTGGGACGGCTCATCTCGTTTGCCACAGTTGGGGCTGGGCGCCCAGGTGCGTTGTTTTTTCGATCGGTTGCGTTTGCGTGCCGACAGATCCATCGAGTATACGTCCATGTCATACAGTGATATCTCCGTACATCAGCTGATGCTCAGCGATGATGTTCGCACCAGCACCTTTGAGCGCGCTATCAAGGAAGTTATAAAGCCCCATCATCGGGTACTGGATTTTGGATGCGGCACTGGCATTTTATCCATCTTTGCCGCTCGTTCAGGCGCCAGCTCCGTATACGCAGTGGACAAGTCAAAGCTGATCCGCGTGGCCAAGAAAGTGGCCTGTGCAAACGGGTTTAACCGTATCTCATTTTTTCACAGCGATCAGGATTCACTGCGTCTGCCAACTGAGGTAGATGTCATTATTTCCGAATGGATGGGGCATTTTATTTTTTTTGAGCGCATGTTCGAGCCTCTGATTCGCGTGCGGGACCGCTATCTGAGCAGGGATGGGCTGATGATGCCAATGCGTATTCATTTAAAAGCGGCATTGGTATCGGATAAGTCGTTATACGACCGCCTCTGCTACTTCCGAGAAAAACCCTATGGCATTGACTTTTCTCTGATTTCCGATTGGTTGTTTTACGATGTCCAAACGACTGGTTTGAAAACCGAGCAACTCATTGGAGTCCCTGTCAATTTGGCCAGCGTTGATATGAGGACCTGCCAGGGCATGCCAGAGGTCCTCAGTGGCTCAGTTCGAGTCGATTCACCTGCGGTGGCATATGGCATTTGCGGCTGGTTTGATGCAGAGCTCATCGATGGGTGTTGCTTTGGCACAGGCCCTGGGGATCCGGCGACCCATTGGCAGCAGGCCTTTTTTCCCTTTTCAGAACCGTTTAAGATATCCCCGGGGCGAGACGTTCGCTTTGAGATCATGCCGATTGCCGACAAAGATGGAAAGACAACGCTCTGGAAGTGGGGGATTACCGATGGTGAAAACTCACTCGGGATGGATAACTTTTTCCATAGAGCTTGGGTGCGGCGTGAATTGCCCAAGGGAGTTCTCGATTAATAGGTCCCATTGTTATCTCAACATCTTTTAGAAAAGGGTGTGCGTGGCGCTTCAAAGTCGACATATTGGAGATGAGCTCACTGCCTGGGCACTTGCATTGGGCGCATTTTTGCTGCCGTTTTGGGGAATAGGCCATTTCAATCTGCAGGATAGCGGACTCCCCATTTTACCTGTGGATACGTGTTTAATAGTGGCCGCTATCTTTCAGATAACAGCTGCCTGGCGATTGAAAACGCAGATAATCAAGAATCCAATAAATGTTGCCGTTTTGGGGATTGCAGTGAGCCATGTGATCGCTGGATTACTATCTGAAGATCCTTTTGAGGAACTGAGAACCATAGCCAGGCAGTTTGTCTTTGTGGGTTGTGTTGTGGCGATTTTCACGTTGGAGCGCAGCGGCAAAAAATCATCCGTACAACGAGTGTGGCAGGGATTTATCATAGGTGGCGTCATTGCCCTTAAGCTATCACTCCTGGGTTATCTTTTCATGCTGAGTGGGGGGGGATTCCAAGATGGCGTCAATCCCTTTGTTTTCACGAGTACAAATCCCTTATTTGATAGATGGCCAAGGCTTTCAGGAACGTTTGGCCATTCCCCTCAGTATCTAGGACAGTACGCGGTTGCGTTGCTTGCCGTCATGCTTGCCTACTACACCAAAGGCGACGCAAGGATTGGGATTTGGAAGTGGCTAACCGTAGCGCTCACAGGGGTTTGCTTGATACTGACATTCAGCTGGGCGTGGATTGGCGGGGCAATTATTTTGGCTGGATTTCTGATACAAAGATATCATTTGGCTGCATTGTGGCGAACATCGATAATCGCTGCTGTTGTGATCGGAACACTGGCCGCCACATGGATAATGAACATTGGACTGCCGTTTCCAATTGAGCAGCGACAAGAGATGGATCCAATACCGTGTGCAGCGTTCGACACCTGGCACCGCGTCAATGCCGAGTACGATGGCGAACCAAAAATGTGCCAGCCCATGGCCGCATTTTGGCCCTATGAGCGTCTGCAAACCACCTATTTATACGCTAAGCGCACAGCGGTTGAAATAGCGTGGGAGAACAGATGGACGGGGATCGGGTTTCGACAATACGCAACAGCGGCCAATGACCGATTCCATAGAGATTTCAGAACCCAGAACGGAACCCATTACGAAACACCCCATTGTGATACATTGCGTGCCGTCGCAACTGCAGGTCTGTTCGGTCTATCTGCCTTTTTATTCTATGTTGTTGTCATATTAACATGGAATCCTTACAGGCATAATGGCCCGGCATCATATCTATATCTTTGGCTTGGACTTATCGGATTTTTAGTCCTCGGCATAAACGTGGACGTGATGCATCAGCGTTATTTATTTTTTATTATAGGATTTTTTTCTTCACAGCCATCTATCGATAGAGGCTTGAGAGGATCTTAGTATGAGTTTTAGACATGCATTGCGGTCTAGCTGGCCGCTTTGCCAACGTCGGAACGGAGCTGTTTCTGGACAGTTGGTGATCTTTTGAGGTATTTTGGTATGGAATGGTTGAAACAAGCGATATTGCTGCTGAGATTGTATCCCGCATAAGAAGAAGGATGAATCCCCAGCGCATTATTTTGTTCGGTAGCCGAGGAAAAGGGGAAGCACGTCCAAACAGTGATTTTGATATTCTCGTTATCCTTGAAAGTGAAAAGCCTCGGTATAAAAGATCGGCACCCCTTTACGCCGAGCTCGCAGATCTTCCTATTGAAGTAGATGCGGTAGTCTACACCCCAGAAGAAGTTGCTGAATGGCGAGATGTATCAGAGTCGTTGGTTTCAACTGCGCTTAGGCACGGAGTCGTTCTTTATGAAGCGCAAACATGATCTGGTAACCGGTTGGTTGCGCAAAGCTGAAAACGATCTTCGGACGCTGGCGGCCGCCATAAACGTCGATGCCCCTTAACCAAAGCTCCCCTTCATCCCTAGCCAGCTAGTTCGTCGACAGTGAGGTCGTAGATTTTCTTTCGGGGCTGTCCGAGACCCCTGGCTAGGGCTGTGGCGATGTCTTTTGCGCTTTTGCCTTTGCCAATCTCTTGCCTGATAAGCGCTCGGAGGGTCCCCTCGCTGAGGGGATCTTCTTGTTGATCAGTAGCGCCTTCGATGGCTATGGTAATTTCGCCTTTGACGGCATCTCGATATTTGTCCCTGACTGCTGCCAGTGTGCCGCGGGTGATTTCCTCGTGTATCTTTGTGAGCTCGCGCATGACACAGGCCTGTCGTGTGCCGCAAACATCAGCCAGATCGGTGAGGGTCTGCTTGAGGCGGTGTGGGGATTCGTAGAGGACGGTGAGCCCGGTCTCTACCTTGAGCGCCTGAATGCGCTCTTTTCGCCTTCGACCGGATCGGGGCAAAAACCCCAGGAATCGAACCCCGTCTCCAGATAGACCAGCGATGGAGACTGCTGTTGCAAGAGCAGATGCGCCGGGAATGGGCACCACAGGAACCTGCACCTCGTGGGCTCGGTTGACCAGGTCTGCCCCTGGATCTGAAACCGATGGCGTGCCCGCATCTGTCACCAAGGCGATGCTATTGCCGGAGATGAGCGCATCGAGGATTTTGGGGATGGCTGTGCGGGCGTTATGCTCTCTGATACTTACAAGACGACCGGTTATCCCGTGTCGAAGAAGAAGCTTCTTTGTCACCCGGGTATCCTCAGCCGCTATTGCGTGGACCTCAGATAGCACTTCCAGTGCGCGCAGGGTAATGTCCTTGAGGTTCCCAATGGGCGTTCCTACCACAAAAAGCGTTCCGACCCGCTTCGTTGACTTCATATATCGATGCTCTCATCGAAATATTCGGGCAGCTCTGCTTTGAGATAGTTGCGCAGTTTGCCGATAAGCCGCTTCTCGATTTGCCGTACCCGCTCGCGACTGATACCAAAATGATCTCCGATTTCTTGAAGGGTGAGCGGGTCTTCTACGATTAAGCGCTTGCGAAAGATATAGTCTTCCTTATCGGTTAGGGGCTCGGCAAATTGCTCGAGATGATCGTGGACCATGTCGTCGAATCGGGCGTTCTGAATTTGTTCATCTTGCAGTGAAGAGGTCTCGTCGGTCAACAGGTCCATGCGTGTCAAAGACCGACCATCCCCGTTGTTGATCTCCGTGTCCAGGGATACATCTTGACCGTGCAAGCGGCGCTCCATGTCGATGACTTCGGATTCACTGACATTGAGCCGCTCGGCCAGTAGGCCGGCTGTGGGCTCCATGCCGAGTGCTTTTAAGCGGGCGCGCTCCTTATTGAGGTTGAAAAATAGCTTGCGCTGGGCCTGGGTTGTTCCTAGTTTGACCAAGCGCCAGTTGTTGAGCACAAAACGCAAGATGTATGCCCGAATCCACCACGCCGCATAGGAGGAGAGCTTTACCCCCCGGTCGGGGTCGTATTTTTTGACAGCTTGCATTAACCCGATGTTGCCCTCTTGGATGAGGTCCATGACATTGCGATACGCGCGCCTGTATTCGAATGCAATTTTGACAACGAGTCTCAGGTTAGACGTGACGAGCTTGGCCGCGGTGTGAACGTCCCCGGTTGCTACGTAATTCTCTGCCAGGGATTTTTCCTCCTCAGGTGTGAGCAGGGGGTAGTGCTGAATTTCTTTAAGAAATGCGGCAAGTGGGTCGTATGTGGAAACAGCGTCAGTTGGGGCTGGCGGTAGGCTCTTTCTCGCCTGCCAGTTTTCAGGTGGATAGGTCGTTGCTAGCGTTCCACGCCCTGTTTCATCCCCTTGGGCTGCGTCCAGATTCGCATCTTTTATTTTTTTCGGCAAAATTCCCACGCCTCATTACAATCAGACGTAAAATGAACACTGAAAATGGTTTCTCGTCAACTAACCATGTACTATGTACGGTGATGATAGTGCGGACGCAAGTAATAATGGTGTTTCTCTGGGCATTGAGCGGTATTGTCGCTTGTTCCACTGGGGCAGGAGAGGGACGGATTTGGGGATCTGTCTATTTGCCGGATTGCGACCTCGAAAAAGACGCGTTTGATATGGAGATCGATTTTTTTGCAGCAGATTACTTTGACAACACCCTTTCGATTCGTTTGCAGCGTTCCGGCCAGGATCCGATCTTCAGCGATGGTTTGATTTTATTGATTCGGGATGTAAAGGAAGTCGCGGCCGCAGGGGGTGAGGTGGAGCACGAGATTGCTGTCGAGCCGTCCCTGGAAGCATTCAAGGAGAACGGCGTCGTGGACGGCATACCAAGGACAGCGGCCAACAGCAGTGCCCGGGTTACCTTGTATCTCAATGGTACCTGTCCGGGCAATCGCTTGGCCTTTACTGATGGCGCGGGAGTGTATCAACTCACGCACATCTACATTCCAGGTAAGCAAAAGCGGATAAAGGGGTCCTTTCACCTCGAGTTTATCGATCCCCGGTTCTGGGAGTCGCCTGAAGATTTTGGTCCCCATGCGCGCCTGAGCGGTGAATTCGATTTTAACTATACCCGCGGCAGGCCTGCCCAGACGTTTCCTTAATCGGCGAGAGGATGTTCGATCCATGTATGTCATTCACAAGGAACGGTTTGATGTGGAACGTCGGTTATTTGCCTTTTGTTTTACTTGCGAGCACTGTGCCCATTTTGACGACCGCCTCTTAATCTGTATACACGGCTTTCCCAATCGACAGCACCGCTTAAGCTACTACGAGGCGACGCCAAGGCCGCCAGAGATAGTTTTTTGCAAGGATTTTGATTTGGCTTGAAGCTGCGGGACGGGCAAAGTTGGGAGATTAGCGATGAATAAAAGAAATCTGTTGCTGTTGCTTTTGCTGTTGCTGGTGGGTTCCTGCGAGAGCGGGCTGACCTCGTGCAACATCAAGTATGATGGATCCGACGAGGAGTCGCTGGACAATGGCTTGTTTAAGTACGTTTGCGTGGACGAAATCGCCGACCCGACCTGCGACAATGTACTGCCTCCAATTCCTTTCCCATCGACCATTGCCGTGGGTGCCTTATTTACAATGGCATATGAGCGCAGCGACAACCTACCGAGCTCCCTTAATCAAATTCACTTCGTTCCTGCATTCGAGTCCCAGGTGGACCTGGTTTCATATGACGTATTGCGGATAAAAACGCCCGAAGTCGTCACTGTTTTTGCCGTGGATTATATCGATGTGGTCGTGGATTTGATCTATCTCCAGGGAGGGCCTGTCCAATCTCTGATGATCGCCAAAAAGAAACCCAATCCAGAGTGGGGCAGCTGGGAAAAGAAGTGGGAAGAAACTCTCTCGGCCTCCCTGTATGTTGGACAACCATTGGAATTTAGGGCGTTTCCAAAGGGCGGTGATGGTGAAATATTGAGTGGCGTATTGGAATACCAATGGTCAGTCGGTGACGATACAATTTTATCCGCCGTGCCAGTGACAGGGACGACTGTTATTCAAGCGATAGGTCTTGCAGCAGGGCCAACCACATTGACCGTCATGTCTGAGCATGTGACCCATCGCATCGACATCACTGTCGAAGCACAGGAAACAGATACTGACACGGATTCGGCAATAGATCTCGATGCGAGCGTGGACGCTGGATAAGCTGGAGCAGGAGGAGAACCATGAATATAAGTGCGCATGGGCCTATTAGCATATCTATCCTGTTGGTGCTGATCCTCCTCGCGGGATGTGGCCCTGAATTTGATACACTCGAAATAACGCCAATAGAGCCCCCACCGGTGTCTGTGAGCATTTCAGGGGAAGGGCCGATCATTATGCCCGCAGAGATGGCTCTGGCCGTGTCGGTGCGGCCGATAAGCGGCAACGATAAGGATTATGACGGCTATGACGGGGTAGACCTATCATCAAAGGACGAGGCAATTTTCGCAGTGGCACCCACCAATGCGGGTCGCGTGTTCATTTTGATGGGTATTGCCGTTGGCACCACGTGTATGGAAGTGCGAATAAACGGTAAAAAAGAGGCGTGCATCGATGTACAGGTCACGCCGTAGTTGATTAATACTTCTTAGCGGCGCCTTTCTTGGCTAGCTTGCGTAGCATTTTCTCTACTTCTTTCCTATCGGCCTCTGGTGGATCCGTATCCAGGTACTCCCTTAAAAACCGAATGGCTGCTTTTTTCTTCCCCATGGCCTTGTGACATAGGGCCAGATTATAGATGAGGTGGGGAAATGGTGCGTAGGCATAGGAAAGGGCAAAGTAGCGGGATGCGACCTCGAATTGCCTGGCCCTGAACAGGGCTGCGCCGATCTCGAATAGCTGCTTGGCCTCCTCGACGTTGTTGGCCTTGGGTACGAGTTTTTGATACTCGTCAAAGAATTGGAGTGCCTTTCCAATGCGGCCGGCTCGGCTATGGACGAGTCCGATATTGTAAATGATGTCAGGGTGCTGGGCATAGGTGTAGGCCTGCTGAAACGCATCGATCGCGCCGTCCCATTCCCCCCTATCAAACAGGCGCTTGCCAATCGCAAAGAACCGCTGGGCTTCGACAGACATGGTTTTTTGCTGCGAGCTCAAGAAGATGCTTTCGCCTTTTTCTAAGCGCGACACCATTTCCAGCGCCTTACTTCGCTGTTCACCAGTTGTCAGATCCGCGTATTTTCGCATTGTGGAAAGCGCGGCACCTGCGTTTCTATCTCGGGCATAGGCTCGGGCAGCTTCATACAATAGGGTTGGCTTTTTTATTTTTTGGTATGCCTCTTTAAAAAGGCCGGCGGCTTTTTTGTGGTTGCCAGCCAGGGTCGCTATCCAAGCCAGATCGACGGTATTGTATTTTTGGGCAGGCGCATAGTCGACTTTTTTTAGGGGGGGCGTATTGACGACCGCGGGTTGATGCACATGTGCGGTCTGAGGTTCGGCTAGGAAAATCGCTGCTGTGAGGGAGCCGGGTTCGTGATTCGGATGGTTGCCCTGGGCCAAGCCCAAGCCGATGTACGCCAGGGCAGGATCACTTGTAATCGAAGGAATGAGGATCGCGGTTTCAGTTTCAGCGACTTGGAACGTGATGGTCACCCGTCCAAGGGCAAAGGTGTCGCCACCTAAATCTTGCTGGGCATTCGCGATGAGCCCTTCGCTTGACTGGCCGGTCTTCATGAAGGTCTGTGCAATGTGGTTCGCCCGGTTGTCGAGTTTTGCTTCAACTTCAAGCGGCTGGACGCTGTTATCCGCACGTTTGCGCTGGATGCGCGCCATCAGGGATTGACGGGCTGCGTCCATGTCGATTTTGGGAGCAATGCGGGCCAGGTCCACTGCGGCGAAGAACGTCCCCCTGTGTTTTGTAATGCCGATGCCGATATGGGTGAGGCGTCCGTGAAGTATTTTGCTCCTGACCAGCGGATCCTCGGCAAAAGCGGTCATCATCTCCTTGCGGGAATCAGCTCGTATTTGATGAGAAAGGGCAAATCTGGCATAGCTCCCGGCTGCGATGAGGGTGGGCAACCGGTTCACCGCTACTTGAATGGCCCCACCATCGGCCGACTTCATTGATTGTTTTCTAGCGGTTCGATTCAGTATTTTGTCGACTTCCAAAGGGGGAAGGTTCTCCTGTTCGCGCATGGCATTTACAGTGTCGACGATTTTTTTTCGTTCAGAAAGAAAGTCTCTCGATGTGACGGTCGTGAGGCAGCCCAAAAACGAGAACGCGGATGTGGCAACAATGAAAAATGAAAAAATTACACCAAACAAAATTCCCATGTATACTCGTAATATTGGCAACAATGTCCTACTCCCAGTCGGTGTTTATATGGAAATGAAAACATATTCTCGAATTTGGTTTATTTCAATCATCCTATGCCTCACTACAATCGGTGCAAGTAAAAAAGACGCCCTTGCCGCAGATGGAGATGGGATTTCATTGGAGACGTTCAAGCTCTCACCGAGCATGGGCGCTATTTTTGAAACCACACTGCCCGAGGTAAAGGAACATCGCTGGTGGTCCATAGGTGGATTGGTATCCTATGCCCACAGACCCCTCAGGCGGGAGACCTCAGTGGTCAGTACAGGCGAGGTGTTGGAGGAAGCAGACGCGGTCCAGGGGCGGGTATCGCTCGACCTCTACGGCGCCATTGGGCTCTTTGACTTGGCAGAGCTGGGCCTTGTACTGCCACTTGTCCTGTTTCAATCCGGCGAGGGAACCGAGGTGGGGGGAGATATTCAGTCCGCTGGATTTGCGGATCCTCGCCTGGCCCTCAAGGTCCGTATTGCCGAGATTGCCGGCCTTGCGTTCGGGGTAGGGGCAGTGGTGACAGCCCCCCTTGGCCACTATGTGTCATCAGGCGGTGATGTCTTGGGATCGACCGGACCCACAGCAGAACCCCAAGTGCTGGCTGGATTTCGCACTGGGCCGGCGATCATTGCGCTCAACGTGGGAGTTCTCTTTCGCCCAGAGGCAACACTCGCCAATTATACCCAAACCCATGCACTCACCTGGAATGCTTCTTTTGCATATGACATTCGGAATTTCGACGAGCCTCAAGGCATTCGGCTGGCCATTGAGACCAACGGGGAAGCGGGCATCGGCTTTGATTCGCTGATCGAGACGCCCATGGAGGCGATTTTAGGTGCAAAATACCGCACTGAGCAGGATTTTATTATTACCGCGGGTGCTGGGCCAGGCATGTCCACAGCGGTTGGAACACCAGCTTTTAGAGTGTTTGCCAGTTTTGCGATTGACAGGGTGCGGCGCAGTTGTCCGGCTGGCCCCGAAGATATGGATGGCTTTGAAGATCACGACAAGTGCATTGACCCAGATAATGACCAGGACGGCCTGTTGGACGGCGTGGATGACTGTCCAAACGAAGCAGAGGATCAGGACAAATTCCAGGATCAAGACGGATGCCCAGATAGGGATAATGACGGGGATGCGATCCCAGATGCTGTGGATAAATGCCCAATGATTCCCGAGGATGTGGATGACTATGAAGACGACGATGGGTGCCCTGAAGAAGGACCTGGCAGGGCCACGGTAAAGATCACTGATTCCCAGATTCTGATTTCGAGTAAAATCTATTTTGACTTTGACAAGGCGACGATCAAGCCGGTCAGCTATCCTATTCTCAATGCCGTGGCAGAGGCACTCACTGCCAATACAGCCATAAAAAAAGTACAAATCGAGGGCCACACAGACAATGAAGGGACTGAGGATTACAATCAAAAACTCTCCGAAGACAGGGCAAAAGCTGTAATGGATTACCTTATTAATAAAAAAGTACAGTCAGAGCGTCTAAGTTATAAGGGATATGGATTTTCCAGGCCAAAAGCGTCGAATCGCACAGAAGAAGGCAAGGCGATCAATCGGCGGGTGGAATTTGCCATCATAGAAAGGGATTAATTATGCAGGTATTTAAAATTATTGCGTTTAGCCTTGTGTTGTGGGTTTCTTTCCAAGCCTCTTTCCTGGCCATTGCAGAGGAGTGCCCCGTGGGGGATCCAAACGCCCATACCCTTGATCCCGAAGAGGACTGGGACGACGATGCCATTAAAAACGAAGTAGACAAGTGCTGCTACATCACTTCGGTACCCGGGGATACCACAGATGCCATGTGTGCCGAGTCTGACAATGACGTAAACAATGAAACCCGCGATATGAACGGCAACATGATACCGGCCAAGAGCGAGGGGCAGTGCTGCATTCGGTTTGATATAGGCTATTGCTGGCGGGCTGCGGCAACAGAGGGGAGCTGTGAATTTGAAGATGATGAAACCGAAGAAGGCTTTGGTGCCAAGGTGAGCTGTGACAAGCTCCTATACTACGACGGCATGCCCAATTACGGAAATATGGCAGCCCCACTTCGATGCGGTATTGAGGATGAACCGGATTGCATTTGCTTCACAGTGGGGGATTACGACGAGGACGGCCATACAACCGAGGATATCGGGCCCTTTGACAACTGCCCAGAAACCGCCACCCCTGATAATGATCAGACAAACATAGATGTGGACCTCGATCCGCCTGGAGACATTTGGGGGGATGTGTGCGATGCCTGCGTTGACATCACCGATGAGATGATTCCCTGTGACAACACCGTTGTGCCAGATCCCTGTCCCCCGTCTGGCCAATGCGTGACCTTTGCTTTTCGGGAAGGCGGTCCCAATAGTGGGTTCTTGAGCGTCGAAGTCGAGCAATACTGCTCTTATTCTCCCAATGCAGATGGCGATGTAGGGGGAGATGAGTGTGATAATTGTCCTGAAATAGCCAATCCCGATCAGGAAGACATGGATGCGGACGGCATCGGGGACGCCTGTGACAACTGCCCTGAAATTTTCAATGAGTTTCAGGAGGATCTTGACGGGGACGAGGTCGGAGATGTGTGCGATAACTGCCTTGAAATACCCAATCCTGATCAAAAAGACATCGATGCGGATGGCATTGGAGATGCCTGCGACAGCTGCCCAGAGACACCTGACCCCAACACTGATCAGGCAGACATGGACAGCGACGGTGCTGGGGATGTGTGCGACAATTGCATCGACATTGAGAATCCCGATCAGTCAGATGTAGATGCGGACGCGCTCGGCGATGTGTGCGACAATTGCATCAACGATGCCAATGCAGACCAGGCAGATACGGATAGCGATGGGATTGGCGATGCCTGCGACAACTGCATACACGAAAACAATCCAGGCCAAGCCGATGTAGACGAGGATGGGGTGGGTAACCCGTGCGACAACTGCAAGGATGTGCAGAACCCCGACCAATCCGACATAGACGAAGATGGAAAAGGGGATGTGTGCGACAATTGCCCAGCTGCTTGGAATCCAGACCAGAGCGATAGTGATAGCGATGCCATTGGCGATGCCTGTGATAACTGCAAACATGCATCAAACCCAGGCCAGGAAGACAAGGATACTGACGGCGTGGGCAATGCCTGCGATAACTGCGACATGCATCCAAACCCGAACCAGGAAGACGAAAACCAAGACGGTACTGGCGATGCCTGCGAAGCAGAGATAACCTATCACGGCGCCTTTGGATGTGGGTGTGCCATTGCCCAATCAGGTCCCAGGACCCGGTCTCTTCTGGGCACCCTGTCCCATCTTTTTAGGTAGCCTGGCAGCTTAAATTAAGGGTATAAATCGGCATGAGTGTGTTGAACTACGTACGCGTGCTGTATCGAGCGCCCATTGCGTTTCTTCTTACCCTGGCCATTCACTACGCCATGATTCGGCTGCCCCAGCTGTTTCACCCGGGCAGGAGATATACCCGGGCGATAGGCTTATGGGGACGTTGTCTGGCCTTTGTCATGGGTATTCGCTTCCATCAGCGCAACGAGCGCACAGGCCCTATGGGGGATATCATCATCGCCAATCACATGGGATTTTTGGATGTGCCGGTCCTCCTGTCTTTTTTCCCATCTGTCTTTATTATCAAAATGGAGATGCGGCGGGTCTTCTATTTTGGTAAGGCCTTGGAACAGCAGGGCCATGTTTTTGTGGAGCGCGGTGAATCCAAGTCGAGGAAAGATGCCCGCGAGGGCCTGACCCAGGTGTTGGCAGACGGGGATCGGATCATCGTGTTTCCAGAGGGCGGTGCGAGCCCTGGTGCTGAGCGAAAGCCGTTTAAGCCGTTTTCCTTTATCGCGGCAAAAAACATGGATAAGACGGTCCAGGCGTGCGTTATCGACTATTTGCCGGACAGATCCATGTTGGCGTGGGACACTAAGCGCGCCATGTTTCCCCAGTTAGTGGCGCTTTTCGGCCGTAGAAGAACAGATATCAGCGTCGAATTTTTTCCAGCAGAGAAGGTGGTCGATCCAGTTGAGATGGCCCAGCGATATCACGACATGATGCAAGGCCGACTGGAAGCCTACGACCAGGAGCGATAGCAGTTCATTAAAAGGTTCCTTTGATGGCCGGCATAACGATTGTTTGGCTGTCATAGCCAGGCACAGACGATACGGTCAGAGTGATGGTTCGACGATTTTCGCGTTTTCTCCTTGCGCTTTGGACCCCGCCCTCAATGATACCTATGACGAGTCCTGCGCCCGCACCGATGACGGCGCCCAAGGCAGGACCAAAGGCCAGGTATTCCCACTCGTTTTTAACGAGAGCGGACGTCAGCCCAGCCACAACCCCCACGCCAATGCCAAGCACGGTCCCATACAACGTGTCGCGGAGTATGATACCGCCGATGCCTGGATGTTCAGAGGCCAGATCGATAAAGCCGGTCCCAAGGCCCAATCCCACACCGGCGATTGTACCGATGCCCACACTCAGTGCAAAGGGTTTCCAATTGTCACTGAAGTCCTCATTGCGCACTGCGAGATACCCCACGCCCGTGCCAACCAGTGCGCCTATGCCAAAGCCCTTGAACGCATAGGTAAAAACAGATGGTTTGTGCTCAGGGTTTTCTCCGTAATACCCCGAGGCAGCGGCTGTGTTTGCGATTGTCAAAAGTAAGATCGACAAATAAAAAGATAGCCTGAGTCTGGTCATTGCTCCTCCACGACGCTAGCAAAACGGTCATGAAATAGGGGGTAAAGCAAATATCGTTCCAGATGGGCTTAGGTTGCTTAACTATGCATAAAGTAAAAATTATCGACAAAATCAGAATGCGTCACTACTTACTTATTGTGACGCTACTACAACACTATAACCAAAGTGATCCTCACGCATCGTCATCGATAGTTATTCATAGTGCGTCCACATCCTGATTGTGGTACACGCATCTCATTGAGCGTATGCGCCGACCTCATTCAGAGGGGAGTATGGTAAAACAATGCGATTCGGCCTGATGACAGGGATGTGTGTTGCCTCAACAATTTTCTTCTTGAGTTGTGGCACCCCGATCCGGACGCAGCCCATACGGTTTGTCGAAAAGGAGCCTATTCGCGTTAGCATAGATGGGTTGGATGGCTGTGGTCTAGGAGGCGATGTCGTTGAGATCGATCCACGGACGCCCTTGGTAGTGCTGGTCCACGGGTGCAACACGTCTAGCGGGCGATTTCGCACCTTGGCCGGGGTGTTTGAGGCGCGCGGCCAGCAGGCAATTTGTTTCACCTACAACGATCGCGCCAGGTTGGCAGAAAGTGCAAGAAGGCTGGCCAATGCAATCCATGACCTGCGACACCGTATGAAAAACGATAAACTCATCTTGTTGGGCCATAGCCAAGGAGGACTTTTGACCCGGCGAGCGTTAGCATCGACTAACCCGGCAAAGAGCGCAGCTTCGACCGGGTTTGACCTACACATCGTGACGATTTCATCTCCGTTCAATGGCATTGAAGCCTCTTCTCATTGTTCCCTTATCGGTATGCACATCGCGACCCTCGGCTTTTCCGTATTTTTGTGTCGATCTATTGCCGGTGCCAAGTGGCGGGAAATCCACGCCAATGCTGCATTTATTCGCAACCCCGGCCGGTTAGGCGCGGAGGTAGATACATATCTGAAGATTGTCACTGATGAGAGAGATACCTGTCGCGTCTACGAGAACGGGGAATGCGTAGAGGATGACTATGTCTTCAGCCTCGCGGAGCAGTACAATGCCAGGGTGGATGGGGACCCTCGTACCCAAAACGTGGAGGTACGAGCCGGTCACGTGGAGATCGTCGGAGCTGTGGGGGAAGTGCCGGTAAAGCTCCTTAAAATTCTAGAGAGACAGGGGGTTCTGAATCCGGTTGCCCCATCAAAACAGCACTCAGTTGCCCGGAAAGTAAAGCAGCTGTACGGCGCTTTTTGATCTATTCGCTCGATTTCCAGCGCCGAATTTGATCCCCCTCGCGGTATAGCTGTCCCCATATTTTCTCGGACTTTCGCCTTAGGTGCTCGTTCTGGCGTAGCGCGTTGGCCTGGGCTTCCCGTTCCAGCTTGAGATAGTGATCGAGCCGCTCCTCGGGCAACTGGCCTTGGGCCACAGCTGCCTTTACGGCACAACCCGGTTCTGTGCTGTGGCGACAGTCCCTAAACCGGCATTGTTGGGATAACGCCTCAATATCGGCAAAGACCGCATCAATACCCGTTGTTTCAACAAGTTGCAGTTCGCGCATGCCAGGCGTATCGAGCACCAGGCCACCGTTGGGAAGGGGGATGAGCTGGCGATGGCTCGTGGTGTGGCATCCGCGACCGTCGCGAGGGCGCACTTCTTTTGTTGCCATTCGCGCTTCGCCCAGCAGTGCATTGACAAGGGTCGATTTGCCCGCACCAGATGATCCGACAAAGGCTCCGGTAAGGCCAGGGCGCAACAGGGCCCGAATTTCATCGAGACCCTCATGGCGCAGCGCACTCGTCAGGTAAACCGGTACCCCAGGACATCGACTGTTGACTTCAATTACTTTCAAGTCTGCATCAGCGCAAATATCGGCCTTGTTCAGAACAATAACTGGCTCAGCACCGCTGGCCCAAATCCGGGCCAGATAGCGTTCGATGCGCCGTACGCTGTAATCCGCATCCAACCCACAAACAGCGAATACCAGGTCCACGTTGGCAGCGATGACTTGGGTTCGGGTTTCTTTACCAGCCGCACCTCGGGTGAAAACCGTTCGGCGGGGAAGCACAGCTTCGATAATGCCGGCATCATCGGGCGTTTGTGGCGAACGGAGCGCGACCCAATCGCCCACACCAGGGAGGGCTTGTTTTTCAGATTTCCAAAGGAGCCTGCCTGCAAGCTCCGCAGTGTCCAATCCAGCGGACGACCACACCTCGTAACCGCCGCGGTGCTCGGCTGTTATCCTGGCAGGCACTACACCATCGAGACCCAAACCTTGCAATTGGTCTTGAAAAAACGGGTCGAATCCTAGGTCAGGTAGGGCAACCATAACGCCGATTATAATACACAGAGCCCAGCACAATCACAAAGGGTTTTTTGTCCACCCGCGACGTATTTTTATCTGACTTGAATCGGATATCTCAAGCGAAATGAGGTGCTGCTGAACCGGGGAAACCTGGATTTTTTGGCCACCATAGCGACACATTTTCCAAGGCGTGTCCGCGCGTGATTGGCTGATGGTCGCGCTGTCGATACGGTTCCCTGACCAGTGACCACCAATTGCAGCTGAACCGTGCCCGGACCAAACCGGGCACAGGCCCTATTCGCATCTTGCACTGCGGATGCCATCACGCGCTGTACGTCTGCGCGACTCGGTCTTTCAGGGAGGTCCTCTTGGGGCTGCTTTGGCACAGCTTTGGTAGTGCGCTGTGTTTCGGGGTTGAGCAGATCATCCAACTCATCTGATGTTCGATTTTTCTTCTGGCGTTCCGGCACCAGCGCGATTTTGTCTGTTCGTTTAGCATTTGTATCATGCTGTTGATTGGTTGCAGGTGGGTTTTTTATAACAGACGGCGCTTGCGGGGCAGGTGTGGGCTCAGAGTCCTGTAGTTGCTGGGGCTCACGGTTGCGGGTTTCACGAATGGCTGGTCTGGTTTCTCGAGCTGGTCTGGTTTCTCTCGTTCGTCTATTTCGCATTCCCCTGGGCACGACCTCTTTTTCCGCGTGTTCAGGATGGTTTATTTGCACTGGTACTACTTGTTCCACTGGGGTGGGTGCGTCATTGGGATCAGTACGGTCCGTGGCGAGCATGATGCTTGCGGTTTGCATCTTATGTGGCGTGGGGGCCTCGAGTCGGTCTTTCTCCTTTAAGTATGCTGGTTTCTGATCTACCAGATTTAACTCGTAAAGTAGTGGTTGCGCTGCAAAAGAGATAATGAGTATCTTATCAAACGCTGGTGCCAAGGCATTTATCATGGGTTGCAGTGTAAACGCATAAAGCCCATGCAGCGTTCTTTCAAAATATGACTGGGACTGATGATTCATCGCAACGGAGACCTGTGGTGATTCGGCCAGCTGTTGATGTCTGTACAACTGGAACAAGCCAACAAAAGTCGCAACAATGAACACCACGATCATTAGCAACATGAAAATCAGTTTGCGTTTGGTTTTTCGCTTTGTCCGCTCAGTTTGCTGTTCCTGATCGAGGTAGGAGCATTCATCTTCAGCGACCTGCGCTGCCCATTGCGCCATGGCGTTGTTTGGGACCGGTTGGGTGTGCGCCACATATGGTTTCACGGTGGCCGCATGCTGTGCGGCTGATTGGTGTGAATACAGATGCTGGGCCCACGCGTAATACTGCTGTGCTCGTGTTGCATATCCACTGGCGTGCAGTTTTTGTGCGTACGCGTAATAGTCGTGCCAATTCCCGGTTTGTTCCTGTCCAGCAAGCATTACTACCATCTACTCCTTCTACAAAAATTGGAGCCAAGTTTGCCCAGTGTACCGTTTTTTTTATTGCACCTGCAACACGTAACGTTCCAACCGTCCTACCCGAACCATCGATGAGACAGTGTCTTTTGTGTTAGTGGCGCTACACACTTTGATTTACGAAAACACTCAGCAGGGTAAGTGAGGACTCATATTGAGAACTGGCTTTCCACTGGCGTACCCACCACACGTGTTATACAATTTATAAAAGTTAAACAGCGATAAACAATAGCCCGATCGCTGGGTTGGTAAATGGAAACACCCCTATCGACCAGAAAACGTGCACTACTGGCCGCCACTGCCTTACTAGTGGTCATTTTTGGTGGTGCAACAGCCTTTATGGCTGTCGAAGGGTGGACCTTCTGGCGCTCATTCTTCTTTACGCTAATTACTGTCACGACTGTTGGATATCATTCGGAAGGACTATCGATCGCCGGGGAACGCATCGCTGCGGTGCTGTTGATTGGGGGTATTGGCACTGCCACGTATGCGTTTGGCGTCATTATACGCTCAGCCGTTGAGGCACAACTCTCCTGGAGGAAGAGGATGGAAGATCGTATCGATAAGTTACACGACCACTATATCATTTGTGGATTCGGACGTATCGGACGAACCATATGCGATCGCTTGACCGAGGCTGGGTTGCCGTTCGTGGTCATTGATGGCGAACACGATGCATATGAAGATGCCAGGTCAAGAGGTTTTCTCACGATGCGCGGCAACGCTACAGAAGACGATATGTTAATTGGCGCTGGCATCCAACGAGCCCAAGGTATTGTCTGCGCGGTCAACTCCGATTCGGACAATATCGTTATCACGTTGGGGGCTCGCGAGATGCGGCCAGATATCCCCATCTTTGCGCGGGTGGATGAGGACGGTGCAACGCGTAAAATCCAACGTGCCGGAGCAACCCATATCGTATCGCCATTTCGGACTGGCGCCATTGATATTGCAAATGCCATCGTTCATCCCAACTTGTCTGCATTCCTCCGCGCTGCTGACAGCGGAGATGGCTCATTCGAACTGAGCGAGGTAACCATCGCCAACGATTCACAGATGATAGGTCACACTATCGGTGAGGCCCGGACCTCTGGAGAAGAGCGGGTGGTCATCGTCGCTATCAAGCGGTGTGACGGATCTACTGTAATCGGTCCTGTTGACTCGGAAATACTCGAACCCGAAGATGTGGTCATCATCGCCGGTTCTGCCAAAGATGTCGCACGGGTTTGCACGTTACTAAACAGTTCCCTCAAACGCGGATCAAGCAACGGGAACCTGAAGGTAACGACCTGGGGGCCCCGATCTCCACTGGATTAGGCGCTGTCTCAAGCGGGCAAGAGAAAGCCCCTGAGGCTCGCATTGGGCTCGTTTTTGCTCGTATTGGGGCGGCAGCGCGTGCGCGTGTTTTTCCGTTTTACTCCGGCATCCTTTGGTGAGAAGATGGACCGTTATGACGCATCTTCCCATAGCCATTGGGATAGTCACACTCTTCGTCCTGACCGATGGGGTAGCCGCTAGTAAGGGTACTGTTGACCCCGAAGAAGGCATCGTCGGTGTGTGGCTAACCGAGAAAAAGGGCGGCAAGATTCAGATCTTCCCCTGCGGTGACGCCTTCTGTGGCAAGACGGTATGGATTAGCAAAGATGCCAATCCAGCGGGAATGGATGCCCGAGATCCCAAAAACCCCGACCCCAAAGAGCGCGATCGCAAGCTGGTGGGAGCCACTATCGTTTGGAACCTCAAGTGGGATGCAGACGATCAGGAGTGGCAGGGGGGATATGTGTACGACCCTAAGCGGGGAGCCGTGTTTCGCTGCAAAGCCTGGCTCGAAAACAGAGGCCAGACCCTCAAATTGAAGGGCTACCTGGGGATTTCCCTCCTAGGAAGTACCACCGCTTGGAGCCGCACCAAGGGATAGTTCGATACACAGATAAAAAAGCGAAGCCTATTCCCAAAACGCCCGCGCTTCGGGAAGCACGTCATTGCTGTGCTGTTCTGGAAACCAATGATTGCACTTTTCCTGGTGCAAAAAAAAGCATGGGAATACGAAAAAAGTCGTTTGACAATATTCTATTCAATAGATTATACTTTGTATTATATGATGAGAATAAAATATTATTAAGAATCATTTAAAAATAATACTTTGGAGAGGGTAACTGAAAATGGAATCCCTGTTCACAGAGGAAGAGCTCGCCGCTATCGAGTCTGAACACGCTCAGGGCTTATCCTCGGGTGAAATTGTCGAGATGTTTACCCGCCAAGGGGCGCGATTTTCAGAGGCCACACTTCGCAAATATGTGCAATTGGGTCTGTTGCCGCGTAGTCGCCGGATCGGCAGCAAGGGTAAGCATAAGGGGTCCCGCGGTATCTATCCAGCGTGCATTATTCGCCAGGTAAATGAGATCAAACAAATGATGTCCCTCGACTACACCATCGAGGACTTGAGGCAGCACTACGCATTCATCGGTGGGGAGATCGAAGAGCTTCGCATTCTCCTACACCGGATTATTGACAAGTTGGAACAGAGTATAGCTGACGAATCCGATGAACCGAATGTGCTCGGTGGGATGTGCCATCAAATCGAAGATGTTCGCGGTACCTCTGAAGCGATGGTTTCAAGGCTAGAACAAATGGCAAAGCGGATACGAGCAATGCGGCAATTGGCCAGGGAGGCAGTGTAGCAGGGGGCACATTAACGCTTCCATGGCCGACACATATACGGGAGGGAGTAGAATGACAGAGGCAAAGGACCTGAAGAAACCAGGTGTAGATCAACAGAGCGGCTTGCGCTCGCGTACGACACGCAGAAAAAGACCTGTTCGAGCGCGTACAATACCCATCAAAAAGATTACCAAAGAGCAACTCCGTATCGGTCGGCTTCTCTATTCGCATGTGGACCTCGATCGCCCAACAATGAGGGCCCAATGCGAGAGTGCTGAAAGACCGTGCCCGTATGTTAGTTGTAAATATCACCTCTACCTGGACGTGAATCCAGAAACAGGATCAATTAAACTCAATTTTCCCGATATCGAGATTTGGGAAATGACCGAGACATGCGCCCTCGATATTGCCGAGCGGGGTGGGGTGACCCTCGAGGAAGTCGGTGAGATCATGAACCTCACCCGGGAGCGGATCCGACAGCTCGAAATGTCAGGACTCACCAAGCTGATGCAGTCAGACGAGCTGCCCGGGAATGGCCTCGTCGAATTTGCCGAAGCTGCGGTTTAGTCTTCACCGACGCCCCCCCTTTGGCTCAGGGGCGCCTGGGAAAGTGGCCGGGCCGGATAGAATACGCGCTTGCGAATCCAGATAAAGGCCATGACCGTTGCAACGATGCCGCCAGCGATAATAGCCATCCATACAGCCTCGATCGGTGCCTCGAACAAATAGACCGCGAGATAGGCCGTGAGAACGCCGACCAGGAGCACGCGAACGAGTGTGATCAAAAGGGCGGGCATGCCGTGGCCCAGGCCCTGTAGGATGCGTCCGGACGTCATGCCAAAGGCCATCAGGGGGTAGGCAAAGACCACGTACCGCAAATAGGTGATGCCAATCTCGAGCGCACTGCCATCTTCGGTAAAGAGACCGATAATCCACGGTGACGCACAATAGGCGATGAGGCCCACGGTGACCGCAATGGTGATCACCCACCGATAGGTGTAAAGTGCTGTGCTTCGCACCAAATCAGGTCGGTTGGCGCCGGCGAACATCCCCACGACGCTCACCGCAGCGCCGGCCAGGCCCAGGATGGGCAACGCCACGATGAGGTCGACTTTAGTACCTGCACCGTACCCGGCGACTGCTGTTTGTCCGAACTCCGCGAGCAGGCGGTTAAAGAACCCCGTGCCCACGGCCATGACAAGCTGTCCGCCAGTGGTGGGCAACCCGATGGCCAGGATAGGAGCAATGGTGGGCCAATTGGGGCGCAATTTTTCAAGGTCAAAGCGAATAAAGGAACGCTTTCTAATGACAACGACATAGAAATAGGCAATGAGGCTGAATGCCTGGGCTGAACAGGTTGCAATGGCCGCACCACGGATGCCCCAATTGAGGGTAAAAATAAACACCGGGTCAAGCGCAGCATTGAGGAGCGTTGCGATTGTCACGATGATCATGGGGGTTTTCGCATCTCCCTCGCCAGTGAGTACCGCGCGCATGGTCATGGTGATAAATGTAAACGGCATGATGATGCAGAGTATTTGAAAATAGTGCCAGGCGAGCACTGCTGTCTGTGCGTCTGCACCGAGCAGGGGAATCAGTATGGGACCCAGTGTCAGGCCGAACACCGCAAACCCCAGTCCGATAAGGAAACCAAGACCCAAGGCATTTGATGCGATGTGCTCGGCATGTGCGCTATTCCGGCGTCCAATCGCCTGGGCCACGGTAGCAGTCACACCCGTGGCAAACCCGACGCCCAGGGCGATCGCGATGAGAAAGAGGGCATCCACAAACGTGGCAGCTGCCAGGGCCGTCGGGCCGAGCTGACCGATAAAAGCTGCATCGACAATGGCGTACAAGGCATAGACGGTAAATCCGGCCATCATTGGCAGGGCAAGGGACCAGACAGCCCGCTTGGGGTTTTTGATGAACTGATCCAATCGGCTTTTGTCGGTATTGTTTTTCATACTTGATGGCCCCTTACATTTGGGGCTAACCTAGCACGTCGCCCGATGCGGTGGTTAGATGCTTTTTAGGGAAACGACCCGTGGCAACGAAGACTAATACAATCCTATTGATCGGCGCGGGCACGCTGATGATCGGTGCCTTTCTGCTCATTTTCATTTACGCCCCTGTTGATGCCAATATGGGGATCGTTCAAAAAATCTTTTATTTCCATTTATCTTCTGCGATCTTAATGTATCTCAGTTGGATTATCTGTACGGTGGCATCAGTGGCATACCTGGTGCGTCGCCGCGCTACATGGGATATGCTCGCAGTAAGTGCTGGGGAGCTCGCACTCGTTTTTGCTGCCATGCTGATGATAACCGGCCCCCTCTGGAGCCGCAAATCCTGGGGGACCTATTGGACCTGGGATCCACGGCTGACCTCAGCCATGATGCTCACGCTTGTGATTGTCTCCTATGTGGTTTTGAGGTCCCTTGCAAAGAGCGATGTGGAGCGGCGGTTTGGGGCTGCCCTGACCATTTTGGGCACCTGTCTGATCCCCATCACCCACCTTTCGGTTGTGAAATGGCGGGGGCAACACCCAACAGTGATAACGGGCAAGGGGGGGGGCCTGGACCCGCAAATGTGGGGTGTCTTTATCGCGAGCCTTATTGCACTTGGTGCGTGCTATGCTGTGCTACTGAAACTGCGCTATGGATTTGAAAAAAATAGATACCGGGCCCGGATGCTAGCAGAAACCCTTACGATTCAAGACTCTGAGCAGGGGATCGATCCATGAGATGCCTATGGCTGTTTAGTATTGTCATTTGCCTATGCTTGACCACATCCAGAGTGATTGCTTGCCAAACCGAGATGGATGATGTGCAAGCCGAACGGTCTGCGATATTTGTCGCTGGAACAGCAGGGCCGGCAGATTTATTTGATGCGGGTGAACGACGATTGGTGTTGGGGGGAGGTATTGGCGCGATCGCGGGTCTGTTTGCACTGCTCTTTGCAGCAGGCCGACTGCAAGCAGGAAGCTCAACAGCCCTTGATGGTATTGAAAACCAGCTAAAGCGGCAGACTGATGAATAGAAACCGCAAAAATATCAATGTCTTTGTGTTTGTGCTGGCCATGATAACTGTGCCCGGAAGTATCCGAGCGGATCAAACAGAAGAACAAAGCGAGCCCACAGGCTTGTCAGAAGATTACATCCCCGTAAACCGCGCAGAACTGCAAACAGTAAGCGGCAAGGCGCTGGTGATTGCGAGCTATGGCACTGTATTCTTTATACTTTTACTATACGCCACATCACTGGTGCGGCGTGAATATGGCCTACGCCGGCATGTTGACGCGCTTAAAAAGCGCCGCACAAAAAAGTAGACCTCATGTGAATATTTATTCACACTGCAAATTTTTACCATCCTGTGACAGCCTGAGGGGATTTGATGACAATTCAATGACAACTTAGACATTGTTTTTAGGTATTACCCCTCCTCGAAAATTGATTCGCAACACATGGCTCTCGTTTAAAGGAGTCTATTATCATGGAGTCCTCAATGCTCGAAAACGTATTAATCGGCGCCTACCTGGGGATATTGGGATTGCTGGCAGTATACGGGTTCCACCGCAGTCAGTTGGTGTATCTCTTCTATAAAACCCGGCGCAAAAATCCAGAGATCAAAAACCGATTTGAGGAACTGCCGTTTGTAACGATTCAGTTACCCATGTTCAATGAACGCTATGTTGCAGAGCGACTTATCGAAGCCGCTTCTAGGATCAACTACCCCGCTGATAGATTTGAGATCCAGGTCCTAGACGATTCTACAGATGACACCACTGCCATCGCGCAAAAGAAAGTTGACCGGGTTGCAGCCCGCGGCTTAAACGCCTGTTTAATTCACCGAACCGACCGGACTGGGTTCAAGGCCGGCGCCTTGGAAAATGGCATGAAGACCGCCAAAGGAGAGTTCGTGGCGGTATTTGATGCGGATTTTAACCCAGGCGCTGAAATTCTAAACGATACGATTCACTACTTCACAGACGAAAAGGTGGGGATGGTTCAGATGCGTTGGGGCCATATCAACAGAAGATACTCAGTACTGACGCGCATTCAGTCCCTCATGTTAGACGGTCACTTTGTCATTGAACACGGTGCGCGCCACCGCTCAGGGCGCTTTTTCAATTTCAATGGTACCGCCGGTATCTGGCGCCGCTCTGCAATCAGTGACGCGGGAGGATGGGAGCACGATACCCTGACCGAGGATATGGATTTATCCTACAGGGCCCAGCTTAAGGGGTGGCGATTCGTGTACCTGCCTGACGTTGTGGCGCCGGCAGAAATTCCAGTTGAAATGGCGAGCTTCAAATCCCAACAGCACAGGTGGGCCAAGGGGTCGATCCAGGTGGCCAAAAAGATGCTGCCGACCATTCTTGCAGCTGACGTGCCTTTTAAAATCAAGCTCGAAGCATTCTTTCATTTAACCAACAACATTGCCTATGTCCTGATGATCTTTCTGGCGCTCTTGCTGCTGCCCAACCTCCTGGTCCGCACTGAGCATGGATGGCGAGAAGTCTTATTGATCGATTTGCCGTTGTTCATGGGGACCACCTTCTCGATAGGCACATTTTACGTGGTTGCCCACAAACAACTGTACGGCAACTTTTTTAAGGCACTTGCCAAAGTACCCCTGCTCATGTCTCTGGGCATTGGCATCTCGATCAACAATGCCAAAGCCGTGATCGAGGGATTGCTCGGTCATGAAACCGAATTCGTGCGAACCGCCAAACATTGTGTAGAAGGTCGGAATTGCATGCTCGATAGGATGAAATACCGGGCAAAGCGGGGTGTGATGCCCCTCATCGAGATTCTCTTTGGCCTCTACTTTGTCGCGACCATATACGTGGCGATTGTGGGCGAGCACTACGTATCGATTCCATTTCTATTGCTATTTCTCATCGGATACTTTTACGTAGGTGCGTTTTCCATTCGTCAACGGCGATAGCGCACTATCAGCACGCTTCCCACTCTGTAAGGTCGCATTTAAATTCCACAAAACATCGATCAAAGCACTCGTCGTAGCAATTCATATTATCCTTGCGAATCGTGGGCTCATAGGCGGGATCGCATCCAGGTACGTTCGGTTTGAAGCACGTACACTTGCAGCAATCCTCCCCCTTTTCCTCGTCCTCACAAGCACTGATCACACCCAGGGCCAATCCAACGGCCACAACTATTACGCGTAACATCTTCATCGCATAAACCTCATTTTATTTATTGCCATATGTCTACTGCCTGTATGGTATCCTCAAAATTATACTGGGGACGATACCCCAAGATATTTCGCGCTCGCGCATCGTCAACCATGCACACGTATCGAATGTAGTCTGTGTAAGCGGGCTCGAAATCGACGCGCCCCAGGCGATTGAGCTGGGACAAAAGTGGTCTGGCCATGATATGGGGCAGGGGCAGCACAGCTCGGCCGAGGCGCCTTAATATACGGCTCAGGGGCAGTGGGGGCGGACCTGCGATATTAAAAATACCGCGCTGGCCAGGTGAAAGTGCCAATCGGATGCTCTCGATGACATCCTCCTCGTGAACCAGTTGGATCATTGGATCATACCCCATCAATACGGGCACCGGAGACATGCGAAAGTAGCGGGAAATAAGATTGGCGATGCCGCCAGTGATATGGGCAGGGCGCAGAATGACAGTTTCGATATCCGGTCGTTTCCAGAAAAAACTCTGGGCCATCATGTCCACATCGCGCAAGGAAGCAAACCCCTTTGCCAGTAACGGGGCCTCCTCGGTGAGGAACTGTGGATTTCGCGCTCTCGCGCCATAGACATCAGCGGAAGATAGGAGCACGAGCTTTCTAATGTGGTAGTGATCGCAGTACTCCAGCAGGCGAGCAAAATTCTCCACAGCCGCTGTAAAGGATGCACTTGGCCGTTGTTTTTGACCTTTTGTGTGAAAGGGACCCAGGTGGATAACCGCTTGTAGGGTGTGTCGGCGGAATAGGTCTTTGCAGTCCTTGCGCCGCAACTCTGTTTGGTAGTGACCGACGTCTGCGGGTCGGTGTGCAAAGTCCCGATCGTCAATGGTAATGACCGCATCGGTGCGGTGAAGCCGTCTTACAACGAGGCTACCCAGCCTTCCAGCCGCGCCAGAGACGGCGATGGTTCCATCAAACGCTGCAGCGCGCTGGTTTGTTTGTTGCCGTTTCAAAAGAATACGCTCCGTCGCTCTTTGCGCAGCGCCTCGAGCATCGATTGGATGGTTTCTCTCACATCAGTAACCAAGCGGGAAATCATTGCATCTTCGTCGTCTGGATCCCCTTCAAACCGCATGGGCTCGCCAAAGTGAAGCAAATATCGAACCGGAAGCGGCAGGATCCCGAGCACTGGTATGAGCATCTGCGCCCAAATCGGGATGGCCGGCAGACCAATGCGCTTGCCGAGATTTTTTAGATTGTACAATGTGGGGTATTGCTCTTCAGACCCAACCACGGCGACCGGCACAATCGGCGTTTGAGTGGCGAGCGCGAGCCGCATGAATCCCAAGCTAAAATTTTTAAGCTGGTAGGCTTGATCGACGGTCTTTGAAATGCCCTCCATACCCTCTGGAAAGGCGAGCAGCGCCTCACCCCGTGAGAGCAGTCTCTGGGCGTTCTCAGGCGTGCCCACTGCCATGCCCACCCGCGCATAAAACGTCGAGACATAGGGAAGACTGGGGATCCAGCGATCCACGAGACTCCTGACCAGACGGGGCGGCTCCTTGTCCAGCACAAGTGCGGCCGTAATCATCGCTCCGTCAATGGGCAGCTGGCCCGCGTGGTTGGCAACCAAAATCACAGGTCCCTCGGGAATGTTCTCCAGCCCCTTGGGAATGCATCGAAAATAGACCTTATAGAGAAACGAGGCACCCACAGCGGTTTTGTACAGTGCGGTTGGATCCAGGCCAAACGGATCGACACCTGCTTCGCCCACAGATCCAGCGGCGCGAGTGAGGCGCTCGTCAAGGTCATTAAGCACATCATTTCGGAACGTTCGGACAGATGCGCTCCCCTTGAGAACAAGGCCACCGATCGTCTCAAGGAGATCGGCGAACAGCGTACTTTTTTCCTGTTTAGACGATATCATTTCGTCTAAAGCCTGCCGCCGCAAAAAGAACATGTCAAGAACCGGTCACACCTAGAGTGATAATTTCGGAAAAGATCCAGCATTATCAGGGGTTTGACAACCTAGAAGGCCAATGCTACGTTCCACGCGAAAAGTGGCGGTACGGGGTTTTTTCATTTCACGAGCGAGATGACGCAGACGATCGATGACAACTGACATTTACAAATGGCAGCAGTCCTGGGCACCTTACTGGTCGTTTTTAGAGGATGCATACCTGACGACGCGTCACCTAAAGATGCACTTAAGCAGCATCAAGTCGCCGGTGTTGGTCCTCGGAGCGCTCCAGGGGCTCATCGTCGAATACCTCCAGGAACAAGGATTTCTCACTTACGGCGTGGATCCGGAAAAGCAAATGGTCTTGCAAGCAAAAAAGCGGCGGGATCTGAGGTTGATACGAGCCGACGCTTTCTTTCTACCATTTAGAACAGACGCGTATAACACTGTGATTATAGCGCCCGGCATTATTGACTATATGTCAGACGAAACCCTGGCAGCGGCCACAATTGCCGAGGCCAGCCGCGTTCTCCATGCCTCTGGCCACCTGATCGTCACCCTCTATCAACTCTCCACCCGTGTTGAAGAGATATATCGCAATATCGGCGTATTGACGAATGACCGTCGATTCCAGATGAAGCGCATTTTTGATTTATTCAACAAAGGTATGTCAGATCCATTGGGCTGCGCTAGGCTGATCAGTGGTTGGACGGACAAGGATTCTCTTTCCGCTTTTTATCATTGGATCAAGCTGGGCCTCACCATGCCTGCTGAGATGAAAAGAGAATACAACAACATCAAAGCAATCGTCAAAGCCGCTCAACAAGACGGCATCAGTCAGGACGTGCTCTTGGAGAGCGTTCCCGTGAGCGTTCCCTATCGAGGCCGCTATGAAATTGAGCAGATCTTAAGAAACGTCAATATGGACCCGTTTGAACTGCGGGTCGGCAATCGATGCATGATCGCCAAGTGCCGGGATAAAGCCCGATTCACACGCGAAGACGCAGCACTCTTTTCAACGGTACGCTATCGGCAGCTAGGTCCCTTCAAGAGGGATTTGGCGATTGAAACAATTGAACTAACAAAGAAGTTTCAATTGCTCATGCGTCCAGCTGTAGATGCCCTAACCCTGAGGGTGCCCCGGGGAAGTATCTACGGACTGTTGGGACCAGATGGTGCCGGCAAGACAACGACCTTATCCATGTTGTGCGGTCTTACTGCGCCCAGTAGTGGCCGTATCACTTTTGGCAGTAACACATTTGGATACGTACCGCAGGAGCTGGCTGTGTACGACGAGCTGAGCGGGCGGGACAACATTCGTTTTTTTGCCAGCTTATATGGATTGCATGGGACGTCTTTCGAACAGCGGGAAGCAGCATTGTTAGAACTTTCAGGGCTCGCTGAGTATGCGGATGATCTGGTGGGAAAGTATTCGACAGGCATGAAGCGTCGGCTCAACTTGGCACTAGGGTTGGTCCATAGCCCCACGGTTCTCCTTTTGGACGAGCCTACTGCGGGCGTCGACCCCCAGTCCCAACACCTGATCTTCGATGTCGTAAAGGGCTTGAATGCAAGTGGTATTATCATCGTTTACGCCACGCGTTATATGGAAGAGGCCTTGGGTCTTTGCGATCAGGTGGCGATTATGGATCTGGGCCAGCTCATTATCGAGGGAGAACCAAGCGATCTCATCAGGTCCTATGGCACCTATCGGATTGACTTCGAGCTCGACAACCAGGACCGAGGGCCCCTCAAACAATCAACCCTAGGATGGCTAGAGAAAATCTACGGCGTTCGCCATGTAAGTAGCAATGCAAGTCGCTTGACGTTTGTGGTCCAGAAAAACCGTAAAAGAAAAGACTTCCTCAAAGAATTAGACGTGTATTGCAACGCGATGGAAATATCTGCTGAGTTTATTGGCATTACAGAAGCAACCATGGATAGTCTTTTTCTGGATCTCACGGGGAGATCATTGCGAGACGATATCTATCGAGGGACAGCTGTATAAATGGCAGTGCTGATTACATTTGTTAAAAAAGAGTTTAAAATCATCATACGAAATCCAAGTGGGTTAATGATACTCTTCATATTGCCGGCGATTTTAATCATCGTGCTGTCAGTTGCCCTTCAAGGTACATTTACAATCAGCGCCGAAAACCAAAAACTGGATGTACTCATTCCTAATGAAGTCCAGCAGAGCGTCTCTGGATGGACCGTATTTGCACTGTTCTGGATTGCCCAAATGGTTGCCATCAGTATTCTTAACGAACACAAAAGTAGTGTCTACAAGAGAATCGTGCTATCGCCCGTTACGATGGCGGCATATCTCGTCGGTAAAATCGTTCCGTTTATCGGTATCAACGCGCTGCAGGCGGCTCTATTATTCGCCATAGGTATCCATGTACTGCCCCTATTCGGTTGCCGTGGATTGACGGTACCCCACTACGGCGCATTGGTTATCACCACATTGGCCATCTCCATGGCGGCAAACGGCCTTGGTGTGATGATGGCGTTTTTTTCGAGGACCGATAGGTTTGCCGGTGCTGTAAATGTTGCGCTTCTCATTTTAATGAGCGTAATGGGCGGGATCGTAATACCCCGATTCGCACTGCCAGCATACATGCAGCAGCTAACCCTGGCCGTGCCCCATGGTTGGGCCATCCAGATCTATCAGGACATTCTGATTAGAAAACACGACATCGGCCAAATCTTGCCTGAAGTGGGTGTACTGCTCCTATTCGCAGTTGGCTTTTTCTTTCTGGGTACCGTAAAGATGTTCGCTGGCAATCGGGCATAGGTTAATCTTGTAACAGCATGCGGCCAAAGGAACTCATCTCATTCGGCGTCCCCCGAGGAGAGCCATTGGCAATGGCCCTCGAAGCTGTCAAAACTGCGTCTCGCGAGTGGGGGATGAAAAAAGGGGCCATCCGCCAGGCCATAAAAAATGTGGTCAAAGATCCCGTTGCCCATCGCCGCGATGAGCTGTTTGGGGGACTGGCAGAAGCACTCATCGCACTGAAAAGGCATCGTTCTAACCATGTTAGCCGCCTAGAACCAGCCCCGTATCGGCAATGGGGCAGCGATCTGGAGCCAGGTGCGATTCGCCAAATGCAAAACGCCTGCAACCTACCCGTTGCGGTAAGAGGCGCACTCATGCCAGATGCCCACCAGGGCTATGGGCTGCCCATTGGCGGTGTGCTGGCGACCGAGGGCGCTGTGATTCCCTATGCGGTAGGCATGGATATCGCTTGTCGCATGCGCTTGTCAGTGCTCGATTGGCCGGTTTCGGCGATCGAAAGAAAACGCAAAACGCTCGAGAACGCCCTGGAACGCGAAACCCGCTTTGGTGTGGGGGCTGCGTTCGCGCATCGACGAGAACACGCTGTGATGGACGAGGATTGGTCCGTTTCTAAGGTGACAGCAACCAATAAGGACACTGCATGGTCCCAGCTCGGTACAAGCGGGAGTGGCAATCACTTTGTCGAGTTCGGTACACTTTTATTAAATAAAGAAGAAATCGGACTCGAAAGAGGTGTGTATGTGGCCCTTCTCAGTCATAGCGGCAGCCGTGGCACCGGTGCTCTGGTGGCGCGCCACTACAGCCGCATGGCAATGGATATACACAAAGCACTGCCCAAAGAACTCATGCACCTGGCCTGGCTCGACGTATCGAGCGAACCAGGACGAGAGTATTGGCTGGCCATGACATTGCTGGGTCACTACGCCGCAGCCAATCACGAGCTAATTCACCATCACATCGCAAGCAACCTGGGTGCCCAGGTGCTTGCCGTGGTGGAAAATCATCACAACTTTGCCTGGAAAGAACGGCACTTTGAAAAAGCGCTCATCGTGCATCGAAAAGGTGCGACCCCAGCGGGTGAACATACACTTGGTATCATTCCTGGTTCCATGGGAACCCCGGGCTATGTTGTACGTGGAAAAGGTTCGCCCGATGCATTGTCATCTGCCGCGCACGGTGCGGGCCGCAAGATGAGCCGTAAAGCTGCCAAGGCGAGATACACCTGGGAAGATGCCAAACGGGTTTTAAAAAAGCGCGGCGTTAAGGTGCTGAGCGCCGGTCTCGACGAAGTTCCTATGGCCTATAAAGACATTGAAACAGTCATGGCTGCTCAACGGGATTTGGTCCTGCCGATTGCCCGGTTTGATCCCAAACTCGTAAAAATGGCTTCTGATTGAATGCGTGTGAAATGAAATAAATGCCCCTATAGTTCACCGGAGAGCATTTCTGCGACGTTAAAGGCATGGTCGCCGAGCTTCTCGAAGCTGGTCAGCATGTCGATGAAGACCAGACCCGAATCCACGTCGCTGTTGCCCTGGCGCAGCCGCTCCACGTGGGTATCCCGCATATGTCGTCGCTTTTCATTGATCGTATTCTCGATTTTCCGTGCTTCTTCCATGAGATTGGAGGCGTTGCCGTTGAGCATACGCGAGATATTTTGCTTTAGTAACTCGATAAAGCGCATGACCTGCTCTCCGATCTCAGTGGCCTCTCGAATCTCCTCTTTGCTGAAGGCAAGCTTCTCGTCATATCTGCGCTCCAGTAGTTTGAGCAGTAGTTCGCAGTGATCCCCCATGCGCTCGATATCACCAACCGCATTGATGATGCCTGCAAGTTCGCGGCTTTGGCGACCGGATTTTTCCGACCTCGCGATCTTGGTCAAATAGACAGTTATTTCTTTTTGCAGGAGATCTACGGTTTGTTCAGACGCGGCGATTGCCGCGGCGATCTTGCCGAGCTTCTTCTCAGGTGAGGCAATGAGCATGAGTACCCGGCTGAGCATGGATTCAACTTCATCGAGCATGCGACCGACTTCGCTGCGCGCCGCATGCAAGGCCATTGGGGTCAGGTTGATGATAGTGGGGTCGATATACTTGAGCGATTTACTTTCTGTCTTCTTGACGCTGGATACGAGCTTGTCTGCAATCCACGCTATCTGTGAGGCAAACGGCAGAAACATCGCCGTATTGAGAACATTGAACACAGAGTGAAACGCGGCGATCCGCGCTGCAATGCTGGTTTGAGAGGGGGCACTGCCCAGATCACCTGTGATAGCCGAGACTATGTGATTTATCCCACTTAAGAACGGGGTAAACAGAATCACCGCCCATACGGCGCCAGAGATGTTGAAAACGAGATGGGCTCGGGCCGCGCGCTTGGCAGTATTTGACGCGCCGATGGCAGCCAGGTTTGCTGTGAGTGTGGTGCCAATGTTCTCTCCGAGGACCAGGGCGCAGGCAGTGGGCAGATCGATGAGCTGTTGTGCTGCCAGCGTCATTGTGATGGCCATGGTTGCTGAGGAGGATTGGATGATCATCGTGACAAGCGCACCGACAAATACGGCCAACAAGCGCCACCCGATGAAATCTGCGCGGCAGCTCGACATCCAGGCAAGGATGACCTCGGAATCTCGGAGTTGGTGGACCGAATCCTTCATGAAATCGAGGCCGATGAAAAGAACCCCGAATCCGATAAGGACTTCACCCCATTCGGCGATCCGCCGGGCACCGAAAAATCTTGGGAAGAATCCAAGCGCCACAGCCGGCAAGGCCATCATCACAATTTTTACCTTGAATCCCACAATAGCCACGAGCCAGCCGGTGAGCGTGGTGCCGATATTGGCCCCCATAATGACGCCGATAGATTGATGTAAGGTGATGAGGCCAGCGTTGACAAACCCGACGAGCATGACGGTTGTCGCGCTCGAAGACTGGACTGCACTGGTGACCAGGATCCCCGTTCCGACGCCGGCCAGCCGGTTGTTGGTCATCACGGACAGCACCCGGCGCATCTTTGCGCCAGCCACCTTTTGCAGCCCTTCGCTCATGATTTTCATGCCAAAGAGGAAAAATGCCAGGCCCCCTAAAACCGTGATCAAAGTCTGCGCAATATTCATGGTGGGCACTAGTTAGCATAGGTATAGATTGGCTTACAACACGGAACAGAAGGTTGAGGATTATCGATGGGTTGCCAGGGGGCCGATTTCGCTCTCGACAGCTGTCAGAACCTCCAGGCGCTCGACCATGCCCTGCATGGCGTTGTGATCCGGATAAAGGGGTCGATCCTCATCGAGAAACGCGACGTGCTTTCGAATCGCGGCCTTTGCCGCTGATGTGCCCCTGCCAACGGTATATTCGCGAAAATCAAGGGCTTGGGCAGCGGCCATCAGCTCGATACCCAAGACGCCATTGGCGATATCGCAGATTTGACGCGTTTTTAGGGCACTGTTCATACCCATGGAAACGAAATCTTCCTGGTCAGCAGCAGCGGGAATGGATTGGATGTAAGCCGGTGCCGAGAGGATGCGTTGCTCCACAATCTGCATATCTGCGGTATATTGACTGAGCATGAGCCCGGAGAACATCCCGGCGCCTTTGGTCAGAAAGGCGGGTAACCCGACATTGAGTGCGGGATTGGTCAACCGATTGAGGCGCCTCTCGGAGAGCACACAGATCATCGTAATGGCTGCGCCCAGGGTGTCGAGGGGCAGGCTCACGGGTGTGCCTTGGAAGTTGGCGCCGGTCAGAACGACCCGTTCCTCTGGTAGAAAAATGGGATTATCACCCACCCCATTGGCCTCTATCTCGAGTTGACTGCGGGTCCACTGCAGCTGATCACGAGCTGCGCCGATAATTTGGGGCGTTGATCGCATCGAATAGGCATCTTGAACTTTGACCTTCTCTTTTCCTGTAACAAGGTCAGAGCCGGCCATGATTTTTCTCAGATTCTCTGCCGAGATAACTGCGCCATGGAATCCCCGGAGTGCGTGGAGTCGGGGATCATAGGGCTTCATATTGGCCTTGAGGGCCTCCAGGGTCATGGCCGCTCCTATTTCAGCCTGTTTGAGCCAACGCTCAGCATCATAGGCAATGAGGCAGCCGATGGCGTTGGTCAAATTAGACCCGTTGATGGTGGCCAAGCCATCTCTCGCCTGTAATCCAGGAATTGGGATCCCCGCCTTCTTAAAGGCCTTGTCTCCGGGTAGGCGCTCACCTCGATAGATGGCTTCTCCCTCGCCCAACATCAACAGGGCGATCTGGCTCATCGGCGCGAGATCTCCGCAGGCACCAACCGAGCCTTTTTGACAGACGATAGGGGTGACGCCCTTGTTAAGCATTTCGATTAGGGTTTCGGTAATGATGGGGCGCCCACCTGAGCAACCGTTGGCGTGCACGTTTGCGCGCAGCAACATGGCCGCGCGCACCTGATCGATCGGCACTGGATCACCGATACCAGCTGCGTGATTGTAAATGAGGTATCGCTGGAAATCTTTGACCTGATCGTCTGTGAGCACGACTTCTGAGAACTCTCCGATACCTGTGTTTACCCCGTACATAATCTCCCGTGCCTCAATCCGCTCCTCGATAAAGGCGCGACACTTGGCGATGCGCGCTAGTGCATCCGCGTGGAGCGCAACTTTTTCATTTCTGCGGGCAACGCGTTCGATGTCTTCGATGGTAAGGTTTTTACCTGTAAGTACAATTGCCATGGCTCCTCCAAGTTTCAATGGCTAGGCGGAGTGCCTAATAATAACTATGATGATATATATTTTAATTATCAAGGTTTAAAAAGAAAATAATGATTTTTTTTTAACAAATTGTTATTTATAAAAATTTTCTTTATTTTTGAAACGCATGTAGCGCCTATTTTTCCCTTGTCACGTCACATCTGCCTGTGCGATTGTTCAGGGGTGAACGGGCGCTCTTACTCCTGACTGAATCCAGTGCAGCGCTCGCAATAATGAGGTATCTAGTATGGCGAGCTTCATAGTCGAAGGGGGCGTACCATTATCCGGAGAAATCATACCTGCTGGCAATAAAAATGAGGCATTGCCGGTGCTGGCCGCCTCCCTCCTACCTTCATCCCCAGTGACACTTTATAATATTCCACATATAGGTGATATTAACCAGATGATACAATTGTTGCAGGGTGTGGGAGCAAGGGTGGCATCTTCCCCTGATAAGGGGCTGACGATTGACACGACCGGCGTCGGCGATGCAGAGCCGGACCAATTGACCTGTGCTCGGATTCGCGCCTCCTTTCTACTGGCAGGCCCCCTGCTTGCGCGTCGCGGACATATTGTTTTACCGAGACCGGGGGGGGATCGCATCGGACGGCGGCGCCTGGATACGCATGTGCTCGCACTCAAAGCGCTCGGGGCCGATATAACCACCGATGGGTCGTATCATTTAACCGCGCCACGCGGATTAAACGGCGCAGAGATTTTTTTGGATGAAGCATCGGTCATGGCGACTGAAAACGCGATCATGGCCGCAGTTGCCGCATCTGGCGAATCAATTATCTACAACGCTGCTTGCGAGCCCCATGTCCAGGGCTTGTGTCGGTTTCTCACCAACATGGGCGCTGAGATAGACGGGATCGGCAGCAATGTCCTTTCCATTCGTGGCGCGGCCGAGCTTCATGGCTGCTCCCATCGCGTGATGAGTGATCACATCGAGATCGGGAGTTTTATCGGTTTGGCCGCGGTCACAGGCGGCAGCATCGTTATCCGCAATGTGGAACCAGAGAACCTGCGGATGATCCGAATGGTCTTTCGCAAGCTCGGTATTCAGATTGAGATGGACGACACCACGTTGACGGTTCCGGAAAACCAGCAACCAGAGGTCTATTGTGACCTAGGTGGTGCTATTCCGCGAATCGACGATGCGACCTGGCCCGGGTTCCCTGCTGACTTGACGTCCATAGCGCTCGTCACAGCGACCCAGGCCTCGGGAACCGTCGTCATCCACGAAAAAATGTTTGAAAGTCGCCTGTTTTTCGTCGATAGCCTCGTCTCAATGGGCGCAAAGATTGTGCTATGTGACCCTCACCGGGCCGTGGTCGTCGGTCCTACTCCCCTCTATGGGTGCGAACTATCGAGTCCAGATATTCGCGCGGGCATGGCCTTACTCATCGCCGCATTAAGCGCAAAAGGCCGATCTGTGATTCACAATATTCGCCAGATCGACCGCGGCTATCAGGATATTGACGGCCGTTTGAGAAAGCTCGGCGCCAGAATAGACCGCGTATTGGTATAGGTTGTATTCAATGTGCGGGCATTTGTTGACTTTTTAGTAAACGCGTCGTACTGGACCGGATAGTCAATTGTGCTTCCTCATGGCGATGAATAGGAGAGGACATACATTAGGGAAAGGAGCTTTGCATGAGTGAATACCTGTTTACATCCGAATCTGTTTCAGAAGGTCATCCAGATAAGATTTGCGATCAAATTTCAGATGCGATCCTGGACGAATGCATAAAAGAAGACCCGACCAGCCGAGTGGCCGTGGAGACCATGGTAAAGACCGGGATGGCGGTCATTGCCGGCGAAATTACCACTCGAACATGGGTAGACATGCCCGAGGTCGTTCGAAATACAATTCGAGAAATCGGATACACAGATTCGTGTATGGGCTTTGATGCAAACACCTGTGCCGTCCTGACAGCAATCGAGAAGCAGTCTCCAGACATTTCCCAAGGTGTAGATGCAGATCAGGCAGCATCCAAGGAACAGGGAGCTGGAGACCAGGGCATGATGTTCGGTTTTGCTTGCAATGAAACCGCGTCGCTGATGCCATTGCCCATCTCCCTCGCCCATGCGCTCATGAAAAAAATGGCCAAGATCAGAAAATCCAGTGAGGTACCTTTCCTCAGGCCAGACGCGAAAGGTCAGGTCAGCGTCAGATACAACGACGGCAGGCCCGTTCACATCGATACTGTCGTCGTCTCAACGCAGCATAGCGAAGATATAAGCGCCGATGACCTCGAAGCCTGGGTTCGGACGAACGTTGTCACACCCACCCTACAGGGTGAGCTGTTCAGCGAGAAGACCCGCGTACTCGTCAACCCTACCGGACGATTTGTCTTTGGTGGGCCCTATGCAGATGCAGGGGTAACGGGTCGAAAAATAATCGTCGATACCTACGGGGGCATGGGTGCGCACGGCGGGGGGGCGTTTTCCGGTAAGGATCCGTCTAAAGTCGATCGATCCGCTGCCTATTACGCGCGCTACGTGGCTAAGAACCTCGTTGCCGCGGGCGTGGCCTCTCGCCTGCAAGTGCAAATCGCTTACGCCATCGGCGTTGCCCAGCCCGTGTCCGTGCACGTGCAGACCTTCAATACCGGTAAAGTGCCCGATGAGGTGATTGGCAAATATGTCAGCGATAATTTCGACATGCGCCCTGCAGCCATTATCGAGCAGCTGGATCTATTGAAGCCCATCTACAAAGCCACCGCTACATATGGTCACTTCGGTCGTTCTGGGCCGTCTTTTACTTGGGAACGGGTAGATCGGAAAGAGAAGATAGCAAGCGATCTGCTGTAGCAGCCCGTTATTCCCCTTCCTTCTGCTTTGCTCAAAGCGCCCGTTTCTTGCTCCTGCCATCTTCGTTGGATATCATTGGTTTACGTACTAAACTCTAAAGAATAGGCGCAGTGGCAGTCAGCTTGCAAAGGCGGATAGGGATATGAAAATCAGTTGCCCCAAATGTAACCGCACTTATAAAGTCGATAAACAGCGGATACCGGAAAATGGGCTTCGAATGCGATGCCCACAGTGTTCCACAACCTTTGTCGCGCGCAGTAGTGGGGCAGTAACAGGTGGCAAGCCCTCAATTCCAAGCCCCACCTCACCCAAGGCCCTGCAGGATAATCTCGTTGCATCACCAGTAAAGCCAGCTCGACCCGAACAGCGCCCCAAGGTACAGGTAGGACCATCTGTATCCAGCCTAAAGGACCCACCGCCGCCACCTCATCCCCCCGCATCCCCCAATGCGTCCCATTCCCAATCGCTTACACCGGGCGGAAAGGATGCTATTGGCACCGAGCTCGATATATCCCTCGATCAGAGCGAGGCTGTCATGCTGCAGTCCAAACCGTCGACCTCCGGGGATGAGATAGATCCAGGCAGCTCTGGGGAAGGTGGGGTTTCTGATGCAGATGGATCTTCAGTATCATTTGGGGAAATCGAGCTGTCGCCGCTCAGTGGAAATCCAAACGAGCATACACCTGGGACAAATGCAAAGGCATCACTCTCAGATAGGGGTGAGTGGCATGATGCCTTTGATTTACCCGCGCCCAAGGACGCGATCGACCTACCCGCTCCCCGGGATGCAATCGACTTGCCCGCGCCCAAGGACGCGATCGACTTACCCGCTCCCCGGGATGCAATCGACTTGCCCGCGCCCAA
>JAAUYD010037835.1_pt1 | contig 53739 bp, 52 predicted proteins | sample 7278101 | NCBI WGS metagenome assembly JAAUYD01 (sample SAMN14350128, study PRJNA611818) | marine sediment metagenome | isolation source: surface marine sediment (0.6m) | place: French Polynesia: Moorea | collected 2018-08
CGTCGAGAGCTTCGAGACCCGCGGCGGCGAGATGCACAACTGCATGACCGGCTGCATCGTGAAGTGCTCGAACGTCGTGCACGACGCCCAGGGCGAGTACAAGACCTCGGCGCTCGAGTTCGAGACGCTCACCCTGCTCGGTGCCAACTGTGCGGTCGCGAGCTGGGAGGACGTGGCCGACATGGACCGCCTCTGCGACGAGGTCGGCCTGGACACCATCGAGACCGGCGCCGCCATCGCCGTGCTGATGGACGCCGGCCAGCTCGAGTGGGGCGACGCCGAGGCCATGAAGAAGCTGATCGCCGAGATCCCCGAGCTCACCGACCGCGGCAAGGCCATCGGCAACGGCGCGGTGGCCACGGGCAAGTTCACGGGCCACCACCGCGTGCCCCACGCCAAGGGCCAGGCCATCCCGGCCTGGGATCCGCGGCCGCTCAAGGCCACTGGCGTGACCTACTGCACGAGCCCCATGGGCGCCGACCACACCGCGGGACTGATCGTGAACCCGGGCCTGCAGCCCGACCAGTTCGCCTGGGAGTCCCAGAAGGTCCAGATCGTGAACGCGGTCTGCGACTCCTCGGGCTTCTGCCAGTTCCTGCAGCCGAACCTGGACAACATCCGGGACTTCTACGGCGCGCTCTACGGCGAGGAGTTCAGCCGCGAGGCGATCCACGACCAGGGCTGGGAGTGCCTGGCCGACGAGTGGGCGTTCAACGACGCCGCGGGCTTCGGCGCCAGCGACGACGTGATGGCCGAGTGCCTGTCGAAGGATCCCATCAACGGGCAGGTCTTCGACGTGCCGGCCGACATCGTGGCGGCCGCGCGCCAGCGCATGCCCGCTCAGGACGATCTGTTCGAGGCCAAGGCCTCGGGCTGATCGCGAGCCGACCATCGAGGCGGGCAGGGGGTCCTCCCCTGCCCGCTTTGCGTTTCACCCCGGTTTCACCCCAAGCAGGCGAGCCCAGGATCGGAGGACCATGCGCGACGTCCGGATGCGCGGCTTCGCCGAACGGGCCGACGTCGAGGAGGTGAGCGACTTCCTCGCCGGCACCGTCTCCGAGCTCCCTTCGGAGCCGGTGGGTGTGGCCGTGTGCGCCGGGCGGGTGCTGGCCCGGGACGTCGCCTCGGAGGTCGACGTCCCGTCGTTCCGCCGCTCGGCGATGGACGGCTACGCCGTGCGCGGGGAGGACACCTTCGGCGCCGCTCCCAACGACCCGCTCGCCCTCGCGCTGCTCGGGGAGTCGATGCCGGGCCGTCCCTTCGAGGGCCGCGTTACGCCGGGCTCGGCCGTGCGCATCATGACCGGCGCTCCGGTGCCCGATGGCGCCGACGCCGTGGTGATGGCCGAGGTGTGCGAGGAGGGCGACGCCTCGGTGGCGGTCCGGGATGCGGTGGCGCCCCACAAGAACGTCGGTGCGCCGGGCGAGGACATCCGCAACGGCGACGTGGTGCTGCGTGCCGGCCGGAGGCTGCGTCCCCAGGACGCCGGACTGCTGGCCTCGATCGGCGTGGCCGACGTCCCGTGTGTCGGTCGTCCGCGCGTGCGGATCATCGTCACCGGCGACGAGCTGCTGCCCCCGGGCAGCCGGCCCTCGGGTGCCCACATCGTCGACAGCAACTCGCTGGTGCTCGAGGCCCTGGCTCGCCGCGACGGAGCCGCGGAGGTCCTGACCGAGCGGCTTCCGGATCGGGAGGACGCGATCCGCGCCGCCCTTCGCGACGCCCCGGCGGAGGTGGTCCTCGTCTCCGGCGGAAGCTCGGTGGGCCGCGAGGATCACGCGCCACGGCTCGTCTCCGAGCTCGGCCGGCTCGACTTCCACGGCGTCGCCATGCGCCCCTCGAGCCCCGCCGGCGTCGGGCGACTCCCCGCGCTCACGGAGGGCGGGCCCGAGCGCTTCGCCTTCCTGCTGCCCGGCAATCCGGTGAGCTGCCTGTGCGCCTACGAGTTCTTCGCCGGCCCGAGCGTACGCGCGCTTGGAGGACGCTCCCGGGAGTGGCCGCACCGGCGCGCGACGCTCCCGCTCGCCCGCAAGATCAGCTCCGCCATCGGGCGCGTCGACTACGTGCGGGTGGCCATCGAGTCGGGGCGCGTGGTGCCGATCGCGACCGCCGGAGCCTCCATCCTGTCCTCGACCGTGCGTGCGGCCGGCGCCGTGATCGTTCCGCGCGGGCGCGAAGGCATGCCGGAAGGCGAGACGGTCGAGGTGCTCCTCTACGACGAGGCCCCGGCATGAGACAGCAGCGGCTCGCCGAGGCCCCGGCATGAGACAGCAGCAGTTCCTCGAGGTGCTCGATCGCGACGAGGCCGAGCGACGCTGGCGCGAGGCCATCGTGCTGCCCGACCCGGGCGTCGAGGTCGTGCCCGTCGAAGAAGGCCTCGGACGGGTGCTCGCCTCGCGCATCGCGTCGGACGTGGACGTTCCCGGATTCGACCGCTCCAACATGGACGGCTTCGCGGTGCGGGCGGCCGACACCTTCGGCGCCTCCGAAGAGGAGCCGGTCTTCCTCACCCTGAACGACGAGTCGATTCCCACCGGCGTGGCGCCCCGCCTCGAGGTGGGCGCGGGATCGGCGACGTCGATCGCCACCGGCGGCATGCTGCCGCGCGGCGCCGACGCCGTCGTGCCGGTCGAGGTCACGGATCTGTGCGGCGACGGACGCGTCGAGGTGCGCCGCAGCGTGGTGCCCGGCGGGGCCCTCTCCTTCGCAGGGACCGACATCGGCCAGGGCGAGTCGGTGCTCTTCGCCGGGACGGTCCTCACCTCGCGCGAGACCGGCGTGCTCGCCGCCATCGGCTGCTCCGAGGTGCCGGTGCGAAGGCGCCCCCGGATCGCGATCGTCTCCACCGGCGACGAGATCGTGCAGCCGGGCGAGGCCATGCGCCCGGGGCTCGTGTTCGACAGCAACGGCCGCATCCTGGCCGACGCCGTGCGCGAGCTCGGCGGCGAGCCTCACTTCCTCGGCGCCTTTCGCGACGACGAGGCCGCGTTGCGCGAGGCCCTGGCACGGGGCCTCGCCGAGGCAGACATGGTGCTGCTCTCCGGCGGGACGTCGAAGGGCGAGGGCGACCTGAACGCACTCGTGGTCTCGGAGCTCGATCCGGGCATCGTGGTGCACGGCGTGGCGCTCAAGCCGGGCAAGCCCATCTGCCTGGCCTCGGATGGCGGGAAGCCCGTCGTGATCCTCCCGGGCTTCCCCACCTCGGCGATCTTCACCTTCCACGAGTTCGTGGCCCCGGTGATCCGGCAGATGGCCGGCCTCGCCGGCGAGAAGCGAGAGAGCGTCACGGCGAGCCTCGCGCAGCAGACGAACTCCGAGCGCGGCCGCATCGAGTACCTGCTGGTCGGCCTGGTCGAGCGCCCCGAGGGCGGCTACTCGGCCTGGCCCATGGGCAAGGGCAGCGGGTCGGTCACGAGCTTCAGCCGTGCCGACGGCTTCGTCCGCATCGAGCGCAACGTCGAGATCGTGGAGTCGGGGAGCGAGGTCGAGGTGACGCGCATCGGCCGGGCGACCGCCGTTGCGGATCTCGTCGTGATCGGCAGCCACTGCGTCGGCCTCGACGTGATCGCGGCGGCGCTCGGCCGCGAGGGCTTCCAGGTGAAGGTCCTCTCGGTCGGAAGCCAGGGCGGCCTCGCCGCGGCGCGCCGCGGCGAGTGCGATGCGGCGCCGATCCACCTGCTCGACCCCGCGAGCGGCACGTACAACGCGCCCTTCCTCGACGCGGGGCTCACGCTGCTGCGCGGCTACACCCGGATGCAGGGCGTGGTCACCCGGCCCGACGAGACGCGCGACGTCGAGGCGCTGCTCGCGGACCCCTCGCTGCGGATGGTCAATCGCAACCGCGGTGCCGGCACCCGCGTGCTGATCGACGGGCTCCTCGGGGAGCGGCGGCCGCCGGGCTTCCCGTACGAGCCGCGCTCGCACTTCGCCGTCGCCGCGGCGGTCTCCCAGAAGCGCGCGGACTGGGGCGTCACGATCGAGACCGTCGCGAATGGGGCGGGTCTGCGCTTCCGTCCGCTGCAGAACGAGCACTACGACTTCGCCGTACCGCGGGCGCGCGCCGAGCGTCCGGCGGTGGTGGCCCTGGCGCGGCTGCTCGAGCCCGGGAGCGCCCTCCGCGACGAGCTCGCCGCCCTCGGATTCGGCGCGCCCGATCCCGCCTGATCAAGCGCCCGGGGGCCGGCGCCGGCCGCCGGCGAAGCGGCGCTTGAGGCGCCGCATCCGCTCGAGTGCGGGCCGGAGCGCCGAACGTGGCGACGCCTCGAGGGCGTCCTGCAGGCCCACGCGCAGCTCGGGGTCGCGGCAGGCGAGGAAGCCGTCGATGCCGGCGCGGAGTCCCCGCGCGACGATCTCCGACGCCGGCGTTCCCCGGAGCGCGCCCATGTCGAGATCGTCGCTGAAGACGACGCCCTGGAATCCGAGCTCCTCGCGCAGACAGCGGAGGATCGGCACCGAGAAGGTGGCGGGCTCCCGGGCGTCGAGCTCGGCCAGGGCCAGGTGTCCCACCATCACCGACGAGACGTCGGCCTCGATGCACGCGCGGAAGGGGAGGAAGTCGGACGCGCGCAGCACGTCGAGTCCGACGTCGAGGCAGGGGAGCGACTCGTGGCTGTCGACCCGGGCCCGGCCGTGGCCGGGGAAGTGCTTCGCGCATGCGCCCACGCCCTCTTGCTGGAGACCCCGAACGACGGCGACCGCGTGCGCGGCGACGCGCTCGGGGGAGGAGCCGAAGCTGCGGTCTCCGATGGCGGAGGTCACGCCCTCTCCGGCCACGTCGACGCAGGGTGCGAAGTCGAGGTCGATGCCGAGCTCTCCGAGCTCGCGGCCGAGGCCCCGGCCCACCTCACCGCTCTTCTCGGAAGGATGCGCATCGCCGAGCTCACGGGCGGCCGGCCAGCGCGAGAAGGGCGCCGGCAGGCGCTGCACGCGGCCGCCTTCCTCGTCGATCGAGACGATGAGCGGCGCCTCCACGGGTGCGCATCGGTGCAGGCTCCGGACGAGGGCCCGGGAGGTGGGCTCGTCGGGGAGGTTGCGCGCGAAGAGCACCACGCCGCCGATCCGCCCCGAGGCGATCCCTTCGGCCAAGTCGTCGGGGACCTCGCTGCCCTCGAAGCCCGCGAAGAGCAGCTGACCCGGCGCGTCGGCGGGCCCCGAGCCGCTCACGGCAAAGGCTCGAGCGGGAACGCGTAGGTCGGGATGGAGCGGCCCGGGATGCTCGAGGGGATCTCGCGCAACGCGCGCGCGCCGAGTGCCGTGTAGAAGCCGGCGGCGTTCGGGTCGCTCTGGATGAAGAGCTCACGAAAGCCCAGCCGTGCCGCGCAGGCGCAGGCGTGCTCGAACAGGGCCCGACCGAGGCCGCATCCCAGCGCCGCGGGCTCGACGAAGAGATGCTCGAGCTCCACGCGTCCGTCCTCGAGGGGCAGCAGGGTGTAGAAGCCCAGGAGTCCGCCGTCCTCGGCGACGTGGGCGTGCCGCTCCGCGACCTGCTCGGGCAGCACGCGGAGCTCCTCGGAGAAGACCGCCATCTGCTCCGGGGTGTAGTCCCAGTGGGCCTTCGAGCGGACGGCCAGCGCCGAGATCGCCTGGGCCTCCGAAGGCTCTGCCACCCGGATGCGCATGGCGAGTCACTAGGGGACGACGCGCGCCTGGGCCAGCGCGCGCGGCCCAGCGGTCTCCGCGGCGAAGAGGGTCACGACCAGCTCGGAGCCCGAGTCGCCGTCGACGCGATCCACGCGGACGAAGCCCGGCACCGACTCCGCGAAGCGGACGCCTTCGTGGCTGCGTACGCTCCTCGGGTCCGAGCCCGCACCGCTGATCACCAGGAGCTCGGGCCCGCCTTCGTAGCCTTCGACGATCTGCAGGCTGTGCTCGTGCCCGGCGAGCCAGAGGTGCACCGGGACGCCCGCCTCCTCGATCGCCCGCTCGATCCACGGCTCGGCCCGCTTCGTCCACTCCGCATCCTCGCCGTCGGGGTCGAGCACCCGGGGAGGGTGATGGGACGCGACGATGCGCAGCGGCCCGCGCGACGCACGCAGTGCCTCGGTGAGGAAGCGGATCCGCTCCTCGGGCTTGTGGAAGAGCTTCTGCGAGTCGATCAGCACCACGCTCACGTCGGGCTCGAAGCGGATCTCGTCGGTGAAGGTGGGCGGGACGCGGAAGCGGGGAACGAGCTCGGGCACCACCTGGCGCTGGAGCCCCGGGCTCTCGTCGCTCTGATAGTCGTGGTTGCCGAGCACCGCGTGGAGCGGAAGCGGGTGGCGCTCTTCGAGTGGTGTGGGGCAGGCATCCGCCACCTCGTCCGAACGCGGTCCGTCGAGCGTGAGGAAGTGGCAGTAGGGCCGCACCAGGTTCTCGCGCAGGCGCGGGAGCATCTCCTCGGTCCGAAGCCCCTTCGGGTAGAAGTTGTCTCCGAGCAGCAGCACGGCGTCGGCCGCCTCCCGCCGGTCTTCGGCCGCCATGGCTTCGCCGACCCGCAGCTGGATCCGGTCCGGATCCTTCTCCGGCGGCTGTCCGGCGTCGCCGACCGCCAGCAGCGAGAGGCTCGGGTCGGCCGGAGGCGCGACCTCGACATCGCGTGCGTTCCAGACCAGGATCGCGGCCAGCGCCGCGGCCGAGATCGCGGCCAGGATCGATCGGACGGAGGAGCGCATGGAGGGCTTCGGGTTCCTATCCTCGGGGGCCCGGGTGCGCCCGGGACCGGAGGCTAACGTGCAGCCCACGGCGGCGCAGGCAGAGGTCGAGCTCGTGATCGACCGGCTCACCAACGAGGGCGACGGCATCGCTCGGGGGGCCGACGGTCGCGTGGTGTTCGTGCCGGGCACGGCGCCCGGCGACCGCGTGCGCGCGGCCATCACCGAGTCGAAGAAGTCGTTCCAGCGCGCGAGCGTGGTCGCGCTGCTCGAACCGGGCCCGGGGCGCACCGAGCCCGCGTGCTCCGTGTTCGACGAGTGCGGCGGATGTACCTGGCAGCACCTCTCGTACGAAGCCCAGGCGGCCGCCAAGCGCGCGAGCCTGCGCGACGCGCTGGTGCGCATCGGGAAGCTCGAGCTCGACTCCGAGCCCGGCTTCGTGCCCTCGCCCACGCCGTACGGCTACCGCGCGCGGGCCCGCCTGCTGAGTGACGGCCGCGCGGTGGGCTTCCGCAAGCAGCGCTCGAACGAGCCCTGCGCGACGCCGAGCTGCCCGGTCCTCGCTCCGGCACTCGAGGAGGAGCGCCGGAAGCTCGCCGAGCAGGGCGCACGACCCGGCGAGTGGGAGATCGCGCTGGGCGACGACGGGCAGACGCGCCGCCACGATCTCTCGATTCGCGGCGGCCCGACGATCGACTTGCAGGCCCCCGGCACGCCCCACGTGCTGCGCCTCTCCCCGGGTGTCTTCGCCCAGTCGCACCTGACGCTGCGCGGCCCCCTCGGCGAGCACGCGATCGCGATGGCGGGCGAGGGACGGCGCCTGCTCGAGCTCTACAGCGGGGCCGGCTTCCTGACCCTCGGCCTCGCGCTCCGCCACGAGATCGTCGAGGCGGTCGAGTCCCACGCGGGCGCCATCGCCGACCTGCGCGCCAACTGCAGGGCGGCCGGCATCCGCAACGTGCGCTCCATCCGCGACCGCGTCGAGCACTGGCTGCGGCGCAGCCCCTTGCAGCGCGTCGACACCCTGGTGCTCGACCCCCCGCGTAGCGGCCTTCCCAAGGGGATTCCCGAACGCGTCCTCGAGCTCCGGGCCCAGCGCATCGTCTACGTGTCGTGCGACCCGGCCACGCTGGCGCGCGACCTGCGAGCCCTGGTGCCCGGCGGCTACCGGCTCACCGACACGACGGGCTTCGACCTCTTCCCGCAGACGCCTCACCTCGAGGCGGTCGCGGTCCTGGAACGCGGCGCCGACTAGGGCTCGATCAGCCCGTGGCGCACCGCGTAGCGCACCAGCTCGGTCGCCTTGCGCGCGCCGAGCTTGCGCATGATGCGCGTTCGGTGGGCCTCGACGGTCTTCGGGCTGATGCCGAGCTCGTTTCCGACCTCCTTGGCCGAGTGCCCCTCCGCGATCCACCCGAGCACCTCGCGTTCGCGTCGCGACAGGGTGGAGAAGGGCTCGTCGCTCTCGGTCCTTGGCGAGCGGATCTGCTGCACGATCTCCCGAGCGACCGGCGGGCTGAAGTAGCTGCCCCCGTTCACCACGGCGCGCACGGCGGAGACGATGTCGTCCGCCCGGCCGTTCTTGAGGATGTAGCCGTCGGCACCCAGGTTCACGGCGTTCTGGATGAACGACGACTCGCCGTGGACCGAGAGCAGGATCACGCGAACCCGGGGAAAGCGCCGTCGCATCCGCTCGAGGGTGTCGAGGCCGCCCAGTCGGGGCATGCTGATGTCGAGGATCGCCACGTCGGGCTCCTCGTCCTCGATCAGCTGGAAGGCCTCGTTGCCGTCCGCCGCCTCGCCGAGGACCTGGATGTCGGCCTCGGCCTCGAGCACCCTGCGCAGGCCCTCGCGAACGATGCCGTGGTCGTCGGCGATCACGGCGCGGATCATTCGGGCCTCCGCGCCGAACCCGGCTCGAAGGCACCAGGCTCGAAGGCACGCGGCTCGAAGGCACCCGGCTCGAACCCACCCTGGCTTCCACGCGATCCGATCCAGCCCAAGACGACGCGATCCTCTGTTCCCGCCGCGATGCTAAGGCATCCCCGGGCCTCGGAACAGACGAGGTCGCGGGGTGTGCCGTTCCCGGCGCTCTGCTCGCGGCTCCAGCGACTCCACCGACTCCGGCAGAGCGCTTGTGAGCCGGGGGATTTCGGACGATGATTGGGTTGCCGCCTCGAGGATCCGGGTCGTTCCCGGGGTCTCGCGGTCGGTCGCCCCCGAAGCTGTCCTCTCAGCAGATCCGACACCCGACGTTGCTCTCGGAGGGGCCGTGACCACTGCTTCGTACGACGCCCAGGAGGCCGCGGGAGCGCGTCCCGCGGCTCCGTTCTTCGTGTACGTAGAGGGCCCCCGGGACGGGGACATCCTGCGCGGGTGGGCCCGGCAGCTCTCCCGGGAGCTGGCTCGCCGCCTGGGCGAGCGCCTGGTGATTCTCGGAGGGCGGCAGCCGGCACGGGCCGTGTCCCACCTCGACGAGCAGCTCGCGGCCGGGCGCCCGGCGCGCGGCCTGTGCGTGCTGGACCGCGACGTCTCGGCCGGGCCGATCGAGGCGCCCGGCGCGGAGGTCGGCCTCGAGATCCACGTCTGGGAGCGGCGCCACATCGAGGCCTACCTGCTCGAGCCCGACGTGATCCGGCGGGCGCTCCGCATCACCGACCGCCGACTCACCCGCAAGCTCGACGAGCTGCTCACCGTGGAGGGCGCCCGTCATCGCGACAGCGCGCCGCGCTTCGACGCCAAGCGCCTCCTCCACCGCAACGGCCCGATCGCGCGTCTCTCGGGCCGGGCCGTGGACCCCGGCAGCATCGCGCGCGCGATGCGCGAGGACGAGATCGCCCCCGAGGTGCGGGGCCTCCTGGCTCGCATCGGCACCGGTCTCGGCATCCCGCCGCGCGAGGTCGTGATCCGAAACGGCAGCAGCTGACGGCCCCGCGGGGGCCAGCGCCGAGTGGGGCGTTCAGGGACATATCGTCCGCTTCGAGGAGCGATATAGTCTCGAACGGAGCGCGCATCATGCCCGATCGAGACGACTTCGAAGACTACAAGGACGAGGCCTACTTCGAGGGGCGCGGGAGCGAGAGCGTCTTCGCCGCCAGTCGCCTACGCGACCCGGTGTCGGCGCTGCCCACGCGCAAGCCCCTGATCCTGGCCCGACACGAATCCGTCACGGATGCCGTGCGGGCCATGAAATCCGAGAAGCGCGGCGTGGTGGTGGTGACCGGCGACGGCTCGTCCAGCGGGCCCATTGCCGGGATCTTCACCGAGCGAGACGTCCTGCTGCGCATCGTCGACGGGGGGCGCAACCCGGCGACACTGCCTCTGGGCGACGTCATGACGGCAGATCCCGAGTGCCTGCGCGAGGACCAGAGCATCGCCGAGGTGCTCGAGCTCATGAGCGTCGGCGGCTTCCGCCACGTGCCGATCGTGGATGCCGCCCAGCGCCCGGTCTTCGTGGTCTCGGTTCGGGACATCGTGCAGCTGCTGTCCGAGTCCTTCGCCCACGAGGTGCTCAACCGGGGCACCGACCGCACCCACGAGCGCGAGGGCGGCTAGGGCCAGAGCGCCGAGGGCGCCCCTGCCGCTCTACCGCGGCAGAACGCCCTACTTCGGCAGAGCGAGGGCGGCAGAGCGAGGCGCCCCCGCGCCCGGTTCGTTATCGAGTGGGGCCGTGCAGCTGCTGGCGCTCGACTTCGATGGTGTGATCTCCGACAGCGCTCGCGAGGCCTTTGCGGTCGCCGTGCGCACGCACCTGGCGCTGGATCCCGCGCGCGAGCTCCGGGGAGGGGAGGGCGATGCCGCGCTGTATCGAGGCTTCCTCGAGCTGATGCCGCTGGGCAACCGGGCCGAGGACTTCTTCCTGGCCCTCGAGATCCTGCGCCGCGGGGCGCGGGTGGAGGACCAGGCCGGCTACGACGCCTTCCGGGCCGGCTACTCCGAGGAGGCCCTGCGCGCCTTCCACCGGCGCTTCTACCAGGAGCGCACCGCGTGGTCCGAGGCCGACCCCGACGGGTGGCTCCGCGAGATGGGCGCCTACCCCGAGATCCCCGCCCTGCTCGAGCGCCTCTCCGCCCGCGTCGAGCTGGCCATCGCCACCGCCAAGGATCGCCGCTCCGTGCGCAGGCTGGTCGAGGCGTATGGCGTGTCCGAGCTCTTCAGCGAGGGCAGCATCCTCGACAAGGAGACGGGCGTGCACAAGAGCGCCCATGTCCGGCTCCTGGCGGGCCGATCGGGCATTCCGCCCCGGGACATCACCTTCGTCGACGACAAGGTGAACCACCTCGAGGACGTGGCGCCCACGGGCGCGCGCTGCGGGCTCGCCACCTGGGGCTACAACGGGGAGCGAGAGTACGAGCAGGCGCGGGAGCAGGGCTACCTGCTGCTCTCGCTCGAGACCCTCGAGCAGCAGCTCTTCGCGGCAGCGGAATCCAACGGCTAGGTTCCCGACGTGGACCCCGATTTCCGCATGCATGCCGAGCGCACCCCCAATCCGCACAGCGTGAAGTGGGTGCTCTCGCAGCCCCTGGCCCCCGGCCGCGCCGCCCAGTTCGACGCCCCGGTCGCGGCCGCCGTGTCGCCCCTGGCCGAGCGTCTGTTCGCGGTGCCCGGCGTCACCGGCGTCTTCGTCACCGGCAACTTCGTGACCGTGACGAAGGACACCGACCTCGACTGGCAGGACCTCGCCGACAAGGTGGTCCTGGCGATCAAGGAGTTCGCCGCGAGCGGAGAGCCGGCGCTCGGCCCGGAGTACGCCGAGGGCGACGTCGAGGCGGGCTCGGAGGACTCCGTGGTCGCTCGCATCCGAGAGGTGCTCGAGCGCGAGGTCCGGCCCGCGGTCGAGATGGACGGCGGGGACGTCGTCTTCGTCGGCTTCGAGGACGGACAGGTGCGCGTGAGCCTGGTCGGCGCCTGCGCGGGCTGCCCCAGCTCTTCGATCACCCTGCGCCTGGCGGTCGAGGCGCGATTGAAGGAGGCCGTTCCCGAGGTCCGGGAAGTGGTGTCGGTCTAGCGGTTCGCGGGCGACCGGGTGCGCACGAGCGCGGTGCAGGGCCTCCCCCGACCCGGCACCTCACTCCGAGCCCGGTTCGGTCGCTCACATTCCGTCGCCGGCCTCCGGTCGATGCAGTCGGATCGGTGAACTCGGATCGGCGAAGTCCGGTCGGTGAACTCAGGTCGGTGAAGTCCGGTCGGTGAAGTCCGGTCGGTGAAATCAGGGCGAGCTGGAGACGCGTGACCATCTATCGGGGGAAGATGCACGGCGCCTTGACGCCGCCCGCTCCGCGGCGGCGCCGGATGACCGTGAGGGGTCGCGTCACCATCGCGCTCTTCGTCCTCGCCCTCTTGGGCGGAACCGCAGCGCTCGTGGGCGGCTCGGATTCCGATGAGCCCACGCCCTCCGCCGTGGCGCCCGCGGTCGCACCCGTGCCGCCCCCCGTGGCCGCGCCCCCGCCGATGGTGCCCGACGAGATCTTCGCGGCGGTTCCCACCGGCCGGGAGGCTCTCGGCATTGATCCGCGCGCCGTCCCGGTGGACTCTCCGGATCCCGCCGTCCCGGGTCCGCTGGTGCTCTCGACGCACTTCGATCCCGATCTCACCACCGCGATCTGGAAGGTGCTCGATCGCGGCCGCGTGAAGCTCGGCCACGTGATCGTGCTGGACCCGTGGTCGGGTCGCCTGCTCGCCTACGTGTCCACCGATCCCGAGCGCTTTCCGCCCACGCGCCGCTATCCCGCGGCCTCCCTCATCAAGGTGGTGACCGCGGCCGCCGCCCTGCACCGCAAGCCCGGCATCGGCGACGAGACCTGTCGCTACGTGGGAAATCCGTACCGCCTCTCTCCGCGACGCGTCGATCCGCCGCGGAGCGGGCGCAGCATCAGCGTGAGCCGCGCGCTGGCCCAGTCGAACAACCAGTGCTTCGCCCAGCTCGCGGTGCATCGGATCGGCGAGCCGGCGCTGCTGGACGCCATCGATCGCTTCGGATTCCTGCGTCCCCCCACCCGCGGGCACGCCTCCGGAGACGCCGAGGCACCGCGCGGCGATCGCTTCGCCCTCGGGAAGCTCGGCTCCGGACTCGACGGCACCTGGATCACTCCGCTGCACGCGGCCCAGCTCGGTGGCGTGATCGCCACGGGATACCTGCGCGAGCCCCGCTGGCTCGATGCGGTCGCCGACGCATCGGGGCGGTCGCTGGTTTTGCCTCGCGCCGAACGACAGGAGCGCGTCCTCACGGATTCGCTCACCAGCGAGCTGCGCGAGATGCTGACCGAGACCACCCGGCGCGGCACCGCGCGCAAGGCGTTCCGCACGCGCCGCGGCCATCCGCTGCTCCAGGGCATCCGCGTCGCCGGCAAGACCGGGAGTCTCTCGGGCCGCGACCCCGACGGGCGCTATGAGTGGTTCGTCGGTGCCGCTCCCGCCGAGGCGCCGCGCATCGTCGTCGCGAGCGTGGTGGTGCAGAGCGATCTCTACTGGCTCACGGCGAGCCAGGTCTCGGCCGAGGTGCTGAAGGCCGTCTTCTGCCCGAAGGGCGTCTGCCGCGACGAAGCCGTACAGCGCTTTGCGGGCGTGGGCTCGGAGAGCGGCGCCTAGGAACCGGCCTGCCGTCGGGCCTGTTGCCGGGCGCAATTCGGCTCTTCGGCCAGGGTGGGCTCGCTCACCCGTGCCACGCCGGTCAGCAGCTGGCGCACGAGGTCCGCCTGACTGCGCGCGCCCACCTTGCGCAGCACCGATTTGAGCTGGGTTCGCGTCGTCTCGATCTCGACGCCCCGACTGGCCGCGGCCTCGGCGAGGTTGAGGCCGGCGACGAGTCCGGACGCGAGCTGGGCCTCCGCCCGGGTCAGACCGTGCACGTGGCGCAGCGCCTCGCGATCCACGGCCGAGCGGCCGTCGCTCAGGAACACGAGAGCGTCGCGCCGCGTGGGCTCGACGACCGGCCGCGGTTCCGACCGCTCTGGATTCGACGGCACGAAGCGCAGCAGCAGGGTCTGGTGCGGCTCGTCGCCGAGCAGCTTGAGGAACTCCGCGTCGCCGCTGTTCACGGGCCTGCCGGGCTTGCCGCGCCTGCCGTTCTTCCCGTTCGCGGTGCCGTTTGCAGCGTGGCCGTTGGTTCCGTTTGCCGGGGCGGGGATCGGCTGCACACGGGTGACGGTGCGGATCCGGTCGTCGATCGCGTCCGCGACCTCGGCGCTGGTGGCGACCAGACGCTCGTCCACGAGCGACAGCTCGGGGCAGGAGTCGAGCATCGCGACGGCCAGGGGATTGGCGCGGACCACCCGCCCCTGGGCGTCCAGAACGAGTACGCCGGTGCTCAGGCGATCGAAGGCCTGGATCAGCGTCGCGTCCGCATCCATCGCCATCGAGGGGATTCTAGCCCGCGGCCGCTCCCGCAGAGCCGCGTAGCGGCTCGCCATGCGTGAGCCTTGCGTGAGGATTGACTGCGCAGGTTCCGGCAGCATCGGCCGGCCCGGCACCCGTCAGTCGTCCTCGAGACCGCCCTCGCGCTCCAGGATCTCGGACACCACGGCGCCGAGGCCCGCGGATTCGCCGGCATCCAGCGCCTCGATGCCCGGCAGCTCGCCGACCAGGGCCTCCATGCGCGCTGCCACCGCCGGGTCGAGAGCGGTGAAGCGCAGGGCCATGCCCCCGTCGCCGTCGTCGCGCACCACCTCGGCAGCCACCTCGAAGGGCTCCCCACCGGGCTCCGCGTAGACCGCGAGGCGCAGCGTGTCGCCCACGGACAGATCGGCCCGCGGCCCGATCCGCATGCCCCCCATCGAGAGGTCGCGACCCAGCACGGTCCGCTCGGCGTCGCCCTGCTCGTGGACGGTCCCGTCGAAGGCGACCCGGCGGTGCTTGCGGCGATCGTCCGAGGCGGGGCCGGCGGCCGGGAGCGCGCTCGCCGCGGCCCCCTCCGCCGCCTGGTTCCGCTCGCGGAGCTGGGCCACCGCACCTTCGAGGCGCTCCTGCACGCTCTCCGACGGATCTTCGAGGGCCAGAGCGGCATCGTGGTGGCCGCGCCCGACGGGATCGCAGCGGACCACCTTGGCGCGCAGGCCGAGGGGCTCGCCGCAGGCGAGGCTGGCGGGGATCAGCACGGTGACGCGCGAGCCTTCGGTCAGCGGCTGGTCGCCCACCAGCCGGCATCCGCGCGTCGACAGGTCGACGAGCAGCATGCGGCCGGCCCGGGTCCCGGCGCGCACCTCGACCTCCTGGCCCACGACCACGCGCTCCTCTTCCCGCTTCTCGCTGCCGCCGTAGAGCGCGCGGATCAACACCAGCCGCAGGGCGTAGCTGTGGATGGGACGCCGCACGAGAAAGTGGAAGCCACGCGTCCGGAGCTGATCGCGCAGGGCGTTCGAGTCCTCGGCGCTGATGCAGACCAGGGACGGGCCGTCCGCGTCCTGCGGCCACTCTGCAGCCAGGGCGCTTCGCCGCGGGCTCGCGACGAAGAGCTTCTCCGGCCGCTCGCACTCGTCCGGGATCGCGCCGCCCCGAAGATGGGTGAAGGGGAGTCCGAGCTCGGCGAGCAGGAGGCGCACGTCCTCGAGCTCACCGTCGTCGACCAGGAGAATGGGGCTGCTCACCGGGGCCTCCGCACACAGGTGCACAGGGTCCGTCGGCGAATCGCCCGGCCGGCTTTATCGATCCCCCGGATGTTCCGGATCGAGCGTCTCGCCCAGGGGCGGCGCCGTAGGCTCCCCGCGCAGGCTCCGATGCCGCTCCCGCCGACGCACAAAGAGCGCCGTACCCAAGAGGAGCAGGGCCGAGAGCCCGAGGGCCCAGGCGGGGTGCAGCGCCACGCCGGTCGCCTCGGCTCCGGGGGCGGATTGGATGGCGATCACGCCCATCAGGTTGTTGCCCGCATGGGCCAGCACGCAGGGCCAGATGCTGCGCGAGAGGAGCGCCAGGGTTCCGAGGTAGAGGCCCAGGACGAACGCCGCGCCCCCGTGGATCCAGTCGTAGTGCACGACGCCGAACGCCGCCGCGGAGACGACGACCGCGAGCAGCGGCCCCGTCACGCGACGCAGTCGCCCGAGCACGAAGCCCCGGAAGAGCGTCTCCTCGGCGAGACCGGGAAGCAGGCCGGCGACGAGGGGCGCGAGCCAGGGAGCGCTCGGACGACTGTCGCGCAACGAGCGGTCGATCTCCGCGAGCTGTCCCAGGTCCCGGAGCTCGAGCTCCACCAGCAGCTGATGCACGCCGGCCGACGCCAGCAGGAACCCGAGCATTGCCGGAAGCCAGGCGAGGGCGGGGAGTCGCCCGCGCACCCATCCCATCGCGACCGGGATCGGCTGCTCGGTGAGGAGCCCACCGCCGAGCGCCAGGCCGAGCCAGCCGAGCTGCACGAGCAGGCCGAGCCAGAGTACGGCGTTCGCGCTCTCGGCGGGCGCGAGACTCGCCACGCCCGGCGGGATGGCCACGCTCGCAGCGAGAACCAGCGTGGCGGCGAGAGTGCGACTCATGCCGCCAGGGTACGCGCACCCGGCGCCGCTGCTACCTTCGGGCAGTGACCGCCACCCCCCTTGCGCCGGCGCTGCTCGTCGCCATGGAATCCGTCGTCGACCCGAACTTCCGGCGCAGCGTGGTCCTGATGCTGCACCACGGGGAAGACGAAGCCGTCGGCCTGGTGCTCAACCGCGCCACCGACGTTCCCGTCGAGGTGCTCTGCGAGAGCATCGACATGCGCTGGAACGGCTCGGAGGAGGCGCGCGTCGATTGGGGCGGTCCGGTCGACCCCGAGCACGGTTGGGTGCTGCTCGGCGACGGGGCACCCGACGATCTGGATGCCGAACGCGTCGCGCCGGGCATCCGCTACAGCCGCTCCCAGGACGTCTTGCGCGACGCCGCGGCGCGGCCGCCCGAGCAGCTGCGCGTCCTCCTGGGCTACGCCGGCTGGGGCCCCGGCCAGCTCGAGAGCGAGATCGCCGAGGGCGCCTGGCTGGTGGTCCCCGTGTCGCACCCGCTCGTGTTCGACACCGATCGCGACGACCTCTGGTCCGCGGCCGTGCGCAGCCTGGGCATCGAGCCGGCCACCCTCGTCGGGACCCGCGGCATCAACTAGCTCCGCCAGGGAAGCTCTGCCGATGTCGACGACACGCCACCGTCGAGCCCCGACGGTCCGTGTGGAGAGCCATGTGCAGAGCTTCCCTAGCCCGCCGCGGCCCGTCCGATCCGCTGCTGGGCCGCGTGCAGGTCGTCGCGCGTGAAGCGGAAGCGCATGAGCGAGAGCCCCGACAGCAGGTAGAAGAGCGCCGGGAACCAGGAGTACATGGCCACCATCCACAGCTTGACCGTCTCGGTCTGTGGCTGGCCCGGCACGTAGCCCACCGCCTCGAGCACCTGCAGCGCCGCGAAGCCGGTGAAGGCGTTGCCGAACTTGGTCGCGAAGGCCCAGATCGCGAAGTACGAGGCCTCCCGGCGCCGCCCGGTCACGACCTCGTCGTAGTCGATCAGGTCCGCCACGATCGAGGCGGGAAGCGACAGGTAGTTGCCGAAGCTCGCGCCGCCGAACACCAGCAGCACGGTGAAGTAGAGCACGCGTCCCTCGTCGAGGGCGGCACAGGCGGCGCTGGTCACCGTCGCCAGCGCGATGGCCACGCCCCAGGTCGTGCGCTTGCCGAAGCGGCCGGCCATCCAGCTCCAGAGCGGCAGGGAGATCACGCCGGAGGTGAAGTAGACCAGCAGGTAGTAGGACCAGGTGGGGAGCCAGCCGGGGATCGCCTCGGCCCACCACTCGGGCGTCCCGATGATGTAGACCGAGACGTAGATGATCAGGACGGCCGGGACGGCGCCGGCGATCGCCGAGAGGGCGAAGGGCGGCAGCACCCGACGGAAATGGGGGTTCGCGAGGGTCGCGGCCCAGCCGGCGAAGGGACTCATCGACTCGCGCCCCTGGAACTCCGGGCGTTCCTTCACGAAGGCGCCCGAGACGAGCAGGAAGAGCGCCGTTCCGCCGCCCAGGATCGCGCCCATGAACGAGTAGCCGTCGCGTCCGCCGTAGGTGTGGATGAGCCAGGCCGGCAGGATCGTCGCGGCCAGCAGGCCCGAGAGCGCCCAGCCCTCGCGCACGGCGATCACCCTCGTGCGCTCCTGGTAGTCGTCGGTGAGCTCGGCACCGAGGCTGAAGTACGGGATCGCGCCGACGGTCCAGATCGCGTAGGTCGCGACGTAGAAGCTCAGCATGTAGAGCAGCAGGGTGCCCTGGCGCTGCTCGGGGTTCGCGAGATCCGGCGGGGTGAAGAGGAAGTAGAAGGCGAAGCCCAGCGGAATCGCCGCGCCGAGGATGAAGGGCCGCCGCCGTCCGAGGCGCGTGCGCGCGCGGTCGGAGAGCCAGGCCATCACGGGATCCGTGATGCCGTCGAAGAGCCGCGCGAAGAGCAGCGACCAGGAGACCAGGCCGGCGGTGAGCCCGACGTAGTCCGTGTAGAAGAACTGCAGGTTGACGGCGACGACGAGCCCGAGCAGCGCGAAGGCGAAGTTGCCCGAGCCGTAGACCAGGGTCTGGCCGAGGGAGAGGCCCGTTCGCCGCGTACTCCGGGAGGCCGGCTCGAGGCTCTGGGACGGCGGCGGGTGCGGCGCGCTCACTTCCGCGCATGGTGGCACGTCCACGCACGAGTGGCCCGGCCGGGGCATTCCCCGGGCCGGGCCACCTGGAGTGCCGTGCGGCTAGGCCCGTCGGCGGCCGAAGACGAGCAGGCCCGCCAGGCCGGCGCCGAGGAGCAGCACCGAAGGCTCGGCGGCCACGAGCAGGTGGACGTTGGCCACGCCGATCGGGGTGTCTTCGAGGCCGGGCACGCCGAACACGTCGAAGAGCACGTCCGCTGCCACCGAAGAGAGCTCGAGGCCCAGCCCGTCGAGGGAGAGCACGCCGTCGAGGCCCAGGCAGCCCCCGCCGACCGCGCAGTCGACCAGGTCGAAGACCGGCGCGTCGCTGGCGGCGAGGCCTCCGTTCACCGAAACGTCGGCGAGGATCACGAGATCGTCACGATCGACGATGAAGTTCTCGAGTGCGACCGAGTTGCCGCCGGCGGCGAGCGAGAGCCCGACCCCCTCGTGCAGGACCTGGTCTTCCACCGAGTCGAAGGCCGTGATCGGGAGGAACAGGAACGGGCTCGGAAGCGTGGGCGGCTGGAATGCCGACGTCGGCCCGAGGGGCGCGACCGTGAGGCCCAGGCCGCCCTCGAGGGTGTCGAGGGAGCTCACGTACAGCTCGGTCGCTCCGCTGGCCGCGACAGGGGTCGCGAAGCTGGGCGTCGACAGCATGAGGCCGAGCAAGGGGAGGAGGAAGAGAGATCGCAACACGAAGGGGCTCCTGGTGAGGGTTCTCGTCGCGTACTACCCGCCGAGACTGTGTGGTTCGGGAGATGCGTTTGTGTCGCGACGGGGTGTGGATGCATCCGCCCCCTGCTGGCCGACGAATCCCCCCTCGTTCGTCCGGCCTCCGCTCCTGCCCTCTTCGTGCTGCCCGCCAGACCAGCCTGGTGGGGGCGGGGTCGGACGAGCACAGATTCGAAAATCGAACTTTTCGGTTGTTTTTCCGAAGTCGATGAGATAACGTCCCGATCCGTGGACGGATTCCGCTACCCCCAGTTCTGCCCGCTGGCTCGCGCCGCGGAGGTCCTGGGCCCCCGCTGGTCGATTCCGCTGCTCCGGGAGCTGATGACCGGGCCCCAGCGCTTCAGCGACCTGCGCCGGCGCATGGGCGGGTCGCTCTCCTCGAGCGTGCTGACCGAGCGCCTGGCCGGGCTCGAATCCCAGGGCCTGGTGCGACGACGCACCCTGCCGCCCCCGGCCTCCGCGAGCGTCTACGAGCTCACCGACGCCGGCCGCGGGCTCGAGCCGGCGCTGCTCGAGCTCACGCGCTGGGGAGCGCGCTTCCTCGACGCCCCGCGCCCGGACGATCACGTCGAGGCGGACTGGATGCGCCTCGGCCTGCGGGCCTTCGCGTCTCCCCACCCGACGCCGGACCTGGGCTTTCGTCTCGTCGTTCTCGGGCCCGCGCCGGAGCCGGAGATCCTCGAGCTGCGCGGCGGCGAGAGTGGCACCCGGCTCGAGCCCGTTGCCGAGCCCCATGCCGTCCTGCGCGCGCCCGTGCTCCTGCTGCTCGGCTTCCTGAGTCGCGCGCTCCCGGCGGACGACGTGCTCGCCCACCCCGATGTCGCCTTCGAAGGAGACGAGTCGGCGCTCGCGCGCCTGCCCGAGCTCTTCGAGGTTCCTGCCCCCCGTTCGTCTGCGCCCGAAGATGCGGCCCACGAGCCGCAAGGAGAACCCACATGAATCGCAAGCTGATTGGAATCGGACTCTCGCCCTACGTGCGGAAGGTCCGGGTCGTCCTGGCCGAGAAGGGTCTCGAGTACGACCACGAGCCGATGATGCCCATGGGAGTTCCCGACGAGTACAAGGCCAAGCACCCCCAGGGCCGCATCCCGGTCTACGAGGAGGACGACAAGATCATCCCCGACTCCTCGGCCATCTCGCTGTACCTGGAGAAGACCGTGCCCGAGCCGGCCCTCTATCCCACCGATCCCTACGAGCTCGCCCGGGCGGTGTGGTACGAGGAGTTCGCCGACGACGGCATCGTCAAGGGCACCGCGGCGCTCTTCCAGGAGAACTTCCTGGCCAGGGCCTTCTTCCAGCGCGAGCCCGACCAGGCCCGCATCGACGAGGCCCTGAACGAGACGCTCCCGCCCTTCTTCGACTACCTGGAGAACGCGCTCGGCGACGACGACTACCTGGTCGGCAACCGCTACTCGATCGCCGACATCGGCGTCGGCACCCAGTTCGTCAACTTCGCGCACGGGCAGGGCACCATCGATGCCGGCCGCTGGCCGAAGCTCGCCGCCTACATCGAGCGGATCCACTCCCGCCCGAGCTTCAAGGGCCTGATCGAGGAAGAGCGCGCGATGGCGCCCTCCTGATCCCATTCGTCGTCGTGGAGGCCCGGGCGTCGAGCCCGGCGCCCCGGGCCTCCCCCTTCCCCGCCGGCTCCTCCGTCGGCCGCGCTATGCTCGTCGCCCTTTGGCTCCACTGGAGGACGGACGGGTGAAGGATCTCTTCTCGGTCGAAGGCAAGCGAGTCGTGGTCACGGGCGGCACGCGCGGCATCGGCATGATGATCGCGCGCGGCTTCGTCGAGAACGGCGCATCCGTGATCGTGGCTTCGCGCAAGGCCGACGCCTGCAAGGAGGCCGCCGAGACCCTCGGGCAGCACGGCGAGTGCATCGGCATACCGGCCGATCTCGGCAGCGAGGCCGGGGCCACCGCCCTGGCCGCCGCCGTGGGAGAGCACTTCTCCGGCGTCGACGTCCTGGTCAACAACGCCGGCGCCAACTGGGGCGCGCCCCTCGAGAGCTACCCGGACGACGCCTTCGACAAGGTGCTGGCCCTCAACGTGAAGGGGCCCTTCCACCTGACGGTGAAGCTGCTGCCGCTGCTGCGAAAGGCCGCGGCCGAGCGCCCGCCGGCCCGGGTGATCAACATCGGAAGCATCGACGGCATCCAGGTCCCGATGCTCGAGACCTACGCCTACTCGTCGTCCAAGGCCGCCGTACACCACCTGACCCGGGTGATGGCGCGCAAGCTCGCGGGCGAAGCCGTCACCGTGAACGCCGTGGCGCCGGGCCCCTTCCAGAGCAAGATGATGGCCGCGACGCTCGAGCAGTTCGGCGATCAGATCGCCGCCTCGTGTCCCCTCGGTCGCATCGGCGCCGACGAGGACATGGCCGGCGTGGCGATCTACCTCTCGTCCAAGGCCGGCGCGTACGTGACGGGTGCCGTGATCCCCGTGGACGGCGGCATCTCGACCACGAAGTAGGGCGGCTCGACGGGCTCGACGGGTTCGACGGGGGCGCGTCCGACCGCACCCACGGGACGCACCACGAACTCGGCGAAGAGGGCGGGGTGGTCCGAGAGCGGCTCTTCGCCGTTCCGGAAGCCCGGATCCTCGCCGGCGCCCCGAAGCTCGAGCAGGGCGTCCGATCCGCTGCGGAAGAGGATGTAGTCGAGCACCAGCCAGTCGCTGCCCGGTCGGGCGCGCGCGCCGGTGTTGGCGAGCCCGAGAGCCTGCTGGAACTCGCCGAGCAGCGCCTGGTCCTCGGGCTGCGCCTCGTTCAGGTTGAGGTCGCCGGCGAGGATCAGGGCCGCGTCGGCGGCGCGCGTCTCGACCACCCGGCGCAGCAGGGCGAGCTGCTCGGCGCGAACGGCCCGGTCCTCGCTGCCTTCGCCGGCGTCGAGGTGCGTGTTCACCACGTAGAAGACGGCGCCGCTTCCGAGGCGCACCCGGGCGAGCTGGAACCCCTTGCTCGCCAGGCAGTCGCTCCCGCCGAGGACCCAGCCACTGCAGGTCTCGAAGGGAACGTTCCAGCTGCCGTCGAATGCCACCGGGTCGGAGGCGAGCGTGGTGAGACCCGCTCCACTGCAGATCGGGCAGGCGCTCCGCAGGCTCGCGTTGCCGCGCGTGATGGTCCGATGGCGGGCGGACTCCCGCAGCAGCGCGTGGAAGCGGAAGTCCTCCTGGAGCAACACGAGGTGGAACCGGTTGACGAGCTCTCCGATCTTCGGGAAGCGCGTCTCCGGATCGTCTCCCGCGATCCACGCCGGCAGGCCGTGGGTGTTGTAGGTGAGCACCCGGATGGTGTCCCCGGCAAAGGCGCCCGTCGCGACCCCACCGAGCAACGCCAGCGCGACGACGAGGCGCAGCGCCACGCGCAGGGCCAAGGGCTTCGCGGTAGAGTCGCCCTCCATGCCGACGACCGAAGAACTGCTCCGCACCACGGGAATCATCGACACCATGCTGGGAGTCCCCCAGGACGATCAGAAGGGGACCTACGACTTCATGCGGCCACTCTTCCGTGACGAGGAGAGCCGGAAGAGCTTCGACTTCCCCGTCCAGTACATGTTCAAGGACTTCCCCAAGGTCGGCAAGCAGGAGGACTACATCACCTACACGCTCGAGCTCATGGATCGCCATCACATCGAGCGGGCGATGACGGGGGTCACCCTCCACGACCCCGAGAGCAACAACAACCTGGCCGTTCGCCGCCATCCCGACCGCTTCATCGCGAGCGCCGGCTGCGACCCGAATACCGGGATGGAGGGGGTCCGGGAGCTGATCGCGCTCAAGGAGGCCTACGACATCAAGGCCGTCTCGGCCTTCCCGTCCGGGAACTTCCCCCAGGTCCCGATCGGCGACGCCAAGTGGTATCCGATCTTCGCCAAGTGCGTGGAGCTCGACGTGGCCTTCTTCTGCTGCATGGGCGTACCCGGGCCACGGATCCCCATGGCGCCCCAGCGGGTCGAGCTCGTCGACGAGATCTGCTGGTTCTTCCCGGAGCTTCGCTTCGTGTTCCGCCACGGGTGCGAGCCCTGGGAGGATCTGGCCGTGAAGCTGATGCTGAAGTGGCCGAACCTCTACTACTCGACCAGCGCCTTCGCGCCCCGCTACTACCCGAAGGCGATCGTCGACTACGCGAACACCCGCGGCGCCGACAAGGTGATCTACGCCGGCTACTTCCCGGCCGGCCTCACCCTGGAGCGCATCTTCCGGGAGCTGCCGGGCGTCCCCTTCAAGGAGTCGGTCTGGCCGAAGTTCCTGCGCGAGAACGCGCTGCGGGTCCTGAAGCTCGACTAGCGCCGGACGAGTCGCCGCCGCGCGAGCCTCGCCCGGGTCAGGCGGAACGGGGCCTCGAGCAGGCGCCGCACGTGGCCGCCCGCGATGCGCAGGGTGTCCGCGACCACCGCGTAGTGCGAGACGCCGCCTTCCTCGGCCGGGACGTAGCGCACCCGGGTCGGGTGGTGGACGATGCGCACGCCGTCCCAGACCATCCGGACGGGGAGCTCGAGGTCGAACTCCATGTGATCGCCCCGGGCCCCGGCGCGCAGCGCCGCCTCGAGCGGATACACGCGGAAGCCGCACATGGGGTCGGCGATCACGCGGCCGCCCGTCTGGAGGTGTACGAGGCCGACGCTCAGCTGGCGGCTCAGCGCGCGCAACCGTGGCTGGCTCTCGTCGAAGAGCGGGCGTCCGAGGATCAGCGCCTCCGGCATCAGCCGCGCGGCCTCGAGCAGGGCCGGGACGTCCGCGAGATCGTGCTGCCCGTCGGCGTCCACCTGCAGCACGTGGCTGGCGCCGAGCTCCCGGGCGCGCGCGAAGCCGTCCTTGACCGCGGCGCCCTTGCCTCCGTTGCGCGCCCGGCGCACCACCACGAAGCCCTCGGCCCCGAGCGCCTCGATTGCGAGGCGGCCGGGATCGGCGCTGCCGTCGTCGACCACGATCACCGTCTCGACGTGCTTGCGAAGCTCGCGCGCGACGTTCCCGACCGTGGCGGGATTGTCGTAGCTCGGGACGACGCCAACGGGGTGGAACGCCGGGTCGCCGGAGTGCTCGTCGCGGGCGCCGTTCACCGGGTCGTGCGGGTCGCCACGCCGTCGCGCAAGGCCCGCGTCTTCGCGATCGAGGCCCCGATGGAGATTCCCAGGTTGCGCACCCAGCGGTTGTAGTTGCCGTGGATCTCGCTGCAGCCGTCACCCTGGGGCTTGCAGCCGAGGTTCTTGCTGCCGCCGTAGCGGAAGGAGACGCGATCGGCGTCGTAGTCGATCCAGGCCTTGGCGGTGTGCGTGCGCAGCTCGAGCCGGGCCAGCACCGAGAGCGGTCGCTCCTCCTCGACCACCCAGTCGCGCCGGTAGATGCCGTCGAAGACGGCGGCGCGGGTCTCCTCGATCGTCCCCATCCCCTGCAAGGAGTCGGGCATGACGATCGGGTGGCCGCTGGCGCAGCCGAGTGCGAGAGCGAGCACGAAGAGGGTCGAGACGGTCGCGATTCGCATCTTCACTCCTTGTCTCCGGGCTCCGGAGCCTTCTGCTCCCAGAAGTCGAACCAGTTGTACCACTGGGTGGGCGACTCCAGGCAGTGCCTCTCCAGGAAGCGCACGTAGGCCCGCGCCATCTCGCTGGCGCGGGCGTCCTGCTCGGCGCGCGGGAGCCGATCCTTGCCCGGGTCGAGCACCTCCGAGGTGACCCGGTAGTGATAGGCGCCCTCGCGCAGCGCGAGCAGCGAGACCACGGGGCAGCCGAGCTGAACGGCCATGCGATAGGGCGCCAGAGGGAAGCGTGCCTCGCCACCGAGGAACGGGATCTCCTCGATGCGGCCGCTCTCGCCGGCCTCGACGCGGTCTCCCAGGATCCCGATCCACTCGCCGCGCTCGACCAGGGCGCGGATCTCGAGGGCGAGGCCGGCGACGCTCCCCGTCGGCTCGATCACACGCAGGTCGACGTCGGGCGAGAGCTCGCGGAAGACCGTGTTCACGATGGGGGCGTGGCGCGTGTACATCAGCACGTGGACCGTCACCCGGTCCCGTACCGAGAGCACGCGGAGCGCGTCGAAGCTCCCCAGGTGGGCGCCCAGGATGATCCCCCCGCGTCCACGCTCCTGGAAGCGGTGGAAGAGCTCCGGCTCCTGGATGTCGAAGGTGAAGTCCTCGAGGGCGCCGCCCCAGAGCATCACCCGGTCGACGATGGCGAGGGCGAACTCCAGGTAGTGGCGGTAGCTCGCGCGCCAGTCCGGGCCGAGGCCGGCGGGGAGGCCGCGGCGCTCGCGCTCCTGCCTCACCCGGGCCAGGAAGCCCAGCGAGATGCGCTTTCCGAGGGCGTCGGTGATCCAGAAGTAGAGCACCGCCACGTGCACCCCGGGCAGCGCGAGCGCGCGCCCGAAGCGCCGCGTGATCGCCACCAGGAGGCGCAGTCCGAGGTCGGAACCGCGCTCCTGGAGCTGACTCCAGTGTCGCACCTCGTCGGCCATGTGGTTCCTGGCGCCGCTTTCCCCTCGAGAGCTCGAATTCGAGGGTACCCGCCCGGATCGCGCCCGGCGATGTACGCCCGATGGGGAAGCGGGCCCGATCGGCCCAGGAGATTGGCCCAGGAGGCTGACTCTGGAACCCGGCTCAAGAGCCGGGCTGGCTCGCTTGCGCGCCCGGCTCAAGAGCCGGGCGCGATGCGGATCTCGCTCAGGTAGCCCGGGTGGTCGCTCAGGCTCGACTCGCCCGGGGGGCCGAAGCGCATGTCGATCCACTCGAGCAGGCCGGGCGCCCGGCTGAGGAAGAGGCCGGGGCGCGGCACAGGGATGCGCCCGGCCAGGACCCGGGTGCCCTTGGTCTCGTAGCGCAGCCCCGGAGCGGGCAGGGCGAAGACGTGGTCGATCCGGGACGGGAGCGTCATGGCGCGCTGGAGGGGCGTCCGCTCGACGGCCAGCCGGTAGTCCGGCGCGTCCGGCGTCGTGTTGAAGTCGCCCACGATGAAGCCGGCGGCCCCGGGGCGCCGCGAGCTCGCGACGAACTCCGCGAGCTCCTGCATCTGCCCGAGCCGCACCCGTTCGTTGTCCGGGTTGTCGCGGCCGGCCTGGGCGTGGGTGTCGTAGAAGTCGACGCTCCCGCCGCCCGGGAGGTCGACGCGGGCCAGCCCGATTCCCTTGCCCGCCCACCAGTCGCCCTCGAAGAGCCGATACCACGGGTTGCTGTGGGCGAAGCGATGGAACCAGGCCTCGCGGATCGGATGGGCCGAGAGGATCCAGAGCCCGTTGCCCACGGTGGCCGCAGGGAAGCGCACCTGATGCGCCAGGCGCGAGCCTTCGAGCTCGCGCCACAGGATCTCGCGATCGGCGGCGACGAAGGCTTCCTGCAGGCCGACGAGGTCGGGGTCGAGCTCGCGCAGCATGCGCGCAATCGCCGTCACCCGCTCGCGGCGGTTGTTCGTGAAGCCGTAGGCGTTCGCGATGTTCCAGGTCACCACCCGGAGGGTGACCGGGGCGGGCAGCGGCCCGGCCGGCGTCGAGAGCAGGGCGCTCGCCCGGTAGTCCACCGGCGCGTCGACGCGGCCGTTGCCCAGGGCCGCCAGGCATACCACCGCCGCCAACAGGGTGGGGACGGCCAGCCCCACGCGCACGAGCCAACGGCGAGTCCGGCTCGCGCGGCGCGGGGAGGGGTCGTTCTTGGACAAGCTCTTGGATGAGAGGTTGGAGGTCATCTCGAGATCATTTTGTAGTACCAGTTGACAATCGGACCAAACGCTAGCACACTTGGGCCATGTCGAGCCAGCCCGAGCCCAAGGCCCTTCGCCCGGTCGCCCGTCAGTCCCTGTCCGACGCGGTGTTCGCCCAGCTGCGCGACCAGATCGTCGCCGGGCACATGGCGCCGGGAGAGGCCCTCCCCTCCGAGCGGGTGCTCTGCGACGAGCTCGGCGTGGCCCGGGGCGCCGTGCGCGAGGCGCTGCGCCGCCTCGAGCAGGCCCGGCTGATCTCCGTGCGGCACGGGGGCGCCTCCCGGGTGCTCGACTTCCGCCGGTCGGCGGGCATGGATCTGCTGGTCGACCTGGCGCTCTCCGGCGAGGCCGGTCTCGCACCTCAGGTGGTGCGCGGCATCATCGAGATGCGCTCGGGGCTGGCTCCCGACGTCGCCCGCCTGGCCGCCCTGCGCGGCGATGGCGAGGCGGCGGCGCGGCTGCGCGAGATCGTGGCCGAGATGCGGGACGCGTCCGTCCCGCTCTCCCGGCTGCAGGTGCTGAGCCAGGAGTTCTGGACCGTGCTGGTCGAGGCGTCGGGCAACCTCGCCTACCAGCTCGCCTTCAACACGCTGCGCGAGGTGTACTCGCGCGCCTTCGAGCTGCTGCGGCCGATCCTGGCCGACGAGCTGCGCGCCACGGCCGACTACGCCGCCCTGGCCGACGCCGTCGAGCACGGGCGCGAGTCGGATGCCGCGGCCCACGCCCGTGCCCTCGTGCTCCGCGGTGAGCTGGGCATCAATCGGGCCCTGGAGGACCTCTCATGACCTCGACGACACCCACCCAACGCATTCCCCTCGAGAGCCAAGAGGCTCCCGGCGTGGAGACGGCCTCGCTTTCCGAATCTCCCAGAACCCTCGGTGAGGCCTTCCGATACTTCCTGAGCCAGGGCAGCCCGCGCGTGCTGATCGCGGCCATCGCGATCGCACTCGCGGCGCGCGTCGCCGTCGGCGGCGTCTCGCTCTGGGATTGGGTGGTCGCCGGGGGCCTCGTACTCTACTGGCCCCTCAACGAGTGGCTGATCCACGTCTTCATCCTGCACTCGAAGCCGTTCCAGATCGGACGCTTCCGCTTCGACCCGCCGGTGCCGCGCAAGCATCGTCAGCACCACCGCGACCCCTGGAACCTGCCGCTGGTGTTCATCCCCATGCACTCGTTCCTGTACACGCTGCCGCTGCTCACCGCGCTGGGATTCCTGCTGGCGCCGAACGCCAGCCTCGCCCTCACGGGGATCGCCACCTACCTGATCCTCGGGCTGCACTACGAGTGGGTGCACATGCTCTGCCACACGCGCGTGGTGCCGCGCAGCGCGGCCTACCGGCGACTCATCCGCAACCATCGCCTGCACCACTTCAAGAACGAGAAGTACTGGCACGGCGTCTCGCGGCTCGCCGCCGATCGCTGGCTCGGGACCAGCCCCGACCCGGAGCAGACCGAGCGCTCGGCCACGGCGCGGACCCTGGCCGCGTAGGCTACCTTCCCGCCGATTCGAGACCCGAGCAGAAGGAGCCGAAGGGCGGCATGAAAGAGCGTCGCTGAGCTGATCCCAGGACATCCGTCCACCGCCGATGCACGCGCCTCCGCGCGGCGCACGGCCCCCGCTCAGAGGCACCCGTGCCCTTCGTCCATCTCGAATCCCTCGCGTTCGCCCACGCGAACGCCGACCCGCTCTTCACCGACGTCTCCGCCGTCCTCCCGCCCGGCTGGACCGGTCTCGTCGGCGACAATGGAGCCGGCAAGAGCACTCTGCTCCAGCTGATCGCGGGCGACCTGTCGCCCTCCCGAGGCGCCGTGCGTCTCGATCCGCCCGATGCGCGGGTGCTGCTCTGCTCCCAGACCGCCGACGCCTTCACCCGGGAGACGGGCTTGTTCGCCGAGGCGTACGACCGCTCGGCCGTGCGCCTCCGGGCTCGCCTGGCACTCGATCCCGAGGGGCTCGTGCGCTGGCCGAGTCTGTCGCCCGGCGAGCGACGGCGCTGGCAGGTGGGCACCGCGCTCTTCCTCGAGCCCGACGTGCTGATCCTCGACGAGCCGACCGATCACCTGGACGCCGACGCGCGCGAGCTGCTCGTCGCGGCACTCGCGCGGTTTCGGGGCGCGGGCCTCGTGGTGAGCCACGACCGCACGCTCCTCGATCGGCTCACCGAGCGCACCCTGTGCATCCAGCATGGGCGCGTGGAGATGGTTCGCGGGCCCTACTCCGTGGCGCGGGCCGAGTGGGATCGGGCAACCGACAAGCGGGTTCGCGAGCACGAGCGGCTGCGCCGGGAGGAGAAGCGCACCCGCCGGCGGCTCCAGGTCAAGCGCGAGCAGCTCGACCGCGCGCAGGCAATGACCTCGTCGCGCAAGCGCATGAAGAATGCCGGAGACCACGACGCCCGCAGCATGATGGCCAAGGAGCAGGCGCGTGCGGGGGCCGGGAAGGCGGCCCACGGCGTGCGGATCCTGAAGGCGCAGGTCGAGCGGGCGGCCGAGCGGAGCCAGGCCCACGGCCTGTCCAAGCAGCGCGGCCGCTCGCTCTTCGTGAGCTTCGAGCCCGCGGAGAAGTCCGTGCTGATGAGCGCCCGCGCGCCGACGCTCTGGGCCGGCGACACCGCCGTGCTGCACGACCTCGACGTGGTGGTGCGGCGGGACGACCGCGTGTGGCTGCGCGGCCGGAACGGTGCGGGCAAGACGACGCTCCTGGGCGCGCTGCTCGAAGGAGCGCGCATCCCTCGCGAGCGCCTGCTGCACGTGCCCCAGGAGCTCGATCCGGCTCGCGTCACCCGGCAGCAGCGGGAGCTGCGCGGCCTGCCCGAAGACCTCCGCGGCCGGGTCGGATCGCTCATCGCGGCACTCGGGGCCGACCCCGAGCAGCTGATGGCGTCCGAGCGTCTCTCGCCGGGCGAGGCGCGCAAGCTCGCCCTGGCCTTCGGGCTCGGTCGGCAAGTGCTCGGGGTGGTGCTCGACGAGCCCACCAACCACCTCGACATCGGCTCGGTGGAGCGCCTCGAGGCGGCGCTGTGCGACTACCCGGGAGCCCTGCTGCTCGTGACCCACGACGAGGCCCTCGGTCGCCGCTGCACGCGCTCGGTCTGGCAGCTGGAGGACGGCTCGCTCCGCGCGGGATCCGTCCCCGCCGCGCCCGCGTCCTCGGGCGGCTAGTCTTCCCGATCATGTCGTTCCGGGTCTTCGTCGACGGTCACGTGGGAACCACGGGCCTGCGGATTCGCGACTGGCTCGCCGGTCGCGACGATCTCGCCCTCGTCACGCTGCCCGAGGAGCAGCGGAAGGACGAGGCGGCGCGCCGCGACGCCATCCGCGCGGCGGATGCGGCCGTGCTGTGCCTGCCGGACGATGCGGCCCGGGAGGCGGCCGGCTGGGCCGCGGGTGCGGGAACGCGGATCGTGGACGCCAGCACCGCCCATCGGGTCTCCGACGGCTGGGTCTACGGGCTCGTCGAGCTCGAGCCGGATCGGCGCGATCGCATCCGCAAGGCGGAGCGGGTCTCGAACCCGGGCTGCTGGCCGTCCGGGTTCCTGCTCGCGGTCCGGCCCCTGATCGACGCCGGCCTGCTCGAGTCGAGCGCACCGCTCTCGATCCACGGGCTCTCGGGCTACACCGGCGGCGGGCGGCAGATGATCGAGAAGTGGGAGGATCCCGAGAGCGGCCTGGTCGCGCTGCCCTTCGAGTCCCCCTACGCGCTGGATCGCGTCCACAAGCACGCGCCCGAGATGACCGTCTACTCCGGTCTCACCGACGCGCCCCAGTTCGTTCCCTCGGTCGGGCCCTTCCCCTGCGGCATGCGCATCGAGGTGCCGCTTCCCGCCGGCCTGCGCCCGGCGCACGCGAGTGCCAAGGTGATCCACGAGGCGCTCGCCGAGCGCTATCGCGGCGAGCCCTTCGTCTCGGTGCGTCCGCTCTCGGAGCAGGCGCCCGCCGGCGAGCACGCCCTCGATCCGCGCCAGTGCAACGACACCAATCGCATGGAGCTGCTGGTCCAGCCCCATCCCTCGGGCCACGTGCTGCTCGTCGCGCTGCTGGACAACCTCGGCAAGGGCGCCTCGGGCGCGGCCATCCAGTGCCTGAACCTGATGCTGGGACTCGAAGAGACCGCGGGACTGCCCCGCTAGAGCAGCGCCGTTGTCGCGAGGCGGATCGCGATGGCCGTGAGCACGGCCTTGTAGATCCAGGTGAAGACGCGCTCGTCGATCCGGTCGAGCAGCCGTGTCCCGACCCAGGTGCCGGCGACCACGCAGACCGCGCAAGCTGCGAGCAGCGGCAGATGGGGCGCGAACGCGAAGCCGCCGAGCCCGAAGAGCCCGATCTTCGCCAGGTGTCCGAGGGACTGGCAGGCGGCCTTGGTGCCGACCAGCGCCTGGCGGGTGAGCCCGAGGTTCAGGAAGAAGGGGGCGATCAGCGGGCCCACGGCACCGATCGTCACGTTCAGCACGCCGGCGATCGCGCCGAGCACGAGGAAGCGGCGGTTGCGATCGCTGGCCTCGGGATGGGCGCCCAGCACCAGGAGACTGGGCGCCCAGGTCGCCAGCAGGACGAACATGCCGATCAGCGTGCGGGTGGCGTCGGGCGGGAGCGAGCGGACGAAGGCGAGGCCGAGCAGCCCGCCCGGGATCAGCAGGGCGCCGTAGCGGAGCAGGATCCACCACTCGACGTGACGCCGCTGGAGCCACGTGCGCGAGCTGTTGGAGACGAGCTGGATCGCCCCGTGGAGCGGGATCGCGACCAGCGGCTCGAGGAAGAGCAGCATGGCGGCGAGCAGGGTGATCCCGCCCGCCATGCCGACGATGCCCGAGAGGACCGCCGTCGCGAACGAGACGGCCGCCAGGAACCAGAACTCCTCTCCGGGCTGGAACCATAGCTGCGGGTCGGCCAGGGCCTCCGTCAAGCGGAGATCGGTGCGGCGGCCCGGGCGTGCGGCTCGGGGATCGCTCCGGTGTAGTGCTGGCTCGGTCGGATGATGCGCCCGCTCCCACGCTGCTCCTCGGCGTGAGCCAGCCAGCCCGCCACCCGGGCGCAGGCGAAGGTCGGTGTGAAGAGCGCGCGGGGAAGCCCGACGGCGTCGAGCAGCACGGCCGTGTAGAACTCGACGTTGGTGTCGAGGGAGCGCTCGGGATGGCGCTCGGCCAGGATCGCGACCGCGGCCTTCTCCACGGCGCGTGCCAGGGAGAGGTAGCGGCTCGAGATGCCCGCGGCCTCGAGGCGGGTGACGGCCCGCTCGAGCACCGCCGCTCGGGGGTCGCGCACGCGATACACGCGATGGCCGAGCCCCATGATCCGTCGGCCGGCGTCGAGCTCCTGGCACAGCCAGGTCTCGGCCTGCTCGGGTGTGCCCACCGCGTCGAGCATGTCGAGGACCGGACCCGGCGCGCCTCCGTGCAGAGGGCCCTTCAGGGCGCCGAGCGCCGCCACCACCGAGGACACCGTGTCCGAGCGCGTCGACGCGACCACCCGCGCGGTGAACGTCGAGGCGTTCATGCCGTGCTCCGCGACGGTCACGAGATAGGCGTCGAGCGCGGCCACCCGGGCGGGAGCGGGAGCGCTGCCTTCGATCATGCGCAGCAGGTCGGCCGCGTGACCGAGATCCGGATCCGGCGGGACGGGCAGCAGCCCGCGCTGCATGCGGCTCCACGCGGCCACGACCACGGCGACCGCGGCCGTGGTGCGCGTGCGGATCCGCTCCGGCGAGTCGTTCGGGCTCTCGCTCGGCAGGTGGGCGATGCCCGCGCGGAGGGCGTCCATGGCGGCCGGCTCGCCCGTGGCGGTACCCATGCGCCACAGGCCCTCGTACGCCTCGCGGCGCGCCGCACCGAGGGCTCGCTCGATCTCCTGGCGTCGCTGCGGGTCGGGGAGCCGGCCCTCCCACAGCAGCCCACACAGGTCCTCGAACCCGTGGCTCTCGGCGAGCGCCTCCACGTCGTGGCCGCGCACCACGAGCCGGCCGCGGGCCCCGTCCACCTTCGAGAGGTCGGTCTCGGCGACCACCACCCCTTCGAGACCCGAAGCACTCCGGCTTCGCTCGGGATTCGACATCCGGATTCCTCCTCGTCGTTCTCGTCGTTCTCGGATTCCGTCGTTCTTCGATTCAGGGGTAGCGTACTCGTTCATAATCATTTATCAATGTTGATATGAATCAATCAAAGGGCGACCGCCCGGACGTGGAGAGCGGCGGGCTCGAGGAGGAGCTCTCGGCCCGTCAGGCGGCCGAGATCCTCGGCGTGAAGCTGGCCACGCTCTACGCCTACGTGAGCCGCGGGCTGCTGCGCAGCACGCCGACGGGGAGCGGGCGGGCGCGCCGCTACCTGCGCGGCGACGTCGAGGCGCTGCGGCGCAGTCGCAGGGGCGCTGGCGACGCGCAGGGCGCCCTGCGCTGGGGCGAGCCCCTGCTCGAGACGCGGATCACCGAGATGACGCCCGAAGGGCCGCGCTACTGCGGGCGCCTCGCCGTCGAGCTCGCCCGGGACGGCGTGCCCTTCGAGTCCGTCGCGGAGCTGCTCTGGACCGGCTCCCTGCCGTCCGCGGCTCCCCGCTTCGATTCACCGACCTGGCCCGACACCGACGCCCTCGTGCGGCTGGCCGCCGGGGAGACGGCTCACACCGCCTGGGCCGCGCTCGTGGTCGCCGCCCTGGCCGCGCGTGATCGCGGCCGACACGACCGGCGCCCCGAGGCCATCGCGAGACGGGGTCGCGGGTTGGTGCGTGCCCTGGCCGCGACCCTCGCGTTCTCCCACGATCCGGGTCGCGTCGGCGAGGCCCTCGCCGCCGAGCGCGTCGCCGAGTCCGTGGCGATCTCCCTCGGCGTGCGTCCGCGTCGTGCCGCAATCCGCGCGATCGATTCCGTGCTGGTCCTGATGGCCGACCACGAGCTCAACGCCTCGACCTTCGCGGCGCGCGTGTCGGCGTCGACGGGCGCCGACGTCTACGCCTGCATCCAGAGCGGGCTCGCCACCCTCTCGGGCCCCCTGCACGGCGCCGCGTCGGATCACGTCGAGGCCCTGCTCGCCGAGGTGCCGCGCCCCGAGGATGCCGAGCGCGTCGTCCTCGAGCGCGATCGTCGCGGCGAGCCCCTACCCGGCTTCGGTCACCCCTTCTATCGCGGCACCGGCGACCCGCGCGTCGAGCCGATCCTCGACGCCGCGTTCGAGGCCCACGAACGATCGGCCGCTCTGCGCCGTCTGGCGGCGGTCGCCGAGGTGATGGAGCGGGCGGGCCGGCCGCGCCCCAACGTGGACTTCGCCATCGTCGGCCTGCGCGCGGCACTCGGCATGCCCAAGGGCGCGGGCGCCGGCCTCTTCGTCGTCGGCCGCTCGGCCGGCTGGATCGCCCACATCCTGGAGCAGGCCCGCGACGGCTCGTTGATCCGGCCGCGTGCGCGCTACCGGGCGCCTGGCCCGGCGCCTGAGCGGGCCGAAGACGCTCCCTAGGCGCTGATCTTCGGCCGCGAGCCGATCCACTCGAGCAGCGTCTGCACGGCGGGGACGTCCGAGAGCCGGTGCAGCGCCGCGGTCGGAGCTTCGGCGCTTCCCACCCGGAAGGTGAGGGCGAGGCCCGCCAGGAAGCGGAAGGCGTCCTCGTCGGTGAGGTCGTCGCCCACGTAGATCACCCGGACGCTCTCGGACCAGTTCGGCCCGTAGCGCTCGCGCAGCAGGTGCAGCACGGCGCGGCCCTTGTCCCACCCGATGGGAGGGCGGGCCTCGACGGCGGCGTGGGCGTGTCGCGCCTGGTAGCCGGCGCGGCTCATGATCTCGACCACCTCGTCGATCATCTTCGGGCGCTTGGCCTGGGGCACGCCGCGGTAGTGGAACGTGAGCGTCGGGCCCTTGGCCTCGGTCCACGCGCCGTCGCTGCTCACGGCCTCGAGCTCCTGGGCCAGTGCCGCCGTCCGGCTCGCGTAGTGGCCCAGGTCCTGGTGGCGGAAGGGATGGATCCCCGGCCCCTCGATCTCGAGCCCGTGGTTCCCGGCGTACATCAGGCGCTCGTCCCCGACGAGCTTGCGCACGTCTCCGAGGGCGCGGCCGGACACGATGGACACGTCCGTGTCCTTCCGGCGCGAGCACGCCTCGAGCGCCTTGCGCATGGCGGGCTGCAGCTTCGCCTTCGACGGGTGGTCGACGATCGGCGTGAGCGTGCCGTCGTAGTCCAGGAAGAGGCAGAGCGGGTACTGCTTGATGAAGGGCCTGAGCCAGCGCTCGACGTCGTCCTTGGACAGTGCGCCGAGCGCGGCCGAGGGCTCGTCGGCGGCATCGAGGAAGGTCTGGACCCAGCTGTCCACGTCGTCGCGGCGCTCGCGGCGGCGCATGGAAGCCATGCGCGAGGCCCGCTCGTCCTCGTCCATGGTGAGCGCGCGGTGGATCACGTGGGCGGTCTCGTCGAGGTCGAAAGGGTTGACCTGGAGCGCCTCGCGCATCGTCTCGGCGGCGCCGGCCATGCGCGACAGGATCAGCACGCCCGGGTCGGACACCTGGCAGGCGGCGAACTCCTTGGCGACAAGGTTCATGCCGTCGCGAAGCGGCGTCACCAGAGCCACGTCGGCGTCGCGGTACAGCGCGCAGAGCCGCGCCCGCGGAACGGAGCGGTACAGGTACCGGATGGGCGACCAGCTCGCCGTGGCGAAGCGCCCGTTGATGCGGCCCACCAGCTCGTCGATCTCACGCTTCAGGTCGCGGTACTCGGCCACCTGGGAGCGGCTCGGGACGGCGAGCTGAAGCAGCACGACCTTCTCCCGGTGCCGCGGGTGCAGCTCGAGGAGCCGCTCGAAGGCGCGGATCCGCTCGGGGATGCCCTTGGTGTAGTCGAGCCGGTCGACGCCCAGGACGATGCGCTCGGCCCCCTTGTCGCCGTTGGCCGTTCCGTTGCTCGCGTTGGCCGTCTCCGCGAAGGAGTCGAACTCGATGCCGATCGGGTAGGCGCCGATCTTCACGGCGCGGTCGCCGTGCTCGACGGCGAGGGTGTCGCGGTCCACGCGCAGGCCGAGCCGGCGCTCGCAGCAGTCGAGGAAGTTCTGTGCGTAGCCCGGGACGTGGAATCCGATCACGTCGGCGGCCAGCAGGCCGCGGAGAAGCTCCCGGTCCCAGGGGCAGAGGCGGAAGATGTCGTAGGGCGGGAAAGGGATGTGCAGGAAGAAGCCGATGCGCACGTCGGGTCGCTGGGCGCGCAGCATCCCCGGCGTGAGCATCAGGTGGTAGTCGTGGACCCACACGAGCCCCGATGCTTCCGCGTGCTCGGCCATCGCCTCGGCGAAGCGCTCGTTGACGGACTCGTACTCCGTCCAGTCACGTCGCTCGAACTGCGTGAGGGCGGGGAAGGAGTGGCACAGCGGCCAGAGGGTGCGGTTCGAGAATCCGTGGTAGAAGCGCTGGACCTCGCCGTCGGAGAGCAGGACCGGCTCGATCTCGTAGCCGCTCGCCTCCGTCGAGATCCGCTCGTTGCGGCGGACCTCGATCCCCGGCCACCCGATCCAGACGCCGCCGCGCTTGCGCAACGCCGGCTCGAGGGCGGAGACCAGGCCGCCCGACGAGGGGCGCCGCTCGAGGGCCCCCGCCGTGCGCTGGAAGGTGTACGGAAGCCGGTTGCTCGCGACGACGAGCGGTCCGCTGCCATTCTTTCGACGTCGGGTACGCGCCACGCGCCTACGGTAACGGATCGTGGCCTCGGCGGGTTAGGATCCCCGCCGCGGGTCCGGCTCGACGCGGCCCGCACCCAGGAGGAGTCGTGGACGTCGACAGCATCGTGGTGGGGATCGTCTGGTACGGCGCGCTCCTCTTCTCCCTGACGGCCCACGAGGCCGCCCACGCCTGGGCGGCCCTGCGCGGCGGCGACCCGACCGCCTACCTGGGCGGGCAGGTCAGCCTCGACCCCTCGCCGCACATCCAGCGCGAGCCCATCGGCATGGTGCTCGCGCCCATCGGCTTCTACGTCTTCGGCGGCATGATGTTCGGCTGGGCCAGCACCCCCTTCGACCCGGCCTGGGCCGAACGCCATCCCCGCCGCGCGGCGTGGATGTCCCTGGCCGGCCCCGCCGCCAACGCCGTGATCGGGTTGCTCGCCGCCGTGGCGATCCGCGTCGGCATGGAGATGGACGTCTTCGTGCCACCGGACTCGGTCAACTTCTCCCAGGTGACCGCGGCGCCCGCGGGCGGGGTCGGGGGAGCCGTGGCGCTGCTCTTGAGCCTGCTGTTCTCGGTGAACCTGCTGCTCGTGATCTTCAACCTGCTGCCCGTGCCGCCCCTCGACGGCTCCGGCGCCGTAGGCCTGCTCCTGCCCGAGAGCGTGAACCACTCGTTCCAGAGCCTGATGCGCCAGCCGGGCTTCGCCATCGGCGGCATCCTGCTGGCCTGGTTCATGATCTCGCGCCTGTTCTGGCCGGTGTTCCTCTTCGCGATCAACGCGCTCTACCCAGAGGCCCACTACGGCTGATCCGGCGCGCTAGATTTCCTGGCCATGCGCCGGCTCCCCCTCCTCCCCGCGGTCCCCGTGCTCGCGCTCGTGCTCCCGATGCTCATGCCCGTTTGCGGCGCGCCCGCCCTCGCCGCCGACATCGATTGCCCGTCGGGCGCTTCGCCGAGCGGCAAGGGGCCTCCGTCGGGAGGACGGCTCTTCTGTGCCCTCCCCGACGGCACCCAGCACGGGCCGAGCCGCGTCTGGTTCCCGGGTGGCCAGAAGCTCGCCCACGCGAACTTCGATCGCGGCAAGCTGAACGGCTCCTACCAGGAGTGGTACCCCGAGGGCGGCCCCAAGGAGAAGGGCCAGTACGAGAACGACGCGAAGGTCGGCGTCTGGACCGAGTACTGGGAGAACGGCAAGAAGATGCGCGAGGAGACCTGGGCCGCAGGCGAGCGCAACGGGCCGAGCCGGCTCTGGCACGAGAACGGGCAGCTCTTCGTGGACCAGGCCTACAAGGACGGCAAGCGTCACGGGCCGGCGCAGACCTTCTACGAGAGCGGCCAGAAGCAGAGCAAGGGGCAGTTCGTCGACGGCATCTACGACGGCGAGTGGGTCGGCTGGTGGGAGAGCGGGAAGCTCAAGAAGGAGGCCGTCTTCGAGGGCGGCAAGGAGATCTCCCGCGAGTTCCACGACGACGACTAGCGTCCGTCCCCGCTAGCCCCCGACGTCTCCCCACGCCACCGCGACCTGCGGTGCGCCCGAGCGCCCGATCCGGCGCAGCCCGAGCTCCTCGAGCAGGGGTGCCGGATCCTCCACCGCGTCGTCGCCTGCGTAGTGGCACAGGATCAGGCGACCGCCCGGTGCGAGGGCGTGGCTCACCAGGCGTCGCGCTCCCTCGAGCCGGTCGCCCGGAAGCAGGTACTCGGTGTTGCTGCGCACGTAGTCGTAGCGGTGTTCCGGGTGGAACCAGAATCCGTTGGCGACCTCGAAGTGGGCCTCGAGCCCCGGGTGCCTGAGCCTCGCCCGCTCGACGAGCTCCCAGGAGAAGTCGATGCCGTGCGGGCGCAGCGCCACCCCCTTGGTGGCACACCAGGCGACGAGGCTCTCGAGCAGGAGCCCGTTCGCACAGCCCACGTCGAGCAGGTCGCCGTCGTGGTCGATGGCGTCCGCGATGCAGCGCCGCTTCGGCTCCCAGCCGCTCGCCCCGGAGGATCGGCCGCTCTGCTGAAAGGCGTCGGCGCCGGGCGCGAGGTAGTGCTCCTCGATCGCGGCGTGCAGGGCCTCGAAGCGCCGCTCGCGCGGGGCGTCGTCCGGCAGAGCGCGAAGGCGCGCGCGGGCCGGCCGAGCGCTCACTCCGCGAGCCCCGGGCCCCTCGGAATCCACGCCGCGTCGGCGGCCTCGCTCGCCTTCGCCCGGGCCGACACGATCCGGTCGTGGTGCGGCGAGAGCTCGCAAGCGGGGTCGGTGGCGGCCGCGTCTCCGACCAGGGCGAAGGCCTGGCAGCGGCAGCCTCCGAAGTCGCGCTCGCGCTCGGGGCAGCTCCGGCAGGGCTCCTGCATCCAGCCCTCGCCGCGGAACGCGTTCATGCCCGGTGCGTCGCGCCAGCAGGCCTCGACGGAGTGCTCGGTGACGTTCCAGAACGGAAGATCGAGCTCGCTGGCGCCGTGGCAGGGGAGGGCGCGTCCGTTCGGCGTCACGATCAGGTGACGCTGGCCCCAGCCCGCCGAGCACGCCTTGGGCCGCTTGCGGAAGTAGTCCGGGAGCACGAACAGGATCTCCGGGCGCAGGCTGCGCTGCGACTCCCGTTCCACCACGCGGCGGGCCGACTCCAGCGCCTCCCGGCTCGGAAGGAGCGCGTCGCGATTGGTGAGCGCCCAGCCCAGGTACTGGGTGTTGGCGAGCTCCAGACGGTCGGCGTCGAGCTCGCGCGCCCGCTCGATGATCGCCCGGGTGTTCCCGAGGTTGCGTCGATGCAGCACCACGTTCAGGGTGAGGGGGAGGCCGAGCTCGCGGGTCGCGCGGCACAGCGCGAGCTTGCGCTCGAAGGAGGGCGTGCCGGCGATCGCGTCGCTCGCGTCGGCAAAGGCATCCTGGAGCGAGATCTGGACGCTCGCGAGCCCCCGCTTCGCGAGACCCCGCAGGCCCTCGGGGTCGAGCGGGTGAGCGGCGGTCACCAGGTGGGTGTAGAGCCCGGCGTCGTGGGCCAGCGCGACGATCTCCGGCAGGTCCGCCCGGGCCGAGGGCTCGCCGCCGGTCAGGCCGACGTGGACCGCGCCGAGCGAGCGGGACTCCCGGAAGACGCGCCCCCAGTCGTCGGCGGACAGGCGCTCGGGGAAGTCTCCGAGCCGGGTGGGATTGGAGCAGTAGGGGCAGCGAAGCGGGCAGCGGTAGGTGAGCTCGGCGACGAGGTTCCAGAGCCGAGGCGCGGGATTCACCCCAGCGGCTCCGGCTCGAGCATCCGCACGACGCCGAGACGCTCCATCTGCTCCAGGAACTCGAACACGTCGCGCTCGATGTGCTCCTCTTCGGGATGCGACGTGCGCAGGGCCGTGGCCACGTCGTCGGCCGTGCGCTCGCCGTCGCAGGCATCGAGGATCTCTCGCGCGCTGCTCCCGAGCCGGATCGCGCGCTCGGGCAGCACCAGCATGCCGTCCTCCTGCCAGCAAACCGCCGGCGACAGAACGGGGCGCCGCCCACCCCACTCGACGCCGTCGAGCAGGCTCCAGAGGATCTCGCACTTCTGCTCCAGGGCCTCGGCGGCACGCTGGCGGTCCTCTTCGCTCTGGGCGTGGGCGAGCACGTAGTCGAGGCCTTCCTGGGCGTCGCGCGGGGCCTGCTGGGTGCGGCTCCGGAAGTAGGCGAGGCCTTCGGGCGCGATCCAGGCGTAGTGCTTCTCGAAGGCATCGGCCCGCGCGCCGAGGTAGGGGCCGGCGGCGATCTCGGTCAGCGAGCTCGCCACGCTCTCGAGCAGGTCGTGGCCCTCGACGAAGGAGACGTAGGCGTCGCAGGCACGGCGCACGCCGGGCAGCACCTGGCGCAGGGAGGCGACCTCGTCGCGGTCGAGCCCCACGGCCTCGGCGAGGTCGAGCCAGAGTGCGAGGCCGCCCTCGTCGGGGCGCTCGCCGTCGTGGTCGTGGATGCGGCGGATCCAGCCGCGGCGGAAGGACGGATCCTCGGCCTTGGTCAGGATCAGGCCGTCCTTGATGGGGATCCGCGTCTGGTAGTAGTACCGGTTGCGCACCCAGCGCTGGAGCTCCTCGCGCGTGAGCTCCCCCGCCTGCATGCGCAGGTTGAAGGGGTGCTTGTCGTGGTAGCGCTCGGCCAGGATCTCCCGGATCCGCGCCGAGAGCTCCGCTCCCGAACCCTGGCTCAAAGCTCGAGCTCCATGCCGTCCATGGCGATCGTGATCCCGGCCTGCCGGACGCGCGCGGCCTCGGGAGAGTCCGCATCCAGGATCGGATTGGTGTTGTTGATGTGGATGTAGACGGTCCGCCCGGGCATCCCTTCGAGAAGCTCCAGGCTCCCGCCCTCCCCCGTGATCGGGACGTGTCCCATCGTGAAGGCGTCGGGGGCGCCCGGCCGCATGGAGAGGAGCTCGGTCGCGGTCCAGAAGGTGCCGTCCACGAAGCGCAGGTCGGCGTGGCGAAGCTCGGCCAGCGTGGCCTCGTCGAGCTGCTGGATCCCCGGGGCGTACACCAGTCGGCGTCCGCTCCGCGTGTCCGTCACCCGCAACCCGACCGTAGCCTCGGCGTGGTTCTTGGCCACGTCCTTCAGGTAGGTGGGCACCTTGCCGGGCAGAGGGAAGAACTTCGCCTCCAGGTGTCCGGCGCGGTCGAGTGCGAATCCCTCGACCAGGCCCGCGGTGCTCCACGCCGGCGCGATCAGGCGGAAGGCGGCGTTGTGGGGCAGCACGGCGTCGCGCGCCCAGGGCGTCGAGACGACCCGGTAGGGGAGCGACTCGCGCAGGATCAAGAGGCCGATGGTGTGGTCGAGGTCGACGTTGGTGATCGCCACCGTGTCGAGGGGGATGTCCCGGGTGCCGGGCAGCGGGTGCAGCCCCGGGAAGTCGGCCAGCTGCTGGCGGATGTCCGGGCTCGCGTTCACCAGCGACCAGCGGCCGTCCCCGGCGGAGAGTGCGATCGAGGGCTGGGTGCGCGGAGGCACGCTCGGGTCCGCGTTGCGCGCGCGCGCGGAGTAGGTCCCGCCGCAGTTCCACTGGGGCAGGCCGCCGCCCGCCGCCGAGCCGAGCACACGGATCTTCACGCGGCCTTTGCCTTCTGCAGCGCGACCTCGACGTCGTGGCTCCCGACCCGCGTCGTCTGCCGGAAGACGTCCTCGCCCAGCAGGCCCTCGTCGAGGTCGATGCGCTCGGCGAGGGTGGCCTCGGCCACGGACTCGCGGAAGTCGGAGACGGCGGCGCGCAGCTCGTCGGGCAGCTTGAGCGAGAGGACGATCGGATCCGAGACGTTCAGCTCGGCGTCGCGTCGGCATTGCTGCACCGCCCGGATCACGTCGCGGGCGAGCCCCTCGCGCACGAGCTTCTCGGTCAGCTCGAAGTCGAGCACGAGGACCGTGTCGCCGGAGGGCAGCGCATGGCAGGCGAGGTCGCCCTTGGGCACGAGCTTGAGCTCGTACTCGCCCTCCTCGAGGCGATGGCCCGCCACCTCGACGCCGTCGCCGTCCCGCTTCCACTGGCCCTGCTTCGAGGCGGCGATCACCTCCTTGGTGTCCTTGCCGAGGCGCGGGCCGAGCGCACGGGCGTTGACCTGCAGCCGGAAGTCCGCGAAGTCGGTGATCTCCGGCGAGAGGCGCACCTCCTTCACGTTGACCTCGTCCTCGATCAGATCGACGTAGGGCACCAGCCGGTTCATCTCGGCGCCGGCGATGGTGAGGCTCGCGAGGGGCTGCCGCACCCGCACCTTCTCGCCGCGCCGCATGGCGAACGCGGCCGAGCAGATCTCGCGGACCCGGTCCATGTCGGCGACGAGCTCCGCGTCCTGGGGCAACGCCTCGGCATCCGGCCAGTCGCGCAGGTGCACGCTCTCGCCGCCGCAGAGGCCCTGGTGGATCTCGTCGGTGGTGAGGGGGAGCAGGGGCGCCGCCACCCGGCAGGCGGTGGTGAGCGCCGTGTAGAGGGTGTCGTAGGCCGCCTGCTTGTCGGCATCCTGCTCGCTCTTCCAGAAGCGCGGGCGGCTGCGGCGGATGTACCAGTTGTTGAGCGCGTCGAGGAAGGCGAGGAAGGCCTGGCAGGCGCCGGCGATGTCGTAGGCGTCCATCGCCTCGGTGGCGCGATCGACCAGCTCGCGGGTCTTGGCGAGCACGTAGCGATCCAGCACGCCCGAGGCCTCGCGGGTCTCGCTCGCCACGACGCCGTCGGCGTTCGCGTAGAGCGAGAAGAAGTACCACGCGCTCCACAACGGGTTCAGCACGTTGCGCACGACGTCGCCGATGGGCTTCCCGTCGATCTCGATCTTGAGGTCGCCGCCCTTGAGCAGCGGCGAGGCCACCAGGTACCAGCGCAGGGCGTCCGAGCCGTGGGTCTTGAAGACCTCCGTGGGTTCCGGGTAGTTGCGCAGGCGCTTCGAGAGCTTCTTTCCGTCCTCGGCCATGGCCACGCCGTGGCAGATGCAGTTGAGGAAGGGCGGACGGTCGAAGAGCGCCGTCGACAGCACCATCATGTTGTAGAACCAGCCCCGGGTCTGGGCCACGTACTCGACGATGAAGTCGGCCGGGAAGTGCTCCTCGAACCACTCGCGCTTCTCGAAGGGGTAGTGGTTCTGGGCGTAGAACATCGAGCCCGACTCGAACCAGCAGTCGAGCACGTCGGGGATGCGACGCATCATGGCCTTGCCGCTCGGATCGTCCGGGTTCGGGCGCACGAGCTCGTCGATGGCCGGGCGATGCAGGTCGTCGGGACGCACGCCGAAGTCGCGCTCGAGCTCGTCGAGGCTCCCGTACACGTCCATGCGCGGGAACTTCGGATCGTCGCTCTTCCACACCGGGATCGGGGCGCCCCAGAAGCGGTTCCGGCTGATGGACCAGTCGCGCGCGCCGGCCAGCCAGTTGCCGAAGATGCCGTCCTTCACGTGGCCGGGGATCCAGTTGATCTGCTGGTTCAGCTCGACCATCCGCTCGCGGATGTCCGTCACCTTCACGTACCAGGAGTTCATCGCCCGGTAGATCAGCGGCTCGTCCGTGCGCCAGCAGTGGGGATAGTTGTGCACGTAGGACTCGTGGCGCAGCACGGCGCCGCGCGCCTTCAGGTCCTGGATGATGGGCTTGTTGGCGTCGAAGACGTGCTGGCCGGCGTAGTCGACCACCTCGGCGGTGAAGTTGCCGGCGTCGTCCACGGGTACGACCTCCGGGATCCCCTCGGCCCGGCAGACGTCCATGTCGTCCTCGCCGAAGCCCGGCGCCATGTGCACGACGCCCGTTCCCTCCTCGACGTCGACGAACTCGGCGCCCACGATCCGGAAGGCCTTCTCCACGTCGGAGAAGTAGGGGAAGAGCGGCTCGTAGCGGCGCCCGACGAGGTCGCGGCCCTTGCGCATGCCCACGGGCTCGTAGCCCTCGAGCTCCGACTCGTACTTGGGCACCAGCGCTGCGCCGAGGATCAGCCGCTCGCCGTTGCCCTCGAGGATCGCGTAGTCGATCTCCGGGCCGACGGCGAGAGCCAGGTTGGAAGGCAGGGTCCAGGGCGTGGTCGTCCAGGCCAGCACCCGGGTCGGCGGCTCGCCGCTCTCGGGCACGAGCTCGAAGCGCACGGTGATCGCCGGGTCGGTGCGCTCGCGGTAGGAGTCGTCGAGGCGCGTCTCGAAGTTCGAGAGCGGCGTCTGGGCGGCCCACGAGTAGGGCATCACCCGGAAGCTCTCGTAGAGCAGTCCCTTCTCGTGGAGGGTCTTGAAGCCCCACAGGATGCTCTCCATGTAGGAGAGGTCCATGGTCTTGTAGTCGTTCTTGAAGTCGACCCAGCGGGCCGAGCGGTGCACGATCTCCTGCCACTGCTCGGTGTAGTTGTAGACGGACTTCCGGCAGTAGTCGTTGAAGCGATCGATGCCGTACTCGATGATCGCGGCCCGGCCGGAGACGCCGAGCTCCTTCTCCGTCTCCATCTCGGCGGGGAGCCCGTGGCAGTCCCAGCCGAAGCGCCGCTCCACGCGGTGGCCGCGCATGGTCTGGTAGCGCGGGACGATGTCCTTCACGTAGCCCGTCAGCAGGTGCCCGAAGTGGGGCATGCCGTTGGCGAAGGGAGGGCCGTCGTAGAAGACGTACTCCTCGGGCCCCTCGGGCCGGGCCTCGACGGAGCGCCGGAAGGTGCCGTCCTTGCGCCAGCGCGCGAGGACCCGCTCCTCGACCTCGGGATAGCTCGGCTGGGCCGGGACAAGGGGGTAGTGCTGCTCGCTCATGCCTGGGTTGGATAGCCGGTCGAGGGGTCCCTCGCCCACGCAAAGCTCCTTTCCGCCCGGAGCGCCGGGCGGGCAAACCCCCTTTTCTCGCGAGACCTTGCGCGCCTGCCGGCAGGCCGGGATCCTGCTCGGGCCGACCCGCCCCGGAATCGGCCCCGCGGGGCCGAAGGCGCGACGCACCCAATCGTGAGCGACTCCCGACTCCGCCGAATCCGCCGGGCGCGGCCCTTCGAAGACCGCCTGGACATCGCCCGGATCGAACCCGCCTCCGGTGACGCCGCCCACAGCGGGACGGCCTTCTTCGCTCCCGGACTCGCTCCTGCCGACTCCGACGGGCAGGGGGTCCGCTACAAGCTCCGCGATTGCCGAAACCCGATCCGCGCGGCGCGGCTCGCCCACTGGATCGCCTTGCTCCCCGAGGTCGTGCCCGCCCTGGTGGCGCGCCAGGGCCGCTACCTGCTGCTCGAGGCGGTGGACGACTTCCGGCCGATCACGCGGGTGGAGCTGGTTCTCCGGGCCTCCGCCATGGGCGCCATCGGGGCGCGGGTGCACGCGGCCGGCCGCGCCAGGACCGCCCGCGACCGGGCCGAGCGCGCGCTCCTCGCGCGCATCGCCCTGCGCCGCTTCCGCCGCGAGCTCGGCCTCCTCGTCTCCCGCGGCGCGCTCACCCCTGCGCTTCGGGACGGCGCCCTGCGCAAGTTCGAGGCGCATCACCGGAGCTTCGGGCTGCCAATGGCCCTCGAGCTCGACGACATCCACAAGGGCAACTGGATGATGCGCGAGTCGGACGAAGCCCTGCGCTACGTGGACGAGGAGGGCCTGGGTCTGCGGCCCAAGGGCATGGGCCTCGCGAGCCTGCTCAAGACGGCGACGCGCTTGCAGACCTGGCGCCTCTACAAGCGCGGCTACGCCGAGGTCGCCGACGACGCCTTCCTCACCATGCCCTACACCGAGTACCTGCTGCTGATCGACACGGTGCGCCGGGTGGCCCACAAGGTCCGCACCGACTCCCGCATCGAGAAGCTCCCGACGGAGCTCTCGCACCTCCGCGCCCTGGCGGAGACGCCGGAGGTCAACCTCTCTTGGCGTTTCCCCAAAGGAGACAACTAGCGCTGGAGGCGGACCAGCAGCCCCTCCTCCGGGCGCAGGTCGCCGCGGAGCGCCTCGGCGTAGGCGGCCTCGAGGGCGTCCGGCCCCTCACCGACGCGCAGCTTGGTGTGGCCGGCGACGAAGTCGGCGAAGTCGCGCCAGGCGGCGGCGAACTCTGCGTGGTAGGCGTCGCGACCGATCTCGGCGGCGCGCTGCTCGGCCACGTCGGGGATGAAGAAGAACTCCGGCGCCGGGCCGGGGAGGGCGGCCGGCGGCGAGGCGTCGCGATGGGTCGCCCCCACGAGGGTGCTCTGCCTGAGCTCGTCGCCCAGGGTCTCGTGCACCAGAGCCGCGATGCGACGGTTGCCCGCCATGTCGATGAACGCCGCGGGGCCTCGCAGGCCATCCGCGCCCAGCTCGTCGTAGGTGACGACCTCGTCGTAGCAGCCGAGCCCCTCGACGAATCCGCGGTTGGCGGGCGAGGTGAGGCCGACCACGCTCGGATGGCTCGCGCGCTGCGCCATGGCGTGGGCGAACGAGATCGACGTCTTGCTCGAGGCGCTCGTCACGTACACGCGCTCGGCCCCGTGGTCGCCGCTGGCCTCGTAGGTCGCGGCCAGCATCCAGCCCGTCATGAAGAGCGGCCAGTAGATGGGCTGCAGGTCGGCCCGGGACGCGTCGTAGAGCGGGTCGCCGCCGCAGCGGTAGTAGCGGTTGTACCAGGGATGGAGCGCGCTCCGGTGGGCGCTCGCGTCGTGGAAGTGGGAGGCCTCGACGTCGGCCGCCTTCACCACGAGCAGGCTCGACATGGGCAGGAAGCCGAAGAGGGTCTCGCCCACCTCGATCGCGTCCGACTCCGAGCGTACGACCTCGGCGAAGCCCCAGACGGGCAGATGCCCGCGGCTCTCCTCCTCGCAGGGGAAGTAGTTCCAGTAGCCGAGGGGTGCGCCGAAGGCGCCGTACGTGATGTTGTTCGCCGTGAGTCCGAAGGTGCGGACGGCGAGGAGGAGCTCGTCGGCTCCGAGCGCGATGCTCTCCCGCTCCGGTGCGGGATCCCGGCGGGTCTGCTCGAGCTTCGCCTTGTCGATGGTGAAGTCCACGTCGGTCATGTCGTCCTCCCTCGGCCGGCAGGTGTCTCGGCCGGCAGGGTGCCACGCTCGGCCCCGGGTTGCCGCCCGGGCTAGAGTTCCGGTCGAGGAGAGCGACGATGAAGGCAGCCGTGATGCGCGCGGGCGAGATCCTGGTCGACGAGGTGCCCGAGCCGGAGCCCGGCCCGGGGCAGGTGCTGGTCCGGACCCTGGCGTGCGGCATCTGCGGATCGGACCTGCACGCGCTGCAGCACGCGGACGAGATGATGAAGGTCGCCGAGGAGTCGGGCCTGCCTCGCACCATGGAGCTCGACCGCGACGTCGTGATGGGCCACGAGTTCTGCGCCGAGATCCTCGAGTTCGGTCCCAACACCCTGCAGCAGCTCAACGTGGGCGATCGCGTCTGCTCCGTGCCCCTGGTCTTCCATCCCGGAGGCATGGCGCCCGTCGGCTACTCCAACGACTTCCCAGGCGGCTACGGCGAGCGCATGGTGCTGACCGAGCCCCTGCTCCAGCGCGTTCCCGACGACCTTCCGAGCGAGGCCGCGTCGCTCACCGAGCCCATGGCCGTCGGGATCCACGCCGTGGCCAAGGGGAATCTGAAGAAGGGCGAGGGCGGGCTCGTGGTCGGGTGCGGACCCGTCGGCCTCGCGGTGATCGCCGGCCTGCGGCTCGTCGGTGCCGAGCCGATCGTGGCGACGGACTTCTCGGCTCGGCGTCGGGAGCTGGCCCTGCACATGGGCGCCCATGCGGCCGTCGACCCGGGAGAGCAGACGGCCATGGAGGCCTGGCGGACCCAGGCGGGCGCGAAGACGCCGGTCGTGTTCGAGTGCGTGGGCGTGCCCGGCATGCTCGACCAGCTGATGCGCGAGGCGGCCCCGCAGACGCGCATCGTGGTGGCGGGTGTCTGCATGGAGACCGACTCCATCCGTCCCATGATCGGGATCAACAAGGAGCTCAACCTGCAGTTCGTGCTGGGCTACTCCCCGGAGGAGTTCAGCGGAGCGCTGCGCTCCATCGCCGAGGGCGCGATCGACGTCGGGCCGCTCATCACCGGCCGGGTGCCCCTCTCCGGAGTCGCGGGCGCCTTCGAGGATCTGGGGCGGCCCGACGCCCACGCCAAGATCCTGGTGGAGCCGGGCTCCTGACCGGGTGCGAGTGGGCCCTCCGGGTGCTTGCTATCCTCTTTCCGTGAGCGTGGAGACGGTCTTCTACGACGGCGAGTGCGGCTTCTGCCATCGCAGCGTGCAGTTCATCCTGGCGCGCGATCCCGACGGCAAGGCGTTCCGCTTCGCGCCGCTCCAGGGCGAGACCTTCGATCGCCTGGTGGGGCCCGAGGCGCGCGACGGGCTGCCCGACAGCCTGATCGTGCGGCGCGACGATGGGACGCTGCTCGTCCAGAGCACCGCCACGCTCCACATCCTGAGCCGGCTGGGCGGAGGCTGGGCCATCCTCTCGGCCGCGGGCTCGATCGTCCCGCGGGCCCTGCGCGACGTGCTCTACGCCGGCTTCGCGCGCATCCGGCATCGGCTCTTCGCCAAGCCCGTAGACGCCTGCCCGCTGCTGCCGCCGGCACTCCGCGCTCGCTTCGACCCCTGACCCCGAGTGCCCGAGCTTCCCGAGGTCGAGGTCACCCGCCAGCGGATCGCGCCGGCGATGCTGGGCCGCACCATCCGCAAGGTGCACACGACGGCGCCCAGCTACTTCTTCATCACCGGGCCGGCGATGCTGCGCCGCAAGCTCGAGAGCCGACGCGTCGACGCCCTGGATCGGGTCGGCAAGTACCTGGTGGCGCGCCTCGACGACGGGAGCCGGCTGCTGCTGCACCTCGGCATGACCGGCCAGCTCTTCTCGAGCGACGCCAGCAGCCTGCGGCTGCTCTCCGCCACCGCGCGGGCCAGCCTCGCGCCCGAGGAGCAGCGAAGCTTCGAGCCCGACGAGCACACCCACCTGCATCTCGACTTCGACGACGGCGGGCCCGACGTGTACCTGCGCGACGTACGCAAGTTCGGCAAGGTCCAGTGGCTGGCCTGTGGCGAGGTCTGCGAGCGGCTCGAGCGGCTCGGGACCGACGCCCTCGAGATCACGGGCGAAGCGCTCTTCCGCGCTTCGCGCGGCAAGAAGGTGGCGGTGAAGAGCATGCTGCTCGACCAGGCGATCCTGGCGGGATCCGGAAACATCTACACCGACGAGGCCCTCTTCCTGGCGGGCGTGCGCCCCACCCGCCGCGCCCACCGGGTGACCCGCAAGGAATGCGAGGCGCTGGCCGAGGGTACGCGCCGGGTCATGCGCCGCTCCATCGAGACGGGCGGGTCGAGCATCAGCGACTACGTGGCGCCGGACGGAAGCGACGGCGCCTATCAGGACGAGCGCCGGGTCTACGCGCGAAAGGGCGAGCCGTGCCTCGTGTGCGGCACGCCCATCAAACGGGTGGTGGTGGGCCAGCGCAGCTCCCACTACTGCCCGAAGTGTCAGCGTTAGGCCCGTGCTGAGCCTGATCGAGCTCGAACGCGCCGTGGAGGCGCTGCGTCTGGCCCGGGCCGGGGCCCGCCTCGACAAGTGCACCATGCCCGCGGCCGACGAGCTGGTGCTCGAGCTGTCCGGCGGAGGCGATCGGCGGCGCGGCGACAAGCTTCGGGTGCTGCTCTCGTGTCGTCAGGGATTCGCGCGGCTCTCGTCGCTCGAAGTGGCGAAGAAGGCGCTGGATCGGCCGCCGGCCTTCGGCCAGTACCTGCGCGCCCACCTCCAGGGCTCGCGCTTCCTGGGCGCCGACCTGCGCGGGGACGACCGCCAGGCGGTCCTGCACTTCGAGGGCAAGGAGGGGCGACTCGACCTGTTGCTCTCGATCATGGGCGCGCGCAGCAACCTCTACCTGCTCGACCAGAGCGGGCTCTTGCTGGCCGCCGCGCGCCCGCTCGCGGACACCCGCCGCGACCTCTCCCTCGGAGATCCGTGGATCGACCCCGAGCCCCGCGGCAAGAAGCCGGCCGAGGATCGCTTCGCGGACGTGGCGACGCCGGACCTCCTGGCCGCGATCGAGCGGCAGTACGCCCTTGCCGAGAGCTCGGAGCACGACGATCGCGAGCGCCGCCGCATCACCCGCGCGCTCGGCCGCGCCCGGGCGGGGATCGAGAAGAAGATCCGCCGTCTGGACGAGGACCTCGCCGCGGCCGCGCGGGCGTCGGAGTACGAGCAGAAGGGCGAGCTCCTGAAGGCGAGCCTCGGGAGCGTGGCGAAGAAGGCGACCGAGACGGTCGCCGTGCACTTCGAGACTGGCGAGGAGGTGCGGATCGCCCTCGACCCGAAGAAGAGCCCGACGCAGAACATGGAGGAGTACTTCCGGCGGGCGCGAAAGGCCCAGCGCAAGGGCGAGAAGGCGAGCGTCGAGCGAGGCGACAAGCAGGCGCGACTCGAGGAGATGGACGCGCTGATCGCCGAGCTCGAGGCGTGTGCGTCGGCCGACGAGATCGCCGCCTTCGCCGAACGCCCCGAGGTGGCTCGGCTGGTCGGCCGCTACGCGCCCGAGCGCGCCGAGACCGGCTCCGCGGCGGCTCCCAGGAAGGTGTGGAAGCTCGGCAAGCGCGAGCTCCCGACGCGGCTCGTCCCCAAGCGCTACGCCGGCACCGCGGGCCTTGAGATCTGGGTGGGCAAGAACGACGAGGGCAACGACATCCTGACCACGCGGCTGGCCCGGGGGCGGGACCTGTTCTTCCATCTCGAAGGCAACCCGGGCAGCCACGTGGTGCTCCGGGTCGAAGGCCCGGGCGACCCGCCTCACGAGGCGCTGATCGACGCGGCCGAGCTCTCGGTGCACTTCTCGAAGGCTCGGAACTCCAGCAAGGCCAGCGTGCACGTGGCCCACATCAAGGACGTCTCGAAGCCCTCGGGCGCCAAGCCCGGCCTCGTCTACGTCCACCGCGGACGGACGATCCAGCTGCGACGCAGCCCCGAACGCATGAAGCGGCTTCTCGAGAGCCGCATCGAGGAATAGGGAGGAGCCCGTGGAGCTCGCAGACAAGATCATCGTGGTGACGGGAGCCGCCGGCGGCATCGGCAAGGCCCTGGCGGCGCGCTTCCTCGCCGAGGGGGCGAAGCAGGTCGTCTCGGTCGATCTCGACGAGGCCGGGGCACGGGCCACGGCCGACGAGCTCGGCTGCATCGCCATGGGCGCCGACGTCTCGAAGGAGGACGACGTCGCGCGGGTGATCGAGCGTACCGAGGACGAGGTGGGCCCGATCGACCTGTTCTGCTCCAACGCGGGCATCGGGGCCGGCCCCGAGCTCGCCTCCTCCAACGCCGAGTGGCAGGCGAGCTTCGACGTGAACGTCATGGCCCACGTCTATGCCGCGCGCCATCTCGTCCCGCGCATGCTCGAGCGGGGCGGCGGCTACTTCCTCAACACCGCCTCGGCCGCCGGCCTGCTGAGCCAGATCGGGGGCGCCGCGTACGCGATGAGCAAGCACGCCGCAGTCGGCTTCGGCGAGTGGCTGGCGCTCACCTACGCCGACCGGGGCATCAAGGTGTCGATGCTCTGTCCCCAGGCGGTGCGCACCGCGATGACGGCCCAGGCGACCGCCTCCACCCAGGCGGCGTCGGTGGACGGGATGATGGAGCCCGAGACCCTGGCCGAGTCGGTGGTCGAGGGCCTTCGCCAGGAGAGCTTCCTGATCCTGCCCCACCCCGAGGTGCTCGAGTACATGCGCCGCAAGACGGGCGACTACGACCGCTGGATCCGCGGCATGAACCGGCTGCAGCAGCGGCTGCTGGCAGCCGCGCAGTCCTGAGAGGCGCTCCTAGAAGATCGCGAGGCCCGTGTGTTCGACGAACGCCTCGAGGGCGAGCGTGCCCACCTTCGAGTTGCCGCTCGCGTCGAGCCCGGGTGACCAGACCGCGACGCAGAGCCGGTCCGGTACCACGACGATGATGCCGCCTCCGACGCCGCTCTTGCCGGGGAGGCCCACGCGGTAGGCGAAGTCACCGGCGGCGTCGTAGTGGCCGCAGGTGAGCATGATGGCGTTGATCCGCCGGGCCAGGGTCTGGCTCACGAAGGGCTCGTCACGGCCGGGGGCTCGGCCGTCGTTGGCGAGCCAGAGACTCGCGCGCGCCAGATCCTCGCAGCTCATGGCCAGAGCGCACTGGCGGAAATAGACGTCGAGCACTTCGTCCACGTCGTTCTCGATGCGCCCGAAGGACTTCATGAAGTGGGCCAGGCTCCGGTTGCGGTGGCCGGTCTCGGCCTCCGATGCGGCCACCTCCTCGTCGACGGCGATCGCCGGGTTGCCGGAGAGCTCGCGCAGCGTCGATACCATGGCCTCGAGCGCCCCTGCGGCGCCGAACTCGCTGACCAGAACGTCGGTCACCACCAGCGCGCCCGCATTGATGAACGGGTTGCGCGGGACCCCGCGCTCGGACTCGAGCTGCACCACGGAGTTGAACGCGCTGCCCGACGGCTCGCGTCCGAGTCGCTCCCACAGGGCTTCGCCGCGGCAGCGAAGCGCCAGGGTGAGCCCGAAGACCTTGGAGATGCTCTGGATCGAGAAGGGCACCCGGGCGTCTCCGACACCGGCCTGCTCACCGTCGCGGGTGGCCAGGCACATCCCGAAGTGGCCGGGGTCGACACGGGCCAGGGCCGGGATGTAGTCGGCGACCCTGCCCGCGCCCCGATGCGGCCCGACGTCCGAGGCCACCGCGTCGAGGACGCTGTCCCACTCGCAGGCAAGGACGGCGGCCGCCATGTCGGCCGTGCGACTCAAGCTTCCTCCTCCGTTCTGCCCCGGTCCAACGGTTCGATAGTATCCGTCCGTTCCCCCATCGCCCGCTGAGAGGGCTTCCCCAATGACCTACTGCCTGGGCATCGCCCTCGACGACGGGCTGGTGATGGCCTCGGATTCACGCACCAACTCCGGGATCGATCGGATCTCCCTGGTGCGCAAGATGATGGTGTTCGAGAAGCCGGGCGAGCGCGTGCTGACCCTGCTCTCCGCCGGGAACCTGGCCACGACCCAGGCCGTCGGGACTCTCCTCTCGCAGCGACTCGAGACCGGGGGCGCGCTCGACCTGTATGCGGCGCCGACCTCGTTCGACGCGGCCCGGGTCGTCGGCGACACCCTCCGAGAGGTGGTGGCCCGCGACGGCGAGGCCGTGCGTCCGTACGGGAACCCCGACGGCACCTTCCTGCTCGGCGGCGAGATCGCAGGCGACGGCCACCGGCTCTTCGAGATCTACTCCGCGGGCAACTTCATCGAGGCCTCGCCCGAGATGCCCTTCGTGCAGATCGGCGAGACGAAGTACGGCAAGCCGATCCTCGATCGGTTGATCCAGCCGGCGGTCTCGCTCTCCCATGCGAGCAAGTGCGCGCTGCTCTCGATGGACGCCACCTTCCGCAGCAATCTCTCGGCCGCGCCTCCGATCGATCTCTTCTGCTACCGGGCGGGCACCCTCGCCGCGAAGGACGTGCGGCACTTCGAGGAGTACGACCCCTACTGGGCCGAGCTCCGGGACGCCTACTCCGGCGGCCTCTCCGAGCTCTTCGACCAGCTCCCCGATCTCCCGAAGGCCCCGTGATGAAGCTGATCCGGATCCTGGTCCATCCCTTCGACGTCCAGAACACGGTCGACTCCCTCGCGCACAACGGCTTCCGGGGGATGACCCTCGACGAGGTCTTCTGCGACGGAACGGGGTTGAGCCCGGGGCTCCTGAAGGCGCGGGTCTCGATCCAGGTCGGGATCCACGAGGAACGCCTGAAGCGGGCCGTCGAGGCCGTCGAGCTGGCGGGCTGCCGTGCCGAGGCCCAGGTCCACGTGGAGCCGCTGCTCCAGGCCGTGCGCATCCGAACCGGCGAGATCGACGAGGCGGCTCTCTAGCAGGCTGCTAGACCTCGCCCTCGGTGGGCTCGACCGGGTCGACGCTGGCGCGGTCGCGGCCCTCCTCCTTCGAGCGGTAGAGCGCGCGGTCGGCCCGAGCGATCCAGCTGGCTGCGTCGTCGCCGGTTCGAAGCGGCGTGGCGCCGATCGAGACGCTGACGCGGATCGGCTCGCCCTCTTCCGAGGGCCGCACCTCGAGGTCGCGCATCGCGAAGAGCATGCGCTCGGCGATGGCGCTC
>JAAUYD010200335.1_pt1 | contig 53648 bp, 43 predicted proteins | sample 7278101 | NCBI WGS metagenome assembly JAAUYD01 (sample SAMN14350128, study PRJNA611818) | marine sediment metagenome | isolation source: surface marine sediment (0.6m) | place: French Polynesia: Moorea | collected 2018-08
AAGAAAGAGGAATTCAAATGGACAATCCGGGGAACGCTGTTCCCCTCAATCAAAAAAACTCAATCATTTCAAGAAAGGTGGTTGACAATTGTCAAGTAGGGTAAGGGGGAGTTTTCACTGACGAGGCCCAAAAGAAAGAGGTCCATACGATGGTAGATCCGATCCAATCAAACCCAGCTGAGCAGGGATATCAGCCAGAACCCGTGGGCCGATCCGAGATGGACAAGACCGCGTTTTTGTCCCTTCTCGTAGCCCAGCTTGAACATCAGGATCCACTCGAGCCAATGAGTAATACTGAGTTTGTGGCACAGTTGGCTCAGTTTTCCAGTGTTGAGCAGCTGGTTGCCGTGAACGAAGGTCTCAACCTCTTAGGTGTTCAACAGATGGGGATGGCCAACGCCCAGGCTGCATCGCTTATTGGCAATGAGGTAGAAATAAGAAGCGACAAGATGACGGTATACGGGGATGATAGTACTGCCCAAGCAGCCTTTACATTGGAGGGTAATGCCAGTTCGGTGGAGGTGAACTTCCGCGACGCCACTGGTGCCGTTGTAAGGACTATGCAGCTCGGACCCCAGGACCAGGGTGAAGTGAATGTGGAATGGGATCTGATGAACGACAACGGCCAAATGGTTCCGCCAGGTACCTATCGCATCGATGTGGTCGCGGAGGACGCAGATGGGGTTAGCATCGGCTGGGAAGCACGGGTCCGCGGTACGGTTGATGGCGTGAACTACGACGCGGGATACCCAGAGTTGATCATCGATTCTTTACGTGTGGCCCTATCGGATATCGTCGGTATTTTCCCAAAGGACACGCCGGACGGAGAATCGCCGTGATGCATGAAGTATTTATGGAAATACTGACCAAAGGAGAATTCCAATGAGCATTACCAAGGCACTTTATATCGGCGTAACTGGGCTACAATCCCACGGAGATGCCCTGGGTGTTGTGGGTGACAACATCGCAAATGTGAACACTACCGGGTACAAAAAAGAGCGGATCATCTTTTCCGACTTGCTCGGTCGATCCATCGGGTCGGTCAACAAACCAGGTTCAGGAGTGAAAGTAGATAAGGTCACCCGATCGTTTACCCAAGGTACACTGCTCACAACAGATTCGCCCACGGATTTGGCCATCAACGGCAAGGGGTTCTTCATCGTAAGCGGGGATGTGAGCGGCATTTCAGCCAATTTCTATACGCGGGCGGGTCAGTTCACCTTGGACAAGCAAGGCAATCTGGTCAACCCACTGGGGTTTATCGTGCAGGGATATCTCGTCAATGCTGCTGGAGAGTTAGACAACCAGCTGACCGATCTCCAGATCGCCAATTCAGTGCTACCCCCATCAATGACGGAACTGATCGACATCTCTGCCAATCTGGATGCCGCTGCCACTGAAGATCCTGGGGGCGCAGCGTTTTCAACCACCAGCCCTGGCACTACCTCTAACTTTTCCACTGCCATGACGGTTTACGACTCATTGGGTGAGGCCCATCGGGTCGATATTTATTTTAGAAAAACAGGCTCAAACGCCTGGGAGTATCACGCCCTGGTGGATGGAGGAGATCTCACTGGTGGTACGACTGGTACTGCCGTCGAAATGGCCGCCGGTACGCTGACGTTCACTACGGATGGGTGGCTCGACACAGAAACGTCGACTGTGGATTGGGATACCACCGGCACGACGCCCACGTTTAACAATGCCTCGGATCAGGCCATCACATTCGAATTCGGGGATAGTATCACGACCGACGGCGGAACAGGTCAAGCTGGCACGACCCAATACGCATCGTCGAGCACCATTCGCAGCCAGGATCAGGACGGGTATGCCACTGGGGAGTTATCTGCAGTGGGTGTAGAGAGCAACGGCGATGTGTTGGCGGTCTATTACAACGGCCAGCAGCGGCTCGTGGGCAAGCTCGCTCTTGCCACCTTCGAGGCCGAAGATAGGCTTTCCCGGGTGGGAGACGGCCTATGGGCCGAGAGCATTCACTCCGGTGAAGCCAGGATCAGCGCGGCCTCCACTGGTTCATCCGGAGCCATCACATCTGGTGCGCTCGAGCAATCCACCGTGGATCTCGCAGATGAATTCGTCGATCTCATCTCCTATCAACGCGGTTTTCAAGCCAACGCAAGAACCATCTCCACCGCGGATCAACTCTATATGGAAGTCGTTAACCTGAAGCGATAAGTGATAACACGTCACACTGCTATCCCTGGGATACTTCAGAGCATACTGGGAGATACTTCAAAGTATCCCAAGGACCAACCGACGCCATGGTACAAACCGGGCTACTCATGGGTTGTACCAACCCTTTATCCCCCCTAGTGGGCTGTGATCATACATAACTGTATGTTCCTATTATTACTCAATTTTATTTTTTCGAACAGACAAGATGAGTTTGATTTTCATCCCCATATTGGTTTAAAAAGTAGCCTCTAATACGCCTGTGCAAGCGGCAAGTTGGCCTCGTGCACTTGGCGAGTACGAAACGGCGATGCAAACAGGACGTTTACCAAAAATTGTCATCTCATGGTGGTTAGGGGTTCTCCAGTGGCTACTGGTTCGGTATATCAAAGTAGATAACGCATGGGTACGCAATGTAAAGGAAGCCGCAACGCAGGGCAGGATTATCTTTGTCCTCAGAAACCGTAGTCTAATCGATTTGATTTGTCTGCGCGGCCTGTGCAAGGTTTACGGACTCCCACAAGTTGGATTTGCCGCAGGGATTGGCCCGTTCCTGTACACGCCTCTTTGGCTTTGGATCCTCCGTCTATTTCGACGGAAATACTACCGGGATTACGAAAGTCGGCTCTCTGAAACCTTGGAGAATGGCCGATCAGCAGTTGTCTTTCTCAGGCGTCCGGCCACGCGAAATATCTCCGACAGCCGACCTGTTCGACTCGATGGTATTCGACTTGCGGTGGCGGTGCAATCACGCTTACAAGCGCCAATCCTTGCACTGCCCACCGTATTCCTCTGGGGTGAGCACGCCATGAACCGGCTGCCCGGCACCATGGATTTTTTATTTGGATCAAGCGAGTATCCGAGATTGATCCGCTCGATCTGGTTGCTGATGCGTCGACGCTCGGTTCACGAACTAATCGTGGGTCCCCCGCTCAATTTTTTGGCTATCAAACGCGATCGGCAAGTGACATCTGATGCGTTCCCCGGCGTCATACGAGCGGGCGTGGGGCGCCAGATAGAACTTATCCGTCGTTCCAAGCTGGGATCCCTGACAAAATCCTCTTCTCGGCTTAAAACCGAGGTACTCAGCAGCCCGCGACTCAATGCTGAGCTTGCGACCATCGCAGATGAAGAGGGAATGCCGGCTGGGGATATCCCCTTAAGGGCCAAGGCCATATTGGATAAGCTGGCTGCAGACTTTCGCCCACGGGTCCTTGCGTTTTTTGCCTTTGTAATGGCGTTTATTTGGAAACGCATCTATACCGGCATCGATTTTCTTAAAACAGATATGGAAAAAATGCGCGCGTTCACTACCAGGGGGCCGACCCTGATTCTTCCCAACCATAAAAGCCATATCGACTATATCGTGGTCTCTCAAGTGATGCTGACGAGCAACATGGTGCTGCCCCATATAGCTGCTGGCCAGAATCTTTCATTTTGGCCGCTTGGATGGTTGTTTCGATCTTCGGGGGCATTTTTCATTCGCCGGCGCTTTGTTAACGATCGATTCTATAGTGCGGTAGTCAATGCATATATACGCCGGCTTATTCAAGAGGGCTACGCCATCGAAATTTTCATCGAGGGTGGTAGATCCCGCACCGGCAAGCTCCTCAGGCCCAAATCCGGCATGCTAGAAATGGCCATTCGCGCCCTTGCCATCTCTCCAAGGTTGGATATCAGCGTGGTGCCCATGTTCATCGGGTACGAACGGGTTATTGAAGAACAGGCATATGTCCGGGAGTCTCTCGGTAGAAAGAAAAAAAGCGAGAGTTTTAAAGGGCTTATTAAATCGACACGCGTCCTGTTTCACCGTTATGGCCAGCTATATGTCCGCACTGGCAATCCATTTACCCTGACGGATGTAATGGGCGACTTGGGAATGTCGCGGGATGATTTAAGTCGTGCCAGTGCGCGGCGTGAGCTGGCCATGGCAACGGCGACCCGAAATCTCAATGAGATTACGAGAATTACTATCGTCACGCCGTCGGCTGTTCTTGCGACGGCCCTGCTTTCGCACCGCAGCCCCAGGATAACCCATCCCGAACTCCGTATCACCGCGGCATGGCTCGTCGATATTTTGAGCGACATCGGTGCGACGCTCAGCAGTATCATTTTAAAATGGCAAGATCAGACAAAAAATGGCCAAACAGATGGTGACTTACTGGACCGTACCATTCGCGTCTTTTTGCGCGGCGGAAGAATCCAGCAAAAAGGACGCCAGGAACCCATGTCCTATGCTATCCGGGATGATCAGCGATTGCCCCTCGATTATTATAAGAACAACATTATTAATTTCTTTGCGCCCATATCACTGGTCGCGTCTATTTGCCTAACGAGCGAGACACCGGAGGTGGGAGTTTCAGACATCGCTGAGATGGCCGCTCTCATGTTCTCGATATACAAATGGGAGTTCATGCTCGCCGCTGCAACTGACGATCTTGTAAAGCCGGGCAGCAATGATATGCGGATGTCTATTGGGAAAGTGCTTGCAGTGCTGGTTCGAAACAATATTTTGGAAGAGCGCGATGGGCGATTCACTGTGTGTGATCGGAATAAGGCCCTTCTTCTATCAGATATCCTCCTCAACTATCATGAGGTCTATCTCGCCGTTATTGCGGTCATTCGGCGCCGCGTACTCGAAAAAACAACTGGTGATACCAAAAAGCTATCAACGGCATTGCTTCAGGAAAGAACCAAGGCCGGTGAATTCGTCAAACCTGAAGGCCATTCCAGAATCAACATCCAAAACGCCATTCAGGCCTACAAGGAACTCAAAATCTTGCGACCCGCGGCTGGGGAGACGCCGTTCGACAGCGGCGGCTTTGGAGATAAGGTGTTCCGATTTCTCTCCAACGTCACGGATCTGACATAGCACTGAGCATGCTAACTTTGCTGTTTACTCGAACAATACCGGAAAGAAATGGGGATCGACGTCTTCGTACTCGTTGTCGGTGAGCTGAACCTGGTTTTCACCGTTGGCGTCCATGATAAAAATCTCATTGTCGCCGTCCCTGTTTGAGGTGAAAACAACCTGGGTGCCGTCCGGAGACCAGGCCGGATACCTGTCGCTGTATGCATTATTGGTCAGATTGGTCTGGTTGCCACCATCTGCTGCGTCCATGACAAAAATTTCCGCATTCCCGCTGCCCACAAAGCTTACGTACACAATGGACTCTCCATCAGGGGACCAATCAGGCATGCCCTCCCAAGCAGTATTGTAAGTGAGTTCTGTCGGTGGGTATTCATACGGGTTGTAGTAGAAGTAATATATATCCTGGTCTCTCTGAATGGCGACCTTCGTGCCATCAGGTGCCCACGAAGGGTGATTATTTTGTCCGCCGCCGAGTGGTGCACAGTTCCCCTCATTCTGTGCATTGTAGATGCAGATACCTGCCCCTCGATAAAAAGCTATCAGCGCGCCATCTGGATGCCAATCTGGAAATCTCTCATCTGCTGTTTCTTGGGAGAAGCGGGTTGGATTCGCACCGTTCCTGTCCATCACGAAAATGTCATTGCCTCCCAACCGATCCGATGTGAAGGCTATCTTGGTACCGTCCGGTGACCACACGGGATCCCTGTCATTGGCTTCATTATACGTCAGACGAATCTCCAACCCTTGGGTCATGTCGAGGACGTAGATTTCGTTGTTGCCGTCCCGGTCGGAGACAAAGACGATGCCATCTACACCCACACTTGTATCTGTGCCCGTGTCCGTGCCGGTATCTGTGTCTGTACCCGTGCCCGTATCTGTGTCTGTACCCGTGCCCGTATCTGTGTCTGTACCCGTATCCGTGCCGGTATCTGTATCTGTGTCCGTACCCGTACCGGTATCTGTATCCGTACCCGTATCCGTGCCCGTATCTGTGTCCGTACCCGTGCCCGTATCTGTATCCGTACCCGTATCTGTATCCGTGCCCGTATCTGTATCCGTACCCGTGCCGGTATCTGTATCCGTACCCGTATCCGTGCCGGTATCTGTATCCGTACCCGTATCCGTGCCCGTATCTGTGTCCGTACCCGTGCCGGTATCTGTATCCGTACCCGTATCTGTGTCTGTATCGGTATCCGTATCTGTGCCCGTGTCCGTTCCCGTATCCGTGTCTGTATCTGTGTCTGTATCGGTATCCGTATCTGTGTCTGTATCGGTATCCATATCTGTGTCTGTATCGGTATCCGTATCTGTATCGGTGTCTGTATCCGTGTCCGTGCCGGTATCCGTGTCCGTGCTTACATCGCCGGTCGATTCATCATCAGAGTCGCCGTTGGCATCGTCGTCCCCGCCGCAACCCAAGGTCCAAACCATAGAAAGTAAACCGATCATCAAAAGCGTTTTTTTCATTTTACACCCTACGTGCTCGTTTGAGGGGGCACCAACCCACACAGCACCTCAATACGGTCGGTGCCATTCAATTATGTTGAGATGCTGTCGACTATAACAAATTCTGGCCATAAGCCAAACAGTTCTCGACACTGGGATCATCTGAAGCATCCAATAGCTGCCAAAACGTTAGGCCTAAAATCTACCTTTCAAACCGTTGCCCCCGCAGTTAAAAAGGTGTTAATTGGGACTATTAGCAGATTAAAAGACATATGAGGTGTCTCAGATGAAACCGTATGCTGCTCTTTTATCGACGCTGTCTATTTTTTTAGTAATCGGTTGTATCAACCTGGAGCCTGTGGCGTTTCCAGATGCGGGTTCAGATTCGGATACCAACACGGACACCGACGTGGACACCGGCACCGATTCAGACACAGGCACCGATTCAGACACAGGCACCGATTCAGACACAGGCACGGATTCAGACACAGACACCGATTCAGACACAGGCACCGATTCAGACACAGGCACCGATACGGATACGGGCACAGATACCGGCACCGAAACAGATACCGACAGCGATGCCTGCACGACGCTCGGCCTCATAGAATGTACCGGCGGCAGCTGGCGGGAATGCCTGGACACGGGTGGTTTCCTGAAGTGGTCGTCTGCAATCGAATGCCCGGGCGGCGCCTGCAACTCCGAAGGCACGGCCTGTGACGACTTTTGTGGCGCCACCCACGGATGCTGGGGGGCTCAGCCCACTGGTCAGGATTTCTGCTACGACGAATCGCAGGACATGACATGCCTGGGGGTTCCTTGTACTGAGTTGGACACAGATGCCCCAGGTGACTTCTGCGGTCAGGATGCGGACTACAAAGAGTTTCAAAACGAACGGGTATTCACCTGCTTCAACGCAGACGGCTCTGAACAGAACCCCTGTATTGCAAATGCATCAGACGACGAAGTCGTAACGGACTCGCTTACTGGGCTGATGTGGCAGCGCAAGCTGGACCCGAAAATTATGGACTGGGGAGCGTCGGTTGAGCACTGCGAGCAGCTCGTCTACGCCGGGATGGTCGGTTGGCGAATGCCGGAAATTCACGAATTGATCAGCATCGTAAATTACGGCAACAGCCCGGCCATCGACGAAACCGTATTCCCGGGAATGCCGACCACCACGGATCGGTACTTCTACAGTGCGACACATGTGGCTGAAACGTTTGAGGACAGATGGCGCCTGGCTTTCACAACGGGAAGATTCCTCACAGCGGGAATTTCAAACAAAGAGCATGTTAGGTGTGTAAGAAACACAAGAGCAGCAAAGCCAAGCGCATCTCCCTCTTCCCCCCAGCGCTCGGCCGCAGTCGGCCCGCGCGTGATCGAGCCTGCCAATCGAGCACGATTCATTCCCATTGATGACGGCCCCCACCGTATGGTGCAGGACACCGCCACCAATCTGCTCTGGCAGCGATTCGACGTGGTGACAACTTCGTGGCAGGAAGCGCTGGCCCGTTGCGAATGCAGCACCCTTGGCAACAAGGCTGAATGGCGACTGCCAAATATAAACGAGCTGCGCAGCCTGGTGAACTTCAAGATCGAGGGCATCCCATCAGCATTTCCCGATATGACATCCGAGACCTATTGGTCTTCCACGACAGATGTGAGCAACCATCAGGAAGCGTGGTCTATTAGCTTCCTCAGCGGCCAAGCAAGGATCTCGTCAAAAGAAAACGCAAGGGCCGTGCGTTGTGTTTGGAGTGAACTAGACTAGAACCGAACCCGCACCCCACCGGGGATCGCTGAGATTTCTGGCCCGCTTCCGGATTTGGGCGCTTCGCTGGATCGGCTCATGAAGAACAGTACTGTCGTGGCCACGGCTATGGCGCCGGTGCCGATGGACAGTCCCACCGCCACCTTATTGTAGGCCTCGGTGTCCTCTTTGAGCTGATGCAGATTGCTCTTCTTTCCCGTGTCGCTCGACGGTATCTCACCACTTTCGAACCCGTTCTTGAGGTCGTTGTACTCGTTTTGTTTCGAGGCGGTCAGGCCCCAGAACACACCGGTAGTGGCCCCCACCACGACTGTGCCGGCCAGGCCTCCCCAAAACAGGCGCTGCACGAGACGGTTGTCTTTCCGAGGGGTGTCAGGCAGGGTTGGTCCGCTCGGATCCAGTGGCTCGATCCTCAGTTGCTCCGTGTTTGGCAACACCGGGGTTTGGCTGACCGCTGCTTCGGCCCCAGCCTTTTCCAGCTCAAATACTTCGGTCTTCTTGGCACCGCAGATCATCTTTACATTGCGGCTCTGAGGCTCGTACCCGTCGAGGGTCACGCTGACCGTATACTCCCCCGGCCCCAGGATCAGTGCACCCGAGTCCTCGGTGATACGCATTTCCTTGTCCCCTACCCTGACCTTGGCACCGGGAAGGTTCACCTTGACCATCAACTCGGCGACCAGGTTGCGAATCTCCTGCTTGTGCCGCTCCACAGACCGCTCCATCTCCTCATTCAATTGATCGCTGAACTCCCGCTGCAGCCTGACAAACGCATCGTAAGCCTCGGCATAGCGATGGAGCGCCTTGTATGTGTTGGCCAGGTTGAACAGGGCATTCTTGGTCGGATATAAGAGCAACGATGCCTCGAACTCTACCATGGCGCCGGTGTAATTCTCAGCCTTGAGCAGGGACAACCCGGCATCGAAGTGTTTCTTTGCCTCGACCTTGTCGAGCTCACTCGGCTCGCTGAACGCAGGCGCTGTCACGCAGAGCACCGATAGGCAGATTCCCACCTGTGCCATTCGCTTCAATATCGTTTGAAGGGACATTGTCCTCCCTTTTTTCGCAGAGGTGAATCGGGCCGACACAGGCCACTGGGCGGATCTGTATCACTACTTTTGGATTACTCAAAATCCTCAGTGAACTCGGTCCCCCTTTTGCCCTGTTTCAGGGATTGATCGTCAATGGTTTCATCCGCCTTCTGGATGCCGGGCGTCCCGTGCCCCTGTTTGGATCTGCTCTTCTTCACCTCAGGCGCTGGGGGCGCAGGCTGGATCACTGCCGTAAGCCGGGCCTCGATAGTCATATCCTCCGAGGGCACGAGGGAAATCTCAAACGATTCGAACCCGGGCGCCTCCACCTTGAGCAGGGCCGGACGCTTGGAACGCTCTGATCGAAACGGATTCTCATCGACCGGCGCGCCCTTAAAAAAAATCCTAGCGCCTTGCGGTACGCCTTGGACTGAAATCTGCACGTCCTTGGTCTGGGCAGCCACTGGCGGTTCTATTTTCGCCTCGATTGCAGGAGCTGGTATCCTGGTCTCCTTCTTCGAGCCCGAAACCAGGTAGACAACGGCAGCCACCACAATCGCAACCGCCACGCTGGCCAAACCGAGTACAATCCCCTGGTTGAAGGTGTTATTTGTGATCGCTGACTGGGTCCGTCCACTCGGGATAGAGCTCTGGATCGCCTTGGCGAAAACATCCGAAGCCACATCGATTCCCTTGTTCTTGAGGATCGTCTTGCCCAAATCCCCCGCGGCAAAGGTCATATTCGTGGCTTCCCCGGTGATCTTAGCGAGTTGTTCGGCCCGCTGGCTAAATTGCCGGAGGGTTTTCAGCGCGTCCAGCATCTCCTGGGCGCTTTGGTATCGGTATTCCGGATCCTTGTGGATGGCGCGCAGCACGATGCCCTCGGCCTCTATTGGAAAATCTGGGTAGGCTTCCCTGGGCGGACGGGCCTCGGTGGTCAGGATATTGACAATGATGGCATTATAGTTTTCACCTGTAAACGGCAACTCCCCGGTCAGCATTTCGTACAGTACGATCCCCAGGGCGTACAGGTCGGCGCTCATCTTGATATCAGAGGTACCGCGTGCCTGCTCCGGTGCCATGTAGGTGGGGGTGCCCAGCAACTCCCCGGTTCGGGTCAGCTTGGTTTGGTCCACGCCCTGGGTGAACTTGGAAATGCCGAAATCGATTAGCTTTATCATTGGCGGCCCATCAGGCACCTGGACGATAAAGATATTCTCCGGCTTGATGTCCCGGTGGACGATGCCCTTGTCATGGGCGGCTCCCAAAGCAGACAGGACTGACTCCATAATGGCGCACACGGCGCCCACATCTATAGGCCCGGTCCGCTGGAGCACAGCAGAGAGGCTCTCCCCCTCCAGATACTCCATCACCAGGTAGGGTTCTCCCCAGGGCGCCACGCCCACATCGAAAACATCGATGATGCTCTTGTGCTTGATCGCCGCGGCTGCCTGGGCTTCCCTGAAGAACCGCTTGATCATTTCCTCGTCCTGGGCCAGCTCGGCTCTGAGAAACTTTACCGCCACATCCCGGCCGATCACCGTGTGCTGCCCCAGGTACACGGATCCCATTCCACCCTCACCAAGAAGCTGAAGCAACCTAAATCGGTTATCGAGTATCTGTCCTAAGTGGTCCATTTCAAACACATTTTAAGCGAATGCCTCATATGTACAATACGTTGCCGCATGGGTGCAGATGTAGGTCAAATAAACGCCTCCTGAGGCCAACCGTCAAGCATTTTGCTCGGGTTGCCAAGCCCAGCACGCGTACGCTGGCCCTCGGCATAGGGATGGGGTTCTGCGGCTGAGCTACTTTGCCTGATTCTCGCTTCCCAAGCGGGACAGCAGGGCAGCACCGGCAGCGACCATGGCGATACAGAACAGGAGCACCGGACCGGCCACCGGTATGAGATTGATCAGCATGAAGACCACTGCACCGATGGTTATCGCGGCCAATTGGCTCTTATTCTTTTTAAATATCGGCACCTTGTACCCAATCCAGCTGAGCATAGCCGCCAATCCAAATACTATCAGTACGAGCAGGGCGATGATCACCACCGGTATGAGCGGGAGGCCGATGATGGTAACCGCAAGGAGGATGATAAGCGGCACAAAGGCGAGTAGGATGATCAGCCCTGCGAGTACGGACATGCCAGTGCGTTCTGATAAGTAATCCCGGATGCGCTGTACCCGCCTTGGGGCGAGCGCCAAAATAGCAAGGGCGAGGACAAACAGCAGCACCGCTTCCAGGAGAGATCCGAAAAACGAGAATGCGGCAAACGTTCCTGCGAGCCCTGAAAGTGCAGACGGTAGAGCGAGATTTATGTCCCCATCCTCACCTTCGGCTAAGATGGCACCAATAGGGAACGGGATACCCACGTTCACTTGCTGACCGTGCACCACGGCCCCGGGTTCGACATCGAGGGCGCCACCCACTGAGACCGCATCGCCGTGGACCACGGCTGTAGATGCTAGTGTCAACGTCCCACCCACTGAAACCGCATCGCCGTTTACTTTCCCCTCAACCGTGACAGATCCGCCAACAGACACCACATCGTCGACTTCTTCGTCAACCGCAATATGGATGGGCTTGCCGATCTGAACCCGATTCTTTTCGTGCTGCACTTTTAAATGCTGTTTGTGTTTTTTGTCTGACGAGCGGGTGGTTATCTGCAAGAGGGTCTGTGTCTCGGTATCCTCTTGTGCGGCTACCTCAGGATCGGTCTCGGTTGGCGCAGGTGTCTCAGACGCTGTTACAAAGAGAATGTCTCCCTTCAGGGTTGCTTTGAGGGTTGCGTTCTCCAGGACGATTTCAAGCACGTCCTTGGCTGGCTTGCGAACCAGTCGCAAGGTCATCTTCTTTTGTAGGGCCTCCTCTGGCAGGTCAAGAACCAAGCCGAAGCGGGTTTGCTTGGCAATATCCTGGAGTATGCTTGGAATGGATGCATCTGTGGCCTTGATGCTCACAAACCGAGTTTTTTTCGGCCAATCCCCCTGAATACGGGATGGGGATGGAATGGCGGGGGCTGCAGGTGCTTTGGGCTCAACTGTTGGGTCGGCCAAAGCATCTGGTGATGACGGGGGAATTGCTTCCATTTCCTTGGGCTCGGCGAGATCTGAAATGGGCGTATCAGGCCTGTCCGTGTCTTGAGCAACTGCCTGCAGCGCGAAAAGCGTCGCCATGGGAATGACAAACAATGGGATCCTTTGAGTGGAAACTGTGGGTGTCTTTTTCATGGTCGGTCCTTTTTCTAGCGAGCTCGGTTTCGTAGCCCGCGCTCTACTTATAGTAAGGCCGGTGGCGGTCATTATTTCACTGCCTGGGCTCTTTTGGTGAGCCCTGCGAGCATGCCGGCTGCAATGAGAACCATCGCACCCGATGTCGTTGTCAGTAGTTCGCTCGCGTAAGGGACGCGGTTGACAACCAGGTACATCGCCTTGAAAAATGCCGCGGTTTCTCCAATGGCCAGTGCGGCCTCGGTCGCGAAAATGCTGGGATTTGCAATGATGGTCCACAGCATGGCCGAAGTGATACCCATTGCCAAGATGATCCCGAATATCAAGGACGGCATAAACACCACTTTAGTCGTGGTGGCGCGGATAAACCTGGTTGCTGTGCGCTCGGCAAATCCGATAGGTGCCAGGCGGGGTGCAATGCCCTTGATGGCTGCCGTCAACTGTCGCTCTTCGGCCAAGTTAGCTGCGCATCGTGGACAAGACACGAGATGGGCGATCTCGCGCTCAGATGGCTCACTCTGGGCATCAATTGCGAGTATGGTCAAACGCATATCGTCCAAATGGTCCATTATTTCCCTCCTGGGGCTGCCTGGGCATGCCCAGCAGATTGGGTGAGGAGTGTTCTCAATTTTACGCGACCCCGATGGAGCCAAGTCATGACAGTGCCTATGGGAACATCCAGTGTCTTGGCAACATCTTCATACGAGAGTTCATCGATATGGTAGAGTGAAATGGCTTCGCGCTGTCCTTCTGGAAGGGTCTCGAGCATGGTGGCGAGCTGGCCGAGGGTCTCTTGGGACGCGGTGGCATCCTCGGCCGTGGGCCTCGAATCTGCCAAGGCATCGCTGCTCTCATTTGACAGGGTTTCCCGCTTGGACCGTCGCAACCGATCGATGCAGAGGCGACGCGCAATGGTTATGAGCCAGGGCAATAGGGGCCGATCCGGGTCAAACGCCCCCCTGTGTACAAACGCGCGGATAAACGTCTCCTGTGCTGCATCCTCGGCATTGGCCGGACCCAGATATCGATAACATAGATTGTACACTGGCCCCTCATATCGCTTCACGATCTGAGTAAACGCATCTGAATCGCCTGCAGCAGCGCGACTGGCAAGCGCCTTTTCGGTCAGCGCACTGTCATTTCCGGGTGTGTCACTCACTGTAAGCCAGCCTATCACCGCTTTGGTCGCCAAGCCATTCACATTTAGAAGTACGCGGGGATTTGTAAATTATTTCAAAGAAATTGGATATACCGTTGGCGAACCCAGAGAGACCCCAGCTCATCAGTGTCCAGCGGCTGCTTAACCATTTTGGGGACCCCCTCCCTAACCCTCCCCCGTTGGACGTTCGGACGTTAGGGGAGGGGGAGTTAATGACCATTTGTTCACCGGGGAGACAACCCCCAACAAGCTCAGGTCACTAACATCTTGAAAATCGCCTTGGTTTTTAAAGATAACACTGTTAATATAACGCTGTTATTTTAAAGGGAAACCTCAAATGCCAAAAGCGCCGATGTCTAGGGAAGAAGTTGAGAGTACGCGGGCAAAGATTCTCGATACTGCCCTTGATATCATTATTAATGAGGGGTTCAGCAATCTCAGTATTCGAAACATCGCTGCTCGGCTTGGGGTGACAGCAACGACCATTTACAACTACTACGCCAATAAAGACGAGCTCAATCTGATGATCCGGGTGAGGGGGTTTGAAACGCTCTATGACCTGCTGATCGAGCGCTCCAGCCCATTTGAAGATATCGACCTTCGATTCGCAGCAATGATTCGGGCATATGTGGCGTTCGGTCTGACCTACCCCAGCTACTATGACATCATGTTCAATCTAAACACCCCCAAATACCTGGATTACGTGGGCACAGCCATTGAATCTGTTGCCTATCATGAAAAACAAACTGCCTTGAAGTGCCTGGAACTCTTTGCCCAGCCCATACGCTCCTATCTCCATGACGATGGAGAGATGGACGATCAATTCATTCTGTATCAAGTCGTAAAATTTTGGTCTGACCTCCATGGCCTGATTGCCCTTTGCAACAGCAGGCTATTTCACGAAGTGCTGGACGATGTGGAGGCCTTTGTCGAGGAACGGATATCAGACCTGATAGCAGATCTCCTACAAATTAAACAGCGCATCGATGCCGGAGAAGCAATCTCTAAGCCAAAGACAAAGAGCAGATGATGGCAATGATCGATCAAACAGCCAAAAAGGGGGTTACCAATGCGCTGGCCAATCTGTTTTTTAGATTCTTTGCCGCTAATTTCAACTTTCGGCCATCGCTAAACAAATATCTAAAATCCGAGGATGGCTGGCTTAACTTTACCTTTGGCATCAAAACGGAAACCGGCAGTGTGGAACAGGCGATTGGCATTGAGAACGGAAAGGTCCGTATTTTAAGAAAAACACCTGAAGAGCTGGATGCCCAACTCATCTTTGTGGATGAAAAAGCAGTAAAAGAAGCCGCCACACAGCCCCCCAACAGGTTGATGCTCACCCTGATGGAAAACAGAATGATGACCCGCGGCAATATCGGTTACCTCCAATTAATGAATTTTTATTTATCGCTTCTCCTGCGCTCGACACAGATTCGCAAGCTTAAAAAAGAGGCCAAAGCAATGAAGCAGCCGTACGATGCTGCAAAAGCCTCAAAAAAAAGCATCGATGCCAAAACACTGCACCAACTAAAGGCAGATGCGGTTGATCCGGGCGTGAGGTTTCTAGCAGACCCCTATCTCGCGGCATACCGTCTCAACGACTTTCCCAGGCTAAAACATTTTCTGGATATTCACCTCAAAGAACGGGCTGCCATTTGTCACGAACGGCCTGAGCTTTTGACCCAGTGGTACAGAGAAAACGGCTTTGAAACAGACACATCCGGGGTGCCGTGGGTTCCTGAGCTTCGTCAGGCATATGCGTTCAAATTTCTTATGGAAAACAAGAGACCCATTATCAGAAAGGCCGATCTGGTAGCAGGCACGACCACCACCAAAGAGATCGGCGTTGTGCTCTATCCAGATGCCCATGGCACCATGATCTGGGGGGAATTGCTCACCGCGCCCCATCGCCCGCTGAATCCCTATTGTATCGACCCCGAGACCATTGACGTGCTGCACAACAAGGTCTTTCCCTTTTGGCTGCAGCGCAATTTTCGGGAATGGGTGCGCCATAACAAGGATTACCCCACTTGTCAGAAGTTGGATGAACGCTTTGCAGCTTGTTTTCTCTGGAAGACCGTTGCACTTTCACACACCATTATTGACTACCCAACGCTACTAAAGATCGGCACAAACGGGATTGTAGACGAGATAGATAACGAAATCAGCAATACACCAGCATCAGACATACAAAAACACAATACACTCCGCGCAATGAAGATCGGCCTCGAGGGAGTGACCGCCTACGCAAAAAATCTTTCAAGGGAGGCCAACCGGCTCGCAGATCAGAAAGCATCTCCTGAGCGAAAAGAAGAACTGCTCAGGCTTGCGGAGATCTGTCTGCGCGTGCCCAAAGGACCTTGCGCAACCCTTGACGAGGCAGTCAATGCCGTATGGATCACCTGGGTGGGCGTTCATATGGAAAACACGAACGCCGGGTTTTCATTGGGCCGACTGGACCAGTGGCTCCAACCCTATTTTGAAGCAGACATGGAAAAGCTGATCACAGATGAAGAGCGACAGGCATATGTCAAACACGCCCTGGACCTCATCGGCTGCTTTTACATGCGCTGTACCGACCACCTGCCCCTCATACCCGATATCGGCAACTATCTATTCGGGGGGAGTTCATCTGACCAGGCCATCACCCTGGGGGGGGTGACACCAAACGGTGCAGATGCGGTCAATGATATGACCTATATCTTCCTGAAAGTAACGGAAATGCTATGCATCCGGGATCCGAACGTCAATGCCCGGTACAACCGAGAAAAAAACAGCGCGACCTACCTGAAGCGACTCTGCGAAGTCAATCTAAATACCGCTGCCACCCCATCGATACACAATGACGAGGCAGTCATGGCATCTCTCGAGGTGTTCAACTATCCGATCGAACATCTGCGGGATTGGTCTGCGACCGGATGCGTGGAACCCACCCTCTCTGGCAAACATATGGGCCACACCAACTGCATGATGTTCAACATGGTGGCTGCCCTTGAGATGGCGTTGAATAACGGACGACACCCGTTGATGCGGTGGGACCTGGGACCCCAAACCGGAGATATCAATGCCGGTGATTTTAAAGACTATGCATCGTTCTTCAGCGCCTTTGCCCAGCAGTTCCGCTTCTTGGCAGAACAGACCTGTGAATACAACAATTTTCTAGGACAAGCCCATCAGGCCATCCGCCCGACACCTCTGATTTCGGCCCTGATCGCAGGCCCCGTTAAAAGCGGGAAAGATGTCACCAAGGGCGGCGCCCTTTACAATTCATCTGGCACCGCGTGTATCGGGCTGGCCGATATTACCGACTCGCTGATGGTCATCAAAAAGTTGGTGTTTGAAGAGAAAAAAATTTCCTTTGGCCAACTGCTGACCACTGTCAACACCAACTTCGAAAACAACCCGGCACTGCTCGCCATGGTCAAGCACAAGGTCCCCCTGTTCGGCTCTGGAGACAACGCGGCACTGGCCATTGCCAATCAAGTAACAGAACTGGCCCATGATACGTTCTGGGAACAGACCAACTATCGGGGCGGGCGATATACGGCCGGGTTCTGGTCCATGTCCAACCATGTGGCATTCGGCACATTGACCGGGGCGCTGCCATCGGGCCGACTGGCAGGAAAGGCGTTTACACCGGGGCTGACACCTGAACCCCATGCCTCAAAAAATATTTTGGATAATATGCGCGATGTTGCCAAACTGGACCACCGACACTTGAACAACAACATCGCCTTCAACGTCAAACTCGTGCCAGCCGCACAGGAGTCCCACAGCCGGACCGTTGACAATATCTATTCTTATGCAAAGGCGTACACTGACTTGGGCGGTATGCAGATGCAGCTCAATGTTGTGTCCTCAGAGACCCTCAAGGATGCCATGGCCCATCCGGAAGACTATCAAAACCTGCTCGTCCGCATTTCAGGCTACAACGCCTATTTCGTAACTCTGAACAGGGATATGCAGATGGAATTAATAGAAAGAGCTGAATTCGGCATATGAACAAATGGATATCCCTGCATCACACGCTGCGCCGTTGATACTTGAGATTAAGGGCAACAGCCTGGATGACGGACCCGGGATACGGTCTGTTGTATTTTATAAGGGCTGTCCCCTCTCATGCGTCTGGTGCCACAATCCAGAAAGCAAGAGAGCAGCAGTGGAGCTCTCTTTTGATACCAATGTGTGTATCAACTGCGGTGCCTGTCGAAATACATGTCCAGAAGACGCGCTTTCACTCGATAACCGGTATTACGTCGACAGAAGTAAATGCACGCTTTGCTTCCAATGCCTGGACATCTGCCCTTCTAACGCACTGGAACGGGTTGGAAGACCAATGTCAGTTGATGCGATGCTCGAAAAGATTTTGCCGGACAAGCCCTTTTTCGATGCATCTGGCGGCGGTGTTACCCTGTCCGGTGGTGAACCCACCCTCTACATGGCGTTTACCTCACAACTCGTACATGCGCTAAAGCAGGAGAAGATCCACACACTCCTGGAAACCTGCGGCTTCTTTCACTGGGACAGGTTTATGGAGATGCTCTATCTAAACATTGATGCTATCTATTTTGATTTCAAACTCATTGATCGTAACCTTCACAAGCATTACTGTGGCCAGTCCAACGAAAAAATACTGGATAATTTTGAACGGCTTTTAAACGCAGCAAAACAAGACGGAAAACACCTATTGCCGCGAATACCGCTCATTCCAGATATTACCGACACAGAGACAAACATCAGGGGTATCGCTGCATTTCTAAAGCGTCTGGATATCGATCATGCTGCCCTGCTCGAGTACAATCCACTCTGGCCTGAAAAGAATAAAAAGATCGGTGCGAATACCCCCTCTAAGGCAGTCCAGGCATTGGCTTCTTTTTCAGAACGCAGCGTACTGGAACGCTGCAGGGCGATCTTTGAAGCATCAGGCATAAAAACCTAACCCCTCCCCATGAGAATCGGCCCAAAGGAGAAAGATCATGGCATACTTTGCTAATAAGCCCGCCTTTATCACTGGCGGGTCAAGCGCCAGGATATGGCAAATGTTTGATCCTGCATGGAAAGGCCTTGACAATAGGATTATACATATTGACATCATGATTATGGAAGGTTATGCCACAAGGGTGTGCTGCAAATGTTATACATTAGACATCCTGGGAGATGGATGTGATACGAGAGCGGGAGTTAATCGACAAGGGCTTTGAAAAGCGTACCGTCTACGATGAGCCCCGGCTGTCTGAAATCGTCTCGATGTACGAAGAAATGGGGTTCGAAGTCGTTCTTGCGCCGTTCAATCCAGATGAAGTGCCTGGCTGTGCAGAATGTATGACGCGGGATCCGAGCAGATACAAGGTGGTCTACACGAGATTAAAGGAGAAATAGGAAACAATGGCTGATGAGAAAAAAAAGTTGGGATTCAAAAAAATAGCTGCCACCCGGATGATGAAGCAGGTCATGGCGAATCATTTTTACGACCTCGATGCCGCTGCCAAGAGCGGTGCTCCCAAAGTTGCGTGGTGTACGAGCGTGGGACCGGCAGAGCTGCTCCGCGCCATGGGCTTCCTCGTTTACTTTCCAGAAAACCACGGTGCCATGCTCGGTGCAACGCGCACTGCCATGGGATACATCTCACAGGCCAACGCAGCGGGGTACTCACCGGACATCTGTTCTTACCTGACCAGTGATGTCGGCGCGTTCTTAAAGGGTGAGACGCCCATATCCAAGGCATACGATGGCATTACCGAAGTTCCAAAACCCGATGTGCTCGTCTACAACACCAACCAATGCCGCGATGTCAAAGATTGGTTCATGTGGTATGGGAGGCGGCTGGGCGTGCCCTGCATCGGCGTTGAGAGTTTTTGCAATGTGGACGAAGTAACCGAAACGCACGTGAAAACAATCAGCGCTCAAATTAAAAATCTCGTCCCCACACTCGAGGCGGTTTCCGGCGAGAAGTTTGACATCGATAAGTTAAAAGAAGCGGTTCGCCTCTCCCGGCGCTGCTCAGAGCTGTGGGAGGAGACCCTCAAAACATCGGCGGCAACACCTTCGCCGTTTACATTTTTTGATGCTGTCATACACATGGGCCCAGCCGTGGTAGCCCGGGGCACACAGGAGGCAGTGGATTACTACGAGCATCTATTAAGCGAGCTCAAGCAGCGCATTACAGATGGTGTGGGCGCGGTCGAGGGCGAGCGGTTTCGCTTATACTGGGAGGGCATGCCCGTGTGGGGCAAGCTGCGCGACCTCTCCACCCTGTTTCTCGATCAACAGACCTGCGTGGTTGCCTCGACCTACTGCAACTCCTGGATCTTTGCCGCCTTTGATCCAGATAATCCCTTTGACTCCATGGCCAGGGCGTATACCGAGCTCTTTATCGTCCGTTCCGATCGGGCCAAGGAAGACTATATCGGCCGCATGATCGAATGCTACGACGTGGATGGCATTATTTTTCACGATGCCAAGACCTGCCCCAATAATTCCAATTGCCGCTACGGCATGCACCGACGCGTGACAGAAGATAAGGGTGTCCCCCACGTGGTCATTAACGGCGATTTAAATGACCTGCGCCTCTACAGCGAAGAACAGACAGTGACCCAATTAGAGGCTTTTATCGAGCAACTTGGAGGACGCTAGACCATGACCGAACCGCTGCTCTATGGCGGTGTGGACGCAGGGGCTTCAGCCACCAAGGCGGTATTGCTCGACGGGAACGGTGCATTGGTGGCAGAGGCAATCTGCCAGAGCGGCATGGACTTTGCGCGGGCGAGCCAAGCTGCGTTTGAGGCAGCGCTGCGCAATGCCGGCAAGGCAATCAAAGACGTGCGCCGCGTTGTCGCAACCGGCTACGGTAGAAAAAACGCAGCCTTTGCCAGGTCCACCAAGACCGAAATTGCCTGCCACGCGCGGGGTGCCTATGATTATTTCAAAGAGGCGCTCACCCTGGTTGACATCGGCGGTCAGGATAATAAAGTCATTTGCATCGCAGCAGATGGCACCCGGCTGGATTTCAAGATGAACCGCAAGTGCGCCGCTGGTACGGGCGCATTTCTAGAGGAGATAGCCCGGCGCATGAACCTGTCCCTAGAGGAGATGGGAACCCTGGCTTTAAAAAGTACAGCACCTGTTGAAATAAGCTCGTTTTGCACTGTATTTGCAGCTACCGAGATCCTGGCCCTTGTCCGGCAAGGCGCAAAGACTCCCGATATTGCCAAGGGCGCATATCAGTCTGTGGTCAAGCGCGTTTTGGAAATGGATCCCCTGGAAGGCAAGGTCGCGGCCACTGGTGGTGTGGTGGCACACAACCCCATCGCGGTCGCACTCTTGTCCGAAGCCACTGGCAAACAAGTGGCACTCCCCCCGAACCCTCAATTTACAGGCGCCATCGGCGCTGCGCTCTTTGCCATGGACGAAACTTTGGAGGGGTAAGCCAATGGCACAGCTAATCAACGCAGAAGGGCGCCCGAACTTTGGCGTCTATGGGGGGGATGTGGGCCCACTCAACATGTGGGACTATACCGGACTCCCAAGGTGGAAAAAAAATTGGCGTGCAAAGCGATGGCGGTTTGTGGGCCTGTTCAGCCCTAGCCTGGTCACAGGGGTTGCAGTGGTCGATGTGGGTTACAGTGGATCCACCTTTGCCTACGGTGTGGACATGGATCAGAACCTCATGGCCGAGTTCCACACAATGACCCTGCTGGGGCGACATATTCGCATCAGCGACCATTCTACTGACGGCGAGGCAACATACGAAAAGGGTAAGACCCGCATCCAACTGACCTATCGTTCAGGTGGTGATGTAAGCCGAGTGGACGTGTATGCCCCAACCGACAACGGCATACTAGAAATTGAGGCGGTCTTTGATGAATCCCATACTGTTGCCTTGCCCCACCAAATTGTCACACCCACCCCAGGGGGGCGATGGGTCTATACCCATAAAGCAGCTGGCATGCCGGCAAGTGGTCGGGCAGTGATCAACGGCCGTACCATTGATTTCCCTGAATCCGCCACCTTTGCCGCTGTCGATCATACCGTGGGATACCACGATTACCACTGGGAGTGGCGTTGGGCATCGCTCGGAGGCCTGGCCAATGACGGCAGGCGCGTCGGGCTAAACCTGGTCGATCCGATCCACGATCCTGTAAATCAAGAAAACGCCTTATGGGTGGACGGCCGTAGATACCCGCTTCACCGCGCCCGATTTGAGCGGGATCAGAGAGATGTGATCGCACCCTGGCGCGTTACGACTTTGGATGGCACCGTAGACCTGGCGTTTAGGCCCCAATGTGCACGAAAGGAGACCATCAATTTAGGCATTGTAAAGAGTTGTTATGCCCAGCCCATCGGCGTTTATTCAGGTACCATTCAGCCCCCGGTTGGAGAGAAGCTGACCCTCACCGGCATCCCAGGTGTGGCAGAGGATCACGACGCCCGCTGGTAAATAGCGACGTTGTGTTTAATGAGCGATGCTTAGTCGTCGAGCAGTGACAGCAAAAACGGTCGGCGTCGACACGTATTCTTTCTCGCCCGATTCCTTTTCTCAGATACTGCCAGGTAGTAGTCTGGATCCAAGGCCATGATCTTGGCAAAGTGTTTCTGAGAATGGTCGAACCTGTTTAGTTCACTATAGATCGTCTTTAGGACAGCGTGGGACCTCAAGTGATTGGGGTTCTTTTCCAGGGCCCTTTTACACCACCCAATCGCCTCCTCCAACTGTCCGTTCCTGAAGTGGATGAGCCCGAGATTGTAATATGGGGTTTCATAGGACGGGTCCCTCTTGATGGCCTGTTTAAACCGAAGTATCGCCATCTCCTGGTTGCATTTTTTTAGCCATTCCACGCCGCTGTTCACATAGGCATTGGCCAGGATCTGATCCCTGTTCTTCTGGACGTCCAGGCTTTTCAACGCACCTGTACCCAGGGATTCCTCAGCAATATCGTGATTTAAAATATAGTAGGCGTCGTCTTTTTCCACGCCTTTTGTGGTCTCCCAATTGACATAGTCATCTTCACTCATCTGCCATCTTACAAAGGTGTGTACGGGTGCCCGAACCATCTGGATGGGTAGGTCGAGTGCCTCTCCTACAGCCAGGTAGAGCGCGGAAAATCCATCGCAGTTGATGCGCTTTGTTCTGAGTCCAAAGCAGATCAGCTGTTTTTCTTCGTATTCAAACCCCAGCTCCAAGAGCAATGCGTGAATCTGATGCAGCACGAGGCGGGCATTGTCTTTGGTTGTTTTGCCCTGCGTGTCGATGTCTTGAAAAACATCAAATGCCGCGTCGATGATGCTGTCTAAAATTTGGTAATTTTTCGCTGCAAGGATGTTCTCAATATGTTCTTGTTCGATGTCGAGAATTTGGTGGGCAACGGTGTTGTACTTTGTTCTTATCGGGCGTCGAACAATGGGTCGATTCGACCTGCATCCGGTAAAGAGCGCTGGTCCTGCCAGTACGACCCCTGCAGATGCGATAAGAGATCGCTTTAAGAAACACCGTCTATTCAGTTTTTCCGGTTTAGAGATCAGCAGACCCTGTTTTTTATCCATCTGATCCGGCTATGCGCCTTTCACCTCCCCTTTGAGGGCCGGTTCTTTCAAAGGCCCCAATTATAAATGTAACCATTGGATTCGCTCGCGCGAGCCCTTCAGCGCTATGAATGGAGGTTCATTCCTAAAAAACCTCCATAAAAAAACAAGCCTGTTAAAAATAGAATCAGAGCCTGCCAAAAATAAAATCCCGACCTTTAATTTTTTCTTTTAATGTGCGTTTAAATACTAGATGGAGAGTGAAAGACGAATTTGGGGCAGCTTAGACGACTACCTTCCCCCTTTATCAGGTATTTCAAGGGTGGGCCGAAACATGGCCAATCACTATTTTTTTCGGGCACTCCTCAGATATGCAGATTTTTCCGAGTACCACTTTTTCCTCTCCAACTCTGCCCATATCCGCACTTTTTTGGAAGCCCACCAGCCGTTTATCGAGGCACACGGCCTTGAAAATCGGATCATGGCCTTTGACCGGCTGGATTTGCCGGAAATGATGAAAAAACACAACTACATCGCCTTCCATCAAAGCGATCATATCGCCATGTTCAATGCCCTGCGTCGCCTTAGAAACAGTCTGGGTGTCGACATTCCCATCACCAGCTTTGTCCATTCCCTGAGCTATCAAGAGCATATGAAATCCTACTTGGAAATGGCTGCTGCGGGCGGACCGTCCATGGATGCATTGATTGCCTCCTCCCAGTGCGGCAAAAAAGTGCTTGAGCAGTGCACGTCCCGCGTGACAGAAAATCTGGGCACCGATCCCCCTAATATCAGCCTCGAAGTCGTTCCCCTCGGCATCGACGAGAGGGAATACAATCCAAACCGATCAGATATTCGGGAGCAGCTTGGCTTTGGCACCAGGGATGTCATTGCCCTTTGCTTTGGTAGATTTTCCGATTTCGACAAGATGGACCTCTTTCCCCTGCTCCAGGCCTTTGGGCAAGTGGCAGCATTGGACAAAAACTGGCGACTCGTGCTCGGCGGGGCCCTCCACGATAAAAGTTATTTCGAGATGGTAAAGCTGTGGACCCGGGCCATCCACATTGCCGATCAGGTTTCATTCGTCGTAGATCCCAGCGATGAAAAGAAACGCTCCCTATTCCATGCTGCCGATTTTTTTGTCTCTATCGCAGACAATCCACAGGAGACATTCGGCCTGACCGTGATTGAGGCAATGAACGCGGGGTTACCACTCATCGTATCTGATTTTGATGGATATCGGGAAATCGTAACCGATGAGGTCGGCGTTAAAATTCCAACGACCTGGTTTCGTTTTAAAGAACTGGATCTACTTCAGCCCATAATGGACGCGCGAACCTTTCACCGCATCGCGGCCCAGTCTGTTTCGATAGACGTCCGGGGACTTGCCGGGGCATTAAAGCGATTTTTTTCCGATCACTCTCTGCGTAGAAAGCTCGGTACTGGGGCGCGGTTGCAGTTTGATCGCAAATACGCCCACCGAACAATCATCGATCAGCTAGAGACTATCTGGGCCAATCTGAAACGCGCCGCCTCAGCAGCCAAGCCCCAACCAGACCCCTTGGCCATGCAACTTTTCGATACATTTTCTCATTACACAACCCGAACGCTATCTTTTGAAGATCGGATCCAGGCAACTGAATTTGGTCTAGGGCTATTTGCATCCGAAAGCACGTATCCCTGCCTCGCAAATATGGACTGGCTCATCGATAGAAGGCAGGTGGCCAAAATCATTCGACAAACGAGAATTCCAGAACTACTAAAAGACCTCTTTGACGCCTTTGAAGTCCCGCCGTGGAGGATCATGTACACGGTCCTCTGGATGCTGAAACACGATCTCCTCCGAACAATCTAGAGGGAAAAGGGAGATTTTAAAAGCAAAGATAACATCCATTGAAGAAAAACCAATCTCTTTGGGTGCTGTCTATAGGGGCTCGGTTAAAACTCGGTTAAAAGTATTTTTTACCTTGTCGATATAGCTTGCGGAGAATACAGTATTACTGTATGCAAATTTATATGTGTTGCTTTTTCTAATGAAAATGGCCAAATTGATTACAGTATTATTGTAATGATTTCAGAGACCAGGAGGCCATCGCCAGGCACCCGCAGCAAACAAATCGACGGGAACGTAGTCTTGGTCGATGATGGGGGATTTCTGCGCGATTGCGCTGTGACGCTCCTCGAAAACATGGGCATTCAGCAGGTGGAATTGCTACCAACTGCTGGCGCTGTGCTTGCCCGCCTTGAGTTCAAAGCACCTGATCTCGTACTTTGCGACATTCACCTTAAGGAAAAGGGCGGATCAGATGGTATCGGGCTCGTCAGTCAAATCCGCGCAAGAGGCTATAACGGACCTATTGTGGTTCTTGCAAAAGAGCCCTTGAAAAAGCGACTCTACGAGGTCTTCCAGTCCGGTGCAGACGATTTCCTCTTGAAATCCGAGCACCTCGATTTTCCCGAAGAGGTACGACGCGTACTCGGCCGGTATCAAAACGGCTCAAAACAGCCGATAACGTGGTTTCGACCCCTTACCGAGTCAGGATTTCTCAGGTCAACGGGTCTTACTAGCGATGAGTTGGACTTGATGGACCATTTTTTCAGAGACAATTTTCCTTCTCAGCGGGAACTTAGCAAGCAACGTAGGAAAAGCGCATCCCAGTTGGGAAAACAGTTCGCCAGCATCCGAAGAAAACTGAGTGTCGAAACACCTGGCCAGCTGGCACATGTACTAACAGTATGCGCCTTGTTACGTTAGCGCGATACCCGCATTACCCCGTCACTTCAGATGATACGACTCTATTGCGACCTGTATTTTTTGCCTGGTATAGATTGCTGTCTGCTGCTGAGACCACTGATTCGGGCTGGGATGTGATGCCAGGCGAAACCGTAGCAACCCCGATGCTTACGGTGATGTGAAACGATGCTTCGCTGCCGTCAACAGCCTTAAAAACCTTGCTTTCAATACCGCTGCGGATGCGCTCGGCCAGGGAACTGCCCCCGTTGATATCCGTGCCCTGGGCCACGATCGCGAACTCCTCTCCACCGTATCGGGCCAAGCTGTCCTCGGCCCGTATGATCCCATGTATTGTCTCAGTAACGCGAACCAGCACCTGATCACCTGTCCGATGGCCATACGTATCATTTATCTTCTTAAAGAAGTCGATATCTAGCAGCAATAAGGTGAACGGCAGGTTGTGTCGCCGAGAAAAAGACAGGTCTGCCAGGGTTTTTTTGATGAAGTATTTACGATTATATGCACCTGTGAGACCGTCCCGCGTCGAAGATTCGTACATCTGCTGTTGGTAAGATTGTTCAAGTTCATCTTGTAGCACAAATTTGAGAATAGTACGTCTGCCCAACAAGACCTTTTCTCCGTCTCGAAGGACAGCATCCTTAATCCGTTTGCCCTCAATGAAGGTTCCGTTGGTACTGTCGAGGTCCCGAATCGCAACGCTACCCAATCCCATGTGGGTCACCTCTGCATGATGACGGGAGATACCATCATCTCGGAGGACGAGATCGCATTTGGGATCCCTGCCAATGATCATTTTGGATTTATCGATGGGACGGACACTGCCAATGTCCAATCCCCCCAAAATAATAAAACTCGCCTTTTTCTTGATAGCGTTGACATTGAGCATTTGTTCGGCGAGTGTCGATCTATCAATTTGGAGGGTCCTATCGGAGAGCTTGTGCTTTTGGGAATCACTCATTTTTCAAAACCGCGTCAGTGGTTAAACGGTCCTCTCTTTTCCTCTTTTGAAAGGCGATACTACCTCAAATGGTCGCCCCCTCTTTATAAGGTTAATATAAATTAATACCATGAACAACGCCGTTAAAAATCCAGCAAGAAAATTAGCACGTCATCCGGGTTGGCCTGTGTTGGTTTAAATGTGCGAGTTGGAGTTTGAACTTACTTTATATTTTTTCAGTATTCGCCGAAAGTTGCTCCGGTCCAGCGAAGACTGCCGCGCAGCTTCACTGACATTGCCGCCGGTTCGCCGCAGTACTTCTTGAACATATTCTTTTTCAAATCCATCGATGACCCGTCTTTTGGCCTCGGCAAAGGGCAGATCGAGCAGTACATTGCGCGACGTCGTGGATTCAGCCGTGCTCACCACGTATCGCGGCAGATCACCGGGGATGATGACATCGCCTTTGGCCATGACCACGGCCCGTTCCATAGCATTTTCGAGTTCCCGGACATTCCCTGGCCAGGCATAACTGCGCAAAGCGCGCATGGCCTCCAGAGAGATGCGTCGGATGTCTCGTCCTGACCGCAGGGCATACCTGCGCAAGAAGTGATAGGCCAGCAGGGGGATGTCCTCCACTCGTTCTCGTAAGGGAGGGATCTGAATCGTGATCACGTTCAGACGATAATAGAGATCCTCCCGGAAAGTACTCGCTACCATCGCTTGGTACAAATCCACATTGGTAGCGGCGATGATCCGAACGTCGACCTTGGACGATTCTGACGCACCGACCCTTTTTACTTCCCCCTCTTGAAGGGTTCGGAGCAGCTTGACCTGGACCTGGGGCGGTAATTCACCCACTTCGTCGAGGAGGATGGTGCCCCCATCTGCTGCTTCAAAGAGCCCCATTCGCGTGGCCACGGCGCCGGTAAATGCACCTCGGATATGCCCAAAGAGCTCGGATTCAACCAAATTTTCTGGAATGGCCGAGCAATTGACCGGAACAAAGGGCTTTGACCCCCTGGGACCCCGGTTATGGATAGCCCTTGCCGCGAGTTCTTTACCCGTACCAGACTCTCCCTGGAGCAAGACGGTCGATGTGGAGTGGGCCACGGAGTCGATCATCCGGTACACCTCCAGCATCGGCGGGGACGATCCAATGATGTTGCCGTAGCGCTCCCTTACTTCTAGTTCCTCTTCGAGGCGCCGCGTTTTATAGACGAGCCGGCCGTGCTCAGCAGCTTTTGTCACGGCGAGCGCAACCGTATCCGATGATGGAAATGGCTTTGTCAGAAAATCGTATGCGCCAGCCTTTACAGCAGCCACAGCCGTATCCACATCGGCAAAAGCGGTCATCATAACCACTTCCAATCGCTCAAATCCAACTTTTGCTTTCTTGAGCACCTCGAGGCCGCTCATGCCTGGCATCACCAGGTCGACGAGCATGACATCGACAGTGTTCTTTTCCAGCCGCTCCAGTGCTTCAATCCCGTTCATCGCCGTATCGACTTCGAACCCACGTGCCTTTAGGATCCGCGCAACCGCACGCAAGGATTCGGGCTCGTCGTCAACGACCAGTACGTGGATGGGTGCCTGCTCCTGCGTGGAACCGAAGTCCCTTCTTGAACCATGCACTTTAACACTCAATGGCGTGATGATTTCTCTTATCGCTACCATCTATCTACTTGATATTCTTTCGTACATTCACTTTTTCCGAGCATGATGTAACTGTATCACGTATCTCGCATCAGGCCAGCAAACACCTCGAATTTGGAAAGTTTTGTTTTTAGGAATCCCCTCGTTTTTTTTGTGTGGGTCGTTTAGGGTGAATGCGTATGATCGAGCCCAAAGGGCATGGTAGAAATGACAAAACCACAGCATACATCGGCATCTCCACCCGCGCGCGTGAGCGCAGTACGCCTCGACACCTATGAACCGGACGCGGTGGACCGGGCCATCAGAGCAGCACTTGAACCGTTTGGCGGCATCGGCGCATTTATTCAGCCAGCAAGGGACGTGGTCCTCAAACCAAATTTCCTCGCACCGAGACACGTGAACAAGGCAGTGACCACCCATCCGGAAATCATCCGGGGCGTGGCACGACTCACCCGTTCAGCCTGTGCCAATCCCATCTTGGTCACCGATAGCCCTGCCATTGGATCGGCCTCTGGCTGTGCAAAGCGACTGGGGCTTTCCGATCCTTCCCTGTTTGAAGTAGTGAACGCGGACGACGGTGTGGAGGTCTCGTTCCCAGAAGCACACTTTCACCGGCTTCGATTGAGTGCACGCGTCGCCAATGCAGGAACACTGATCAATATTGCCAAGGCCAAAACCCATGCCAAAACCGGTATCACCGCTGCGGTCAAAAACAGCTTTGGTGCGGTCGTGGGCATGGAAAAAGTCCAGTGGCATTTCAGAATTGGGCCAGACCCGCGCCACTTTGCCCGGTTACTGGTCCACATCCATCAAACTGTTAGACCGTCATTGAATATCCTCGATGCAGTGGTGGGAATGGAGGGCAATGGGCCGAATTCGGGCGATCCCCGTCATTTGGGCTTTATTTTGGCATCGCCAAATGCCCACGCCCTGGATGGGATTCTCTGTCGCATCTTGGGCATCGGCCCTAAAGAAATCCTCACGCTGGCAGTGGCCCAGGAGATCGGTGCCCTAGGATCCATCGATGACATCGAAGTTATCGGCGAAAACATCGAGGATCTTCGCCCCAGCACGCCATGGCGCATGGCCCGGATGTCACCTATCAATCGCATCGTCGAATCCAGATGGATGGGAAATGTACTGGATCGCACCCTGACCCTGCGCCCACTGGTAGATCCCAAAAAGTGCACGGCCTGCGGCATCTGCGCATCCATCTGCATTGCCAAGGCCATCACAGTGGACAAACAGGCAACAAAGCCAAAGAAAAAAACAGTCATCGATAAAAAACAGTGTATCTCTTGTTTCTGCTGCCAGGAAATATGCCCTGAAGGAGCGATCACCGCCTCTCCAGGCGCCATTGCCCGAATGCTCCGCCTGGGAACCCGGCAGTAGGTTTATCTATTGCATACCGCCAAGACCTGCTTGAGGTCAGTGAGCCCGCTGAGGCATTTTTCCACGCCGTCTTGAAGCAGCGTGCGCATGCCCTGCTTTTGGGCAAGGTCGAAAATCTCGTCCACAGTGCCTTGGTGTTGGATCGCGTGGCGAATTTCAGGGGTGGCAATGAGCAACTCGTGCACCCCAACGCGGCCCTTGTATCCACTCCCCTTGCAGGTGTCGCATCCCTCTGCCCGCCACAACTTGAGCGCTTCACCTTTGAGGAGCTGCTCGAGCCGGGCCTCTCCCAAAACCGACGCGACCTGTTCCTGCTCCTCTTGCTCAGCTGCATCGGGACTCCGGCAGGCAGGGCATAATCCCTTGGCGAGCCGCTGGGCCAGCACGCCCAACAGGGCATCGGCAAAGCTAAACGGATCGAGTCCCATGTCGATCAGCCTGGTAATCGTCTCTGGCGCGCTATTCGTATGTAGGGTCGACAGCACGAGGTGCCCGGTCAGCGATGCTTCCACTGCGGTTGAAGCGGTCTCCTGATCGCGCATCTCACCCACCATGATCACATCTGGATCAGCCCGTAAAAAGGCGCGCATAGCCGCGGCAAAGGTAAACCCGATTTTGGGGTGCACCTGCACCTGCCTCAGGCCGGCCTGGGTGATCTCCACGGGATCCTCCGCGGTCCAAATCTTGCGGTCCTCGATATTGATCTCCCCAAGCATGGAGTGGAGTGTGGTTGTTTTACCCGAACCAGTGGGCCCTACGACCAAAATCAGCCCATAAGGGCGCTGTACGATTGTCTTGAGCTCGCGGATGTTGTAGTCGCTGAGTGCCAGCACGCTGAGCGGCATGGGTTCACCACTAGCGAGGATCCGCAATACGACGTCCTCGTTGTCAGGCACGGTTGGGATCGTCGCAACCCGCAGCTCCACTGACTTTTTGCCGATCTTGAAGCGTATCTTGCCGTCCTGTGGTTTGCGCCGTTCAGTGATGTCCATATGGGCCATGACCTTTAGCCGAGCGACGACACGCTTGCGGTAGGCCGCAGGAATCTTCTGATACAAGTGACACACGCCGTCGACCCGGAAGCGGACCTGAGTTGCTTCTTTCTTGCTGTAGGGTTCGATATGGATATCGGACGCACCGCGGCGAAAGGCGTCGATAATGATCCGATTGACCAGGCGGGCCACCGCCGTATCGTCCTCCCCTTCCTCGCCAAAGTCTCTGGCCACTTGGGATCCGAGATCTGATTCCTCTTCTTCGCCGCCCATTTCTTCTAGAATGTCCCGCACCTCGCTGTGCCGCCCTGAATCCAAGTCTTCCACATAGGTCAGAATGTGCTTTTCGAGCTGGCTCGGCATTACCACCACTTCATTGATCCGCTTGATCACACTGAAGCGCAGCATATCGATGGTCTCCATGGCCAGTGGATCCCCGATGGCAATGCTGATGGAGTGCTCATCCGTAGCATAGGGGAAAACGCGATACTTTTGGATGAGGCCGGTAGGGACTTCCTTGATCGCCTCTGTATTGATTACCTGCTCGTCGAGATCCACGTACGGCAGGTGAAATTTGGCGGCCAACGTCTTGGAGACGTCGCTCTCTTTGACGATGCCCAGATCCACGAGCACTTCACCCAACCGCTTGCCCTTGCGTTTTTTCTGCTCTTTGAGGGCAGATTCGATATCTTCATCGGTAGCGAGCCCGGCTTCTACGAGCACCTCTCCGAGTCTCAGCGGGCGACCTTGGCGGGCCATAGCTCGCTGCTCTTCAGCAGCATCTTGAACAGCGCTGTCGGTCAGCTTGTTCTGCTCGACGAGGATCTGTCCAATGGGGGCATTCTGTGCCGCAATCTGTTCGTTCAAGCCTTTTTCGATTGCCTCAGGGTTGATGAACCCCTCTCGCACCATAATAGAGCCAAGGGGCTCCTTGTCCTCGATGGCATTGACCCCCCGTGCGAAAAAGAACATCTCATCGAACAGGCTAAACTTTGATAATGGCACGGCATAAAAGCCGATCGGGTGCATCACCGCATCTGCTGCAGCCTCGACATTGAACTTTTTTCCCCCGGGCAGATGCACGTCGAACTCCCTGAGCGTTGCACCTAGGGTCCAAGCCACTGGCTCGTCTCGTTTGTGAAACGCCACATAACACAAATCTTTCGTCGAGATGCGATGCCGCATCTCCCGAACCTCACCACTAGGCAGCTTGGACGATGTGGTGACCATTAGCTCTGGTGCATCATCAAAAAAACCGCCCACTGTTCCGATTTTGGTTTCTCCGCTGATGAATCCCAGTGTGACCTTGGCCGGTTGCCCGCGAAATACCCTATCGCGAGATGCAATCGAATCGTCCTCCTGCGAACTGGTGTTGCCTCCAGGAAGCACCGTCAGAGCTTCAATGGAGGCGTCAACAGGGGCTTCAACTGGATCGCCGTTGTCATCATCCCGTCGTTCCTGCTGGGGCGACAGAACAGCGCTCGTTGGGGGGGGCAGCACAACCGAGCGGGGCCCTGGCAAAGGAAGCTTCGGACGCAGCGCGTCGGGCAGACCGGTCCCCGTGTTTACCCGTTTCTGAGGTGGCGGCGCTAGCGGCGGCGGCGGCGGTGGTAGTGGGTTCTTCTTTTCTCTCAACGCTTCCCCCAAAGCGCAAGGGACAGAAAATGCCCCTATTACTTAGTGTTTTCCATTTTTCCTCTGACGCCACCCCTTGGGGTCAGCGACGACACTGGTTCTGCGAAACAATCGACAGGGTAGTGGGAATCTCAGGTGGCAGTGCTAGTCGCCGATACTGCCTTGAATCAGGACATCCGGGCCGACAGGCGTGGCCGTGATATCGCATAATGATCGCCCTTCAGTAATTTTTCCAACCCCGTTAAATGAATTCCAGGCAATCCCGCTGCCGAGAACTCGCGGGGCCACAAAAAGGGCGAGCCGATCTGCCAGACCGGATTGCATAAATGCCCCGTGTATCTGGCTGCCACCCTCGACTAAGACAGACAGTATACCGCGCTTGCTCAATTTCTCTACAAGGTCGGTCAAATCGACCCGTCCATCTGAAGTCCGATCACAAGCAAGGGTTTCAACGCTGTCCCTGTGGGCGAACGCTTCGATGTTGACTTGCGAAGCACCTGTATGGGCGATCAGCACGGGTCCTTCGTCACTGGCGTGCGACACAAGATGCGAGTGGGTCGGGGTCTTGAGGGACGAATCCACCACAACGCGAAGTGGGGTCTTCCCATCGCAGTGGCGCACCGTGAGCGCCGGATCGTCTGCTAGGACCGTCCCTACGCCCACCAGTACGGCGTCTGCATCTGCGCGCATTTCGTGGGCCAGCTGCCTCGACGCTTTTGATGAAATCCATTTGGAGTCGCCGGTCTGTGTTGCCAAGTAGCCGTCCAAGGTAATGGCCGCCTTGAGTACTATCATTGACCGGCCTGTTGTCCTGTGTACGATATATCCCGCCAACAATTGCTCGCACGCCGCCTGCTCAATGCCCACGTCGACCTGGAGGTTAGCCGACTGCAGAAAGGCAATCCCCCTACCGCTCACCCGACTATCCGGGTCGACCATGCCAATGGCAATACGGGCAATGCCTGCACTTACAATTGCCTCTACACAGGGGCCTGTTTTTCCGTGATGACAGCAGGGCTCCAACGTTGCGTAAAGGTCAGCGCCGCGCGCTGCAGGGCCAGCCTCACGAAGCGCATTGATCTCGGCGTGTGGGGTGCCGGGTCGCTCGTGAAAACCGCGGCCGACGACCACGCCATCCTTAACGACGACAGCACCTACCCGTGGATTTGGACTTGGACGGCTTTTTCTGGCCAGGCAAAGTGCCTCGCGCATATATGCTGGATCAAACGGAGGTGCGCCTTTGTTCATGCCGCATCTCCGTCTGGCTGTCGCCCCCGATCTTTTGCCAGCAGGGACATCTCTTCCATAAAGGCTTCGATATCCTTAAATGAGCGGTAGACGCTGGCAAACCGCACATAGGCCACTTCGTCGAGGACGCGAAGTTTTGCCATGACCCGCTCACCAATGATGGACGATGGTATCTCCGCTTCTCCGATGGATCGCGCTTCTTCCCCGATGGCGTCGGCCAGCTTTTCGATGGCGTCAGTGGAAATCGGTCGTTTTTCACAGGCTTTGATCAGTCCTCGAAGGAGCTTTTGGCGATCCCAGGGTTCCCGGCGAAAATCCTTTTTCACGACAGCTGGAAGAAAGCGTTCAGGAGATTCAAATGTGGTAAAGCGAAAGCCGCAGGCATCGCACAATCGGCGGCGGCGAATCTCCGTGTCCTCCTTGACACTCCGCGAGTCGACCACCCGGGTCCCGAGGTCGCCGCAAGCCGGACACTTCATTTGAGATCGATTTTTTCGAGGCGACGGGCGTGCCTGCCCCCCTCATAGGCGCCTTCTAGGAAGGCGCTCACGATTTCCAAGGCGAGGCCAGGACCGACGACGCGCCCCCCCAGGCACAAGATATTGGCGTCGTTGTGGGCCCGGCTCATTCTCGCCATAAAGGGATCGGTGCACAGGGCCGCTCGGATGCCCGGATGTCGATTCGCCGCAATGCTGACGCCGATTCCCGTGCCGCAGATAAGCACGCCCAGGTCTGCTTTCTTTGACAAAATAGTCTCGGATAGATCGTGGGCTTTTTCTGGATAATCAACGGCATCGGCCGTGTTCACGCCCAGGTCCACAATGTCCACATCGAGCGTGCCAAGTGACGTTTTAAGGGTTTGCTTTAATGCGAAGCCACCGTGATCTGATGCCAGTGCGAGCCGAATGGTCATGGTACTATCCCGAAAACTTGCTAAAGCAAAGGGTTGCGTTGGTACCGCCAAATCCAAGGGAGTTGGAGATGGCATTGGCAATCGGCATCTCTCTGGGTTCGTTCGGCACGTAGTCGAGGTCGCACTCTGGATCCGGGGTTTCTAAGTTGATAGTGGGCAAGATGACCTGATCGGCGAGGGTCTTGGCCGAAATGATCGCTTCAATCGCGCCGGCAGCACCCAGCAGATGGCCGGTCATGGACTTGGTCGAGCTGACAGCGAGCTTGCGCGCGTGGTCGCCAAATGCGGTTTTTATCGCCATGGTTTCGAGGGGGTCGTTGAGCGGTGTGGATGTGCCATGGGCGTTGACGTATTGCACCTCATGGGGGGAAACCCCAGCACTCTTCATGCACTGCAGCATGCAGCGGACCGCGCCCTCGCCGTCCGGTGCAGGGGCAGTGATGTGGTTGGCATCTGCTGTGGCCCCATAGCCGGTGAACTCGGCGTATATTTTCGCACCGCGCGCTGTTGCAAACTCGAGGGACTCCAGAATAAGGATGCCCGCCCCTTCTGCGATGACAAACCCATCCCGATCCCGATCAAAGGGTCGACTCGCACGGATGGGTTCCTCATTGCGGGTCGACAGCGCCTTCATGGCGTTGAACCCTCCGACCCCCAGCTCTGTAATGGTTGCCTCAGCACCGCCGGCGATCATGGCATCCACTTCACCCAGTTGGATCCATCTGAGCGCATCGCCCAGTGCATGGGACGCGGACGAGCACGCAGTTGTCGTGGTAATGCAGGGCCCCTTTGCGTTGTAGCGTATTGATATTTGTCCAGGGGCGAGATTCGATATCATGGATGGGATAAAATATGGAGAAATCCTTCTAGGGCCTTTAATCGTGAATTGGTCTCTGTTTTTTTCCAGGGTTTCCAAACCACCCAGGCCAGCACCTACAAGCGTGCCCACACTGGGGGCGAGCTCAGGCGTAATTTCAAGTCCAGCATCGTTTATCGCCTCATCTGCAGCTGCGATAGCGAATTGAATGAAGCGATCCATCTGGCGGAGTTCGCGCTTTGAGATCCACTTCTCCGGGTCGAATCCCTTTACTTCTGCTGCTATCTTGGTCGGAAAGCGTTCTGTATCAAATCGGGTAATCATGCCGACACCGCTGCGGCAGTTCATCAATCCGTCCCAAGTGGCGGCCAAGTCGAGCCCCAAGGGACTGACGCAACCCATGCCGGTCACCACGACTCTTCGCTTGTGCGTCACTAGCTGGCCTTTCTTAGCCGGCCGCTTTGGCAGCTATGTAATCTACTGCATCCTTGAAGGTTCGCAGCTTTTCAGTATCCTCGTCCGGTATATCGATTTCAAATGCTTCTTCGAGGGCGAGGACGAGCTCGACGACAGCGAGGGAATCAGCACCCAAATCGTCGACAAACGAGGTTTCTAGTTTGACCTGATCCGGGTCCACGTCCAGTTGCTGGCACACAATCTCGCGAACCTTGTTTTCTATTTCCATCGTATCCTCCGAATTTTCGCACAGTCAGTAGATGTCTGCGCGATGTTCCTGGCGGCTATTTATACCGCAACGCTTATGGGTTTTGGAGTTTTTTTAAAGTGTCCAATCCCATGTCAATTTTATCCATTGCATTTATCGAAATCATCGCAGCATTGCTCTTAAACCGGCGGAGCAGTCCGGTAAGTACGTTTCCCGGACCAAATTCGATAAACACGTCAATGCCGGCGTTCAGCATGCTATTCACCGTATCGGTCCACAACACAGGCGCGGTCACCTGACGAACGAGCAGGTCGCGGATGCGGTGTGGATCCTGATTTGGCCGCGCTTCTGCGTTTGTGATGACTGGCATGGCAGGCGCACTGAACCGTACGTCCGCCAAGACCGCATCCAGGCGGCGCGCCGCTGGCGACATGAGCGCTGAATGAAATGGGGCGCTTACTTTAAGGGGAATAACCCGGGCGCCGCGCTCTTTGAGCACGGTAGACGCCCGCTTTACGCCATCGGCATGACCAGAGATGACCACCTGTCCGGGTGCATTGAAATTGGCCGGGGCCACGACGACACGGTCATCTGCAACCTCATTGCAAATATCTAGTATCGCCTCGCCCGAGAGATTTCCCATGACTGCAGCCATGGCACCGTCTCCTGGCGGCACTGCGTCTTGCATGAATTGTCCCCGGGCCCGGGTCGTGCGAACCGCATCCTCAAATGACATTGCTCCAGCTGCGACCAGTGCCGAGTACTCTCCAAGACTGTGTCCGGCAACGAATTCGGGTTGCAGGTCAGATTGTTCTCGAAACGCTTTGAGGGCTGCAATGGAGACGGTGAGGATAGCGGGCTGGGTATTTGCGGTCAGTGTCAGCGTTTCTTCTGGGCCCTCGAATATCAGCTCAGTGATGGATGCATCGAGTGCCCTGTCAGCACTTTCAAAAACACTGCGGCCGATGGGGGATCGCTCAAAAAAATCTCGACCCATGCCTACTTTTTGGGCCCCTTGGCCCGGAAATACAAACGCAGCTTTCATCGCATTACCACCTCAAAAGTGCAGATCCCCACGAAATCCCCCCGCCCAGTGCAGTCATTAAAATGAGTTCGTTATCCTTAACGCGCCCGTCTTGAATTGCCTCATTGAGGGCAAGGGGAATGGAAGCGCTGGACGTATTGCCCAACCGCTCAATATTGAGAACAAATTTTTCCATGGGAATGCCAACCCGGTGCGACACAGTGTTCAAGATTCGGATATTGGCCTGGTGGGCGACCACCCAATCTACCTGTTCTGGGGGTATTTGGTTTGCTTTGAGCGCTGTCTGTGCGGCTTCGGAAAGATAGCGCACGGCATAGCGAAATACCTCCTGGCCGCCCATATGGACGTAGTGAAGGCGATCGGCCACGGTGTGCTCGCTGGCTGGGTTGGCGGATCCACCAGCGGGAACATGAAGGATGCCGGTGAGAGATCCGTCTGTGAACAGGTGTGTGGAAAGGATACCCCGTCCGGTTTCATCACCGGTAACCACGGCCGCACCAGCGCCGTCTCCAAACAGGACACAGGTGTTGCGGTCCTTGAAATCGAGAATACGAGAGAGCAATTCAACGCCGATAACACCGATATATTTGGCCTTTTTTAAACGAATGTGACAATCCGCAATCGAGAGACCATAGAGGAAGCCGGCACAGGCAGCCGCAATATCAAATGACGCACAATGGCTGGTTGCACCGATCTTCTGCTGGACAAAAGCAGCGGTGGCTGGCAGGGGCTTGTCCGGTGTCACAGTGGCACAGATTATCATATCCAGGTCGTTTGGACCCAGGCCTGCCGCCGCAAGGGCCTGCTTGAGCGCGTGGGCTGCCATGTCAGATGTAACGACCTGCTTGGGTGCAATGCGGCGCTCGCGGATCCCCGTGCGCTCGATGATCCACTCGTCGCTGGTTTCAACCATGTTTTCGAGGTCCTTGTTTGTGAGCACCCCTTCGGCGATATAGCTGCCGACGCCGACGATTCTTGTATGAAGCTCACGGTTCATTTATCGATTGCCCTCCACATGGCCCAGATGTTTCTGTTATCGGTTTAGCGCATCGTATTCGGGATTGCTAACCGCTTTCAGTGGATTCATCATCTTCTGAAAATTCGACCACCTGACGTCCGCGATATACGCCACAAGCGGGGCATGCCCGATGGGGTATCATCGGCGCGTTGCACTCTGGACAATTCGCGAGATTGGGCGTTGCCATGCGATCGTGATTTGCCCGGCGGCGATCGCGGCGGGCGCGCGAGGTTTTTTTCTTTGGGACAGCCACTTTTAACGCTCCTTTTCGATTTTTATAGTTGCGAGCGGCGCGAGGCGCGGATCTACGTTTCCGGCCTGGACATGCGGAGTTTCCGTTCGGATTCCTGGGCAAGCAGAGCCGCACTTTGGGTTCATGGGTAGTTCCAGCATCAGGGTATCGTAAACGAGGTCATCCAATATAACGGTCTCTCCGTCAAACCACTCATTTTCCAATGCCTCCGGAGTCAGGGCTGTGTCACTGTGGTCATGAACGTCTGGTTTTGGCGTCATGAACGCGCTGACCTCAGGCGTCAAGTGAATGGAGGTGTCTGCAAGACAAGTGCCGCATTGGGTTTTGACGTCAACATCGAGGCTACCTCGCACCAAGACACCGTCTCCACAGATCTCAAGCTCTAAATTCACTTCTGCCCGTTCCGGGGTTACCTCGTATTCACAATACTGCATCCGCTCTACGAGCTGTGCGGGTAGCAAGGAGCGCCTAAGCGCAACCGGACCACCCTTAAGCTCCGTTATCGTTACCGCGAGTTGACCGCGGCTCGACTTCTTTTTGTTCTCGCTTTTCTTCACTTGGATACACCATTCCCCACTAGCGTCCAGCGAGACGACGCGGACAGTACGGCGACTGGATGTCAGTGTCAAGTGGATAACGTCGTATACATACGCCATTACCCACTGCAAAGTATATTGCGCAGGCAGTGCAGGGGTGGATTGTCAGATGTTATTTGGGACGCGATTGGGGTAGACTATGTTCGACACAGTCGCTATGTCAAGAGGAGGCACACCACCTTGAAGCTCAGTGACCTAGGGGAATGGGGGCTCATTCACCGGTTAACCAGCGGCCTGGATCGGGGGGGGGCCGGCGTTATCCGAGGTGTTGGGGACGATGCGGCCGTATTAAAAATGAATCGCGATCTGCTGGTGCTAGCCACCTGCGATGCCCAGATTGAGGGGGTCCACTTTACCTTTGCAACAGCCGCGCCTGAGCAGATCGGCCAGCGTGCAGCAGCGGTTAACCTGAGTGATATCGCTGCCATGGGGGGGACGCCCACCTATGCCCTGGTCTCGCTCAGCACACCCGAAACCCTGGCACCAGAGAAACTGGATGGGATATACGCGGGCCTGGTCCGGGCATTTGACCCGTGGAAGGTAGAAATCGTGGGCGGAAATACCGCTCGCATGCCTGAGCGAACCATCATCGACGTGACCTTGCTCGGTCAGGTCAGAGAGGATCACCTGCTGCTCAGAAACACGGCTGAGCCAGGGGATTTTATCTGTGTTACCGGGGACTTGGGCCGAGCTGCAGCTGGCCTGGTGCTGGCCGAGAAACCCGATGTATCTCTTGGTAACCCGGCCCTTGAACAAGCCATGGTCGCCCACCAGACACCCACCCCCCGCGTTCGAGAGGGCATGGTTCTGGGTCGCTCAAGGGGTGTGACCGGGTGTATCGATATCAGCGATGGCCTGGTAAGTGACGCCGGACACATTGCCAAAGAAAGCCGGGTTGCGGTTGCCATCGACTTGGGCCGACTGCCCATCTCCTTGGCAGCGCAGCAAGTGGCAGATGTGCTGGGTGTGGATGCAGCTCGGTTCGCCGCAGCCGGGGGAGAAGATTTTGAGTTGCTCTTTTCAGTGCGGCCTGAGAACGTCGATGAGATCATAGCTGCGATAGGGAGAGAAACTGGTACTGCTGTGACAGTGATCGGTCACATTGACCCTGGCGATGGTGGCGTGACATTCGAGCGGCAAGGGCAGCCGGTCGCCCTTTTGGCCGGCGGATTTGACCATTTCAAGAGGGGGGGGTGATTTTCATGAGACCTCTCAAACTTTTGGGGTTGCTGCAGATGGACGAGATTTACATCTTCTGGTATGGGTGCCCACTATGGCTGGTGTAAGCGATTTAAAAGAGATTAAAAAGGAAATCATCGAAGCGCGTGGGCTGATTATCAAGTCCAACAACCTCGCCAATAGTCTCTCGGCCGAGGTGCGCAGCATTGCCAAGCGCCAGACCAGTTACGAACGCCAGATCTCCTGGAACTCCATTGCGGCGTACATTATCTTTGCGGTGCTGATTTTTGTAGGCTTAAAACTCGCATTCGACCAGCGGCAAGCGTCGCTCGAAGAAGCCCTTGCCTTGACCAAGCAGCGCGCTGAAAAGGCCGAGGGTGAGGTCAACGCGTTCAAACGAGAAAATCGATCCGAGAATAAAACCGAGGACGAAGACCTGATTGCGCTGTACGAGCTCATCAAAAATAGGGAAAGACAGGCCGCCATCGATGCATATGAGGCCCTAAACCACGAACAATTAACACCACTCGAGGCAAAGCTGCTCGAAGATACGGTCGAAGCGTTCAGGGCAGACCTGGCAATGCAGCACTATGCCCATGCTCAGGATTTGGTGGCCGAAAAGAAATACGCCGAGGCAGTAGAGGAATTTCGCACCTCACTTCGATTCAAAGGGGATGCCGGACACGGCACAGCAGCCAAAATTCAAATGGCCAATGCGCTTCGACTGCAGGGCAAACCCAGGGAGGCGATTGCCGTGCTACAACGGCTTTTAGAGGAGCATTTGGACAGGGCGCTTTCGGATGATGCCTACTGGTATCTGGCGCTTGCCCATCAGGAAGCCCATCAAAAGGACGAGGCCAGATCAGTGCTACGGGCGCTGTTAAGGCAGTTTCCAGATAGTCAATACTACCGGGCAGCCCGGATCCGGGCAGCTGAGATTCAGCTTCATCTCTATTCTTCGGGAAGTGGTCGCAAAGAGTGACAAAGGAAAAATTCACGCTGTGCTTTTGGGTCTAGATCGTGTCCTGGAATTCATCCAATATCGTCATTCCAGCGCAGGCGGGAATCCAGAATGAGCAGTAAATATAAGAAGTTACTTGGGTCCCCGCCTTCGCGGGGACGACGACCAGAAATGCGGGATAGAATACAGCTCTAAGGTAATTCAGTGGGGCAGCCGAACTTGGCTTGGATAGTACCGACCGTGACAAGCCCGCCACATGTCTCATCGCAGAACCGCAGCTTGTCCTTTGTGTTGACATCGACCCACGTCCACCCCACGTTTGGTGGCGCCGCAGGATCTTGGCAATCCTGATTGTAGATGAGGACGGTCCCGTCAAGGTAGATATTTACCTCTTCCTCGTCCGCATCCTCGGGAATCGTTACATCGAATTCGCAGGTCAATATTGAGCTGCCAATGCTGTCTAGTGCTGCTTCGAGGTCGGCCTGGTTTGCAGCATCAAAATAGGTATTGAAGGCTGTGCCGCCTGCTGCAGCAATGGCGTTGAGCTGGTCTGGCTCTGCGCCGGCGCCGAATCCAATGACAAACGTCTTGATTTGCCTCTCGGTGAGCAGCTGAGTGGTAATGGCTGCGAGCTCGGCAGGTGTGGCACCGGTTTCAGTGGAGCTGCCGCTGCCACTGCCGTCGGCCTTGCAAGTGTCCCTCCCGTCGGAAACGATCACCAGGTAGCTATCTGCTTGTTCATCGATAAAAAGAGGTGCATAGGGCGTGGGAGTGGTGATCAGAAAGTTTTTCATGCCAACGGCAAGGGGGGTTCCGCCATTTGGAACGACACTGTCGAGATAATCGATGATGGTCTGGGTGTTATCGGGCAACGTATCTGCAATAACCGGGCTACTCACGTTACAAGGGGTTTCGTTGGGGAACTCGTCAAAGCCAAACTCGATCGAATCGCCATAGTCGTTCAGCATGGTGGTCAACGCTGCCTTGGCCTGGGGCCACTTGTTGCTCTCTTCCATTGACCCGGAGACATCTTCCAATATCATCATCCGGATAGGAACCAGTTCGATGGGCAAGTCCTCCTCTCCGCATCCCGTATCGGTGTCTACTTCGTCGATTTGATCGTCACAATCATCATCAATGCCGTTATCTGGATCTTCGATGACTCCTGGATTAATGTCGGCATTTGTGTCATCGCAGTCAAATTCCTCACACCACCCATCTGCATCACTATCGACACAGCCGGTATCTGTATCTATATCTGTGTCGGTGTCCGTATCTGAGTCTGTATCACTGTCAGTATCTGTATCTGAATCAGTATCAGTGTCAGTATCAGCATCAGTACCAGTATCAGTGTCTACATCTGTGTCGGTATCCGTGTCCGCATCTGCGCCCGTATCTGTTCCATCACTCCCTGTGTCTGTGCCATTGTCTCCAGTGTCTGACCCGTTGTTGTTGAGATCGACAACCCCGGTTTTTTCACACCCAATGCCACCCAAAAAGGCAGAGATGCATAAAGCACATACTGTCAGTTCTACTCTCATCACACCCTCCATATCGAAATTTGCCTTTAGAGATCTCTAGAATCTATGCCCTTTATCAGAACCAATTTGATGACTTAGTTGCTGTTTATACCCCTTTTTACTAAAAAATATCAGTATTGTCCAAAACGAAAATGCAGATTAGAAACATGCAATATAAAATTGAATGAAACTATTCTTGCCCTGGACGCCCGCCCCATGCCTTCGCATTTGCAGGCACTGCGCGGAAGTGATGTGGCTAGCCTAGAATTTCAGTAGTAGAGGGGGCCACTGGGACCATTCTTATCTATGATTACGTCAACAATTGTTATTCCAGATGGGCCTGGATTAGAACACAGCATCAGCATTTGGAAGGGCATTACTTCGGCCGTTGTCCATCGAGCACGGTTGCATCATTTGGCATACTTTCCAAATGTACGGTTTGGGTCGGAAACGCAAATGCCAACCCCAAATCGTGAACGCATGCCATCACCTTCAGCATAAACGCTTGCTTTACTTGTAGAAATTCCGACCACACCGTGGTCTCGGTAAAGCAATAGATGAAAACATCGAGGCTGCTCGGGCCGAAATTGTCAAAATTGACGAGATAAAAATCACTTCGTATTTTTTCATCTTCTTCTATTATTTGGCGTATGTTGCGTACCAGGGTCTCCATTTTTTCAGGTGATGTGTCATATGTTACCCCAACCGTCATTTTGATGCGCCGCTTTTTCATTCTGGACCAGTTGTTGATGGTCTCGGTGGTAAACAGTGAGTTGGGCACAGTAATAAGGCTATTGGCAAAGGTTCTCACCCGTGTGGTTCTAAGGCCCACCTCTTCGACCGTTCCCTCTGTGCCGCCCATTTCAATCCAGTCGCCGATTTGAAATGGCTTGTCTAAGAAAATCACCAGGGACCCAAAGAGGTTGGCCACCGTATCCTTGGCGGCCATGGCGAGTGCCACACCGCCGATACCCAACCCCGCCAGCAGGCTGGCCACGGAGTAGCCCATGTTCTGCAACCCGAGGACAACGCCGATAATAAAAAGAAAAACTTTACTGCTGCGCCTGACTATTGGTACGAGCTGATCGTCCAATTTGGTTTCGGTCGTTTCGGCTTTCTTGGCCCACAGGGCTGTCAAGCCATCCACGAACCTCATGGCAAACCATATGACCAGCGCGATAAAAACCGCGGTTAACAATGCCCGAATAAATCGATCTACATCGATGGGTTCCCGTGGGACCGGCAGAACAACAGCGGCCAGTGCCAAGCCTCCCAGAACAGCGCCCCATTCGGCTGGTTTGGAAAGAGAGGTTAATAGAATATCGTCAAGGGAAAGTCTTGTCCGCGATGCGGCCCGGATGAGCCTGCGGAAAATGACGGCCGTTATCTTCTTGCCGATAAACCCAAAGAGTATGGCCACAAAGGCAGCCAGGTAGATCCAAGAGGCAATGCCAAAGAATTCAACCCTTAGGATTTTAATAATGGGATCCATCTTGTGTAATTTACCCGGACTCTCCAAGAGGTCAACAATCAGGATGCCCGTGCTTCCCCTGGTTGACGAAGGCCTGGCCCAAGGGATAGAACAAGATGGGTTTTATTCGGTCAACAAGAGAGGAGGACGGTCGATGTCCTGTCAAAAACAGATACAGCTCAGCGCAGTCGCAATTTGTGGAGCCCTTGCAGTTACAGTGGCCGGGTGCGGCAAGGAAGCCGAAAAAAAAGCACGTCAATTGGCAACCGAAAAAGCCGCATTGGTGTCAGAAAATAATGCGCTCAAAGCCCGCTTACTCGTGCTGGAACCCCTCGAAGGCGAACTCGATCGCATGAAGCAGGAGTTTGAGGGGGCAAAAAACGCCGTGGCAAAATTCAAAGAGCAGGAAGCAATTGTCGAAGTGCAACAAAAAATCGTTAAGCGATTGCTCGACAGGCTCAAAGACGTCATTGACGCCGGAGATCTGACGGTTCGGCTGCGACGGGGCAGAATGGTTGTCGCACTGCCGAGCGCGGTCCTTTTTAAATCTGGTAAGGCAGATCTGAGTGGCAAGGGGAAAAAGACCCTAGATAAAGTTTCTGAAGTCCTCAAGGAAATAAGTGATCGCAATTTTCAGGTCGCTGGCCACACAGATAACGTAAGGGTAAGCGAGGGTAACCCGTACGGCACGAACTGGCACTTAAGCACTGCCCGCGCGATCTCGGTGGTGTTGTATTTAAAAGAAGCTGGCATAAGGCCAAAGCGCCTATCTGCTGCTGGTTATGCCCAGTTTCAGCCCTTGGCGTCGAACAAATCAAAGCGGGGCAAGGCCCGCAACCGCCGCATTGAAATCACACTCATGCCGAACCTGTCGGAATTGCCAAATCTCTCCAGAATCGAGAAAAAGTTAGGCCTGTCCGAGACGGAGTAACGCTAGTCTTCGTCGGTCTTTTTTTTGCTCAATGCTTGGTTGATTTCCCCGAAAAAAACCAGGTGCTTATCTAAAAGGACCTCGAAAACCGACGCCGCATATGCCTCCCACTGGGTGGCTGGTAAATAATCATCCATCGGTGTTCCGGTAGCAGCTGCCTTTAGGCCTGCAATGAGATCTTCCTTGGTAAAGCTATCAATAGAATATTGGCGGCCACGGGAGCCAAATGAAAGGGTGGTGCCGTCTAAAAATGCTAGGGACTTGGGATCCCATTGGATGCCCTTTTTTTCTTTGGGCTGCGCAGTTCCAGATGAGACTGGTTCGCTGCCACTGGCATCTGCCATTGGTTTGCCACACTTGGGACACTTGCCGGTTGCACCTGGCGGTGGATCCGAACAATATGAGCATTCAATCGGATGCATGGGTTTCACTATATCCCAATATTTAGAGTAATACACAACCCGAAAGTATCAATGTATCTGATCTACTGACCGCCAAATCCCTTTCGGACCATGGCTCCCCACTGTTTGGAACCGCGCATGTAGCTGTAAATGCCCTTAATGCGCCAGATCAACGTCATGTGACGGTATCCCAGGTTCTCGAGGAATGCAAATGCGCACATCAATCCAATATCGCGCCATTTGGGATAGGCCCTGAAAGACAGCTCTTCGAGCATTATCGCCGCAATACTGAGCATAATGCCGAACAGCACTGCCACGTTGACGTACAGGAATAAAAAGGTCACATCAGCCAGTCCCAGGATATATGAAAAGACGACAAAGACGAGCCCTGCCACCTCGACGACAGGACCAAACATTTCGAATATGGCAAAAAACGGATAGGCTACCAAACCGATGACGCCATATTTTAAATTGAGCATCATGCGCTTGTGGCGCAGGATCACATCGATGAGGCCGCGATGCCACCGGTTTCGTTGGCGACCGAGCACGCCGATGTCCTCGGGCACCTCAGTGTAGCACGCGGCATCCCAGACGAACACGATGCGATATTTCCTCTTTTTTTCTCGCAAGTAGCGGTGCATGCGCACCACCAGCTCCATATCTTCGCCCACGGTGTCGTGGGCATAGCCACCCACCTCGATGGCGACCCGTCTACTAAAAAGGCCAAACGCCCCGGAAATGATGAGTGTACCGCCCAGAATGTTCCAACCGATGCGGCCGAATAAAAAAGCCCTTAAGTACTCGACCACTTGAAACGCAGCCAGGGGGTTTTTAGGGAATCCAACCGCCTCGATATCGCCGGACCGAATGCGGCACCCATTGGCCACCCGAATCGTGCCCCCGCTCGCCACGGTTTGCTCTGGATCCTCCATGAACGGAATGGCGACTTTTAACAGCGCGTTGGGTTGGATGAGCGTGTCCGCATCAATAGCGCAAAAAAGCGGGAACCTGGCGATGTTTACACCGCAGTTGAGGGCATCGGCTTTGCCCCCGTTTTCCTTGTCTACAAAGATGAGTCGGGGCTCTATCCGGGATTTGTAAATACCCCGCACATGCTTGGTGTCAATTTGTTTTTGAAAGATCGAGTGGATTGGATAGAGCTCAAAGGCCGCTTTCATCACGCCGATGGTATCGTCCCCTGATCCGTCATTGACCACCACTACTTCAAACTGGGGGTACCGTAGGGATAACAGGGACTTGACCGATGCGACAATGGTGTACTCCTCGTTGTAAGCAGGGGCGATGATGGACACTGGGATGGTGTAAAAACTTTCAAGGGCGTGGTCGAGCTCGACCTCAACGCGCCGCCGATTCCGCAGTACAATGTCGATGAGAGAGAAGAACAATAAAAACGAATACGATGTGTTCAGCACCACATAAAAGAGGAGGAAGAGCCAGTCGACGATAATGACAATATTTTCCATTGGATCTCCTCGTTACGGGCTGCTTGGCTGCTGTTTTTTTGAATCGTGCACTGAGACTTCTGAATATCGGACAAGACTGTAGGCAGGATCTGTCGAGAGTATTCGCGTGGCCATGTCGCGGGCAAAGGCATCTTGGCTGTTGAGGCGAATGTGCTCGAGCTCGTTTAGTCCGGTCATGCCGAGCTGATGGAGTGCGGTCGCCGCGTTGTTGCGCACCCACCAGGATCGATCAGATAGGCACTCCCCGAGTTTTTTTACAATGGCCGGATCACCTGTCTTGCCAGCGGCCAGAGCGGCTTGGGCGCGCACTGGCCACTCATCATCGCCAAGGCCTTGGGTCAAATCAGTGACCAAAAGGGGAATGTGCAGCAACATGGCAGATTTGTACCCGGCAATGCGCACCTCGATATTTTCCGAAGTGAGGGCTGCGCGAATTTCCCGTGATGATTCAATATCGCCGGTCAGTGCTAGCATCTCCAGAGCCATGGCGATGAAGCGATGATCTGAGGGGGCCCTCGCGCCTTGGCGCACGATGCGCCTGAGGGCTGGATATGCAGCTGGACCAAACGCCACCAAGGTTTGGGCGAGTTGCCGCTGTGAGAGCTGTTTTGATTCGGCCATGATGCCCAATATCGGCTCGATGGCTCGGGGATTCTTGGTCCTGCCAAGGGATCGGGCTGCTGCCAGGCGGACAACGGCATGTCTATCGCTTAAGCTGTCTAAAAGCACGTCGACAATGTCGTGGCCACCGGCTGCGCCGAGGATCCGCACCCCTTCCAGACGCCGCCACCACACCCAGGAATGGCTGAGCTTAATGCCGTAGTTCCTCAAGTTGAGGCGCTCGTAAAGGGCGCGGATTTTTGCCAATGCATCGCCGCCGAGCATGATGGCGTATCGCTCGAGCTCCCGGCAGATGGTCTGGCGCGGATATTTCACGACCAGGTCATAGGCAGCTTCGAGGGACATATCTCCGGCCAAGTAGGTCATCAGGGGCGCATAGAGCTCGCTCGAGAAGTGTTTTGCCCGTTGTTGGCCATGCAATCGAAGGGACCGCACAACAATAATGCCGATGATGACCGCGCTTAAGATAAACACCTGCAACAGGGTGATCTGCAAAATGAGCCGGTATAACGGCTCTTCCCATAGATGCGCGGTCGGATACATCTCGCCTAAATCGCAGCTGTCCTAAGCAGGCCGTTGCGAATACGGGCGACCATTTCTGGAACCCGGAACGGCTTGGCCACAAAGTCGGTCGCCCCCATCTCAAATGCCTTGGATACCCGTTCCTCACTCGGGCTGACCGATATCATGATCACCGCGATCCGATTGCCGAATTCTCCTGCGACCCGCTCCAATATCTGAAAGCCGTCAGTCCCGGGCAGGAACGCCTCGAGGACCATCACCTCTGGTAAGGTATCTTCGCTTCGAGCTTTCTCCAGATAATCCAATGTATCGGTGCCAGTGCGGACATCGTCGACCTCAAACCCCTCCCTCGCCAAAAAGAATCTGAGCAGATTGACAATGGCTTCGTCTGTATCTGCGATGAGAATTTTGGGAGCGCGGGATGTCTCCCTCGGGACTTCTGGCGTAAAAATCCCGATAGCCGACGCTGTAGCCCCGCCCAGTACATGGGTCAGTCGGGTCTCCACGTCTGCGAGCAGGGCTGCCGCCTCTGCTGAACCGTCTGTAATACTCGCGGCGATCTCAACAGTATGGGCGTCTCCGAGCATGGTTCGAAAGCGGGACAGGGCAGATAGGATCGTGCGGGTATCGATCCCTGGCAGTACAGCGGCCAGGGTGGTCTCGTTATATTTGGCGAGCAGATCGGACCGTCTGAAAACCCGATTGGAGATGCTGGTCAAATCCAGAAATGCGAGGCGAGGGGTGTCGGTTTCGCTGGTCAAGTGAATCAGCATCACTGCGAGTTGCTGGCCACCCCTGGCCACGCGAGACAAGTCCCCTGCGAGGCGATCCAACAGCGCTTCCTTGGTGTACAGACCGGTCAGTGCGTCTCGCCCGCCTAACTTGCGCGCGACTTCGACGCGCTGAAGCAGGTTTAGCACACCAAGTGCGACATTGGCCGCTGAAAAGGGAATGGTCAGCCAACTATCCACACCGCCGCGGGTTGCCCGAGCAATAGTGGCCTCGGCACTGTCTTGGAGCAGCGCTAGAATGGGCAAGGACTCAAATCTCTCCATGCCACGGACATAGGCTGCCAGATCGAGCCCATCAAAATGCCGCATGGCCTGCTGTACGACGAGGATGTCGGGTTGCACCGTGTGGAGTGCAGCCAGGATTTCGGCTGGGTTGTCGTAGAGGACGGTCTGCATGCGGCTATGGGTCAGTGCGAATTGGAGTTGTTTGGAGACCTGGGCGTCGTCTGCCAGCGCGAGCACGCGTTGTCGCACATCCAGTTCCACCAATGTGGGCAGGCAAGCCTCTACTTGTTGTTTGTAGGTTTCGGCCTCTTCATTAATCGAAGTTCTAAGCGCGGCATGAAGCGCCTTTTCCTGGACAGCTGAAAGTTTCTTCTCCGAGCACACCTCAAGGCTCTCGGTGGCTGTGCGAGATAGGATATCAAACTCATAGGTACCTGCGGATCCAGCGATCCGACGCAAGGTTTCTGCCCAAACCTCGGTTTTTTCCCGGCTGGTTTTCTTGGCCAGAGCGGACAGCTGGTCCAGTTCCTCTGCCACTGTGTTGAGATAGTCGCCCCGCATGCGAAAAAAGACATCTTCTGCCAGGGGATCGCTCGCTAGTGCCCCAGCCAGAAAGCCGGCGTTTTCGAGCAGGGTTGTCAGCTCGACAAGCCCCATGTATCCGTGAACGAATACGGCATTCGGCAGGCGGCGGACCACCGCATCGTATGCTTCTTTTGAAGCAAAGCTTTCGAACCAGACGTAGACCATGGGGATGGATATGGATATGGATAGATCCCCAGCTGGCAACTCCGGCCACGTATCCATATCGCCGAGACCGATAAAGCAGGCTGCCTCACTCGGACTTGCCACGAGCACTTCCTGACACCGCTCTAAAAGTGAACTTAATGGGGCGATATGCTGCTCAGCGCACGGATTGGGCCCAGACACAATAAAGACACCGGTTTGACTTTCAATCATGCGCTGCCTCTGGAGGTTCCATACGCCAATGCATCAAAAACAATCAAAAGTATCGGCCGCGTCACAATAACACTACCCACCCAACTGGTCTAAATGGGCGAGTACTTCAGAGCGATCGATATGATTAGAAGGTGCAATCTCCAGGTATCGTCGAAAGGAATCGATCGCAGCAGACCGCATGCCAGTTGAATGTTGGGCAGTTCCCAACCGATAGAGGGCTTCGGGAAGCCAGTCCGGATGAGGGGTGGATGCAAGACCGAGTTTGGCTGCCCGATCGAGCGCCCCGATGGCCGTCCGATTTCCCGCTACCTTTAGCTCGGCAAGGCCTAGCTTGAAACAAAGCGCGCCATTGTCGGGATGGGCCTTTACAGCTTTTCTGTAATAGGCCACTGCAGAACGGGGATCTGAAAGTTGATCGAACGCCTCTGCGATGAATTGATACGTTTCCCCCATGCCAGGATTAAGGGACAGGGCCCGATCAAAAGATTCTATGGCACTCCTTGCGGCGCCTCGGTCGAGGTGGATCTGGCCTATCCGCACATGGGCTTCTGCGAGGTTGGGGTCTAGTTTTTCGGCTGTTTTAAACTGTTCCATGGCTTGCACTGCATCTTTGATATCCCGCAGTGCCATACCGTATCGCACGTGATACAACGCGTTTGCATTGTCATGTAGAATCGCTTTTTTGAGCATCTGAACCGCTTCAACTGAACGTCCAGTGACCCGATACACCTCACCCAAAAAGAAGTTTACCTCGGCCGATTCAGGTAGGGATGCAATAATCTCTTTTAACAGGGTTTCCGCGGTCTTCTGGTCGCCCAATAGATGAGACGCAGCGGCCAGGCGAATTTTCAGATTCAGATCGCCGGCTGACTCGCTGAGCGCCTTTTTATAAATCGCAAGGGCATTTGCGGTCTGCCCAGTAAGTTCTAGGAGGATGCCCCGTTCGAGCGCAAGTCCGGGGTAACTCGGGTCTCGCTTTTCCACTTCGTCAAAGGCCCGCTCCGCATCCTCGATACTGTTCATCTTGCGATACATCTGCCCCATGCGAAAATGGGAACGGGCATCTTCGGGATCAATGTCAATCGCCTTGTTCAACTCGACGATCGCAGCGGCATAGTCTCCCCGAGCCGCCTGGGCATCAGCCAAGGTTTGATTAATCAACGGTGAATTCGGCACTGCCTCAGATGCTTGGTCAAGGATCTTCATACCGTCCGCATCTCGATTCAATTCAAGATACAGCTGGGACAGGTCGACATAAGCCTCCAAATACCCTTTATCCAATGCCAGTGCCTGTTGAAAGGCCGCTTCTGCTACCTCGATATCCTTAAGCGCCCATGCGAGCTTGGCCCTGAGATAATGGGCACGCGCGCAGTCTGGATTGTCCTTGACAAGGGGTTCAAGCGCTACCTTGGCATTCTTGAGATCCCCTTCGCGTAAAATCGTCTCGATGTGGCCGAGCACCACATTGAGATTTGTCGGGGCCAGGGCCCGGGCTGCATTGAAGGCCACGGCTGCCGTTGATTGATCGTTCCCAATGAGTGCCAACTCGCCTTTTCCGATGAGCATCAGCAGGTTCTCTGGATTGTGTTTTTCCGCCTTGGCTATTGCTGAGGCAGCCAAGTCATAGTTCCGCTCCAACATATGGAGGCGTCCCAAAATAGCATGGGCTTCGGCTTTTTGCGCATCGCTGGGGATCTGTGGTTTGCCTGCCAGTATTTGGGTGGTTAGGGCAATCACGCGATCCCGATCAATAGGGGGGATATCGAGGTGTACCTTCGCCAAGGCCAGGATGCCGTCCAGGTGTTTTGGAAATCGGGTCAGTAGATCCTTAAGTTTGGTCACGGCGTTGTTGTGTGATCCTGACTCGGCCAGTGCACGGGCCACTAAAAAAACAGACCGGGCCGAGTTTTCTGCCGTAGCCAGCTTTTGAGCCGCATCCAGTGCCTTATCCTGATCCCCTGTGTTCAGATAAGCAAGCACCAGTATCGATAATCCGTTCGCGGTTTTTCCCTCTGGCCCTACGAGGGCGCTCGCCGCGCTTGTGGGCTTGCCTGATCTGGCAAGTTGGGCTGCTTTGACCAATGGTGCAAATTGGGATTGTGACTCATCCAAATTAATGGATCCCAACAATTTTGTTGCGAGGTTATCCTTGTTCTTGTCTGGAGCAAACCGCATCTGATCCCAATGGTACGCGAATACACCGAGCAACCGCAGATCTTCGTTATTGGGTAGCTCAGCCAAGGCCTGCTGAATTTCTCGATGAGACTCGGCCAGGCCTTTTGCTGTATCGGCTGCCAACTTGCGAAACAACATATCCCTTGCCTGTTGAACAACCGCATCACTCGCCGCTGAAGGCAACAATTTGGCAATCTGGTAGGCACCAAATGGTCCGAGTGGGGTAAAGGTCAATGCCCCACCACCTAGGAGAATGGCAAAGAGCACCCCTAATAGGACAAATTTTGACCGCCGGCTCTGACGCTCTAATTTTCGGCGACCTGAAAACGCCGTTGCAGGTTTGCGATCGGCTTCATCCAGAGATAACCGTGGCTCAGAATCCGTTTCTGTCTTTTCCAAATCAAGAGGGTCGACAGCCAAATCGATCCCGGTACTTCCCGGTGAGGACATTTTTTCGGATGTATCGCGCTTTGTCGGGAATGCGTCGAACTCCCCGTCTTCAGTATCCAACGTGGGTGGGGGAAGAGACCCTGTCGCACCGACGCCTGGTTGGAGATCGACTTCCCCAAAATCGGTTGTGCCACTCGTGCCCACGCGCTCCGCTATCTGGTAGTGCTGGCCACTGGCCTCTGCCGAGGCAGCGTGTGGTGCCTCGACACTCGGCAGGCGCTGTCCATCTGCGAGCGCACCAAATCCCGAGCTTTGAGTATGGCCCGTCTGGGATCTGGCATCCGGAGCTGACGTTGCTGCCCCCGGATCTAAACTCGTTGGCTCGACGACCTGTGGAGATGGTGTTGCGTCCATCAAAGGTCCTGGATTCTCAGATGCAAGTCCGGGTATATCGCTGCCCAAGGAGAATCCAAAATCAGCGCTTGGTTCCCGGCTTACCTCTGCCTGAGGTTTGGCCGCGGAAGCGCTGTTTGGCGATTGGGATAAGGCCTTGTTAGCCGGGGTCGGCAAATCGACTGCATCCCGGGGAGTAGGTAAGTCGATCGCGTCCTTGGGCGCGGGTAAATCGACTGCATCCCGGGGAGTAGGTAAGTCGATGGCGTCTTTGGGCGCGGGTAAATCGACTGCATCCCGGGGAGTAGGTAAGTCGATGGCGTCTTTGGGCGCGGGCAAGTCGATTGCATCCCGGGGAGCGGGTAAGTCGATCGCGTCTTTGGGCGCGGGCAAGTCGATTGCATCCCGGGGAGCGGGTAAGTCGATCGCGTCCTTGGGCGCGGGCAAGTCGATTGCATCCCGGGGAGCGGGTA
>JAAUYD010210278.1_pt1 | contig 53416 bp, 43 predicted proteins | sample 7278101 | NCBI WGS metagenome assembly JAAUYD01 (sample SAMN14350128, study PRJNA611818) | marine sediment metagenome | isolation source: surface marine sediment (0.6m) | place: French Polynesia: Moorea | collected 2018-08
TACTCGAAAACCAAGAACACCCAGGAGCATTCAGCTCCTCATAGAACCGTCTAACATATCGAAATTAAAGTGATTTAATCGATCAAAATTTATGGAATGAGGTACTAGATTAAAGAGATTCTCCTCCCTACACATACACCCCTTGCAAACGCTTTGGAAAACAGTCATCATTCCCCAAAAGGCTAGGCAAATGAGTGAGCTGTCTGTTGAAATGATCATGGTCATGGCGGTCATCGCTGTGGCGATCTTTCTTTTTATCGTGGAATGGGTCCGGGTGGATGTGGTGGCCATTCTCATGATGGTGTCCTTGCCGCTCATGGGATTGGTCACGCCAAAAGAGGCGTTTTCCGGCCTGGCCAGTAACGCTGTTGTCTCCATTATCGCGGTCATTATTATCGGTGCAGGGTTGGACAAGACCGGTGTGGTGAACAACCTCGTGGCCCCGGTGCTGCGGGTGGCTGGAAATAGCTCGTCGCGAGTGGTGATCGCCATTTCCGTCACAGTGGCGGCGATCTCGAGCTTTATGCAGAACATCGGCGCAGCTGCCCTGTTTTTGCCCGCTATCCAGCGCGTCAGTAAAAAACTAGATATTCCCATCTCCCGCCTGCTCATGCCCATTGGGTTTTCTGCTATCTTGGGGGGCACCTTGACCCTAGTGGGCAGCAGCCCGCTCATCCTGCTCAACGATCTGCTGATACCGTTTAACCTGAAGCCCTTTGGCCTCTTTGACGTCACACCCATCGGGCTCGCGCTCATGATAGGCGGCATCTCCTGCTTTGTGGTGCTAGGGCGCTTTATTCTTCCAAAACCCAAGGCTGTGAGAACCGAGACCGATGCATCTGCTCTGTCCCACGCAACGATGTCCGAACATATCGCTGTCTGGGAACTCCGTACACCCGAGGATTTTACCCATTATAAAGATCCGGTGTGCGTGGAAGATCTGCGGGAGAATTACCTCTTGAGCGTGGTGGGTATCATCGAGCCGCCGGACTTCAGGGTCATGTCCCCTGCGGGGAGTGTGGAGCTCCACGCCGATGCAGACCTGGCGGTCTACGGTCGGGAAGAAGATGTCAAGCGCATGGCCGAGGCCGAGGGGATGTACCTCAAGGAACGCCCTGAGGTTTTTGCCGAAGCCCTTGCAGATCAAACATCGGGTATTGTCGAGGCAGTGGTGGCCCCCCGATCCAATCTCAACGGAAAGACCCTTGGCGAGGTGGAGTTTGAGGAGCGATTCGGCGTTACCCCCATGACGATCAGTCGACACGGGGATCTCTATCGCGCGGAGATTACCCAAATGCCCCTTAAGGTGGGAGATGTGCTGCAGCTCCACGGCGCGTGGAAGCGGCTGCACTACCTTGAATCTGAAGGCAACCTCTTGTTTGCCACGCCTGTGACCTACGAAGCCATGCAAACGGAAAAAGCCTTTCTCGCGGCGTTTTGGCTGGCCGTGGCCCTGGTTATGGTCATCGTCTTTAAGCTCCAGCTATCTGTTTGCTTGATGACCGGTGCATTGGGCATGATTATCACAAAGGTGCTCACCGTTGACGAAGCCTACAAAGCAGTGGATTGGCGCACTGTTTTTCTTCTCGCCGGGCTCATTCCACTGGGTATGGCCACTGAAAAAACCGGGGCAGCAGCTTGGATTGCCCACGCGGTGCTGGGGGCTATTGGAGACGTCTCCCCTCTGGTGCTCATCGCGGTCATTGGCCTGTTATCCACATTTTTTACCCTCGTCATCTCCAATGTCGGCGCCACGGTGTTGTTGGTCCCCCTGGTGGTGAATATGGCCATTGCAGCCAACGCAGATCCGAGGATGGCGGCCCTTGCCGTGGGGCTTGCAACCAGTAATTCTTTTATCCTACCCACACACCAGGTAAACGCCCTTTACATGGGGCCTGGGGGCTATCGAAGCGTGGATTTTATCAAGGCGGGGACGGTGGTCAGTGTCGTGTTTCTCATCGTCATGGTTGCGATGATGTCACTTGTATATGGGCTCTAACAAAACCGAAAGGAAACTAGGACACAATGAGCGTCATCCTCATTTCAGCCGACGATGAGCAAACAGGAGAAGAGGTCGCAGAGAAAACCGCAAAAGCCCTGGGATACAACCATCTCGGACCTGGGTTTCTGAGCACTATCGCCGAGCGCTACAACGTCAAGGAAGACAAGTTGATGCGCGCCTTAAACAGACCGCCAAAGACCCGTCTCCTGCCTGGCAAGGGCCTCCATCAGCACCTGAACCAAATTCGGGCTGCTGTCCTCGATCGCTTGCTTGAAGACGGTATTGTCTCCCAAGGGCTTGCTGCCCACTTCTATGTCAAAGGCATCTCCCATGCCCTCACCGTGCGCCTCACCGCGGATCGCGACGCTAGGATAAAGCGCGTCATGGAGGTACAAAATCTGTCAGACAAAAAGGCCGCGCGCACCATTGATAGATTAGATACAGATCGAGATAAGTGGTCTCAAAAGGCCTTTGGCTACCGCGACGCTGATCCGGCTTTATACGACATGGTTCTCAATCTCAATACCATTGCCTTGCCAAAGGCTGCCGAGGTCATTGCCGATATGGCGCAATATCGAAAATTCAAGCCCATGACCTATTCGGTAAGTTGTCTTAAAGACCTGGCCCTGGCAGCTGAGTTTCAGGTCGCGCTGCAGGACAAATTTCCAGATGTTGTTGTTTCGACAGAGCAGGGCACGGCCAAGGTTTACGTTAAATGTACAAAAAGACAAAAAGTGAAGACCGCGGCCGAGATAAAGGTCATTGCCAATACAATTCCCCAAATCAAATTTGTCGAGGTGCACGCGGTAGGCGCCAACGCGCAACCTCAACAGGCAACTGAAGCGCAAGGAGACGTCAATGTCCGATAAACTCGAAGTGCTCATTCTCGACGACGAGGTGATTGTATGCAAACGGCTCAAACCAGCCATCGAAAAGATGGGATGTGCCGTGGAAACCTATTTGGATCCCCACGATGCACTTAAGAGAATCGATGAAAAGGATTTCGACATCGTCGTGACCGACATTCGGATGGACGACATCGACGGCATTCAAGTACTCGACCACGTAAGAAAAAAAACAGATCATACCAAAGTCATTATCATTACTGGATACGCGATGATCTCTCTGGCCAGGGAAGCCATGGAAAAGGGTGCCTTTGATTTTATCTCCAAGCCCTTTAAGCCAGATGACATTCGGCGGGTCATCCTCGCTGCAGCTGAGGAGCTGGGAACCCCCCTCGACTATACTATCGGCAATAAGAGCTAGTGTCTTGTCAATCCATAAATGGAGGAAAAGAAAACTCCCCCTTTCACAAAGGGGGGTGGGGGGATTTCGTCTTTTCCTATTCCTTTGCGAGGCGTTAAAATCCCCCTAACCCCCTTTTTCAAAGGGGGAATGCGGAATGCCCACACTAGCTGAGCGCTGGAGAGACATTATGGAAGAAAAGCGACAGGCAGACAATAACCCTTCCCCAAGCCCCGACCTTTCCGACGATGAATATCTCGAGGAGGTACACGACGCCGCGTCTGCCAAAAAAGCATTCCTAGCGCGACCGCCCCTGAGCCTCAGGCTGCAATTTATTCTCTATTTCTTGCTGGCCTTTCTCTTCTCCGTAGGCATTGCGGTGATGATTATCATGGATATCTACGAGGTCGAGAAAAAAATCACCGGCCTTGAGATTGTTAATGATTATGTCATCGAAATCGATCAAGCCCGCCGGTTTGAGAAGAATTTTTTCCTCTACAAAACCAATCTCTCTGACGCGTTGGAGTCGGTGGATAATGCCAAGGTAATTCTGGTTGGCAACCAGGAAGATCTAAAAAAAATCATCGGCGATAAAAAATACAAAGAGACCATCGATAACATCAATAGCTATGAGGAGCTGCTGGAGAGTTTGCGCTCAGCTGACACCCAAAGCGGCCAAAGACCAGACAAGACCATTGAGAATCGCTTGAGAAAACAAGGCCAAAAGATGATCTTTCTGGCCCAGGACCTGATGAAAAAGGAACGGAGTGCCATGGACAGGGCGATAGCACGCTCTAGAAATACGCAGATCTATTCTTTGATCTTTCTCCTGATTATTATGATCGCCACCGCATACTTCCTAGGCGGCCGCATGCTGCGCAATATCAGGCGCTTCGAGTCCTATGCCCTGCGCATTGCAGAAGGGGATTTTGAGCTGATCACCCCCAAACGGCGCTACCGGGATGAATTTACCAACCTCGCCATCGCCATCAATCACATGGTACAGGAGTTGGAAAAACACGAGTCCATGCTGGTGCAGTCCCATAAAATGCGCGCTATTGGTACGCTGACTGCTGGCGTGGCCCATGAATTGAACAATCCACTCAACAACATCACGCTGACATCCCACATGCTCCTAGAGGACTTTCAAGATCTCGATGACGAAGAGCGCAAGCAGATGATAGACGAGGTCACCGAGGAAGCAGAGCGGGCAAAGAAGATCGTGTCCAACCTACTCGATTTTACCAGGGAGAGCGAGACCAAGCTCGAACCCCTGGACCTGGTTCAGCTGGTCAAGGGAACCATTGATCTAGCAGCCAACCAGACAAGAATTGCTGGCATGAAAATCGAATTTCACGCCACGGATAATCTACACCGCATTCAAGGGGACAGTCAGCAGCTCCGGCAGGTATTTCTCAACCTTATCCTCAACGCCATTGCCGCGTCTTCAAAGGGAGCCAAAATACAAATCATGGCGAGCCCGGCTGACGATCCAGACCACGTGGCCGTGAAAGTCATTGACCACGGCGTCGGCATCCCCAGGCATTATCTTTCTAGTATTTTCGACCCCTTTTTCACTACAAAGGATAGGGGAAAGGGCACGGGCTTGGGATTGAGCGTGTCCCAGGGCATTATCGCAAAGCACGGCGGTCGCATTCGGGTCGACAGCCGGATGGGCCACGGCTCCACATTTACAGTCATCCTGCCCGTGACGACGATTCTTTGAGGGGGGCTTGATAGTAAAAATCAGTTTTTGTTCTGTAGATAGCTATCGACGACTTCTTCTAGCGATCTCCAGACGACTTTTTCCCCACACACAAATACCCATGGCGTGCCGCTCATCCCGGCGTTTTTTCCCTGCTGTTTATCCCAGGCAAGAAAGTTTGCTGTATGCTCTGATGCCATGGTGGCCGTAAACATATTCATATCGAGATGCAAGCTTTCCTCAGCATACGCGACCAATTCCTCTGGTTTATAAACGTGCACCGGATCGCTATTTAACCCGTCATAGATGAGATCGTGCATGGCCCAGAAGCGTTGCATGCCTTGGGCATGGGCGGCGACAGTGGCCGAATGGATTTTAATGTCGGTTGCGCTCCGAGTATAATGGTGGAAATAGAATCTGACCCGTTTTCTGAAGTCTTCACGGCGCGTCCATGTTTCTTTTACTAATTCAGCAAGACTCGCACAATGAGAACAGGTAAAGGAAGAGAAACCAATGACTTTCAGATCGAGCGTTTCTTCCCCCCCGAAATAGGGACTCAAATGGTTGAGAAAAATGTCAGGGGCATTATCTGGACATAGATAACCCGGCCCTGCGTCGTCCACGCCACCATCCAATCCTGAATCAAAATCAATGATGTCAGTCTCGCTGTCTTCATTTAATCCTGAAGGGTCCCGGCATCCTATAGCGCTTATTAGGCTGAAGACACAGGATAGAATTGCTATGCTTTTTAATGACATCATTGGTTTGCTCCCTATCTATCTTTGTTTCATCTAGTCTCACTTTTTATGATTATTCGATCTGGCGGGAATGATTAAATGCGCGGGATTCGCGGCACCTACAAAATCGATTGGATGGCTGTGAGGATCTGATCCACGGTGGGTCGGGTTTTGTGATCGCGGTGTGCGTGGGCCCAGCGCACCGTGCGGTTTTCGTCGATCAGAAATATGCTCGGCACTGCAATGGTGTGGTGATCCCGCTCTGACCACTTGTCGATGTTCAACTGGTACTCTTCGTAAAGGGCCACTGTTTTTGAGTCGAGTGTGTTGAGCACGTTAAACAGCCTGTGCACGTCCAGGTCCTGGTCGCTTAACAGGGGGAAGGTTACATTTAATGCCTCGCCCAATAATTTTGCGTGTTCCGGCGCGTCCACGCTGATGCCGACCGGCATCAGGCCTGCTTTTTTGAATTTGTCCTTTGATTCAACGATACTCCGCACCTGGAAGTTACAGTAAGGTCACCACCCGCCCCGATAAAAGACAAGTAAAATCTTCCCCTTGGCCACTAGTTTTGACAGGCGTACTGCGCTTCCAGCGGCGTCCATTGCCTTAAAATCAGGGAGTTGCTTGCCCACGGGCACCCCGATCCCCGCCGGAAGGGTGCCGACAGCCAGGGCTTCTGACTTTTCAAACGCCTTGGGACTGGATGGGGTCAGTTTCTTCCTGGGGCGCATTGGCGCCTCTGTATCGGTCTGGGTGGCGGTCACCGACATTGGGCTTCCCTCAATTTGCACTGGCTGCTCCTTACCGCATCCCAGCAGCATGGCGGATATACCAATGCCCAATAGCAAGACGGCTATAGCGCGTTGTTTCATCTGGCTGCTCCTTTTTGAAGGGCGTCTGGTTCTCCTGTGTCAAACAGGATTTTCCAGGTGCTGTCTTTTTGTTTGTTCCAGATTGTCAGATAGGTCCCTTGTCGCTCAATCATTCGGCCGTCCGAATCCATTGAAATGCGGACAAATCGCCCTACAGTGTAGCCCAACCTGTCAGGGATCCAGATGCCCGAACCAGTGGGTTGCCACGTCAGGGAAAACCCCTGCTTTTCGAACAACGGCGTCATTGCCTCCCGGATGGCATCGTGTCCAACAACCGGTGGATTGTCACCAGACACCATGGCGCCGTTTGGTGCAAAGTAGGCCACCCAACCCGATACACCCTTTTGGGTGGTTTCCCGACAGAAGGCCAGGTCCAACTGCTCCAGAAAAGCACTATCGCTCTCGGCCCTGGTCTCAGTTGATGTGGTTGGAGTGAATTTCGCACCACACGCTGGGATAAGCGCAATCCAGACCCCAATCAGGGTTGAAACCAGGTAAAAACCTATAGCACGGGTATGATGTTTCATCATGGTGAGGAGCATACGACCATCATGCCCACTGTCAATCAAGCGGCGAGTGCAGGCCTGTTTTTACTTTAAAAAACACTGGACTGTTCTTTTATGTTGTGTTGTCTACGATGGTTCATGGTAGGCACTCGAACCAGAAAGCGTCCCGACACCTCAAAACGCCCGGGGTACATTACCGCCGAGGGATATCGCCGACTCGAGGAAGAAGCCTCGTATCTGTGGACTGTCAAGCGCCCGCGGGTCGCCAAAGCAGTGGCAGTGGCTGCGGCAGAGGGAGACCGGTCTGAGAACGCGGAGTACATCTACCGCAAAAAGCAACTCGCCGAAATTGACCGGCGTCTGCGGTTTTTAGGCAACCGGCTCGATGTGCTGACGATTGTTTCGGATAAACCAAAGGAAGACGGTCGGATCTATTTCGGCTGCTTTGTCACCGTAGAAACCCAAGATGGGGAGGAAAAGCGCTATCGCATCGTCGGACCGGATGAATGGGACGCGGACAAGGGGGAGATCAGCATGGATTCTCCTGTAGCGAGGGCCCTAATGGGCAAGGAAGAAGGGGACGAAGTCCTCATCCGTCGTCCCAAGGGAGACCTGAAGCTCGCTATCATCCAAGTCTCGATCGATCCATAGCCTGACGGCGCTTGTGGAGGACTAACTAGCTTCACATTTAAGCACGTAAATCCGAAATGGGGCAACAGCCGTCTCTGCCAGCCAATCCATGCCTTCATCGCTCCGCGCCAGGGGAGATGCTATCTGGAGGGGGGCCAATTTGGCCTCCTGGTAAGTCGACAGGTAGTCTGCGTGAGACCAGAAGATATCCTCGACCGGTCGTTGATCCGAGTACGATTTGGTGATGATGCGGACGATGTCTCCGGTGCGAGCCGAACGATTTTTAGGGAACGCGCTTGTGGTAAAGGTGACCCACTCGTTGGTATAGATTTCCTCGGTGGAAACGATGTTTACCAGCCTGCCCCTGGGGGTTAACAGTGCTGCCAGTCCCCTCAGCAGTCGTACCTTTGCTTTGCCGGTTGGAATATTGTCAAAAGTGAACGCGGATAAGACCAGGTCTGCGCTGCCCTTTTCGATGGCACTGAAGTCGCCGTCTTCGATCACCCGGTAGTCGCCGGTTTCATCTCTTTTTCTTGCACGTGCGACCATTTCAGCGGAGATATCTACGCCGATAGTGGAGAATCCCAACCCCTGCAGGAATCGTGTCGATCTACCGGTGCCGCAGCCAAAGTCCAATGCCCTGGTTCCTAGGACGTGCTTTTCCAGTAGTGCGGGCAGTGCCCTGAACACGGGCAGGTAGGTACCCCCTATATCGAGTTCATCATAGGCCATCGCGCGGCATTGTTCCTCGTAGGTATTGAAAAATTTCATAGTTTCTCTCCTTTGCTTCGAGCGGCTTGCAATGGCGCTCAATCCGCCTTTATTCATGATGTTGATTATTTTTTGGTATCTTGAAAAGAGCCAATTATGCTAAAAATTAGAATACCAATTTAGGGGAATCAAACATTGGGAGGAGCTTATGCTGCTCATTTCGCTAGACAAGTCGAGTGCTGTACCGATTTATCGGCAGATTTGCGACCGGATCGCAGTTCTGGTGGAAGAGGGATCTCTGCGGCCCGGAGAGCACCTGCCGCCCACCCGAGCTTTGGCAGGGGCGCTCGATGTGCACCGATCCACCATTGTTCGTGCCTATGACGAGCTTCGTGCGCTAGGCTATTTAGAGAGCACCTCAGGAGCGTACACGACGGTGCGGCGCCGGGCCCGGCCGCCGCTGACTGCCTTGGGGCAGAGAGCGAACAGTGACCAAACCCTGGTTGATTGGGATGCACTCACTACCTCCCTGGTGCACGGGGCGCACGAACACGCCGGAGTTTGCGGGCCGGCTCACAAAACCATTGGCGCGGGGATGATCGATCTGGACCGGCTCTCTGCTGATCCATCCATGGCCCCGGATGACGAGTTAAAACACTGTTTGAAAAGCATCCTAAGCCGCGATGCCAAAACCGTGCTCGACTACACCGACCCAGCTGGATGGCCAGCGCTGCGTGAAACAATATCCCAGCGGCTCAGGGCCCACGGCATGGCCGTCTCCCCGCAAGAGGTGCTCGTTACCAATGGCGCCCAGCAAGCGCTGGATCTGATCCTGCGGATGCTGACGCGGCCAGGGGATCGGGTTGTGGTAGAAGCACCCACCTATGGCATGGCCCATACCCTGCTGCGGTTGCACGGGGTTCGACCGATCGAGATACCGCTGCTAAACGATGGAATGGACCTCGATCGTCTTAGGAAGTGCCTGGGAACAAAAAAGCCCAAGCTGGTTTACACCATGCCCAACTTCCACAATCCCGCCGGTGTGACCACAGATCAGCCTCATCGGGAACGGCTACTTGATCTCGTGGAGTCCGCTCAAATTCCATTGGTCGAGGATGGATTTGAAGAGGAACTCAAATACTGGGGGCAGGCAGTTTTGCCGATCAAGTCCATGGATGCAGGGGGTGTTGTCCTGTACATTGGCACTTTCTCGAAGGTGGTCTTTGCCGGACTGCGGGTGGGCTGGATCGCTGCTCCCCGCAGAGCCATTAAACACCTAACTCTCATCCAACACGCCACTTGCCTTGCCGGGAACACCATGGTCCAGGCTGCCCTCGCGCGATTTTGCAGAAGTGGCGGATTCGAATCTTACTTGCGCCGTGCCCATCGTGTTTACCGAAGTCGAATGGCAGTGATGTTGCGAAGTCTGAAAACGCACATGCCCCCGAGTGTGCAATGGACCAAACCCACTGGCGGCTGCACTGTGTGGCTGACCGTGCCTAAAACGCTGGGTGATGAGGCTTTCTTAATTAAAGCATTGCGGCAAGCAGGGGTGCTGGTGGCTCCGGGGCGCCGCTACTTCGCCCGAAAAAGGCCTGAGCCACACCTCAGACTGTCGATTGCCTGTGCCCGCGAGGAGGAGATCGAAATGGGTTGCCGGCGAATTGGGCGCACACTGGCCCGCCTCGCCGAACGAACTCAATGAGATTTATTCGGCGTTTAGGCTATCTAAATCGGCGAGAATTTTGGCCTTATATTCTTTGACAGCAGCTTCACCGCTCATTGCCATGTCAAGTTGGCGGGTGTGCATGATGATGTATCCGATGGTTTCCAGCCCGACTCGAATCCGATGGCTCTCACAGTTTTCCATACGCGCGCTCACCGCGTCCCCAACGCATTGGGCGCGAATCCCTCGGGCCTCCAATACTTCTGCCACGAGTCGCGACCTGAGCACACGGCGGTCCACGTTTGCCGCACCGCCCTTGAACATAAAATTCAAGTAATTATCCCTATCGCATTCCCCCAGCAACGACTCCACAGTGGCGAAGTGATATCCAAATCGGGATTGTAGACTGACAAAGTTCTTTGTGACCATCAGATAGTTGCGCTCGGCAAAGTTCGAATGGCCAGCAGACTCCAGATCGGGATTTGCTGTAGACTCAAACATCACAGAGAGGAATCCTTTGGCATCTACTGGCGGCGGTCCGGCCCAGGGGATCGCCGTCATGCCGCGCCATAGGGCTAACATGGGCTTTGAGGCAATATGCTCAAGGCGTATAAATCGCCCGTCATCCTTGGCTCCGCCAGTGAATCCATCGTCCAAGTCAATCAGCCAAAACTGCATCGGCACCTCGACGAACAATTGCCTGCTGGCCAGTTCGGGGAAGCTGCGGTCAGCGCCAAAGCTGAACATCTCTTTGACCGACATTTCGTGGCAGAACCGGGTGATATCGTGAATCGTGGTGCAGTGGCCCGGCGTAAACCCGGGATCGTTTGGATTGAGCAGATTCAATGGAAGGATGTGGGCAGCAGCGCACTTCAGGGATTCATATACCGAGGTGCCCTCAATGTGACTTACCAGGGGCTGAGGCGGCAGGGTCGGCGTTCCCACACGTCCTGGAAATATCGACGTGTCATCGGCATCCACAGTGACCAGTTGGCCGTCTTTCAGAACAGCTGTTGCGCCGGGTGTGCCGAACAGGGCTGGAATGCCTGATTCCCTGGCCACACAGGCCAAATGCCCGGCCACGCTGCCTCCCTCGGTAATCACTGCTGCGGCCCGATCCATTAGCACGGCCCAAATCGGGAGGGCATCGGTAGAGACGAGCACCGCGTTTGGGGGAAATCGAAGCATGTCCCTTTCGCTGCGAACGATGAAAACCGCACCACTAGCAATCCCTGACCCTGCTGCAACACCGCCTTCGAGCAGGGGAGCAACCCCCAGATCTCGCGGACTTTTTATGCCAGATAGGCGGCTTTCCTGCTTGCCCTTTGCCAGCGGGCGGCTCTGAAGAATGACGAACTGCCCATTCTTGTCCAGGGCCCACTCGATATCCTGGGGAGCGTCGTAATAGGTCTCGATAGTCTTAGCGATTGTCGCCAATTCACAGGCTTGGTCGTCGCTCAAAGAGGGGTCAAATGCCTGGCTTTCCGTGTTTGTCTCCTGGTAGCCACCGGCATCCACGGCTGTGAGCATTGTGGGTTTGGATGCGATTTCTTTCTTTATGATTTGCCTGTCTGATTCATTGCAGACTGAAAATCTATCCACAGGTGCCGTGCCATCCACTACTGCCTTGGGCAGTCCAAAGACCGAGAAGATCGTTGCGCAGTCCTCGGTGGGATCCAGGGGATCGGATGTATAGAGCACGCCACCACTAACAGCCTCTACCATTGGCATGAAGCCGACACACATGGCCATGTCTTCGTCTCGTACGCCCAATTGGCGGCGATAGGCCATTGACTGATAACTGTATTTGCTCGCAACGACTTTCTTATAAGCATCGAGCAGGCCGGTGCGCATCACACCCAGCTCTGTGTAATATTGGCCGGCCATGGATTTTCCAGGCAGGTCTTCCAGTGGCGAGCTGCTGCGGACTGCCACTGGCATATCCCGTCCATGGGCAGCGCAGAGTGTATTATACGCGCTGAGGATTTCGGCCTCTAGGGCCGGAGGAAAGGGTGCTGCTAAGATCATATCGGTTAGTAACTCACTGAGATCAAAGAAGTAATCATACTCGTCAGTTGCCAACGATTGGGTGGTTTTTCCGATCTTCAGTTGTAGGTTGTCGTGATTCATAAAAAGCTGGAATCCTGCTAAGGTCACGACAAACCCGTCTGGTATATTGATCCCGACCTCCTGCTTGAGCTCTCCCAGGTTGGACATTTTCCCGCCGGCCCAGTCCACAAAGGATCTGTCCAAATCACAGAGGTTCATGACCATGGGGCTGTCTTTTGGTTCGAAGGTATAGGTGATACAAGCCCCTATTTTCTCTTGAATGTCGAGGTAGCGATCAAAAAGAAGGTCGTATTTACCTGGTGCAAGCTCGTTGAGATAGTGAATCATGCGATAGACATTGGCAGCGATCCGGCAGCATTTTGTATGCACGAAATTCATCTCAAAGGGCCTGTTGCCCTTGAGCGCGGCTTCGACCTCGTTCATCAGCTCTAATGCCTGGTTGTTGGCGATTAACAACAGTTTAAAATCGTGGGAGTGGACCTTGAATTCAGCCCTCAGCGCTTCGATATTTTGTGCATCTTTTTTCAGGCCGAGGAATCTCAAAAGCCATTGGGGCAGTTTCATATGATTACCCCCCGCCCTGATTGTATGCGAGTTCTGATTGGAGTGATTTTCTTTTCGCGGCATCCCGTATGCGGGCAATCAGCTCATCTATATTTACCGGTTTGATGAGATAGTCGAACGCGCGCCGCCGCATCCCCTCGATAGTTGTAGATAAATCCGCCACGCCGCTCAGCAGCATGACCGCTGTATGCGGATGGTCCTGCTTGATGTCTGCGAGGATGTCAATGCCGTTCTCGTTAGGCATCAAGACATCCAAGATAACCACATCGATGGGCAGCTGCTTCATGATGAGCAGGGCCTCTTCTCCAGAGGTGGCGTTCAAAGTATTTAGGCCAAATGCCTGTAGGCGTTCTGATAGGCGCGACAGAAAATCCGCTTCGTCGTCGACCAACAACACATTCGTCTCGGCCATGCCCCTGGCCTTTCGCAAAGCGCCTCCGAACAGACAGCTGGCTCAGACCTTTAACGTATCAGACAGAAGCGAGCGAGGTAACGCAAAACAATTCTGTCTGCCGAAGATATTCTATTAAATTTGAGTAATCTTCAAGGGGGAGTGTCATAATCAAGGGTTAGGAAAGTAGGAAAGTGTGATCTCTGGATCCTGGACTATTCAGACAATAGAACACTGATGGACATGGTCCTGAGGCCAGCGACGTAAGGGTCTTGGGATCTTCTCGTTCCAACTTTTTTCTAGATTGGGATGTCATTTTCAGTTGAATGGCTTCCTCGCGATGATGGCGAATTCGTTCAGTGCTGGGTCAAAGGCGTCACCCGCAACATTGCCGAGGAAGGCATCGATCCGCGGGCCTTTATTTTCGATTTCCTTTTTCAGTGTTTCGTGTTTCGCGGTCGAAGTATTGCAGCCAGTTGTAAAAAACCCGCTTTTGTTTCTCCTCTACAAGTCACGGGGACAAAGTCACGGAGTCACGGGGACAGTCACGGGGACAGTCACGGGGACAGTCACGGGGACGGAGGTGGAAAGTCACGGGGACGGAGGTGGAATGATCGGCCAATCCACATCGGCAACAGTCACGGGGACGGAGGTGGAATGATCGGCCAATCCACATCGGCAATATGAGCGGCGAACCCGCCGGTCGCCACCTCATGTCGCCGCTCTAAGTGCTGGGTTCCTTTCCTATCAGTCCGTATTTGCTTAGGTTCTGTTTTTGGCACAGAGATTGACAGGTATCTGAATCATGCGCACCCCAAGATCCCTTTCCCTGTCCGTTACTGGTGTTTTCCACAAAATGTGGCGCGCCCATAATCGAGAGTGCGTCTTTGCCCAGGATGCCGAAAAATACAACTATCTCAATGCACTGTTCGATACTTATACCGAAAATTTCAGAAAGAACATTCAGGTCCATGGCTACTGCCTCATGGGAACCCACACCCACGAAGTGGGACGCGTGCTCCCTAAAATCAACAAGAAAAGGGGTCTTAAACAAGCTGTTAAGTTGCTTGGAAATTGGATGAGAAACGCCCATTCCAGATTTGGCATGGGCTATAATCGAAGACACGGTCGCCAGGGTAAAGTGGCCTATGACCGTCCGAGAACGACTGAAATAAAGAATGAATATGAAGTGCTCAAAACCATGTTCTACTGCGACGCCAATCCGGTAAGGGCCGGGATAGTCTATCACCCCTCCAACTACAAGCACTCCTCCTATCGGTTCTATGCATTTGGTGAGAGAAATAAGTACACGGCGCACCTAACGCCGCCGCAGGCATATCTAGGGTGTGGAAAGACGGCAGCAGCGCGACGGAAGAAGTACCGGCGACTGTGTGACTTATATTTGCGACAACAGAGTCTGATTGACGACTGTCCAGATGAAACAGTGGACACACCGCGATGCACATCAGACTTCGAGGGCTTGCTATATGCGATCAGGATACGGGGTAGACCTCTGCGCTCGTGATAAACATCGTGGAGTAAAAAACAGATCAGGGGCGTTAAAGATCTTGCTGCAAAGGGAAGCGGGAAGGCATTGATCTATCAGAAATGATAGGGATTCTCGCTTCACGGTGCTCAAAGCACTCTGCTATGTCTCGAAGTGCGCTGAACCAAGCGCAAAGAACACCCATGAATATCGAGTCATTACAAAATCAGCGATGAAGTCAGCCAACTGATTAAAGCGCCTTGAGTCTGATATGCCAACTGCCCAATCTAGTTGAATAAAGACCTCCGTCCCCAGTTTGGTCGTCCCCAGTTTGGTCCCCAGTTTGTCCTCCGTCCCCAGTTTGGTCCCCAGTTTGTCCTGTCCTCCGTCCCCAGTTTGTCCTTGAAACAACGAAAGTCGGCCACGGGAATGAATATTTGATTGAATGTGCGTAGAATCCAGTCGTTGCTCGGCTACTGACACCCCGAGCTTTTCGATTGCTGCGTGACTGATACGATTGAACACGCCGCGCATCAATTTCATCTCCGGATCCGCTTTGACCAACCGACTCCGAAACTCCACCAACGATCGTCTCGAAAGGTATGTTTCGTCTCCAGTAACGTCGAGAGCATATTGCCATCGGATGTCGAAACCGAAGGCATCGAGTGCCTCTTTGTCCGTCAGCCGATTGAGCTCCTGCAACAAGCACAAACCCAACATGCGACCGACGCTGAAATTCGGACGTCCCGTGATGCCGTAGAGAATCGAGAAATCCTCTTCGCAGTCCATGAGGGTGGAGAGCACCTCGTTGCGAAATACCTCCGCCCATGACCCTTTGAGCCGAGCCCGGAGCCCTTGCGGTATTTTCGTTTCGACTCTAAACAACTCGCGCTGTGGATTGGTCTTTTTGAACATAAACCACTATACCATATTTGCCTCTTATGTGGAATATTTACTTCGCAGGAATCCACTTCTAATGGGTGACCCCTCTCCCTGACGAAGCCATTATTACAAACTTCACCGATAGGTAGTTGTGTCGCTTAGAAGGTGTCCACTTTGGTAGACATTCGGACGCCAGGGTAGGCGGACAGAGTAGCGCCAACTGCATGGATTTTTCGTGATTATGAAATTCTCCAATTTGGATCGAATTTTGCTTAATTAATAGTCAAAAGATAAAACTATTCTGAGGAGGCAAGAATGAAACTCAAGGTAACCATCGGAATCGTCACCTATCTCATAGCGACATCGGTGTGGGCTAACACCACTAAAGATTATCATCCAAACACTGATGCGGCGCATCCTTGCCAAGATCATCATCTTCCTGAGTCAGATCTTACTGAGGTGGCTGACTCACACTCACCAGAGAGCGCTATGCAAAACAGAACCGAGTGGGTACGACTGCAGGCCGGTTTTGGCTTCTGGGGGTTCTCCTTGTCTTGGGCTGCTGTAAATCTGCGGTGGGACCGTTTCTACTGGCAGGCTATCCGCGGATCTATTTATGGGGATTTAGGAACAGATCTTGACGCGGCAAGAGGTTGGCACATTGGAACGGGAATCGGAGTGCCGTTCCTTCTGGGGTATACTGGGCGACACGAGGTGCGCCTCGGTCTTGGTTTGTCAATTGGACACCTGAAATTTGGCCGCTTCAACGGCACGCCTTGGTGGGATCAAAACGAGATTGATTGGTCTCCGCCTCCAGGAGAAAACACACAGATCACTCACCACGAATACAGATCCTATGGACCATTCATTCTTCCCGAATTTTCGTACCATTATAAGTCTCCGTCTGTACTTGCACTTATGCTCACCTTACGTTTGAATATTCCCACCATTGCTTTGGACGCAAAGCAAATTGACTACTACTATGCAGATGGCAGCGCCAATTTTGACGAAACGCCTATCAATGAGGTTCTTTTCCTCAAGATTAAACCCGATCTCTCCTTGCTGTTGGGAGTTACATTTTAGATTACTGGTGTCCAAAGTAACTCGAACTCGATTTGCAAATTTTGAAATCATTGAAGAAAACAGTCATTCCCTTGCAGGAGTGACGTGCATTACCCCTTTTGCAGCGCCCGCTTTTGCGGGGATGACGGGAATTCGCGGATAGCTGCGTTATTCAGCAAAGTTGGGAATCCATGTTAAGTAACACTCGGGGTTGCACTGACCTTGTGCCCAGGGCAAAATCAGGGTTGGAGGTAGGATGATGGGTGAGGCTCGGATCGTGCGCCTGAGTGAACAGGTGGCAGATCAAATAGCAGCTGGAGAGGTTGTGGAGCAGCCGGGCTCGGTGGTACAGGAGCTGCTCGAAAATGCACTCGATGCAGGGGCCACGCGCATTCAGGTGGATATCGAGATGGAGAGGGGATGGAGAGGAACCCACGATGATTGCGGTTATTTTTGATGTTGACGGCACACTTGTAAACAGCCAGGGCTTCGATGATAGATGTTATATCAGCGCTGTTAAAGAGGTCCTTGGAGACGTTTCGATCCGCACTGACTGGAGTGAGTACAAGACCGCCACTGATGTGGGGATTTTACTACAAATCATGGCGGACAACGATATATGTGATCGCCAGAACGTAGAAAGGGTAAGAGAACGTTTTGGATACGCGATCTATCAGCACTTAGAAAGCACTGAGGGGAGCATATCAGTGCCAGGGGCGGTTGCGTTTTTCGAGGCACTTCAGGAACAAACCGCTGTGAAGGTGGGCATTGCGACCGGAGATTGGGGGCATACTGCGAGGATGAAACTTGTTCATGGCGGTTTCCAGCTTCTAGATGAGCCGCTGGTTTCAAGTGATGATTGTGTTAAACGAATCGAGATAATGCTGCAGTGCTTGTCGAGGCTCGGGGGTAACTTCGACAGCATCATATATTTTGGGGATGCACAGTGGGACCTTGAGTGTACACGGACGGTTGGATGGCAGTTTGTAGGTGTTGGGCAAGAGTTGAGAGGAAAGTGTGATCTCTGGATCCTGGACTATTCAGACAATAGAACACTGATGGACATGGTCTTGAGGTCAGCGAAGTAAGGATTTTGCCAGATGACTGGCCCAAGAGCAAGGGGCTGAGAAGAGCTCTCAGTCCTAGGGTGGCTGCCAAGAGCAAATGGTAACGAATTGAAGCGTTACAACGGATATGGTCATTTGTTCGAGATTACAAGGAAGCATTGCAAAAAAAGAAAGCTTACCACCAAGGCACGATGCCCGTGTTGGCCTGATAGTTCGACTTATCGTACCTGCGGCTGGTGTACTGGGCCCACCAAAGGGATTGCGGCTGTAGCTCAGAAAGGTTGATACCGATGTGCTCGCGCCACTCAGTGCTGGTGGAGCTGTCGGCGCTGGAGGCTCCGATCACGTAGCCCCAGGCATTGGCCGTGGCCTGACGGGATTTAACTGGCTTGGTGGCGGAGACATTCCAGAACGTAAAATCAGCTCCGGTCTGTCCCGCGCCATTGCTGACAGCATAACGATTGGCAATGGTGAAGGCCGCGTTCTCGGTGGACACGTTGCCCGTGTGGGTGAACCTCTCCACTAGGTTGGCATGGGCCATGGCGAAGTGCGAGTCGTTGGTGAGTTTGCCGTTGGTGGATGTGCCGCTGGTGATCACGTTGCCCGTACTCCCGGCGCCATAGAACAGGAAATTGTGACGTCCGTCGACGGCGGTGGCATTGTTCACCAGGCAGTCACCGCTGTTTGTGAGCGTGTAGAGATACCCGTTGCCACCTCCGCCCACGTGGGCGGGCTGCTGCATGGAGGTGTTTTCCACGGTGACCCATTGGGAGGTGTGTAGTTCGATGCCACGGCTGTGTAGGTGAAGGTCAGGGGGATTGTACGACAGGTCGTAGCTGTGGACGTTTTTGATCCAACCGTTGATTACGTTGCCGAAAAACACTGCCCGTGCTGCGGCATAGGTCTGCTCGGTTCCGCACCCGTTGATGTTGCTCTCACAATCGTCAGTGTCCCAGTTATGGGTGGGGGTAAAACCGATCTTGATGTTCTCTAGGCCGACCTTCTGGGCCATGAAGGTGATTTTGCGTACGTGGGAGTGATCCTGCCAACGAAGTAGATGGCGGATAGGGTGGCTGATGGTGATAGAGTAGGGCGGGGTGCGATTGATGGACTGAACCTGTCGCAGATAGGCGATTGTGGAGCTGCCGCTATTCCAGATATCCTGGCCATCGATCTGGCAGCTGCTGTCCACCGTGTTGTACAGCTTGACAAAATCGTTGCAGCGGTCATTCCAGTCGCTGAACGTCTGAGAAATGGACACGAAATCGCCGGTTGTGATGCCCGTTAGGCCCGGATCGTACTTCACCGGAATCACCACTGACCCTGCCGCCACGTCCCCCTGGACGCTGTTGACCCACGGGGCGTTGCCCCAGGATTGAACCTCGGTGGGGCCTCGATATCCCACGATGTAGGCTTGTCCCACCGTAGGCTCGCTGGCGCTTCCATCGAGATCAACCCAGATCTTGGTGGTGGGCACACCATTGCCGTCTACCTCGCCCCGAAGCACCTTGGTCGGCGGTATCACGATGGGATTACGAATCTTGTAGACGCCGGCCTTTAGCAGCAGTGCTGAGTAATCGGAGGCCTCTTGCAGCCAGGCGTTGATGCAGGGCGACTGATCGTTGTATGAGCTGCAGTCGTCGCTGTCGTGGGTGACGGTCACGATGCGCTGCGGTATACTGTAGGTGCCATTGATGGCTCCGGCATAGGAAAAGTCGGGCAACTCGGCACCGCTCGCTACCAGCGGCTGGCCGCCATTTTGGGACCAGCGCCAGTAGCTACCCCAGGGCTGCATCAGCTGGGAGTATTTGTGGGTCAGGGCGCTCAGTTGAGAACCTTCCTGCAGCTCAGGCAACCGTTCCAGTTCGGATTCACATTCAGCCCCTAGCAGGAGCGCTGCCACCGCGGCCGCGGGGATATAACGGGTCCAGACCCAGGTGCGCAGCTTTTTTCTTTTAGCCTGCTTCGTCATTGGGTAACCTCCTTTATTGCTTCCGGGGGAGTTCCATAAGGTTGTTTTCTTCTTTTCACAATTAGCACATATGAGTACATATTAGCAACCAAGAAAATGACAATCTGCAAATGGTTCAGAATTAGATTGGGGCGACACTTAAAAGTTTATAACTTGATGTGATATAAAATAAATTAAAAAATGACAGCTGCTTTTCTCTTGCTCTGCGCACTAAGTGAAAAATTATTGCAGTTACGCCGCCAATCCAAGTAGCTGTAGTGCCAGAGTATATGAACCCCAAGTCTGGTGCAGTTTACCGAGAGATGTTGTGTGAAATACCAATGGATTGGCAGGGTTGCGAAAATTGTAAGCAGCCGACTTTATTAATGGGTCGGCTTCCTTGCAATGATGGCGAATTCGTTCAGTGCTGGGTCAAAGGCGTCACCCGCAACATTGCCGAGGAAGGCATCGATCCGCAGACCTTGTTTTTCGACTTCCTTCTTCAGTGCTTCCCGGTCGAAGTATTGCAGCCAGTTGTAAAAAACCTGCTTTTGTTTCTCCTCCACAATGGTGAACTTGTCTAGTATTACCTTTTCGTCTTCATATTTGAATATATTCAAAAATCCGAAATAAGGGTTTGGAGACCAGAACCCATCCAGGAGGTTGTGGGCGTAGGCGGCCGTCTCCTCCCTTGCATTAAAGGCACGCAGTGAGTAGACGTCCAGCAGCACCGCGCCTCCGGGCCGGAGATGTGTTAGGAACGTATCGAGCATCATATGTCGTTGGTCTGGACTGAGGGCGCAGTAGTCGCACATGATCATTGTGATTAGGTCGAATCGCTGGTCCGATTTAAAGTCCAAATAGTTGGTCTGGATGTATTCAATCGATAGCCCCTTGCGCCTCGACATCTCGCGCGCGTACTGAAGCGAACGTTCGGAGAAGTCGATACCAGTGACCGTAGCTCCAGACGTAGCAAGGCGCGTCGTGTACAACCCAGGTCCACAGCCAAAGTCAGCTGCGATTTTTCCCTTACCGAGCTCAAAGCGAGATGCAATCCAGGCCGCAGATCTGTCGATGAACGCCGTTTTTCTCGACGAGATGTCGATTGTACCGTCGAGATGATAGGCCAACATTTTGGAAGAGGTATGCCTGTCGGTCCACAGATCTGCTGCTGTGTAGCAGGAAAATGGAGTGGGACGGCGGTTGATTTCCTCAAGGTCTTGGTACATGTCACCTCCAAATATGCAATTGCGATGAACGGCTGATGTTATAACAACTCAAGGCAATCGATCCAAGACCAGGGATGCCACCTGCCGGGCTGCGCCAGCAGTGCCCAGTTGGTCGGCGATGAAAGCAAAAATGGCCTTTTGACGGCGATTTTCCTCTGGCTCCAAGAGTTTTAATGCTTGCTGAAATAGAGCAGGGCCGGTGACTTGGTCCTGCAGCAATTCCGGGATACCACCGCGTCCTGCAATCAGGTTGGGAAGGCCGACGTACGGTACCTTAACCAGGAACTGACCGAGCTGCCAGCTGATCCCGTCGACCCGGTAGACAATGGCCAAAGGCGTGCCCAGTGTGGCAGCTTCGAGTGTGGCTGTCCCAGAGGCGACAATAGCTGCGCGTGCTGCGCCGAGTACATTCCGACCTGAGACATGAGGAGGCGGCAACTGCATGCCAACTGCTTTTGCCCGCTCGATAATTTTAGGAGCTGCACTATGCGGCCCAGGCGCGAAAACGCATGATATGCCCTGCTGTGTGAGCATCTCAGCAGATTCGATCATCGGACCAGCATGCCGGGCGACCTCTCCGGGGCGAGAGCCGGGTAGGAACGCCACCAGGCGATCCATGGGCCCCATACCGAGCTGCCGGCGAATGTGTCGCGGATTGCGCGGACGCGGTTCGTCCAGGAGCGGATGGCCCACATAAACAGCGTTCACCCCGGCCCGGTCATACAGTGGCTTTTCAAACGGCAATATCAACGCGACCACATCTGTTCGCTCTTTCAACAAGCCGAGCCTGTGTCGTCGCCATGCCCACACCTGGGGGCCGACGTAGTAGACGACTGTTGTCCCTGCCTCAGAAAGAACGCGCGCCAGGGGCAGGTTGAATTCAGGCGCATCCACGAGCAGAGCAACGGCTGGTTTCAGGCGGTTAGCGCTGTGTCGGAGGTTGTGCCACATATCCATCCAAAAGCTGAGCCGCCGGACACTTTCAGCCACGCCAACACTGGCTTGGTTGTGGATGTGACAGACCAGCTGGACGCCAGCCTCGGCCATTTGGTCTCCGCCCACACCTATCAGGTCAGTGCAACCCTGCTGCTTGAGCTGGGTTGCTACATTCGCAGCAGCCCGATCCCCAGAGGGTTCGCCTGCAACGATGAGCAGTTGTGGTTTGCGGTCCAGTGCCATTTGCGGGCAGCATACCGCTGCCGCCCCTCTGAGGCCACTGCTGTAGCAAAAAATGCGCATTTGCCAACATCACAGTGCGCGTTGCCCAAGAGGTCTGAAGAGCGTAGACTGGTGGCATGATGCGCAGGCGCAAGGGACAACTTTCCCAGGTCTCCTCGACTATCAAGCCTATTTTAAGGCAGGTCGCGGCCTCCCAAAGAGAGACCCATCCAGAGCTTTGGGCACGGTGGATCGACATCGTGGGCCCAGACTTGGCAACACGGGCCATCCCAATCCGCTTGCGCGGCCGAACCCTCCTCGTCGCAGTGGGCACCTCGGCCTGGATGCAGGAGTTGACCTATCTCAAGCCCACTATCCTCAAGAAAATCCATCAGGAGATCGGCCCGTCAATCGTGCGAGACATCCATCTTCGGTTAGATCCGTCCGTTGCCGTATCGCCAACAGGGCGACCGGATCCCCAGGAGGTAGCCGTGCCCATGGCCCAAATCCCCCACGATATCGCGCGGGCGATAGAAGCCATTTCGAACGAGGAGCTGCGCATCGCTATCACAGGCGCAGTCGGCGCCCAACTCGGCCGGGACGGGAGCAAAAGATAACCCCAATTATAGTGTCCGCAGGTGGTTTTTGATGGAAAAATCCACAAACTGGGTCAGACTTTTTATGTTCGGTTTCCACCTCAATCCGGGTGGGGGGAGGGATTGAAACACAACTCAAGGAGGTATCCGCTGACCTGCCCCAACAAGAACCGTTTGGCCCGACATTTCTTTTTATGTTGGATGTTTACTGGATTTGCCGTCCTGTCTGCCTGTGAAGATGACATCGGTGATGTGAATGACATCGACATCGCAACTGACCTGCCGTGGCCCACTGAAATCGAGTCACTGCCCGATTGCTCGCCATATGAGGATGGCTTTAACCTGCCGCATGTATCTGCGCCGTCAGGTGCTATTTTCCTCGACCTATCTGCTGCGCTGCAGCCAGTGGGCGTGATCGAACGGATTGAGATAGAAGTTCGCACAGCAGCCTCGGATGATTGCGACACAGACGCACAGGGGGCGATCGCGATCGACGTGGGACAAGGGGCCCAAGTCCTTGAGGTAACACCGGTTGTGAATGGTAAGGCCGAGGCCCAGGTTCGGTTTGACGTGCCAGGGGAGTATCGGCTGACCGCCGTGTTTGTCGATAGTGCGGACAGTCGCACCGGGGAGGTGGGCGTCAAGGCCTATGACACCCAGCTTTCCGTGTGGGAAATGGGGATCGACCAGGAAGATTTGGATCTCATCCTTGACCATCCATTTGAAAAAATAAGAGTCCCGGCGATCTTAACGGTTGACAGCATCGGGTATGAGACCAAAGTGCGGCTCCACGGCGGCACCAGTCGCGATTTTTTAAAAAAGTCGTTTCGGTTTGATTTTATGCCTGATCTCATGCTGCCGGATACCCACGATCATTTGATCCTGCGCGCCGAGTGGAACGACAAGACAATGCTGCGCACTTACCTGGGCTACCAGGTCTTTAGAAATGCCACGTGGATTCCCACACCAAAAACAGAAATGGTGCACTTCCGGGTCAACAATCGATATTACGGCCTGATGAACCGAGCGGAGCGCATCGGGGGGGACTTTTTGAGAACCCGGGGACTGAACCGAAACGGAAATATGTACGAAGCAGACCCCAGCTCGGACTGCTGGGATCCAGGGGGGAATTTAACGCCGGTCAGCAGCCTGGAAACCTACCAGTGTATTTACGATCTTAAAAAGGGTGAAATTTTTTACGACGATCTCATCTCCCTGATCGAGGATACCTTGCAGCTCTCAGATGAAGCGTTTATCGATGAGATCGAATATGTGGTCGATGTCAACGAATACCTTACCTACATGGCCACCATGGCGATCATTCAGAATCAGGATCACATCAAAAAGAATTATTACATTTACCACGATCCAGAGTCAGTAGAGGATTTGTGGGTGGTGTTTCCCTGGGATTTAGACTTGAGTTTCGGACACCTGTGGACCGCAGAGAACGACGTGCTCGACGAAGCCATTATTACCAACGGATCCCTAGACTTTGGTATTTGCCCGGGGTTTTGCAATAAGCTTATGGACCGAATCTACAGAATTGCCGGGTATCGAGAGCGCTACCATGACCTCATCGATCATATTCTCGAGCATACATTCACGCCTGAATTCATTGACGGGCGTATTGACAATGCGATCTGTCTGGCAACACCGGAAATCCTGGTCGATCCGCGCATGCGCGCATCACTTGACGAATACATGGATCGGGTTCAAGAGATCCGAGATTTTGTAGATACCAGAAGAGAATTTATTTTTAGTCAGTAGTTGCACAGTAGACATAGCCCGAATAAAGCACCTCTTCGAGACACAGCTATCCAGCAATCTTTCCCATAGAATTTCCATGCGCAGGGATTTCTGATTTCGCATGATAATGGGTCGAAGGTCACTATTATATTTTAAATAAAAAAGGGATTGACACTTTTGACAAATTAAGCTATGAAGGTATAGATAACTGAAATAAAATGGCTGTATAAATTCAATAACAGCTAAACAGGAGAAAAAAATGAAAGGAAGTGACCTTCTCGACCGAAGAAAAATGCTAATGAGTGGGGCGGGTGCGGTTCTGCTTGGTAGCGTTGCAGCTACCAGAAAGGCGAGCGCAGCAACTCTTGATGAAGAGGTAGTCTTCGTGGGAGATTTTGGTGCTGTTGGTGATGGCACAACAGTTGATACCACCGCGCTACAAGAAGCCATTTCCCATGCATATACTCAGGGCCTTGCTGTTTTTTGGCCAGGGCGCGAATATCTTGTCGATGCTAATCTACCCTATTTGCACGATGTTACGCATGTGGGGCAGGCCCGAATTGTCAATGGAAGCGATACGTTTTACATCAACAAGAAAAAGAGCCAAGAAAACAAGATCTATGTAAGTACAATGGGAAGTCCATCTGACGACGGACTGACACCATACAATCCTGTTAGCGATCTGTTCGTAGCCATAGATATTATAGATAATTACGTCGGATCGGATAAGGGCTGGATAATTGAACTGGCTGCAGGTACTTACAACCACACGCATATGTTTGCTTTTGATGGTCGTGAGTTAAAAATCCGGGGTCCAAACCCAAGAGATAAAGCAATTTTTGATTTTTCAGCAACCCCCTATAACATTCATGGATTCCGCCTCTATCGGTCCAAAGTATCGCTTGAAAATATTACCATCACTGGAGCGACATACGCAGGCATGAGAGTTGATTGTGATTCTAAATTAACAGCAGATAATTGTTCGTTTTCAAACAACAAGACCATGGGTGTTGATTGCAATATCAATTCGGACTTGGATCTGACCAACTGCACATTTGCTGGAAACACACAGCACGGAGTGTTTGTATCACAAAATAGTCGTGTCAGATTGAGAGGATTCGAAGCAAATAATAATGGAGACAAGGGTATATACATTAACTACCAATGTGGTTGCTATGCTAAAGAGGGTAATGTTAATGGAGCACAAGAATGTGTTTATGTGTCCGGTGCCAGTACAGCATATTTTCAAAATGTCCAGGCTAATTATGGCGTGGTTGCAGGCTTCCTGATTAGTGGTGCCAGCATAGTATCGTGCAATTCTTGCAACACATTTGAATGTGACCGTGGCTATCACGCTGAATATTCATCGTCCCTTACATTGAATACATGTGAAGCTGATGGTGGGACAACACAAAAAACAAATTACCCTGCTTACTTTGCACAATATGGAAGTCAAATATCTTTCGTGACCATCGACGATCATGAGTTGAAATCAAGTAAATACTCAACAGTTATGAAAGCGGAAGCGAATAGCATCATTACAGCTAATAGACCGACGAGGTTTGACGCAACAGACTACACAACGTTTGCTGATCCGACCTTAAACACCAGGGGGAACAGAAATTCATATATTGCCATGGACGATCCGAGTGGGGACACCATTGAAGAGGAAAGTTCCTACACACCATCCTTGGTCGATGTGTCAAACGGAGGCTCTCCAACAGCTACAATTGCGCAGTATCGCAAGAACAGTACTACCGTTGAAGTTTTTGGTCAGATTTCAAGAGGATCAATAAGTTCTGGTATGACTAGCAAAATCAGGATTGGTTTGCCAATACCATCCAATTTGATCGCAGCTTATGATCTTATTGGCGAAGCCATATCAACAAGTGGTAACGTTCAACAAAGAGCAATTATATATGGTGACGTCACCAATGACCAGGCACTATTTGTCCAAGACGCAGCTACAACATTGTCTTCCGCGGCTTTCTTGCTTTATCATTTTAGATACAAAATCAAATAGTCGTGCTGTTCAATATGAACTCCAATATGAACCTGGGAGATAATTTTTTCCTTCATTTGGCCGGTTAAGTTGGAAACTTTTTTTCTCCTTGTCCGATAAGGGGGAGCCTAGAATTACATCGCTTTTCACCTTGGGGATAAACCCCACGGCTACAACAGGGTGGTGGAAATGGCCAGTTCGGGACGGAAATTAGCCTACCGCTTCAAACTGACGACTTCTTGGTAGAGTTGATCCGCGGTGGTGATGGTTCGGCTGTTGGCTTGGAATCCCCGCTGATACGAGATGAGATCTACGAATTCCTTACCGAGGTCCACTGTCGACATCTCTAGTGCGCTTGCAGTGATGGATCCGGCAGCGCCGCTGCTCGCGCCTCCAATACGCGCCTCTCCAGACGACTCGGTCTCGCCCCAAAGCCTGTCCCCAGCGCGGGCGAGCTCGCCCTCTGCTTCGAACGTGGCCAGGGCGACCCGACCTACCAGCTGTTGCTCCCCGTTGGAGTAGATCGCCATGACATCGCCGTTGTTCAGGATGCCCACGGTAGCGAGCTCGCCCGTTGTATATCCGTTTTGCTCCTGGCTGATGATAGCGCTGGAGCCGCCAGGCTCGGATGCGTATTGGGTGGATCCGGTGCCTTCACCACTGTCTGTTGTAAGACTATCTCCAAAATCAAAGGTAATGGTCTGGGCAGATGCGCCATTAAACGTCGAGGACCAAGCTGTTGTAGTGACTTCTGTATCGAGTTGGCCGTCAGAAGTGAACGTCAGGGTGCCGCTCGCAACTTCGGTTAAGTCGCCAGCGGTGCCACCGATTTCCCCACCGTCGACAATTGCGTGCCATGTCCATGTATTGTCTGGGGGCGAAGCGCTCTTGCGGAAATAGACGTCGATGCGATGTGCATTCCCAAGAGAATCGTACACGGTCATCGCAGTGGAGAAATTAGACGTGGTACCTGGATCGTCTTCATCAAAAGCAGCGGCCGGTGTGGTTTCGTTTGAGTTGAGGTTGGCGAATATCTCTACATCGGTGGTGGCCAGGGGTGGCAGTGACGAAGTGGCGATGCTGAGATCCGTCAACTGATTGTCGATCTCCCCCGAACTATTGACGAGGTAGCCCTGCACGATAAACCCTTGGGGATCGACCAGGTTTCCATCCTTATCTAGGTTGAATTCTCCGGCCCGGGTGTAGAAATTGCCAGACTGGCCGCCGACCTGACCGCGAACGATAAAGAACCCCTTCCCGTTGATGGCCAAATCGGTTGGCGAGTCGGTTGTGATCAGGGCGCCTTGAGCAAAATTCCTAGTAATACCGGCTAGTTTTACCCCTGATCCGGGCGAGTTTACCGCCATCATAGAGCGTCCCAAAATGTCGGAAAAAAGTGCCCTTTCGGCTTTGTATCCCGTTGTATTCACATTGGCGATGTTATCGCCAACAACACCCAAGGCATTGCCGTGAGCAGTGAGACCGGATACGCCAGTGTAAAGGGTTTTAGTAATGCTCATGCGTTCGCTCCTTAACGATGTGCAGCCGTTAGGCTACTTTTTTCGCTTCCGAGTCGTAGTGCGATGCAAGACCAATACCAACCAATTTGTGGTATACATGGCTCATATTTCAAATTTTTTGAATGGCGGGTAAGGGGATGCTGTTTGATGTGCATTTGGGGCGTCAAACAGTTCTACATCTCTGGAGGATCCTCTGATGATATTGGTACGCTTACATTTATTCTCAAGACGAAAAAAAGACCTTGACAGGTATCCTTCAAAGAAGTAAAAACCGTCCAGACGGTTTAAAAACCATCTAGACGGTTATATAATGATTGGTTGAATTTTTACTCTTTTTATGGACCAACATGGGCTCTGTTAGACGACTGTCATTGAAAATCGCTGGAGGTGACCAATGAAAGAACGTGCCCGAGCCCTGAAAGAGGACCACATCATATCTGCCGCACATGAGGCCATTGCAAAGAACGGCGGGTTTCTGGTCAGTATCGATGATGTTGCCAGGACTGCTAAAATATCTAAGGGTGCGGTCCTCCACTATTTCCCTTCAAAAAAAGATCTGTTTGAAGCGGTCTTTAAGCGATTTTTTGAGCGGATTTTTTTGAGATGCCAAGTGGAATTGGCCAAGGTGACCGAACCGTTGGAGAAACTCAAGGGGTTTGCCGATTTTCTTTACGACGAAGATGACCCAGATATTGCCCTTGGTTATCCGCTCTATTTTGAATGTATGTACAGGGCAGTCAATGACGAGATTTTTCGGGATCTGTATCGGGACTGGATCAGTAACTGGATCACGATGCTCGAGGAGATCATCCAGGAGGGCACCGCTAAGGGAACGTTCAAAAATATAGATCCGGTCGAGAGCGCGATGGCCATATCCGCCATCTACCAGGGGGTGGCTTCTCGCTGGTACCTGGATCGATCCAGGCACACCAGCCAATGGGCTCAAAAGAAGGTCAAGGAGACAGTCGATTTGATTGTTGGGATCAGCGAATAACGCAGCGGCAAGGAGACGCTAAATGGCAGTTTTTGAAGATACCGCAAAGATGTACGAAGTGCTGGGTACCCTGTTTAGGAACTTGAAAGATCATCCCAAGGTTGGCCCCAAAGTCATTGCTTCAGGCATGACTGTTAGGTTTGTTATATCCGATCCCGACGGCGAGATCTGGTTAACGCCAGGGGATGACAAGAAAGGGTATGTTATCTGCGGTGGTTTTGATGCCACAGCAACAATTGAAATGAGGCTTAGTGGTGATACGTGTCACAAATTTTGGATGAAGCAAGTAACACTGCCGGTAGCACTGGCAAAGCGGCAGATCAAAGCCAAAGGGCCGATGAATAAAATATTGACGTTCATACCCATTCTCAAGCACGCCTATAAGGCATATCCAGCAATTGCCAGGGAGCACGGCATTGAGATCTAGGTAAATTTTTTATTTTAAGTGCTGGGGGGACAAAGAGTAGGAGGCAAGGATGGCTTATCAAGAACTCAATGTTGCGTTAAGCGATGAACAGGAGCAGCTAAAGCAAGAGGTCCATAAATTTGCAGTTGAAGTGCTCAGACCAGCGTCGCTTAAAATCGATAAGATGGCGCCTGAAGAGGTCGTTAAGCAGGGTTCCCTGTATTGGGATTGCATGAAACAGATGTATGACCTCGGCTATCACAGCATTGCCATTCCCAATGAATACGGTGGATTAGGCCTGGACCCATTGGGCATTCACATTGTGTATGAGGAAATTGCATATGGCAGTGTTGGTTTTGCTGTATCCCTTGGCACCTCTTCCTTTGCGGCCCTTATCTCATCCTTGATTGCCGAAGATCACCTCATAGAGAGGTACGTCGCACCATATGCCAGCTGCAAAGATGCGAGCATCCTTTCGTGCTGGGGGATAACCGAACCAGACCACGGATCCGACACATTGATGCCCTTTACGCCATTTTATAGAAATCCTAAGATAACCCACCAGGTTCGCGCAGAAAAAGATGGGGATAACTGGATCATCAATGGCCAGAAATCTGCGTGGATCAACAATACGCCAGTGGCATCCAATTGCGTGCTTTACTTAGGTCTGGATAAATCGATGGGCATGGCTGGCGGCGGCATTGCTATCGTCGACTTTGACCAACCCGGTGTTTCTAAAGGTAAACCACTTGATAAACTCGGCCAACGGGAGCTCTCCCAATCTGAAATCTACTTTGACAATGTGGTCTGCCCAAAAGAAGACATGTTAATCGATCCGGAAAGCTATGAGATGATCACTGATGTCACCCTGGCCATCACCAATGGGTATATGGGCGCCTGGTTTACCGGCCTGGCGCAGGCAGCTTATGACCTGGCGTTGCAGTATTCAAAGGAGAGGGTACAGGGAGGCGTCTATCTCTGTGAACACCAAAATGTCCAAAAGAAGCTCTTTGACATGTTCGTAAAGGTCGAGACAGCCCGCGCGTATTCCAGAGCGGCGTTGATATATAACATGAACAATAATCCACCGCATACGCAATATTCCATTGCGTCCAAGGTATACTGTACCCAAGTGGCTTACGAAATAGCGCACGAGGCCGTGCAGATATTCGGTGGGTACGGTCTATCAAAGGAATACCCCATAGAAAAACTCTTCAGAGATGCACGCGCAGGGCTGATTGAAGATGGATCAAATGATATATTAGCTTTAAGTGCGGCCCATTTGATTTTAGATGAAGGGGCGTCGTAGGGACGAACGTATTATACCGACAATCGCCCGCCTTCGGGGGACATCCTTACTTTTGCACCGAGTTGTTCGAGCATTCGCATCAGGCCATGGGAGGTGCGCCCAAAGTAGACAAACGAACCTTCGTAGCGTTCAATAAGCGCATAAAATTCCTTTGCAAATCCAGTGCCCCGTCTAAAGTAGTCACTGGCTTTCGAAAAATCGTAGATCTCGCCGCGATAGGGTTCTTTGAGCCAGTTGAACCATTTTTTCAGAAAACGGGACAGGGCTTTGGGATCGGCTGAGTTTCGATAATGGATGCCAATCTTGTTGTGTAGCTTTTCTAACACCTCTGAAGTGGTGATGTCTTTAGACGACACCAAATGGAACACAGTCCTTGAAAATTCAGGCGACAATCTGGAAACACAGCCAAAATCGATGACTCCCAATCGACCGTCAGGACGAAACAAGAAATTGCCTGGATTGGGATCTGCATGGATCAATCGCTCGCGGTACATACATTCGTTAAACAGGTCGACCAGCAACTGCCCATAGTGATTCCGGAGAGACTGGGGTGGGCCAGTGGCAAGCCATTGGTGCAGATGCAGCCCGTCAATGCGGGACATCGTGAGTATGGACGTTGTCGAATATTTGTCTTCAACACTGGGAACGACATACCGATTGGCATCCAAGGCGCGCTGAAACGCCTTTGTATGGCTGGCCTCTTTTTGATAATCGAGCTCCTCGCTGATTTTTTTTTGTATCTCTTCGATACAGTCGCTGAAGACCTTGCGGTACCGAGTCGGTGACAATACCCGTTTGAGTAAATCAATGTCCGAGGTAACACCGGCTGCGATATCTGGATACTGTACTTTGACGGCCAGCTGTTGCCCTTCTTGGGACGTCGCTGCGTGCACTTGGCCGAGACTGGCAGCTGCAAAGGGGATAGGGGAAAACGTCTTGAATACTTTTTCCGGGGCACCCAATTGGGATTTTACGACTTTTCGAACGAGGGCCCGGTTCATCGGAGGCACTTGACTCGAAGCTTTTTGCAGTTCAAGGCGATAAGCCTCTGGGATGAATTCCATTTCCATGGCGATAAGCTGTGCCGCCTTCAGTGCTGTTCCCCGAAGGACGCAGAGTGCGTTAAAAATAATCCGTGCGATTTCTTCGTCGGTCCGATCGTCAGCGAATTTGCGTTTGGCCTTTGGCAGGAACGGCCGCTTGCTGATGTTACCGGCTTTTTTTAAACCAGCCTTGGCCGCGGCAATACCCACGACACTTCCGCGCTTGAGTCGCCCTTTGGGAATACTCGACTGCTCACTCATGGGGGCATTCCTCTGTGCTGGATCGGCTCATAAAGCCGGCCGTACGTGTGATCAGGCCCACAAAATCGTAAAGTCTCTCGATATTTCCATATAGATGGCTCTTTACGAGAAAAGATATGGTGTCTGCAGTCTTGGTAATGATGCCACTTTTGAGCAGGTCGACATAAATATCGAGACTTAAATCGATCAGACGGCTCGTATTTGTAAACGCAGGTGTCTCGTCTCTCAGCCAATACATCACCATTAGGTTCTTGTAATCCCAAAACAAATGAACGAGGAAATTTTCAAAAGGCTGCTCAGGGATATCTTTGCGTTCAACACCTTGGGCAAAGTACCCCTGAACGGTCTTTGTGAACTTGCCTTTTGTAGGCTGCAGCTCTGTGAAACTCTTCATGGGGGAGTCCAGCAATGCGCGAAAGGTAACCTCGACGAATTCACGATCCGGCGTATAGACCTCTAGTTGGGTTTCCATCATCATCTGCAGCTTTTCTTTCAATGTGTAATCGTTAAAATCCTCAATTTCGTTCAATGCTGCCTCGAGTTCGTCCTGTTTTTGTTCGAAATACGCATAGAAGATCTTCTCCTTGGTTGGAAAGTAGCGATAGATGGTTCCTGGCGAGAATCCGGCCCGAGTGGAAACGGCACGCATGGTGGCGCCGGAAAAGCCTTTCTCCGTGAATAATGCAACAGCTGCCGACAGCAATTTCCGTCGGATTTCTACTTTCTGCTCCTGTGAAACCTTCATCTGGTTTTTCCTCCATCAGTCTTAAAAAGAATTAACTATACAAAAAAATGCTTGTCAAACATTTTTTTGTATATCATTTTTATATTAAGTGATGCGACATCTCGTCGCATTCAACCCCTGAGGTTGTCAGAACGCTGTGAAAACACGGCATTAACAAAGGAATGGTGAGATAATGACGAGTCAAACCGAAAAAATTCAGACCGCAACTAAGGCATTTAACGAAGCGAAGATTCTCAAGGGACAAACCGTCAGTATCGCCACCTGCGATAACGAGGGCACACCCAACGTGGCCCCTGTCGGTTCGATGCGGATTGTCGATGAACACACTGTGCATGTGCTCCAGGGCTTTTTGTATAAGACGTGCAACAATCTCAAGCAGAATCCCAAGGCCACGTTCTCTGTCTGCCTGCGCCCCAAATTGTCCGATACTGTATCCATGTTCAAGAGTGCACCCAAAGATGTCCTGGGTTACCAGCTCTACTGCGAGTATGTTGGGGGGGACGAAACAAAGGAGGCGGTCGCAAAGGAGCGGGGTGAAATCCTCTACCGGGCGCCGGTGCTCTTTCGCGGCTTGTTTCGGAAATTTTGTGAAAAGAACCTTTCTCGTTTGCTCAAGTTCAGGATCTTAGACGTCAGAGAAATTGGTAAGCCCAGGTAACAAGAACGGCTGCACGCCTGTTCGTACACAGTAAAGTAAGATAAGCTGTTAGGAATAGACGATCTCTGTTGACCCAAGGAGAGATGCAAATGAGCTTGATGTCTTTGAACGGGGCGCGACTGAACCTGCTGACGAACGCCATACTGCTAAGTGCACTCGGACAGGCCGGGTGTTCAGGGCAGGACGATCAGCAAGTTGAGGAAGATTCAGAGAATGGGGCCGACAGCGATATTGATACTGACAGTGATACTGACAGTGACAGCGACAGCGATACTGACAGTGACAGTGAAACCGAAACCGACATCGATACTGAAACCGATACAGACAGTGACACTAGCAGTGATTCAGACAGCGACGCCATCATCGATACGGATCCCGGTGACGACGACACTGATAGCGAGGCCGAAGATTGGGGCATCGAGAGGATGTATCCCTCCAATCAAACCCGGCCCTGGAGCTGGGATGGCAGTCTGACCAAATTGCTGACGTGGACACCTGCTGCCGACAAGGACGCGGATTACAACCGCTCCCAAGTGCCGTTGAAGACCCGCTTTACCAACCAGGATTACTGGGTCAACACCAATGCCAGAAACGATGGCCAGGTGGCTGTGACCACGCCCTGGTATCTGAGTGAGCAACCCAACAGTTATGTCTCAGGCGGCGCGGATTACTTTACCATCTACACCTATCCCTTTTGGCAATACATCGATATCTTTATGATTTTCAATAATTGGCACAACACCCTATCTGCGGAGCTGTTCGACGTGGCCCACCGCAACGGCGTCAAGGTATACAACCTCATCATGAACCCGACCGCATCAGACCTCGCCGAATTTCTCCAAGATGACGGGGCAGGCAATTTTCCTGGCGCAGATGTGCTGATTGATATGGCCGTGTACTACGGGTTTGACGGATGGTTTTTTAATCTGGAAAAGCCGGGCAACAGTGGGCTGGCCCAAAAGCTGAGGGATTTCTTCATCTACTTCAACCAGCAAGGCACCCCCAAGGGGATATCCGCCATGATGTACGATGCCTGGAATGAAAGTGGTGCGGTCAAATATCAAAATGAGCTCAACGCTGCAAACGACTGGTATTTTCAATATGGCGATCACCCCGGTGCCCATGAATATTTCCTCAACTACTGGTACAATCGGCAAAAACTGATCAACTCCCGAGATCTCGCAATACAGCTCGGACGCAGCCCGTATGACGTGTTTGCCGGGTTTGAGACCTGGATGCATTATTGGAACACTGGCGGCAACCTGGAGTACCCGGTATGGGAGATCTTTCCCCAGGGCGATGCCCATCGCCTCTCCTTGGCTTGCTTTCAAATGAACGGTGCCCGGGACGTGGCAAGGGATAATGCAGATTACTACCTGCAGGAGGAACAGTTTTATTCGGGGTACAACCACAACCCGGCCAATACCAACACGAGTTACGAGTGGCCCGGCATTGCAAACTACTACCCGGTAAAATCAGTGATTGATGCGCCCCCGTTTGTCACCCACTTCAACACTGGGCAGGGACATATCTATTCAATTGACGCGCAGGTCTTAAGAGATCGGAAGTGGTATAATCGGACCTTGCAGGACATCTTGCCCCATTGGCGCTGGGTGGTGGAAAGCGTTGGTGAAAAACTTAAACCCGAATTTGACTGGAAAAATGCATTTTATGGCGGTAGCAGTTTAAAAGTAACCGGAAGTCTGGTTGCGGACAATCTGATCAAGCTCTACCTGACGCGTCTAATGGTAAGTGAGCAAAGCCAATTCACCATCGCCGTCAAAACCGGCAGCGCAGATGCGCCTACCCACATGCGCGTGGCCCTATCGTTTGAAGACGATTCCCAGGTTTGGCAATACCTGGACGTGGGGCATACTGTAAATGCCGGCTGGAATTTAAAACGTCTGGATTTGAGCGACTATCAGGGGAAAGTTGTCGGGGCCATTGGGCTATTCTTTGACGGCTCGGCCGACGATGAAGCGTACAAAATGCATATTGGGCGTATGGGCATAATCGAGGGCCAGGTCGATATACCCGACCCACCCTCGGATTTGATAATCGAAGATAAGGTGGAAGACACACCTGGGATCGCTTCCATTCGCCTCAAATGGACTGCCTCTCTGTCAGACGTCAGGGGCTATAACATCTATCGCAGAAACCCAGACCAAAGCTCGACCTTTTTGGGAAGCGCAGTTGGTACCACATATTTTGTGCCGTCCTGTAAAAAAGTGGGCAATGAGACATCAACTCCCATCGAGATAGAGGCAATAAGCCATGAATTCGGTCATTCAGAGCGCATCTCCGTTGAAATGCATTGGGAGTGAATGATTGCACAAAGCAGTATCGACGCTTGCCAACTTTCTTTTAACACTACTCAGACATATTGTATTAAAGCTTCTCAACCCTCCCCAGTTGTCGAAGTTCTTCGCTTGGGTACTTGGTCTTCGAATGGGTCCGTGCTACGGTCCGTCGGCAACTTCTGAACGAGGAGAAACCCAGGGTTATGGCCGATACTACAAACACTAAATTTACGCCGTTTGTCCCGGCGACCCAAGTGATGCGGGACTTCAATGCAAAGACGGTCATTATCGGCGTGTTGTTCGGCTGTCTATTTGGTTCTGCGAACGCGTACTTGGGTCTCAAGGTGGGGCTCACCGTGAGCACGGCCGTTCCCCTTGCGGTCATTTCGGTCGTGGTTTTCAGGTTGCTCAGCCCGCTGTGGGGAAAGGCGACAATCCTCGAATTTAATATTTCCCAGACCGCGGGGAGCGCGTCCTCATCTGTTGCGGCTGGGGTCATTTTTACCCTGCCCGCGCTGTTTATGTGGAGCGCTGAAGGGGTGGGTGAAATACCGAGCCTGCTGAAGATGGTCGCCCTTGGGATGACCGGTGCGGTTCTCGGCATTTTGCTCATGATTCCCCTGCGCCGGTTCCTGATTGTTAGGGAACACCATACCCTGCCCTATCCAGAGGGCACGGCGAGCGCACAGGTGCTCATTGCAGCGGAAAAAGGGGGCACCCGGGCGCGGCCGGTGTTTATCGGCATGCTGTGGGGGGCGGTGTTCAAGGCGCTCTGCGAGCTTGCGTCCCTCTGGCCGGCTAAGTTCGCCTTTGCTCTGCCCAAGCTCAAAAAGGCCGTATTCGCAGCAGAAGTGGCGCCCGCACTTGTGGGTGTGGGATATATTTTGGGATATCGCATTTCCGCCATTATGGTGGCCGGCGGCGTCATTTCTGCCCTGGTCCTTACGCCCCTCATCGCCCATTTTGGCCCGATGTTTGCCACGTCTATCGTCGTCAACGGACAGTCGATAGAGATGACCATCGGCGCCATGTCGGCCAGGCAGGTCTGGTACAACTTCGTGCGTCCTATCGGTGCAGGTGCTGTGGCGTGCGCTGGGATCATCACGGTCATTCGATCCCTGCCGATGATGATCGAGGCACTAAAGGGCACCCTTCGCGGCGTAACGCAAAAAGGTCGCCAAGCAGCTGCGCAATTGGCCGCGGACCAGCGAACAGACCGGGATTTGCCAGGCTGGGCACTTGGCTTGGGCATTGGCCTGGTGATCATTTCAATCGTAGCGCTTCCATTTGTCGCTGGCGAGGATTCAAGTGGCGGCATGCGATTCGTCGTCGCCCTGGCCGTGGTCTTGTTTGCCTATCTCTTTGTGGCGGTTGCATCCAGAATCGTGGGTATGATCGGCGTCTCGTCCAATCCGACATCCGGCATGACCATTGTCACGCTGCTGTTCACGGCAGGCATTTTTTACGCCCTTGGATGGACGAGCGACGTACACAAGACAGCGGCCCTCACCGTGGGCACGGTGGTGTGTGTGGCCGCGTCGATCTCCGGCGATATCTCCCAGGATCTCAAAACTGGATACCTACTCGGTGCAACCCCGTGGAAACAGCAGATATCTGAAATCATCGGCGCTATCGTATCAGCAGGGGTCATCTGCTACGTCGTAAAACTCCTCGGTACAGATCCGGCAACTGGGGCCAGCATTTTTGGCTCCGAAGCTGTTCCAGCACCCCAGGGCACCCTGATGAAAACGATGATAGACGGCGTGTTATCTGGAAATCTGCCGTGGGAGCTCATCCTGGCCGGCGCAGCTATCGCAGGGGCTGCTGCTGTTATGGGACTGCCCGCACTGCCCTTTGCCGTGGGCCTCTATTTGCCGCTGGCCACCATGGTGCCGGTATACGCTGGGGGGGTAATCAGGTACTTCGTCGAAGAGCGCATCACAGGCAACCAAGACTTGAAAAAGGCGCGCAAGGAAAAGGGCATCCTCTTTGGATCCGGATTGATAGCCGGAGAAGGGGTCATGGGCGTGCTCATCGCCGTGTATGCATTTCTCGTCATCAAGCTAGATCTGACACAGTGGGACGGGTTCTTTGGCAAGTGGTGGGAAACGCGAGAGACTGGCGGAAATATCGCAGCCGTGGCAATTTTCACCATTATCTGCGTGTTGTTGCTCGGTGCTGCCAGAAAAACGGATCAGTAACCTAGCAAACTGCGTTCTCTGTGCAGGTATTCGTTTCGGCGGACGTACCTTCAGCACTGGAAGATTTTTCTAAATCAAAGGTCCAGAAGCTGCCGTTGTTACTGCTTGGCAGATACAGTCCGGCTGCCTTCCAAGTAGACTCAAACAGGACCCGCTCCGCCTTAAGCTGCTTCAGGCGCTTGTCTCTCATCTCCCGGGCCTCATCAAGGGCAGACTGCATGGACTGTTCGTTATCCGAGGCCTTTGGCGCATCTTCGGCCATAACATTTCCTGCTCCAAACAGCGCCACCAAGACTAGAATCAATGCTATTCGTTTCATCCTGCACCTCCTAACCTTTTAATGAATAAGCACCCTCTTTTTTCGATCAATCACGGTTTGATAATGGTTTTGTCACAGCGACCTCGTCGTAGGGGCGGTTCGCGAACCGCCCGTCCCCCGATGGTCCGTCCCCCGATGGTCCGTCCCCCGATGGTCCGTCCCCCGATTGGTCCGTCCCCCGATTGGTCCGTCCCCCGATGGTCCGTCCCCCGATGGTCCGTCCCCCGATGGTCCGTCCCCCGATTGGTCCGTCCCCCGATTGGTCCCTGGGACAGGGCGCATCGCATGACAACGGGCGCATCCCGATGCGCCCCTACGACGAGGGTGGAAATAGATCTCTTGCCCTATGCTTCGTTTTGCACGAGAATTTACTTGTTCGCCGATCCGCGAGAATGGAGAATAAAATGAAATGTTTACTTGTAGGGATGATGGCTGGATGCATATCTACGTTACTGGCGCTTTTGGCCACAGCCGGTGAGGACGCACCAAAATCTTCTGATGAAACAGCCACCACTGTCGGCCCCAGAAGACCCGAGCATGGACTGGAATGTCGCGATGGCTTGGACAACAATGGTAATGGATATATCGACTGCTTTGAGCCGTCCTGCCATCGGTACCAGTATTGCAAACGGCGCATGTACATCACGCCTGAGCCACCTGATAAGCCACCGGGATATTTCATCAATTTCGGTTTTGGTATTGCCCTGCCCAACTTTCGAATGTCCAATGCAACCACCAGCGCACCCGGGTTGCAAGCCAACAGAATTCCCTTTGACCCGGATATCGGCGGCATCTTCGGCGTAAAGACCGGGTACCTCTTTTTGAAATGGCTCGGGTTGGTGGCAAATTTTTCAGTGACCATCACCGGGGCCACAAACCGCAGGCCGTTTGTTTACGATCGCGATGACCCGAGCGATTATAAATACATCGGCGCCAAACTCGGCGGGCACTTGGGCGGCGCTGTGCGGCTGCAGTGGCCGTATTGCCGGTTTGTCCCATTCGTTGAAGTGGCCATGGGGTATAGCTTTATGCAGCATCGGTGGCATGTCTACGACGGCCAGAACACATGGCATGAAATTGATCATTACGAGGCTCACTACTACGAGGGGGGACACTTTCACGATGATACAGAGCCCACCGTGGTCGGACCGGTATATAATAACGGATTTCGAACACGTCACTTTACCTTGGCCCTGGAGCCTGGGTTTGATTTTTTCGTCAGCAGTCGCAGGTTTGCAATCGGATTAAGGGCCTGGCTCCCCATCGCTGCTGCCAACGGTCCCAATGCAGACATCTCAGCGGCCAAAGCCGCATCGACCGACAATATCGGCATCATGGTCAGCATGACCTACACCCCGGACTGGCGGGAACCATCCCAGTTAAGGCCGGAATTCGATGTTCCTCCGCCGCCCAAAGAACCCTCTGAACAGGATTAATTTTCTTCCGCCAAAGACGATTTCGTTAAATATCCCCAACCCTGCTATCTAAAGTGAGTGAAGATATTGTCAGAATTTATCGTCACTACTAAAAGCACCGCAAGCGCGGAGGCGAAAAAGGGAGGAGTTGCAGTGAAAGTGAAAAAAGATACTGGCTTGTACATCGTCGCTCTCGTGGTAACCCTTGGCGTAAGTTGGTCTTTGCCAAGCCACGTGGCCGAGGCTGCAGACATTGGAGAAGCCCTAAGCAATGTAGATATTCTCACGACGCGCAAAAAGCCCGCGGTTATCCCCCAGTTTGGCAAAAAAGCACTTTACATCATCTACGTAGACCCGGATGTGAAAAACAAGCCTGAAAATGTCATCACCGACGCGTTGAAAAAGGCCACAGACGATGGGATACTGGATAGGAAAAAATTCCTCGGTATGGGCATCGTGAACACCAAGGACACCTGGATTCCCAATTTCGTCATCAGAGCAGCCATTAAAAGCTCGATAGAAGAGCGGGAAAAAAAGGGCATTCCATTCAAGTACTCGCCGATTTATGTGGATCAGGAACACGCCTTAAAGAGCAAGTGGCAACTGGGTAACTGCGACGATGTGGATGTGGTCATGGTGGTTGGAAAAGATAAGAAACTCAAGTATTTAAAGAGAATATCCACACGAGCAGAGGCAGCTGCTATGGCCCAGAAGGTGATTCAATCCCTGGTCGCTGCAGGCGCAAAATAGCCCTCATATAGCCCTCTTACCCATACTATCATAGCTCAATCATAGCCTAATTAGGCGTTCGGTAGTCCAATCTTCAATATGGCCCACGGCCACGCTCATTCATCAAGTTGAATAGAGGTCTTGTCAGATATATCGTTTTAAATCATAATCCCGTCGGCGATTTGGCATCCGGAATTTAAATTCCAGTCGACTGGTTTTATTTCTATGGTCAAAACTCTAACAGTTATGGTGATAAGAAAATTCGATTTTTGTCATCGAAAAAAACAACGCACGGACCGTTTTGGAGGAAAAAATGGCAAATTTTAGATCAGGTAATTTTTATACCGATAACGAGGATCTCAAATTTTATGTCGATAAGTACATTGACTGGGAACCCCTCGTGGAGCTCACCGAGTTCGATTACAAGGCACCGGACGGATTCAAAGACCTGGACGAAGCCCTGGATGTCTACCGCAGCATCCTGGAAATGGTAGGGGAGTTCACGGCAAATGAAATCGCACCCCATGCCAAAAAGCTGGATGAGGAACACCCTCACCTGAAGGACGGCATCGTTCACTTTCCCGATGTGACAGATACTATTTTTGAGAAAATCAACGACTTAGAACTTCATGGGTTGTGTCTGCCGCGCGGGCTGGGTGGGATGAACTGCCCCTTTGTCCTCTTCATGCTCTTAAACGAAATCATGGCGAGGGCTGATGTGTCCATAACTGCACACAATGGATTCCACGGCGGCATGGCAATGGCCATGCTCCTCTTCTCTATCATGGAGGGATCGACTGAGTTCGACCTCGATAATTTAGAAATCAAAAAAACCCGCTTTGAAGATGCCATCCAGGAGATCATCGCTGGCAAAGCCTGGGGCAGTATGGACATCACCGAGCCGGGCGCGGGCAGCGATATGGCCGCCATGTCGACCAAGGCCGTAAAAGATAAGGACGGGATCTGGCGGGTTTCCGGTCAGAAAATCTTTATCACCTCTGGCCACGCCAAGTATCATTTTGTTATCGCGCGCACAGAAAAACAGGAAGACACCGCCGACGCCTTTGCCGGTCTCAAAGGCCTATCCATGTTTCTTGTCAAGGCATTTGAAGATGACGAAAACGGCAACCGCACCCACTACGCGACTTTTGATTCCCTAGAAGACAAACTCGGCCATCACGGCTCTGCCACAGTGTCCATTGGTTATGACGAATCCCCGGCCGAGCTCATTGGAAAGCGGGGCGAAGGCTTCAAGTACATGCTCATGTTGATGAATAATGCGCGCGTGGGCGTCGGGTTTGAATCCATCGGCATTGCTGAAAACGCCCTGCGTCTGGCCAAAGAGTACGCAGCTGAGCGTTTCAGCATGGGCAAGACCATTGACAAACACGAAATGATCGCGGATTACCTGGATGAAATGCAAACAGATATTCAGGGACTGCGCGCCCTGGCCGTCAAGTCTTCGTATCACGAAGAGATGACACAAAAGCTCAACCTGATGCTCATGTTCATGCCCCCTGCAGATGAGAAAGAGCGAAAAGCAATGGAAAGGGAGATGAAACAGCACCAGATGACATCGCGCATGCTCACGCCTTTGCTCAAATACCAGGGCGCTGAAAAGGCGATTGAAATAAGTCGGCGCAGTATTCAAATCCACGGTGGCTATGGATACTCGACCGAATTCGGCGCTGAAAAACTCTTGCGCGACGCCATGGTGCTGCCGATTTACGAGGGCACGAGCCAGATTCAATCCCTGATGGCCATGAAGGACAACCTGATGGGCATTCTGAAAAATCCCAAGGACTTTGTGGCGAGCAATGCCCGGGCCCTGTGGCTGTCCCGATCTTCCAAGTCCCGCAACGAACGCCGCGTGGCCACGCTCCGCGTCCGGTGCGGCCGAGCCCTGCAGTTTCTGATGACGCGATTGGCCGGAAAGAAGGCAAAGGAACTGCGCGGCCAGCCCTTTAGCAAGTGGAGCACGATCTTTCAAAACTGGAACCCCAAGCGCGACTTTGCACTGGCCATGCTCCACGCAGAACGCCTGACCCGAATGTTGGCAGATGCGGCGATCTGCGAAGAGCTGCTTCGCCAGTCTGAGCAATTTCCAGAGCGGGCAGAGGTGCTCGAAAGATATTTGGAAAGGGCAGAGCCGAGGTCCAAGTTTCTCATTTCCGAGATCACGAAGACCGGTGGGCGGCTGCTCGAAACGCTGGAAGAAGAAGAAGAAGAAGAAGCAACCGAACAAAAGGCATCCTAATGAAAGCATCGCCAAAATTTTTATTACAGCAGGGACCGGTCCTCAAATCCCTGCTGAAGACAATCACACTCTCCATGCCGCTCGGACCGATCAACGCGGCCTTGAAAAACGGTGCCTCCGTGCGCGCTATCCGCAAAGAGACCTTGCCGCCGCGCCAACTGGATCTGGTGCAGGCGTACATAAAAACAGTAGGCGGGGATCCCTCGTGGTATAAGGGCATATTGCCCCCCCACATGTTTCCCCAGTGGGGATTTCCCATCATGGCAACCACCCTGCATAGCCTACCGTACAAACTCATGCGCATCCTCAACGGCGGGTGCCGATTCGAGGTGTTACAGCCGCTGCCATTAAACGAGCCATTACTGCTCAAGGCCCGACTCGAATCGGTTAAGGACGATGGCAAGAAGGCCATCCTCACCCAGCGGCTGGAGACCGGAACCCCTGAGCATCCCAAATGCCTCGTATCCCATGTTACCGCTATCGTCCCGCTATCGAACGGCGAACCCGGCGAGAAGCGGGAAAAGAAAGAACGGCCCCGCGTGCCTATCGATGCGCGGGAAATTGCGCAGATGAACCTCGATACCAAGTGCGGCATCGAGTTTGGATATGTAACTGGCGATGTGAACCCCGTCCATTGGCTCGCCCCCTACGCGCGCATGTCCGGGTTCAAGAACACCATTTTACACGGCTTCTCGGGTATGGCCCGCACAGTGGAATGCCTCAATCGTTCCCTGTGGTCGGGCAGCGTGAGCAATCTCAAAACGTTTGAAATGCGCTTTGTAAGACCTCTCGTGCTACCTGCTACAATTGGCGTGTTTATCGATGAACAGGGCGGCGTCTTCTTGGGCAAGGCACCGGGAGCCCCCGCGAGTTTCACCGGCAGTTACACCACTAAATAAAGGAGAACGATCTATGAGTGACTATCTAGTGAATATTGGAGCAAACAAACGGGCGCGGCAGACGATAAAAAAACTCGGCCTGCCAATTCCATTTCCACAGAAATTGAGGAGGAACAAAGGACCATGGGGAGATCACCCCATTGCAGATCTGAAGGTGATTGTGCATCACGGTTCAGGAACCAAGCTGGCCCGCAATTTCGCAGAGCATCTCGGACCGGCCGGCGCGAACATTTTCTTTGAAGGCGATGAGGCTCAGATCACGCCTTACAGCGAACTCGGCGAGGCCTGCAGCCGTCTGCCATCGACAGATCTATCAGACAAGCTTTCCCCCCACGGCTTGGTATTTGATGGCACCAACATCAACAAGCCAGAAGACCTGAATCCGCTCTATGAATTCTTTCACAAGTGGATACGCAAGCTCGATACGTGCGGCCGGGTCGTCGTCATCAGCTATCCACCTGAGCAGACCCAGTCCCCTACCCAGGCAGCGTTGACCAGAGCCATGGACGGTTTTGTGCGCAGCGTGGCCCGGGAAATCGGCAGGAAAGGATCCACTGCCAACCGCATCGTCGTGGCGCCAGGCGCTGAAGATCGGGTCGGTGCGGCATTGAGATTTTTGCTCTCTGATAGCTCGGTTTATGTCTCTGCCCAAACACTCAACCTAACGGCTGTCGCAAAAGCCTCGACTACTCCTCGCTTTAGAATGCCCCTGCAGAGAAAGAGTGCTCTGGTCACGGGTGCAGCAAGAGGCATTGGCGCTTCGATCGCCAAGGTCCTGGCCCGGGAAGGCGCACACGTCATTTGCATGGACCGGCCAGCTGAAGAAGAGGCCGTCAGTGTCCTGGCGAGTGAACTCGGCGGTACCCCGCTGCTCCTGGACCTGACAGATCCGGCAGCCGCAGACGAAATCAAGAAGCTGCTCGACGGGCGATTTAACGGCGGGCTGGACATCCTCGTGCACAATGCCGGCATCACCCGCGATAAGACCCTCGCCAATATGAAAGAAGGGTACTGGAACCAGGTCCTCGATGTAAATCTCATCTCCCTGATGTCGGTCAATGAGGCGCTTCTCCCCGCAATAAATGAGAACGGCCGCATCATTTGCCTATCTTCAGTGACCGGCCTAGGTGGCAATATGGGACAGAGCAATTATGCGGCGTCCAAGGCCGGCATCATCGGCTATGTCAAGGCGCTGGCGCCATCCCTGGCAAAGCGGGGTATCACGGTCAACGCGGTAGCACCTGGATTCATCGAGACCAAAATGACCGGGGCAATGCCCAAAGGTATCCGCGAGGCCGGACGCCGGTTGAGCAACCTCTTCCAGGGCGGCCTGCCTGAGGACGTAGCCGAAGCGGTGACCTTTCTATCGAGTGAAGGCGCCAGCGGGATCACCGGCGAAGTCTTAAGAATCTGTGGCGGTAGTTATCTCGGGGCGTAACCCCCTGTGAGACGAAAGGAAAAAAACGTGGCATCTAACAATAAAGCATCAAAACGACGAGCGGTCGTCGTAGGCGGCGTGCGTACGCCCTTCCTAAAATCTTTTTCTGACTTTACGCGCATCGACACCATCGGCTTGGGCGTTGCAGCAGTCCGCGGACTGCTCGCGCAAACAGATATTAACACAGAAGAGCTTGACAGCATGGTCTGGAGCGGTGTGGTTCTGCCGGGTAATTCGGTTAACATCGGACGCGAGATCGTGTTCGACGCAGGGCTGCCACCCACGCTCGAAGCAACGACCATTACCCGCGCCTGCACGTCGAGTCTCAAGTCGATCTGCCTTGCGGCAGCTGCTATTGAGCGGGGTGAGGCAGATGCGGTCATAGCAGGCGGCAGTGACTCGGTCAGCAATGCCGAGGTAAGCATGCCCCCGACGTTCGTGCACAAAGCTGCACCAGTGGTCATGAGCCCAAAATCCAAACCCATGGATTACCTCAAGATGATGATGACCCTCAACCCACGCCAGGACTTGGTTCCTCGGCAGCCAGCGGTCAAGGAGCGATCCACAGGTGAGTTGATGGGGGAATCCGCTGAAAAAATGGGTGCGCGCAATGCGATCACCCGCGAGGCCCAGGACGCCTTTGCCGTGCAGTCCCACAAACGGGCGGCCGAAGCTGTGGCTTCGGGCCGATTCAAGGACGAGATCGTCCCAGTGGATGTGCCCGGGGGAGGAAAACGGATCTTTGCCGACGGTCTCATCCGAGGCGATACGAGCGTGGCTAAGCTGGCCAAGCTAAGGCCGGCGTTTGCAAAGTGCGGCAACCTGACCGCTGGCAACTCGAGCCCACTTACCGACGGCGCTGCAGCCAGCCTGTTGATGAGCGAGGAAAAGGCCAAGTCCCTTGGGATCGCTCCGTTAGCAGCGATTCGAAGCTGGTCCTTTGACGCCGTCGATCCAACTGATCAGATGCTGATGGGACCTGCCATATCCATGCCCAGAGCGTTGCAACGCGCTGGTATGACCCTGGCGGACATCGACATCATTGACATCCACGAAGCCTTTGCCGCGCAAGTACTCAGCGTGCTCCGCATGCTCGCGAGCGAAGCATTTGCAAAGACCCAACTCGGCATGGACAAAGCATTTGGCGAGATAAATCCAGAAAGCATCAACCTGCACGGCGGGTCCATCTCCATTGGTCATCCATTTGCCGCAACCGGCGCGCGGATGGTCACCACCATGGCGAACGAACTAAAACTCACAGGCAAGGCCACGGCGCTGCTCGGCATCTGCGGTGCTGGCGGTGTCTCAGCTGGCGCGGTGCTAGAGGCAGTGTAATCCCAGGCAACCCCTGAGAGAAAGGAATTGAAAAATGGTGGATTTTGGCGTTCCACGCGACATGGATATAGATGAATTCATTGATAATCACGTGACTGCGCACTTCGAAAAGAGCGTGGCAGGGGCAGATACTTCTGCCATGGTGGGCAAGTCGTTCACCCTGCAATACAACATTGGTGATGATAAAAAGTACTGCCTCAACATTTCAGATGGGAATAAGCTCGAGATCATCAAGGGGGGCATCGATACCCCCATGCTGTCCCTGCACATGTCAGAGTCTGACTGGCGAGATTACATCTCGGGCCAGGTGGATGCTGGCTTGGATAGGTTCATCGATCCGATCCAGCTCACCGATCCCAAGCGGTTCAGTGCGCTGCAAGAATTCAAAGGCATGCTGATCATCAAGATACTGAAGGACGATGGGGAAACGATTGTCCCTACGATCTGCTTTAATGGGTCTGATAAGCCGTCAGCCACGCTTAGGCTCAAAATCTCAGACTGGCTAGGGCTGCAGCAGGGAAAGAAAAAAGGCCCGATGCTCGTCATGACCGGCAAGATGAAGGTGGGAGGCGATATAAGCTTTGTAATGCAGTGCCAAACACTGATGTAATCGAAAGCCCCACCTTCAATAGCCAACCTATTCCACGCATTCTTCTGTAGGGCTGGGGGGTATCCCTGGGATATCCCCAGTCCTTATTCGCAGGTGTCTGACCAAGTGCCCAAGAGCTGGGTGCATCTCTCTTCAGGGTCTACACTTCCTGCGTCATACCAGTATTGAATCGTGCCAGTGGGCACGAAGTTTAGATCGCATTTGCCAATACAATCCTCGGTGGAACAATGGTCTGTTGAGTATTCATTCTCTCCCATAGGCAAGCTATCACATTGCAACTGGGCACTGGTTTGGGTATGTGCCGCCCCTACGTAATCGACGCAGAAATGCATCCCCTGTACCTCTGAAGTACAACTTCCCGCGAATTCCGTGTTGGTATCCGTCTCCGTATCGGTGTCGGTGTCTGTATCGGTGCCGGTGTCTGTATCGGTGCCAGTGTCCGTATCGGTGCCGGTGTCCGTATCGGTGCCGGTGTCCGTATCGGTGCCAGTGTCCGTATCGGTGCCAGTGTCCGTATCAGGATCCGTGTCAGTGTTCGTGTCCGTATCCGTATCCGTATCCGTATCCGTGTCCGTATCCGTATCCGTATCCGTGTCCGTATCCGTATCTGTATCCGTGTCCGTCCCAGTATCCGTGTTGGTATCCGTGTCCGCGTCCGTGCCAGTGTCAGTGCTAGTGTCCGTGCCAGTATCAGAGTCCGTATCTGTATCCGTATCTGTATCACCGCCCGTATCGTTATCATTGGTCTCACCGCCACATGAGACAATGAGCAAGGCGCCTAATAGTCCGATTACCATTAAATAAAATTTCATTCTTTGCCTCCTTAATGATGTTGTCCGCACAGTTAACGCTAGAAAGGGATAAATACCGAAATTCTTAGAAAATTGCAAAAGCAATAGAAAAGAAGCGCCTAGGCCTGCTTGACCCCCGGCTTCCTGTCCTCTACCGTCCAACGAATGAACAAACTACGCTTGATCGCCATTATCGCGTCCATCTATATCGCTGGCGCACGCGCGGATGCAGTGCCCCTGCCTGAAAAGTTAAACGCCCACTTAGAGGCCCTGATCCAACATCCCCACCGCCTGGATGCTGAGATCGAGGTCATCGAGATATTTGAATTATGGGACCTCTTGGGCCCAGAGCCGATCATGGCAACTCTGGGCCAGGTGATCGATCATCCCAAGTTGCCGATCCGGGTCAAGGAGCGCGCACAGCACCTCCAGGCCCAGGGCCATCTCAGGATGGGAAACCGGGATGTGGCCAGAAAAAGCTATGAGGAGCGTGGGTTTGATTCATTTTCAGATGCAGATTCAGATTCACTCTCCGGGTGGTGGGTCGCCGGGCCCTTTGATAACGAAGGCGGGACCGGGGTTGACGTCGCTTTTTCCCCAGAGTCCAAGCCCACAGCAGCCTTAGACGCGACCATGCCAATGACAGGCAAGGATGGGCCAGTATTCTGGCGCATCGCACCCAAACAGATTTTTCATATGGGATATACCCATCTCAATACCATGTTCGAATCCGTTCTCAACACCTGTGTCTATGCAGCGACATCGGTGATGAGCCCAAAGAAAGGCAACGCTGTATTGAGAATCGGTGCAGGCGGTGCTGTGCGCGCCTATTGGAACGGGGCGTTGGCCCTCGCCGATACAGCAGCAGCATACAACCACCCAGATCCGGACAGGTTAAGCGCCAGTGTTCGCGTTCGCCAGGGGGCTAACCGGATCCTGATTAAGGTCTGTACAGAAGCAGGTGCGAATCTGGGTTTTTTCGTCCGCCTCACAGACCACCGTATGCAACCCTGGCCGCTGACATTGCAATCAGACCCCAGTGGTCACTTCAAAACCCAGATTGCCATGGGCCCCGCTGGCAAGGCCCTACCATCTCCCTTAGAGCGCCTTACCAAATGGGCAAGCCGCAGCAAAAATAATCCAGCTGCCCTGTATGCTGCAGCGCGATATATCTCAAAAACCAAGTCCAGCAATCCCAACGCTGTGCTGGCACGGGACGATGCCCGGGCCGCATGTCACTTGAATGGGGCATCCCAAAACTGCCTGCTGTGGGCCTCCTTGGCATTGGATAGAAACGAACGCCGCACAGCACTATCCAGCATAGATGCCCAGGCATCCAAGACACGGCCCGTGCTGTTGGCCTGGGCTGCATTTGAAAAAGACGGCCATGACCCGATAAAGGCCCGTCCCTATATACAGCGCGCACTGGCATTGGATCCAGACGACATCACTGCAGCTTGTTTGGAGGTCGAGGTCCTCGCTGCCCAGGGGTTTGTACAAACAGCCAACCAAAGGGTTCAAGCGTTGGTCAAAAAATTTCCAGGCTGCCCCAAGGTGTTGAAACTCGCCATGTCTCTCGCAGCCATGGGAGGCCGTCGCGAAGATGAACGCATTTTTGCCAAGCGCATCCTCGGTACCCGATTCGACGATCGTTCGAGTCACGAACTCCTGGCCCGCTCTGCCCTTGCCCGGTCAGATCGAAAATCAATGGAATATCACTTGCAGGCCCTCTCTCAATTAACGCCCATCAATACAGACGGGCTACTTTTTGAGAGCGAGATGCGCGAACGTGCAGGGGATCCCCAAGGCGCTGTACGCGCCCTTAAAGCGCGCACCAAACTGATCCCATCTGATCCAGATGCATGGCAGGATTTTGGTCTCTTTCTCAGACGTCAAGGAACAGGGAACGCGGGCATCACTGAACTCAGCCGCGCCCTTGATCTCCGTCCCCAGGACACGTGGCTCAGCGACTACCTCGGCTTTCATCGCACTGAACCTGGGTTTGCATCCCCTTATTGGGTTTCCCCTGATGATTTTTTGGCTCAGCGCAGTACATCGTCACGCGGGAATGGGGCGCGGTACCTGGTGGATCAGACCGTAACGCGCGTGTTTGAATCTGGTCTCGCCCATCGTGCCCGCCAGATCGCGGTCGAAATTACGTCCCGCGAGGCTGCGAAGGAATGGCGCCAATACTCGGTGAGTCTCTCCCCGGATCGCCAACGGTTCAAATTGTATGAAGCCCGGGTCTTTCATGCAGACGGATCCGTGGAGAACTCCGTCGCCCGGGGCATCGTGCCCATTTCAGAGCCCTGGTATCGATTGTACTACGATGTAGTGGCCGAGGTGATTGAGTTTCCATTGCTCACGCCAGGGGATGTGATTGAGGTGCGCTACCGATTGGATGACACCGCAAAGCGCAACTTATTTAGCGACTACTTTGGCGATTTCGCCTTTATCCAAGAAGATATCCCCAAAACCCTATGGCGGTATGTTCTTATCGCGCCGCCAACCCGTGACCTTTACTTTAATGACGACATGCTCAGCAACAACAATGTCAAAAGGAACCTCAAACGAACGGGTAAGACCAAAAGATGGATCTTTGAGACCACATCCACACCAGCCCTAAGGCGGGAACACCGAATGCCCGGCATCACTGCTTCGGCGACCTATTTTCACGCCTCCACCTACCCATCTTTTGAGGCACTGGGCAAATGGTACCAGGGCCTTATTCGCCATTCATTGATCCCGGATGCCCGCATTAAAGAGAAGGCAGGCGCACTTACCCGTGGGCTAAAGACAGATATCCAAAAGGTCCACGCCATCTATCAATGGGTGGTGACGACCACGCGGTACGTTGGACTGGAATTCGGCATCCACGGATACAAACCCTACCGGGTTCCCCTGGTGGTTTCACGGGGGTTTGGAGATTGCAAGGACAAGGCCGCGTTACTGGTCTCCATGCTCAGAGAAGTGGATATTGAAGCTGAATTCGCCCTGGTTCGGACCCGAGACTTAGGGCCAATTGACGACCAGCTGGCCTCGTTAGCCGTATTCAACCACGCCATTGTCTACCTACCCGGACTCGACCTATGGCTAGACGGAACAGCAGAGCATTTTGGTATCGACGCGGTCCCCTTTGCCGACCAGGACACGCCTGCACTCAGAATTCGGGATGACCAGGCGATCTTTGGGCTGACGCCGGTAATGCCACCGTCAAAAAATAGCACCGAGTCAGATGTCGTTATCACCCTACACCCCAATGGAGAAGCAACCATGCGAGCCCGGGCCCTAATTTCAGGACCCAGTGCCGCGGCGTTTCGACAACAACTCGAAGTGCCGCAAACCCGGAAGGATCGCTTCGAATCTGCATTGGCGCGACGGTTCCCAGGATCTAGCGTAGAAGCCCTTGACATTGGCTCGCTGCTGGATCTGAGTAAGAAGGTATCGTATCAATACACGGCCCACGTGCCGTCCTATGCCCAAAAAATCAAGGAGCAGCTGGAAATCCCGATCGATACCCCCCTCGGCCTAACCGACGACTATGGCCGCCTGGGATCGCGTATCCACGACTTAATTGTGGGACCTACTCGGATTGCAAAGCGACGGGCCATCATCCACCTGCCCCCTGGGTACAGTGTTGGGACACTGCCGACAGCGGTCAATATGCAGACTCAATTCGGCCGTCTCTCTGTTGGCATCTCGCAACAACAGAATGCTATCCACTTGGACCGCACGTTTGAACTTTCAGTACACCGCGTCTTGCGGGATGATTATCCGCGTTTTGTCGATTTCATACAACGCGTGGACCAAACCCTGGCCAGCCGCGTTCGACTTAAGAGGAACAAATGAGATTGTTGTTTTTGTTTTTGTTTCTGTTTCTCCCATTCCTCGTTATCACTGGCATGGGGTGCGCTGCGCATCGCCACGAGCTCGGCCACGCGACGCCTGAATTCAAAGCGATCGAGACGACATATTTTGCAGCGACAGACACTGAGAACGCGGGTCAGCTCCTGGAGACCGCCGCGGCCAACGCACCTGAGTCGCCTGAGGTCGCCTTTTTACTGGCCGATCACCTCGACCTCATGGGAGCACCCAAGCAGGCGCTCGAATACTACTTCCGCGTGATCCAGCTGTGTCACGCACACGGCCACGCGAGGAACGAAGCCGTGGCCGCTGCTATGGGCATTGTCGCCATTCGGGATCGGGTCGCGGGCTTTAAGGCAGCGTTTAAGGGGCTGTTGACCGCGCTAAAGGGAACACCTGGGGGACTGCCGCTAGAAGCCTGGTATCAGCTTCAACTGCTCAACTTTGGTTTGGCACGGCGCGGGCATGACCGGGAAAAAGCCGCGCACGCGCTCAAGCACACTGGATGCCTGGTCAATTGGCAAGTCGCAGGCCCGTTTGGTCCTTGGACGTGGGCTGCGTTTGATACAGCCACCCCGGCTGATCTCTTCGGTGCGTCAGGTATGGGTCCAGATCTGGGACCAGGCCGCGGCCTGTCAGAGGTGAGAAACGTGCGCGCAAATACGTGCGTAATTGCGCCTCAACATCCCGCCATTCCCGTGGACGGCGTGACCATAAGTCAAACAGTACTCGCCCTAGAGCGGCCCCAAACCGTTCACTTTCGCCTACAAACTGTCAACGGTGCTGCTGTCTTTGTCGGAGGCGAGGAGATCTTTCGACGGGATCCCCGCAAGGGATGGCCATCCCGCGTGGCGTGGATCAATGTAATGCTGCCAGCCGGTGCCACGGCCATCACCACAGTCATCGCTGCAACAGCAACCACCCCTGGCTTTAGCCTGGCAGCCTTCACCTCAGCGGGCACTGCTCTATTGCATGCAACAGATCCTGCTGCCCTTGCCCCGGGAACGCCGCTACTTCCGCCGGAACAGGCAGCCCTATCGGCGTCCGGTGGGCTCAGTTCCAAATACGCCGCGCTCAAGGTGGCCCTGTGGTGGGATGATATTGAAGGTGCAATCGCCATTGCTGGCGATATCGAGCGGTTAGCTGGCGTTCGGACACCTGTTCTACTCGCAGCACTGGCAGAGGCGACCAGTGTGGATCCTTCTCTACCAGGGGACGTGGCATATGAGCGGGCCCGGGCCATTGAGGCCGCAAGCCTGGCGCTGGCGCCCCGGTTGTGGCGGTCCCGTATTCACCTCTCGGACAGGGCCCTGGGGGATGAAAAAACCGAGCAGGCCATCGACCTATTGACTGCAGGTATTGCCCTTACCCCGGACGAACCCGAAATCCACCAAGCCCTGGTGGCGGCTTTTGCAGCCCAGGGCTGGATCGCCGAGGCCAGGGCAGCACTTGCCGCACTGACCCGTTTGGTTCCAGACACGTGCCATACCATTGGATGGCACCTAATACTCGCACGGCAATCCAATCGGCTGGCAGAATCTGCCCGCCTGGCCCAGCAGCTCGGTGCGTGCAATGCTGCATCACCAGAGGTTGCAGCGCAGCTCGACTTATCTGAAAGCTGGAACGATGCACTTAAAGAACGCAACCGCCTGGCCCGCCTGGAACCCCTGCTCGCAAGCCCGACCCTGGATGTCTTTTACGCAGCGATGGCCATGAGCAATCTGGATACGGCCCGATCTGCCTTGGCCGCTGCGCTGGAGATATCTCCGGCAGATCCGTCTGTTCGCTTGATGTTGGCAGATGCGCTATGGGCAAGCGGTAAGAAACGCACTGCCGCAGATCTGCTCGAACAGGGGCATCACATGTCCTATGCACCTGAGCCCGAATTGATAAAGGCGCTCTTTGCCATTGATGGCCAGGGGCTCTTCTCTGAACATCGCGTCCACGGACTCGAAGCAATTGAGATGTATAACGCCGCTGCACCAGCCTACGATACGGCTGCGGTCTATGTGCTCGATAGGGCTGTGTACGCCATACGGGA
>JAAUYD010043093.1_pt1 | contig 53259 bp, 49 predicted proteins | sample 7278101 | NCBI WGS metagenome assembly JAAUYD01 (sample SAMN14350128, study PRJNA611818) | marine sediment metagenome | isolation source: surface marine sediment (0.6m) | place: French Polynesia: Moorea | collected 2018-08
CGTTGGTCCAGTGCAGGGTCGTGGACGGGATGCCGGACGGTGTCGCCATGCCCCCAGTGTCGCACGAGAGTGAGTCCGCCGTCGGGTGAGGTGGCAACCCTTGCTCGGTGTCCGTCGCCACTGGCACGTCTGCGCTCTCGCGATCGTCAGGACCCGACGGGTGATCTCGACGGTGAGTCCGGCGGGTGACGGCCAGAAGCGGCGTTGGCCGGCTACAAGACCTGCTGGACGGCCCCGACGATTGCGAGCGCCCGATCGGGTCCGATGCCCGCTCCGACATGGGGCAAGCGGATCCCGGGTTGGGCGAGGAGCGCGTGACCGTCGTCCGAGGTCTCGAACGTCATCGTGGCGAGCCTGTCGTAGCCGATGCGCCTGCCCCGACCCGACGCGTAGTGGTAGAGCGCCCTGTCGGTGAACGCCCAATGCAGCTTGGCTGAGCCCCAGGCGGTTCTGTCGAGGACCGCGAGGATCCGCTCGTCGTTCGGCACGCTCGACAGCTTGCGGACCCTGCGTTGCTTCTTCTCGGCGATCTTGGGATGCACGGAGAAGCCGCTGAAGGCGTGCGGCTCGAGAGCTGCGGCGAGGGCATTCGCACGCAGTTCGATCTCCGCCTCGGCGGCCTTCTCGTCCTCGGCCAGCCGCGCCTGACGCTGCTTTCTGATCTCGGCTTCGATCCGGTCAGCGTCGTCGTTGCTGACGCCGAGCGACGACTTGACGGCATCGAGCTCGGCGCGTCTCGACACGGTCAAGTATCCGCTCGCCAGGGCGTCGACGACCTCGCTCCGATACTGGTCGAGCGCCTTCGCACGCTCGGCTTCCCGCTGCTGAGGCTCGGCGGCCGCTCGCTCGGTCTCCTCGGCTCGTCGGTTGGCCTCCTCGGCAGCTGCTCGCTCGGATTCCTCGGCCGCCAGCCTTGCCTCGACGGCCTCGATCGCAGCGGTCAAGATCCTCGTCGCGTCATCATCGGCAACCCCGAGTGCCAACGCCTGCTCCTCGAGCGCCGCTCGCCGTGTCTCGTCGATCGCCCCATCGGCACGGGCTGACTCGCACAGTTCCCGGAAGCGGGCGTTCGCATGCTCGCGCCTCTCGGCCTGCTCCTGCTCGTCGGCCTCGAGCAGCTCACGGAGCCTCGCCACGACCGGTGCGAGGTCACGGTGCCAGCTGGCGTGATCCAGATGCGCGCCGTTCTTCGTCGCGATGGCCGCGATCGGGCCCTGCAAGCTCGCTGTCAACGCGTCGATCCTCGCCTCGTCGAAGAGCAGCGGGATGATCGTGACGTCGCGGTCGAGCGCGGCTTCGACCTCGAGTGTGACCGCTGTGCTCGGCGTCCACTTGCTGCCCATGAGCAGGAGGAGCACCGCGGAGTCTTCGACCGCCTCCTTGATCGCCGCCTGCCAGTCCGCGCCGAGCGGCACGTTGTCGACGTCTTTGAAGAGGCTGTCTTCGCCGAACTCCCTCGAGAGCGATTGGTAGAGGGCGTTGGCATCGGCTGCGGTGTCTTCCCGCCGGTAGCTGATGAAGATGCGCCTCACGCCGACACGTCCGATCGTGAGGCCGAGCCGATCGGAGTCCGCGAGAGAGATAGCCCGATGGATCGGCGCTGCGAGCCGCTGTCGAGCAGCAGGCGGATCAGGCACGAGCGGCCGGCCGTCAGCGGGATCTTCGGCACCGGCACAGTTTCGCACGCCGCGTGCGGCCCGATTGCGCCTCGGTGGGTACCGTGCGGCTGTGACCGCTCCGGCGACGTTCGAGCTCCGCGACGTGGTCGCCGGGCCCCAGGACGCGCCGATCCTGCGCGGTGTCTCGGTGGACGTGCCGTGCCGGGGTGTCACTGCGGTCGCCGGACCGTCGGGATCGGGCAAGTCGACGCTGTTGCGCCTGCTGAACCGGCTCGACGATCCGCTGTCCGGCACGATCAGCTGGGAGGGGAGGTCGATCGTCGAGTGGGAGCCGGGCGCGCTGCGTCGCCGGGTCGCGATGGTGTTCCAGCGGCCGCCGCTCTTCGGCGGGTCGGTGCTGGACAACCTCCGGATCGCCGACCCGTCGATCAGCCGTGATGGCGCCGTCGCGGCGCTCGACCGCGTCGGGCTCGAAGGTGAGCTGCTCGATCGCGCCGCCACCGACCTGAGCGGCGGTGAGGCGCAGCGCATGTGCATCGCCCGGGCGCTGCTGACCGAGCCGGCAGTGTTGCTGGCCGACGAGCCCACGGCTGCGCTCGACGGTGCCGCCCGGCGCACCATCGAGCGGCTCGGGTGCGACATCGCCGCCGCGGGGGTGCCGATCGTCTGGGTCACCCACGACGTCGACCAGTTGCGGCGGGTCGCCGACCACGTGCTCGTGCTCATCGACGGCGGTGTCGCCGCGTTCGGTCATCTCGACGAGATGGACCGCCACGACGAGCCACGAGTGCGGGCCCTCGTCGGAGCGGCGTCGCCGTGAGCCAGACCGACATCGGCCTGGTCGGCATGGCGGCCTCGGGGCTCCTGGTTGCTGTTGCGCTCGTGGTGTCGATGTGGCGGCGACTCGGGCTCGAGCGGAGCCTGCTGTGGGCGTGCCTCCGGGCGCTCGTGCAGCTCCTGATCGTCGGATGGGCGCTACGCCTGATCGTCGATGAGGAGGACCCGCTGATCTGGTCGTTCGTCTGGTTGGCGGCGATGCTCGGCTTCGCCGGCTACACGACCTGGCGGCGCGCCACCGATGTGCCGGCGGTCCTGCCGCTGTCGTTGATGGCGTATGCCGCGTCGGCCGCGGTGACGCTCGGGGTGCTGTTCGGGTTCCAGGTCTACGAGCTCGAGGGGCGCACGATCGTGCCGCTCGCCGGGATCGTGGTCGGGAACTCGCTCTCGGCCACGGTGCTGGTCTCCCGCCGGCTTTTCGCGGCGGCCGAGGACCATCGCGACGTGATCGAGGGCCGGCTCGCGCTCGGGCTGTCGGCCGAGGAGGCGTTCAGGCCGGATCTGCGCGAGTCGCTCCGGACGGCCCTGGTGCCGCAGATCGAGACGACGAAGGCGGTCGGCATCATCGCGCTGCCCGGGGCGATGGTCGGCCTCATCCTGGCCGGCACCGACCCGGCGGAAGCCGTCCGTGTCCAGCTGTCGGTGATGTACCTCGTGCTCGGGAGCGTCGCGACGACGACGGCGGTGATGAGCCTGGGGATCTCGCGTCAGCTCTTCACACCCGCGCAGCAGCTGAGGCGCTTCTGAGGTTGGTCGCCGTTCATCACGGATTCACTGATTCGTGTGCAACGCCGATCCGCACGGCCTGCTTCCCGACGGTCGCAGGTGAGTCGATGGCGAACGCGGTCGGCACGCCGAGCACGTCGATCCGCCACGAATGCACGGAGACGACCTGATTAGCCTCCGCGTTCTCGCCGAATTCGATCCAGCCGACCACGATCACGGGTGAAGTCGACGGTGGTTCGATGTCGATCGCACCTCCCTCGAGCGCCCGAACGGTCACGGGTTCGCCTTCGGTGGTGAACGCTTCGAGTTGATAGCTCGGTGGGAGCAACAACGGCGACGGCACGAGATCGACCGGCGTCGGCGCCGCCCATCGGATGCTCGATGTCGGGTGATCTGCGTCGGTCGGCGCCATCACTGCTCGGGCGAACGAGTGCGGCCCCGTCAGACCGCACTGTGCCGACACCAAGGCCGTTTCCGGGGGCATCGTCGTCTCGAGCGACCACCGGCCCGCGGTCGGAGTCAGGACGTCGTCGACGTACACGGTTGCGACGTCGTACCAGCCGGTCGTCCGGCCGAGGACCGAGACGGAGACGGCTTCGTTGTCGCAGTCGCCCGACAGAGCGACGGGGACTCCGGTCGCGCCGGTGCGAGGTTCGACGACGAGGGTCTTCGCGGCTCCTGTCGTGACCGAGCCGGCGACCGCGAGCGCGGCGGCACCGATCGCGAGCGAGGCCGCTCGGCCACGCGTCAACACGCGCCGACGAACCACGACCCCACGGTACTCGGTGCGTTCTCGCCCGCCGCGCGGTTGCGGGTCGTGTGCGGCGCGCGATGTGGCGATGATCGTCAGGCTGACACGACGTCGAACCCCAACCCGAGGGCGACGCCGATCTGGGCGGGGTCGAACGTGACGAACCGCACTGGGTCGGGGAGGCGTTCGGCCGCGGCGAGGTGGATCGCGTCGGTGAGCCGCACGGGCTGGACCCGCGACAGGTTGGCCGCTCGATCGAGACAGCGCTGGTCGAGCGGGACGACGTGGAGGTGATCCCAGGCGAGGCGTACGGCGTCTTCGAGGTCCGCGCGCAAGATGGCTTCGTCGGTCAGCCGGTCGATCGCGGGAAGCGCCTCGGTGAGCGCCAGTGCCGACGCACACCAGGTCAGGTCGTTGGTGAGCGCGTCGAGCACGACCACCCGCTGATCGCCGTCGACCGCCAGTGCGAGCAGCGCACTGGTGTCGAGCGCGACCGTCATCGCCCCGTCGCGAGTCGTGTCAGACACAACTCGCGACTCATCCGCGGAGCTCCCGGAGGGCGCGGTCGATCCGGACGCCCGACCAGACCTCGACGGGGGCGGGCGGTCGCCACTGGCCGGCGCGCCGCGGCGCGATCAAGGCACCCGACGACACCAGGCGATCGATGTCGGGCGCAGCCTCGTCGAGCGGGCCCAGCTGGGCGACCGGGCGGCCGTGCGCCGTGATCACGGTGCGCTCGCCGGCGGCGGCGCGCCGCACGCGCCCGGCCAGCCCGGCCCGCAATGCTCGGATCCCCAGTGTGTCCACATGCGTACACAATCAGATTTGCCGGCCGCTCGCAACCGCGACACGATCCCCGGCATGAACTTCGCCTTCACCGAGGAACAAGAGGAGCTCCGCTCGACGATCCGCGCCTTCATGGAGGCCAAGAGCGCCGAAGCGGCCGTGCGCGAGCAGATGGAGACCGACCAGGGCTACGACGCCGACGTCTGGTCGCAGATGGCCCAGCAGATGGGGCTGCAGGGCCTCCACATCCCCGAGGAGTACGGCGGGTCGGGGTTCGGCTACGTCGAGCTCGGCATCGTGCTCGAGGAGATGGGCCGAGCGCTGCTGTGTGCGCCGTTCTTCTCCTCGGTCGTGTTGGCCGCCAACACGCTGATCCACTCGGGCGACGACGACGCCAAGAAGTCGCACCTGCCCGGGATCGCGAGCGGTGAGACGATCGCCACGCTGGCGTTCACCGAGCCTTCGGGCAAGTGGGACGAGGCCGGCATCACCATGGAGGCGACGCCGTCCGGTGACGGGTACACGCTGTCGGGTACGAAGAGCTTCGTGATCGACGGCCACGTGGCGAACCTGATCCTCGTCGCTGCCCGCACGGGCGCCGGGGTCAGCCTGTTCGCAGTCGACGGCGACGCCTCGGGCCTCACACGCACGTCGCTCTCGACGATGGACCAGACCCGCAAGCAGGCCAAGCTCGACTTCGACAACACACCGGCAACGCTCGTGGGTGCCGAGGGCGCCGGCTGGGACGTCCTGTCGACCGTGCTCGACCTCGCCGCCGTCGGCCTCGCCGCCGAGCAGGTCGGCGGCGCCCAGTTCGTGCTGGAGATGGCGGTGCAGTACGCGAAGGACCGCGTCCAGTTCGGTCGTCCGATCGGTTCGTTCCAGGCGATCAAGCACAAGTGCGCCGACATGCTGCTCGAGGTCGAGTCGGCGAAGTCCGCCGCGTACTACGGCCTGTGGTGCGCGAGCGAGATGAACGACGAGCTGCCGTCGGTGGCCTCGCTCGCGAAGGCGTACTGCTCGGAGGCGTACTTCCACGCCACCGCCGAGAACATCCAGATCCACGGCGGCATCGGCTTCACGTGGGAGCACCCGGCGCACCTGTACTTCAAGCGGGCGAAGAGCTCCGAGCTCTTGTTCGGCGATCCGACGTACCACCGCGAGCAGCTCGCTCAGCGCATCGGCATCTGACCGCTCGCAGTTCGTCGACGGTGCCCCTGGCTGTTGCGCCGGGGGCACCGTCGCGTCCGGATGCACGCGTCCGCCATCTTCGGTACGGTCGCTGCATGGCAGCTGACGACGGGCGCCTCACGATCTACATCTCGTCCACGTTCTCCGACCTCGCCGACTACCGGAGAGCGACCCACGACGTCCTCCGCAAGATGGGACACGACGTGCGTGCGATGGAGGACTACATCGCGCAGGACGAACGACCGGTCGACTACTGCGTGCGCGACGTCAAGACGTGCGACCTGTACGTCGGCATCTTCGCCTGGCGCTACGGCTACGTGCCACGCCAGGACAATCCCGAGCAGAAGTCCGTCACGCAGATGGAGTTCGAGGCGGCGCGTGAGCACGGCATCCCGTGCCTGGTGTTCATGCTCGCCGACGACTCGCCGTGGCCGCCCAGTCAGATGGACGCCAAGACCGGAGACGGCGAGGCCGGCAAGAAGATCGATGCGTTCCGTGGTCGCCTCGGCGAGGACTACATGGCGAGCTTCTTCGCCAACCCCGAGCAGCTGGCGAGTCAGGTGGGCGTGGCCGTCGCCACACACTCACAGCAGCGCCTCGCGGTGCAGCGCGCCACCGTCGACCCCGAGGTGGCGCTGCCCACCGAGCTGGCGGACACGAGGCGGCTCGGGTTCGGGACGACGCTTCTTCCCGACATCGCCGAACGGATCGCATCGATGCTCGAGACCGCCGAGTCGGCCCGGCTCGGCGAGGTCGATCTCGGCGAGGGCGACGTCTGGTGGTCGACGAGGCTCCTCCTGCTGGCAGCGCTGATCGACGACTACACCGAGATCGAGCAGCTGTTGATCCTCGGTGTCGACAAAGAGCTCATCGGTCTCGCCACGCCGAGCGCCGTGCGCAGGTCGCTCGCCGCGGTGCACCCCTCGGTCTCCGAGGCGTACGAGGCGTCCGCCCGATCGGTGACCACCGAGGTCGGATCGCAGGCGGTCCAAGCCGTGGTCAGCCAGTTCAGCATCGAGCTCGGTCAACTCGCCGAGAGCGAGGAGAGCATCAAGGAGCTCGTCTCACCGGCGCGGGTGAAGAACTGGCTCGGAGCCGAGCTGATCAACGACGACGTCGCTCGCGACGGCCAGCCACTCGGGCCGTCGGTGTACCGCCAGATCCTGCTCAGGCGCTCGGGTCTCGTGCCGGTGACCAACAGCTACCGGCTCGAAGCCGTCGTCGATCGACACCGCCTCGCCAACGACATCGCGCTCGGCGTGCTGGCGACGGCCACCTGACCGACGCCCCTCGACGGCTGCCGCGGGCCCGGGCCGTGTGGGCAGGCGCGGGGAGTGGTGCCCATGGCATCGGTCGCCGACGACGGTCAGCATGGCCGCCATGTCTGACCTGAATGTCGGCGCGAGGGCATCGCGACGCGGGGCGAATAGCCTGCTCGGGATGAGTCGGCGGACGATCGCTGGAGCCGCGCTGGCTGTTGCGCTCGTGGCAGCAGGCTGCAACGGCGATGACGAGTCGACGCCGACGACGCTCGCGCCGCAGACCAATCCGCCCATAACGGATTCGAGCTCGACGGTCGAACCGACCGTCGACACCGATGCGCCGGCGAGTACGAGTACCAGCGCGACGCCGCCGACGACCGCGCCACCGCCCACGACGACCGAGCCGGAGGTCGTCACCGTGACGTCGACATCGGACGTCCCGCCGACCACCCAACCCGGCGAGCCGGATTGGACCGCGATCATCCAGGGGTTCTACGACACGCTCGACGACATCCAGGCGGCGCCGGACTCGACACGGATCGACGAGTTGTGTGCGCCAGGGTCGCCGTGCCGCAACACGCTGGGTGCGCAGATCGAGGCGCTCGAACGTGACGGCTGGCGGGTCGTGGATGTCTCGCGGACCCTCGTTTCCGACGGCGCGCTCGCGGGCACGCCCGACGACGTTCCGCTGTCGGAGAGCCAGCTCGCGATCGTCCGGGCACAGCTGTCTTCCGCTGGTGGCGACCCCGGACGGATCATCGATGCGAACGGCGAGACGTTGTTCGACATCGACCCCTCACCGCTACCGGACATTCCAACCAACTACATCGTTCAGCGTCACTCGGACGGAACGTGGCGCCTCTTCGAGATCCTGTAGGGCATCTTGGGCCCATGTCGAGTTCTCCGACGGCCGTTCGGATCAGCGCGATAGCTGTCTTGCTGCTCCTACTCGGAGCGACGAGCCTCGTTGTCGGCACGCCCGTCCATGCGCAAGAGACTCAGTGTTCGAAGGATCAAGAATCCGGGGAGCTCATCTGCGTCGTCGTGGTGCAGAGCACCAGCCCGAACATCGGCGTCGACCTCGATGGCCCCGACGGGTTGCCGCTCAGGTGGGCGCGGTTCAAGATCGCCGACAGCCCTGGCGCCCCTGTGTCGTGCGAGCGGATCGAGGCGGACGGCGCGCAGACGTTCGGTGTCCCGTGGCTGATCACGTTGACCAACACCGACACGGGGCAGCTCCTCTCCGCAAGGGGGTTCTGCGAGTGGCCGGGGGTGCCGCCGCCTCCGCCACCACCGCCGCCTCCCACTCGCACCGACATCGAGATCGATCAGGATCAGGTGTTCGCGCTCGAGACCGGCCTCAACCCGCCGGTTCGCAAGCGCGGCGTCAGCCAGCTCCCGACCTGGTTCTGGTGCAGCAACGACGGTGCGGTCGACGTCGATGCGACGTTGCCGCCGTACCGAGCCGCAGCGGTCGTCGAGGTCGTCGAGCTGACCTGGACGGTCGAGGGTCCCGACGGCCAGGCCGAGCTCGTCGCAACCGACTGCGGCAGCGAGCCGCCGATCGATTCGGACGGTGCATCGGCCGCCGCCACCTGGACGCCGAACCTGCCGGGGGAGTCGACGATCACGTTGACGACGACATGGTCGGGCACGTGGACGTACACGTACCTCGACCCGATCTTCGGCGCGATCGATCTCGGCACGTTCGACCTCGGGGCGATCTCGGTGACGTCGGCACCGGTCGTGTACGACGTCTACGAGATCCAGACCGTTGGCCGGGGAAGCCGCTCGTACGTCGAGCCGTAGGCTGCAGACATGGACGCAACCGTCTGGGTCTTCGCGGTCGTGGCGGCGGTCTTGGTGTTCGCGATCGCCGCGGGAACGATCGGGCGCGAGGCGCACCGGCTCGACTCGATCGCGCCCCGCGCCGTCTACCAGCTCGACGAGGCCGTCGACTTCGTCGCCGACCGGATCCCGGCCGAGAGCCAGGCGCGGCTCACGCCGGCCGAGGTCGAAGAGCTCCTGAAGGCGCACCTGCGTTGGATGCACGAGCAGGGGCTGCAGCCCGACCGGGCGGTCGATGCCCGCCAGCAGATCGACGACCAGGTGGTCATCAGCGAGACGTCGCTGGTCGCCTACCTGCTGGCCGAGGCCGAACGCCTCGAGGTCGAGTTGCTCGACGACGTCGACGCCGTCAACGTGGTCGACGCCCACCTCGCCTACTTCGAGGCGATCGGCGCCGTCGGGCCACAGGCGCCGTTCGACGACGTCGTCTGACCTCCCCCGGCTCTCCGGCACGGCGCCCGACCTGGTGAGATGGCCGGATGCCATCGGAGATCGATCAGCAACGAACCATCGACGGGTTGCGAGCAGTCTGGGCAAGCGTCGACGCACTCGTGGCCGACCTCGCCGACGACCAGTGGCGGGTCGCGTCGCCCCTGCCCGGTTGGGACGTCCAGGCCAATCTCGCCCACATGGTCGGTACCGAGTCGTTCCTGCTCGGCCGGGAGCCGGAGACCGGCGGCGAACCCGCCGCGGATCACGTCCGCAACCCGATCGGCGAGATGAACGAGCGCTGGATCGAGACGTTCGCGTCACGGACCCCCGCCGAGGTGCTGGCGGCGTTCCGCGACGTCACGGCGCAGCGACTCGCCGTGCTCGACGCGATGCCGGCCGACGAGTGGAACGCGGTCGGGTTCACGCCTGCGGGCGAGGACGTCTACGGCAGGTTCATGCAGATCCGGGTCTTCGACTGTTGGATGCACGAGCAGGACATCCGAGCCGCGGTCGGGCGGCCCGGCCACGACGGCGGCATCGCGGTCGAGGTCTCGCTCGACGAGATGACCACGGCGATGGGCTTCGTCGTCGGCAAGCGCGCCGGAGCACCCGACGGCGCCTCGGTCACGTTCGAGCTGACCGGGGGCTCACCGCGTTCGATCCACGTCCGCGTCGAAGGCCGGGCGGCGGTCGTCCCCGAGCTCGACGGCCCGGCCACCGTGACCCTCACGATGCCGATCGTCTCGTTCGGCCGCATCGCCGGCGGCCGTCTCGACGCAGCCGACCACCTGCCCAACGCCACGATCATTGGCGACGAGGCGCTGGGCCGCAGAATTCTCGACAACCTGTCGTACACGATCTGACCGGATGTGCTTGACTGTCCCGTACCAGAGAAGGGAGGTGGTCCACACAATGAGTGACAGTTCTTTCGGGACCCTGGAGGTGGTTGGCCGCTAGGTCAACAGGCTGGACGGCCTGGCGAATCCTCGCCAACCCCCGCCGAACACCGCTGCCGGAGCTCGTCCCGCCGGCCTTGCACGGTGGTGTCCGGTCCCAACAGTCAACAACGAAACGGTGGCGAGGGAGTGCTTCGGTGCTCCCTCGCTCCGCGTATCCTGTCGGCATGGAACGGCCGACCAAGTTCGAGCACGCTCGCTTCCTGGGCGACAAGCGCACCCAGCTCGTCTACGACCTCGACGAGTGGACCGACGAGTCCGTCATCGACGAGATCGTCGACGCGGGCGTCGGCATCCAGTTCGGCCCGGACTCGCTCGCCGAGGCCCGCAACCGCGGCTACACGCTCGCGTCACCGGGCAAGCGTCGCATCCACCGCAAGCCGAGGGCCTGAGACGCACGCGTGGACGACAGCTTCCGAAGCGGCGTCCACACGCTCGCGTGCCACATCAAGGAACCCACTGCCGACAGCCACGACGGGAAGCGGACCGGCATGATCCTGTGCCACGGCTTCCCGATCGGGCCGATCGACGCACGGCGTTCGGCCGGGACCTACCCGCAGCTGATCGATCGAATCGCGTACGAGACCGGCTACGCCGCGATGGCGTTCAACTTCCGCGGGTGCGGCAAGAGCACGGGCGACTTCTCGCTCCAGGGTTGGATCGACGATCTCCGCGCCGCGATCGATCATCTCCTTCGCGTGGCGGCGGTGAGCAACGTGGTCCTCGTCGGCACCAACACGGGCGGTTCGATCGCGATCTGCGTGGGGGCCGACGATCCGCGCGTCTCGGCCGCCGCACTGTTGTCGCCGCGTGCCGACTTCGACGACTGGGCCGACCATCCGAGGCGCTTCCTCGACCACGCCCGCGAGATCGGTGCCGTGCGCACTCCCGGCTTCCCGGGTTCGATGGACGACTGGTCCCGAGCGTTCCGCCGGTTCCGGCCGACCGCAGCGGCGCGCCGGTTCGCCCCGCGGCCATTGATCGTGCTCCACGGCGACGACGACGAGAGCATCCCCACCACCGACGCGCGCCAGCTCGCCCAGGCCCACGGCACGGCCGAGCTCGGGCTGCTCACCGGCGCAGGGCATCGCCTGCGTCACGATCCCCGTGCGATCGCGATCCTGATGGGATGGCTCGACCGGGTTCGAACGAGCTGACGGCCGGCCGGTCAGGCGATCCGCCCGCCCGCCGTCGAACCTCGAAGTCCCGCGAGGGCGGCGGTCAACCGTCGATGGTCAGCCCGTCGGCGGTCTCGACGTACTCCTCGCCGGTGTCGGGACACCGCCAGCGTCGGTCGCCGGCCGGTTCGAGTCGCCGGCCGGCTCGTCCGACCCACCCGACCTGACGGCCCGGGTTGCCGACGACGAGCGCGTACGGCGGCACGTCCCGGATCACCGTGGTGCCAGCTCCGACGAGCGCCCACTCGCCGACCGTGACGCCGGCGAGCACGACGGCACGTGCACCGATCGAGGCACCGTCGGCGACGGTGACGCCGGTCGAGTCCCAGCCGTCCGCGCGCTTGAGCTCACCGTCGACGTCGACGCTGCGGGGGTAGACGTCGTTCGTGAGCACCACGGCGGGCCCGATGAAGACACCCGCGCCGAGGCGAGCCGGGTCGTAGACCTGGGCGAAGTTCTGGATCTTGGTGCGCGGACCGACCGAGACCCCCGGCCCGATGTAGACCCCCCGCCCGACGACGCAGTCGTCGCCGACCGATGCGCCCTCGCGAACCTGCGCGAGGTGCCACACGCTCGCGCTCTCCGAGACCGTCGCAGTGTCGGCGACATCGGCTGATTCGTGGATCATGGAACACCTTCCGACGACGATGCGGGGCGCGAGACGCCGCCGCTAGAGTACCGGTCCGGCCCAGTGCGGGCCGACCTGCCCATGCGCCGTCTCCGAGTTCTGTACGCCCCTCGCAACATCGCTGGGCAGGCCGAAGCGTACGCGCACTGCCTCCGGGCTGCCGGCCATTCCGCCGAGGTCTGGAGCTACGGACCTCCGGCGTTCTCGTTCGGTGCCGACCGGGTGATCGATCTCGGGCGCCTGCGCGCCGACCCGCTCCATCGGTGGCAGGTCCTCGACGATGCGGTCCGCAGCTTCGACGTGATCCACTTCCAATACGGGCGTTCACTGGTCGACCCCGATCTGCCCGAGGTGGCACCTCTCTCCGACCTCCCGCTCCTGTGGTCGCTCGACAAGAAGCTGATCATGAACTACCGCGGTTCGGACGTTCGGCTCAAGTCCGTCCACACGGCCCGCGAACCCGACTCGTACATGCGGTCCGCCGACGTCGAGTGCGACGAGGCCCGCATCCGCGCCAACGTGTCGGTCGCGCGCCGCTACTGCGACGCGTTGCTCGTGTCCACCCCCGGCCTGCTCGACTACGTGCCCGACGCGATGTGGTTGCCCCACGTCGTCGATACGCAGTGGTGGGCGAAGCGGCCCGCCGCCGAGCGGACGATCCCGCGGGTCGCTCACATGCCGTCCCGGCGGTCGGCCAAGGCCTCCGACGTCGTCGATCGCACCTGCCGAACGCTCAGCGATCGTGGTGTCATCGAGTACGTCCCACTGACCGGGCTCGACCGTGATGGCGTGCGGGCCGCCTTCCACGCGGCGGACATCGTGGTCGACAGTCTGACGATCGGCGATCACGGGCTCGTCTCGGTCGAGGCGATGGCTGCCGGCGCGATCGCCGTCGCCCACATCCACGAGCGCAATCGCGACCGCAACCCCGGCGTCCCGGTGGTCGAGGCGACCGTCCACGATCTCGAGCTGGTCCTCGAGGGTCTCGCCGCCGATCCCGACCGGCGGGCAGCGCTCAAGCGCGAGTCGGTCGACTGGGTCCGCGCCAAGCACTCGATGGAGGTCGTCGGCCCGCTGCTGGTCGACCTCTACCAGCGGCCGCACCGAGCGTCGGGTCTGTCCGACCCGTCGTTCCCGGCCGTCGGCGACGACCGCCGGATCCGCACCCTGGAGGCCGAGATCGAACGGTTGCGCTCGGTCGTCGCTCCGGGCGTCGTGCAACTCGAACGTCGTTCGTCCGCGGAGCGGATCCGCGACGAGATCGCGCTCGAGGTGGTGCCCCGCGCGCGTCGAATCTTCTACCGGTCGGGTGCCGCCCGCGTGGTCCGCGGCGTCCGGCGCCGGGTTCGCCGGGGCATCGGGCGATGAGCGCCCCCCTGCGCATCGCCGTCATCGTCGCGAACGACGTGAGCAGCGACAGCCGGGTCATCAAGACCGCCGCCAGCGCGCGCCGCATGGGTGCCGACGTGATGATCGTCGGCACGTCGACGACCTCACGCCGGGACGACTCGATGATCGGCGACATCCCGGTCGTGCGCGTGCCGATCTCGCCCAGCGGCACTCGCGGCCGGCGGATCGTCAGCCGCTCGGACGGTCGGTGGCTGATCCGGCCGCTCGCGCCCCTCGCCTTCGGATCGTCGGCCAACTACGGCCGGGCCGCAGACGCGCGAACCGAGCGGCGGCGGCGGACGCGCGAGCGCATCGAGCGGATCAAGCACGATCTCGCCTCGCGGACCTCTCGTGGCAGCCGTGCCGTGTCCTGGGCGCGTCTCCAGTTCGAGCGCAGCCGGGCACTCGTCCTCGACGGATGGTTCGTCGTGCGGCGGCGCGCACATGTGCGTCCGCCGATCGCGATCGGCGGGGTCGATCGACGCGGCGAGCTCGAGCTGCTCCTGTCCGAGCAGCTCCCGTTCGTGGCCGGCTACGTCAACGAGATGGTGCCCGTGCTGTGGGAGTTCGAGCCCGATCTGATCCATGCCCACGACATCTTCATGGCGGCCGTCGGAACGACCTACGCGCGACGCGCCGGCGCGGCGGGGCGCCGCGTGCGCTGGATCTACGACGCGCACGAGTGGGTGGCCGGCCTCAGAGCCGAACGCGCGATCCCGAAGACCGTCGCGGCCGACGGGCTCGAGCGGCTCGTCGCACCCGCAGCCGACGGTGTGCTGACCGTGGGCGAGGCGCTGGCGGGTGAGCTCGTCGCCGGGCTTGGCCTGGCGGACCGCCCGACGGTCGTCCTGAACGCCCCACCGGAGTGGCGGGATCGTCGCGCCGACGCCGGGCAGCTGCGATCGACCTTCGCGCTCGGCGATGCTCCGGTCCTCGTGTATCCGGGCGTCGTCAAGCCCAAGCGCGGCCTCGACACGGTCGTCGCCGCCCTCACCGCACTCGCCGACGTCCACCTGGTCCTGCTCGCCGACGTGTCGTCGCAACACGTCGCCGATCTGGTGGCCGAGGCGCGCCGCCTGGGCGTCGACGACCGGGTCCACGTCCACCCCTACGTCCCGCCCGACCGGATCGCCCCGTTCATCAGCGATGCGACGGCCGGCATCTATCCGCTCACCCACTACCCCAACGCCGAGATCGCGGTGCCGACCAAGCTGCTCGAGTACGTCCAGGCGGGCCTGCCCGTGGTCGTGTCCGACACGAGGGAGATGGCCGAGTTCGTGCATCGTCACGGCATCGGCGAGGTGTTCGTCAGCGGAGATGCCGACGACTTCGCAGTGGCAGCGCGGCAGGTCATCGCCGACCGGTGGCAGTACGTTGCTCGGTACAGTGCCGACTTGATGCGCGAGCTGAGTTGGGAACGCCAGGAGGCCCTGCTGTGCGCGGCCTATGCCACAGCGCTCGGCCGCGACGATCTCGTTCTCGCCGACGCACCGTTCCTGCAGCTCGTCGAGACAGCACGCTCGCAATGACCGAGGTCCAACGGCCCACCTCCGTCTTCGCGCCCTACCGGGCCGGGTTGCCGCCCATTCGCCCCTACGCGTCCGCGCTCTGGACGCGGCGGCGGTTCGCGTTCGAGATGGCGCGCTCGGGCCGTCGTGCCCGCCACGTCGACTCGCTGTTCGGCCAGGTGTGGAACCTGCTCAACCCGCTGCTCCTCGCGCTCGTCTACTGGTTCCTGATCACGATCATCCGCGGCTCGTCGGGCGGCATCGACGGCATCGTCGCCCTCATCTCCGGGTTGTTCGCCTTCTTCTACTCCCGTGAGGTCATGGCATCCGGGGCGGGTTCCGTCGTCGGTGGCGGCGGCCTCCTGCTCAACTCCGCCTTCCCTCGCCTCCTCCTGCCGCTCTCGGCGCTGTTCAACGCGATGATGAGCCACCGGGCTCAGCTGATCGTGCTCGCCGTGCTCGTCGTGGCGGTCGGCTTCCCGATCGGTCCGCATCTCCTCTGGCTCGTCCCGATCCTGGTGATCCAGACGGCGATCTCGACCGGCCTGATGCTGCTCCTCGCGGTGCTCACCGTGTACTTCCGGGACACGTCCAGCCTGTTGAGCTACGTGCTCCGCATCTGGCTCTATCTCTCGCCGGTGCTGTATCGGCCCTCCGAGGTGCCGAGCGGGGCGCGACCCTGGACGCACCTGAACCCGCTGTTCGACATCATCGGCGCCTGGCAGCGCGTGGTGGTCGACGGCCTCGCACCGCAGGCGACCGACCTCCTCGTGAGCGTGGGCTGGTCCGTGGTCGTGCTCACGACGGGCGTCGTGCTCTTCCTCAGCAAGGAGCGTGAGTTTGCCGTCCGCATCTGAATCCCCGTATGCGATCCGGGCCACCGACATCCACCTCACGTACCGGACGACGATGGACGTCAACCCGACGCTGAAGACGTCGGTCAGCAGGATCTTCGGGGGTCGCCGGGAGGTCCGCACCATCGAAGCGCTGAAGGGTGTCTCGATCGATGTTCCCCGCGGGGGCGTCCTCGGCGTGATCGGGCACAACGGCGCGGGGAAGTCGACCCTGCTGCGCGTGCTCGCCGGCATCCTCCCGCCGACCTCCGGCAAGGTCGAGGTGTACGGCGAGATCTCGACCCTGCTGTCGCTCGGGCTCGGCTTCAATCGCAACCTGAGCGGGCGCGAGAACGTCATGTTGGGTGGTCTCGCAGCGGGTCTCACCCGGCCCGAGATCCGCGAGCGGTTCGACGAGATCGTCGCCTTCTCCGGGCTCGAGGAGTTCATCGACTTCCCCGTGCGGGCGTACAGCTCGGGCATGACGGGCCGGCTGGCGTTCTCCGTCTCGGTGCACATGGACCCCGACATCCTGCTCGTCGACGAGGCCCTGTCCGCGGGCGACGCGAGCTTCAAGAAGAAGGCGACGATGAAGATGCGCGAGCTGTGCGACAAGGCGGGCTCGATCGTGCTGGTCAGCCATGCCCTCCAGTCGGTCCGCGAGCTGTCGACCGAGTGCATCCTCCTCGACCATGGCAACCTGGTGGCGGCCGGCGAGCCACGGCCCGTCATCAAGGAGTACCAACGCCGGATCAACGTGGGAGAGGAAGCATCGACCACCGAGGACCTCTGAGATCAGCCGACGGCGCCACGCTCCGCGTCGTCCACGCAACCTCCGTCCATCGGTGGGACGACGGCCGGATCTTCGAACGCCAGTGTCGCTCCTTGGCACGCCACGGACATCACGTCACGCTGCTCGCACCTGGCGACGGCGAGCGGGTGGTCGATGGCGTGAACGTCGTCGGCGTCGGACGCGCCGACGTGCGCCGGCACCGGATGACGCGGCTCGTCGCTCGCATCGGCGACGCCATCGAGGCCCTTCGGCCCGACGTGGTCGTGCTGCACGACCCCGAGTTGCTGCGTCTCGGCTTCCGCCGCCGCCGGCCCGCCGCGTTGGTGTACGACGCCCACGAGGACTACGCGGCCCAGATCCGCGACAAGGAGTGGATCCCGGCCGTGCTTCGTCGGCTCGCCGGTGCCGCGTTCGGACGCCTCGAGCTGCTCGCCACCAGGAGGGTCAGCGCGGTCTTCTGTGCGACGCCGGCGATCCGTCGTCGTTTCGCAGCCGATCGATCGATGCTCGTGCTGAACCGCCCCCTGCTCGCGGACGCCCCCCGGCTGGATGTCGGGCCCGGGACGGCCCGCGGTGCCGAACCGGCCAGGGTGCTGTACGTCGGCGACCTCCGTCTCGCGCGGGGTGCACGGGCACTCGTCGAGGCGATGGCGATCGTCAACACGACACACGACGCCCGGCTCGAGATCGTCGGTCGGCTGACCCCGCCGTCGCTGTGCGACGAGTTGGCACAGCTCGATGGCTGGGCCGACACCGACGTCGCCGGATGGAGGCCGCGCGACGAGGTCTACGACGCGCTCACACGAGCCGACGTGGCGGTGCTGCCGTTCCTGGCGCTCGCCAACCACGTCGAGTCGCAGCCCAACAAGCTGTTCGAGTACATGATGATGGGCCTGCCCGTGGCCGCCACCGACTTCCCGCTCTGGATCGAGCTCGCCGGCGCGTGCTCGGCGAGATTCGAGGGGGCTCGCAGCGACGACGCGCGATCGCTCGCGGCGGCCATCGTGCGCCTCCTCGACGACCCGCCCACGGCCTCCCAACGCCGGCAGGCGGCCGAACGTGCTCGCGCCTGCTACTCATGGGAGGCGATCGAGGACGAGTACGTACGGAACGTCGAGCGAGTCCATCGAGAGGCAACCCCGACATGAGCGACGCAACGATCGAGTACGACGGCCATCACCTGGTCGTGTCGACACAGGAGAACTGCTCGGTGTCGGCGTTCCTGCGTCGCGAGGGCACCTTCTACGAGCTCGGCTTCCTCGAGCTGTTGTCGAGCGTGATCCCTCGCGACACCGTCGCGATCGACGTCGGTGCGCACATCGGCAACCACACGCTGTACTTCGCGGCTGTCATGGGGATGTCGGTCGTCGCTGCCGAGCCGAACCCGCCGTCGTTCCGACTCCTGGCCGACAACGTCGGCCGCAGCGTCCCGCCCGGCCGAGCCGACCTCGTGAACGTCGCGCTCTCCGACCACGCCGGTACGGCGAGCCTCGGTCAGCTGTCCGAAGCCGACGCGGGCACGGCCTCGATCGAGGCGCCGTCGCCGGACGGAGGCGTCGAGGTGCCGACCACGACGTTGGATCAGCTGTGGTCGCAGCACCGCTTCGCACAGGACGGTGCACGCATCGGGCTGATCAAGATCGACGTCGAGGGGCACGAACCAGCGGTGCTCGCCGGCGCTCGCCACGTGCTGCAGGTGCATCGACCGGTCGTCACGGCCGAGGTCCAGAGCCTCGTCGCCTACCACGAACTGCGCACCCTCATGACGGAACTGGGGTACGCGCCGATCGCGGTCCTGAACCCGACACCAACGGTGATCTGGGTCGCACCGGACGGCGTCTGTGGCGAGCTCAGCCGCTCGGATCCGGTCGTCGAAGCCTCGGTCGCCCACACGATTCGACTCTCCGAGGACCTCAACCGAGTGCGTCGACGCGCGGCGGACAGAGCGGCTCGTGCCCGGCCCGCGGCGCCGCGCCCCCACGTGCTCGTGCTCGGCGAGCTCGACCTCGGCGAGCCCGACCCCGGCGACCCGGAGGCCGATCTCGACCTGTCGGTCGTCGCGCTCTCCCAGCTCGGGTCGCAGGTGCCGCGCACGCACACGGCGGTGAGCGCCGACGTGGTGCGCGCCGTTCGCGACCTCGGACCGCCTGCCCTCGTCGTGGTCGACCATCGCGCAGTCAGCCACCGCGTCGCCGAGCTGGTCGTTCGCAGCCTCGGGCAGCCCTATGTGCTCGTATACCGAGCCGAGCTGTCGAGCCACTGGAAGTCGTGGGAGCTGATCAACGGGGCGATCGCCCGGCTCCTCGACGGCCCTGATCCGCAGGAGTGGCAACGCCGGCTCATCTTCTCGGCTCGGCCGGTCGAAGGTGCCCTCGTCGACGAGATCGAACGACTCGTCGACGCGCTCGACGATGCCGGCCCTGTCGAGGACGTGCTCGACGACGCCGACGTTCGAGTCGCGCTCGTGTCGTACTTCGGGCCGCCGACCGAGTCGGTCGGTGTGAATCGCGTCGAATACTGGTACCGGAGGATGCCCTCGCTCGCGACGGCCCGCGGCCTGGACGTCACCGTCGATCTCTTCACGGCGTCGGCGACGTTCCCGCCGCTCGAGCGCAGCCGCACGGTGATCGATCGTGGGTTGGCGACGCCGCTCGGCGAGGAACGCCGCGAGGTCGTGGCCGAACTGGACGCCGCTCGCCTCGACACCATCTCGTCGACGTGGACGCCGTATCTCGTCGAGGCGCTCGAGGCCGCCAAGCCGTATGACGTCGTGGTGATGACCGGCAACCCCTTCTACTGCTTCGACGCGGCTGCGCAGATCCGCGGCCTCGGCAGCCGAGTGGTCCTCGACTTCCGCGATCCCTTCGTGAACAATCCCCGGCTGTCGCACAACGAGGTGCAGACGGCACTGCTGACGCGCTTCCAGCAGGAGTTCCTGCCGCACGCCGACGCCGTCACCACCGTGAACGGGACCTGTCTCGATCTGGTGTGCGGCGAGGCGTACCAGGGGCGCCGCGTCGTGATCTCGAACGGGTTCGACGAGAAGGTGGCGGTGCCGCGATCCCACGGCCCTCGATCGTCGGACGGCGCCACGATCGTCTTGGCCGGGCGCCTCTACGCGACCCACGATCCGCGGCACCTGCTGGCGAGTCTCGACGGCTCGCCGCATCGGCTCGTCCACGTCGGCCCTCCCGACCCGCGGCTCGCCGACCTCGACCGCCCCGATGTCGAGGCGATCGGTCGAGTTCCGTACACCGAGCTCGGCGAGATCCTCGCCGAGGCCGACGTCGGGCTGATCATCACCAACGGTGATCCGTTCGAGCACACCACCAAGGTGTTCGACTACATCGGTGCGGACCTCGAGATCGTGATCCTCACCGACGGCGAGCCGCAGACCGGCGAGCTCCACGACCTCACCGCGAACCTCGACGGTGTGCACTGGGTCCGCAACACCGAAGAGGACGTCGCGGACTTCGTCGCCTCGTTCGAGCCGAGCTTCGCTCCACGTGCCGACCGGATGGCCTTCTCGCGCGCAGCTCAGACCGACCGCCTCATCGACCTCATCGTCGACCTGCTGTAGACGACCAAGGGAGCCTCGTATGGACACATCGACACCGGAGCCCGACGACGCAGACCTGCTCATGGCGCGGGCGATGGCAGAGGACATGGACGAGCTCCGCAGCTCGATGCGCCGCATCGAACAGCAGCTCGGACAGGTCGGGCGCGCGCTCGACGACGAGGTGGCGGCCCGAACGCAAGGGGACGACATGGTCCTCAAGCGGCTGCGACCGATGATCGACGGCAAACGCATCGACAGGCAGGTCGGCGCCGTGGGACGCCGCGTGGCCTCCAGAGGCGTTCGCGCCGTCCGCGCGGTCCGGCCCGAGCCACCGGCGATCATGGTGATCTGCCCCCGCTATCCGGGTGGCCGGTACCCGTATGGCGGCGAGTTCGTCCGTGCCCGCGTCCGCCGCTACGCCGAGTACGGGATCCGCACGCATGTCGTCGTCACCGACCTGAACGGCCGCAGGGTGCGGACGTCGGTCGTCGACGGCGTCAAGGTGCATCGCACCAGTCGCGAGATGGTCGCCGGCCTCGTCGACCAGCTCGAACCCGTGCTGATCGGCGTGCACCACATGGAGCCGGCGCTGTGGGAGGTGCTGCAACCGTTCGCGTCCACGCTGCCGTTCGTCGTCTGGGTGCACGGGTTCGAGGCCCGCGACTGGCGTGAGCTGGCGTTCAACTTCGACGAGGACTACCTGCGCGAGCACCGCGAGTTCCTCGACGAGCTGAACCGCACGCGGCGCTCGGCGATGTCGGAGGTCTTCGAGTCCGAGAACATCCACACCGTCTTCGTCTCGCACTTCATGCAGGGCATTGCCGAGGACTTCGTTCGTCGGCCGCCACGGCACCCCCACGTGATACCGAACGTCGTCGACGACGAGGTCTTCCCGTACCGGGAGCGTTCGGCCGAGCAGCGGCGTCGGGTGCTGTGGGTCCGGAGCTTCAACGCTCGCAACTACGCGAACGACCTCTCGCGGGACGCAGTGCTGCGCCTGGCCGACAGCGATCACTTCGCCGAGATGCACGTCACGATCGTCGGCGACGGCAAGTACTTCGACGAGTGCACCGGGCCGCTGCACGAGCTCGACAACGTCACGATCAGCCGTGGATTCGTCAGTCCCGAGCGCCTGGCCGAGCTCCACGGCGACCACGGTGTGATGCTCGTTCCCTCTCGGTGGGACAGCCAGGGCCTCACGTCACTCGAGGCGATGAGCAGCGGTCTCGTGCCGGTCACGACCGCCGTCGCAGCGGTGCCCGAGTACGTGCCCGAGGACGCGGGCGTGCTGTGTCCACCCGAGGACGCCGCCTGCCTGGCCGAGGCCGTCCTCGCGCTGCAGGACGACCCGGACCAGTTCCTCGAACGCTCGCGCAGGGCTGCCGCCGCGGTGCGGGCGAGCTGCGGCGTCGAGCGCACGATCGGCGCCGAGTGCGAGCTCGTGGCGTCGCTCGCGCCGCGGATTCGGCGCAGCAGGTGGATCCGGGGGCGTCTGCAGCCGATGCTCAGCGCGCTCGGCAGGTGACCCGGTCACGAGGCGTCACGCCATGATCGATCTCTCGCTGCCGCCCGCAGACCTCTACATCGCTGCCCTCGGACGCTCGGGCAGCACGATGCTGGCCAACCTCTTGACCACGCCGCCCACCCGCTGGCTGATCGTCGAACCGCGCTTCGCGAACGCGACGACCGGGAGGGACGTCCTCGCGCAGGCCAGATCGGTCGGGATCGCGATCGGCGACGACGAGTGGCCGCTCCGCGTGGACGAGACGCCCGAGCAGCGGATCGGACGCATCTTCCGCGACCGGATCCTGGCGCTCGAGAAGTGGGGCGTGAAGGAGGTCCGCCACGACGTGCTCGTTGCGAGCCTCGACATCCTGCGGCCGAAGCACACGATCGTGCTCGTTCGCGACCTGCGCGACGTGGCGGTGAGCCTGTACGAGAAGGCCCGACGCGACGACGACCCGCGCTACGACGACGAGTGGTTGCGCACCTACCTCACCCAAGCGCCCGGTGGCATCCTCGCAGTCGTCGATGCACTCGGCGGACGCGACCACCGCATCGTCCGGTACGAGGATCTCACGGGTGATGCCGGCGTGCGGGCCGAGTTGGGGCAGTGGCTCGACTGGCCGCTCGACGGCCGACCCGACCGGAACCTCGCCGCCCTGTTCCAGCGCGCCCACGAGGTCGAGTTGCACGACGGAGCCGTCACGCGGCGGTCGGTCGGGCGCCACGCATCGGGTGAGCTCTCGCCGGGCGCCCGGTCGATCGCGGCGTGGGCGCACCGCAACGGCGCTGAGTTCCAGGACCGATTCGGGTACGGGTGACCCGAGTGGTCACTCGCCGTCGAGCAGCGTCGGGTCGATCGCCGCGAAGGGCGCGAGGATCGGTGGCAGGTCGGTGGCCTCGACCAGGTCGGTGACCGTCTGCAGGGTCTCGGGGGTCAGCAGTTCGGACGCCGACTCGACGGTCTGGGTCTCGGGCCGGAACGGTCGGGTGGTCTCGAGGTCGTCCGACGAGACGAGGTCGCCGCCGCGCTTCATCGCCTTGTCGGTGTTCACCCAGGTCGGATGGGCGCCGACCAGCTCGAGCGTCGACGCCATGTGCTCCATCTGGGCGTCGAAGTCGCTCAAGAACGCAGCGTGGTCGGCGAGCAGCCAGCGCGGGAAGTGCTCGGGCACGCCCAGGACGAACGCCGAGTTCCGTTCGATCCACAGGTTCGTGTAGATCTCGACCACCTTCGGCGTCAGCTCCATCTGCTGGTTCTTGGCCTTCAGTCTGCGGTACCGGTGGTAGCTCGCCAGCCACGGCACGAGCGACTTGATCACCACGACCGCACGAGCGTCGCCCCGTCGGAGGCTCGCCTCGAGCTCGTCGACGTCGTAGTCGAGCTCGGACGGCTGGAACGGGAGCGGCCCGCCCTCGTAGCGCTCGCCGCCGCCGTCCCGGAAGGCCTCGATGGCCGTCACCGGGTCGGGGGCGGCGTGCTTGCTCCCGAGCGGCAGGTCGACGACGTGCGTCGACACGAAGTTCTGCTCGATCACGAACCGCATCCAGTTCGTCCCGCTGCGCTGGACCCCGTAGACCTTCACGAACGCAGTTCGCGGCGGACGGGCGGCGCGGCGAGGGAGCAGGCGGCGCCACCCGGACGGCGATCGGCCGGACGCGGCGTCAGTTGTCATCGATCGGCCTCGGTCGTTCACCGGTGTCTTCCTGCGTGTCGTCGGGGGCGCTGGGGATGGGCTCGAGGTCGGTCCCGTCGATCCAGCGCTCGAGTTGCTGCGCCGACAGGCGCCCGTCATGGGTGCGCTGTACGAACTCGGGTCCGGCCGATGCTAGCTCCAGGGCGGCGGTCGGGTCGGCGAGCACCGACCGCAGCACCGACTCGAGTGTCGATGGATCGGCCTGCACGATCGGGATCGGGGTGTCGAGTCGATCGCGTACGTGGTCGGGGACGTTGGCGATGACGACTCGGCCCGTCGCCATGGCTTCGATCGAGAAGTGGCAGTAGTGGCCGATGACGAACTGGTCGAGCACGATGTCTGCGGCGGCCACGCGCGCCGGCATCTCGTGATGGGGAACGCCGTGGACCCGGTCGTAGGTGATCAGTCCCTCCGACTCGAGCTGGTGGAGGAGTGGATCGACCTGCTCGGATCCCTTCAGCTGGGTACGGGTCGGGGCGTGCAGCACCCGCGGGACGCCCGCGAAGCTGGGCGGCGCGTCGGCCCGCCAGACGTCCGGATCGAGGCACGTGGGGAGCCAGATGGCGTCCGGCAGGTCGTCGAACAGATCGAGGGTCGTGACGAACACCGGCCCCGGGAACTCGTCGAGATGGCGGCGTGTCTCGTCGACCCGTTGCTGCAGCCGCGCCGTGAGGTCGTCGAACGGATCACGGAACGGGGAGAACGGATGGCTCGCCGCGTGTCGTCTCGGATCGCGGATGTCGGATCCGTGGAACACGGCGGCCGGTCGGATCCCCCTGGCGACGAGGAACGGGGTGTCGCCTGCGAGCCGGCCGCCGTTGAGATCGCCGAGCACTCCCATGCCCGCCTCGAGGAGGACGTGGGTGAAGGTGTTCGGGAGCTCGAGCAGCTGCTGCACCTGCCACGTGCGCGACGTCCACGAGGCGCGCGGGATCGTCCGATCGGTCGCGAAGTACAGGCCGCCCGCGCGTTCGAGTGTCATCGACGTGGCGTCGACGTCGGTGTGGCGTCGCAGCGCCTCGGCCCACGAGTTGGCCTGGCCCGCCATGTTCGCGGGACCGATCAACAGCGTGGCGTTCGACGGGGCGACCGTGTGGGGATGGTCGGCGCCGGCAGGCGACCGCGGCGAGGGACGTGCACCCAGCCCGAGACGGGCGTAGACGTCGGCGATCGTGGATTCCTGGGCCTCCCACGAGTGGGCCCGGGCCAGCTCGTCCGTGGCCGCGCACGCGTAGGTCGCGAGATCGTCGATGACCGAGCGGAGCGCGTCCGCGAGCGGCTGGGGGTCCCCGGCTGCGAAGACCTTCCCGAGCTCGTGCTCGGTGACGAACGCGGCGGCGAGCGGCAGATCGGACGTGACGATCGGGAGGCCGGCGTGCAGGTACTCGAACATCTTGTTCGGCAACGCAGCGTCGTGGTTCGGCGTGTGACGGAGCGGGATGACGCCGACGTCCGCCGTGCTGAGGTACGACGGCACGTGCTCGGGCGCGACGTAGGGCGCGATGTGGACGCGCTCGCCCCAGCCGAGTTGGACTGCGCGTTCGCGCTGGACGTAGACGTACCGGTTGGTCGGGCTGGCGACGAGGACGCAGTGCACGTCGGGCAGCATCCCGATGGCGTCGATCAGCTCGGGCACGCCTCGGGCGTCACTCTGACCTCCGGCATAGACGACGAGGGGCGTCTCCGGGAGCACGCCGGCCGCCGCCCGGACCGAGTGCTCGCTGGCGCGCGGCCACGACAGGGAGGGGGCGTTGAGGACGACGTCGACGCGGTCGACGCCATGGTCTCGTGCGAGCCACTCGGCGATCAGCGGTGAGACGGTGGTGACCGCATCGGCGGCCGCGATGCCGGCGCGCTCGATCTCGGTGAACCGGGCGAGCACGCCTGCGTCGAGGTGGGTCTCTCCGCGCACGTACTCGTGTGCGTCGTACACGAGGTGGACACGTCGTCCGGCCCCGCGGGCCCTGGCCACCGCGCGCTCGGCGATGCCCAGCAGATGGACGTCGTGGACGTGGATGACGTCCGGTTCGAGGCGGTCGAGCTCGACGCCGACCGTGAACTCCCAGTCGTCGAGCTGTGCCTGCAACGCCGCAGCGCTGGCCAGGTAACCGCCCGACGACGTGCGACCGGCGTCGGTGCCGATCGCGGCGCGGCGGTCGGTCACCCGGCGGCGAAGGGACCAATAGGCGCGTTCGAGCCGCCGTGTCGCACGACGGGGCCCAGCGGTGCGATCGCGACCGATGTCGGCCTGGAGGGAACGCTCTCGCAACCTGATTCGGTGCCGGGCGAGGACGTAGTCGCTCCGGGACCGGTAGCCGAACCAGGAGCGAGGGCGGCGAAGGCTGCGATCGGAGGCTGCGGCGTTCCTGAAGATCGCCTGGTCGGCGACCCTGATGAGACGACAGTCGCCGAGCCGGCCCTCCTCGCGTGCCCCCTTCGACACCCCGACGAGGGTGACGGCGTACCCGAGCGAGGCCAACGTCGCAGCCGTCTTCTTGACCCGGCTGTCGATCGTGATGTCGTTGGCGACGATCATCGCGACGTGGGGCCGCCGATCGGCTCGGGTCATGACTCGACGAGGTCGCGGATCGCCCGGACGACCAGGGGAGCTGCCTCGGGAACCGCCGGGGGCGGTGTGACGGCGACATCGCGGAAGGCGACGTCGCCGAGCGTGCCCGGGTCGGGGCACAAGACGTTGGAGCCGCCGACGAGCGTCTCCGGCCACTCGGTCGACCCCCGCACGGTCGTGCAGGGTACACCGAGGACGTGGGCCTCCTTCTGGAGTCCGCCCGAGTCGGTGATCACGGCACGGGCGTGCGCGAGCGTTGCGATCAGCGAGCGGTAGCTCAGCGGCGCGACGACGATGACGCTGCCACGATCGAGTCGAACTCGGTGGCGCTCAGCCTGGTCGAGCACTCGGGGATGTGCGGGGAACAGCACCGGCGTGTCGAACGACGCGAGGGCGTCGATGATCGACGCGAGCCGCTCAGGATGGTCGGTGTTCTCGGGCCGGTGCAGCGTGGCGAGGACGTAGCCGGCCTCGGGGTCGACCTCGGCGGCGACGTCGGCATCGGTGACCGTGGCGTGGGTCCGCAGGAGCACGTCGATCATCACGTCGCCGACGAGTGTCGCCCGGTCGCCCAGACCCTCGGCGGCGAGGTTGTCCATCGCCGTCTGCGTCGGCGCGAGGCAGCTCGTCGAGACGTGGTCGACGGCGAGCCGGTTGATCTCCTCCGGCATCGAGCGGTCGAAGGACCGCACGCCTGCTTCCACGTGCACGGTCGGGATGCGGAGCTTGGCGGCTGCGAGCGTGCCGGCGAGCGTCGAGTTCGTGTCGCCGTAGTTGACGACGACGTCGGGGCGGTGTTCCTGGACCGACCGCTCGCACGCCTCGAGCATGCGGGCGGTCTGGGCCCCGTGCGACCCCGACCCGACGGCGAGGTGGTCGTCGGGTGCGGGTAGCCCGAGCTCACGGTAGAAGGCGTCGGAGAGCCACTCGTGGTGGTGCTGGCCGGTGTGGACGATGACGTGGTCGATGCCGCTCGCACTCAGCGCGCCGTCGACGGGTCCGAGCTTGACGAACTGCGGGCGCGTTCCGACAACGCTGAGGACTCGCACCTCAGTGTCCGGTGCCGATGACGTGCACGGCGATCGGCGCGAGGCGTGCGGCGTCGACGACGCGTCGGCCGTCGTACACGAACGCGGCGCCCGGCAGATCGTCTGCCCGAAGGTCGCGATACCGATCGTGGTCCGTCTGGATCACCGCCGCATCGCACGGGTCGCCCAGGTGGTGGGGCTCGAACCCCAGCGACGTCAGTTCGTCGTCGTCGTAGAGGGGATCGTGGGCAACGACCTCGGCGCCCATCTCGCGCAACGCGGCGGCCAACGGGAAGGCTCCGGAGAAGGCGGTCTCCTTGACGCCGCCGCGATAGGCGACGCCGAGCACGGCGACCCGCTTGCCACGAAGATCCCCGACATGGGCACGCGTCGCCTCGGCGGCCCGTCGGGGCATCGATTCGTTCAGCTCGATCGCAGCGGCCGGCAGCGTCGCCTGCTCGTCGACCGACAGGTAGAACTTCGGGTACACGGGGATGCAGTGACCGCCGACCGCGATGCCGGGCCGGTGGATGTGGCTGAACGGTTGGCTGTTCGCTGCGTCGATCACGGGCAGCACGTCGATGCCGATCGATTCTGCGTGGAGCGCGAGCTCGTTCGCGAGGGCGATGTTGATGTTGCGGTAGGTGGTCTCGGCCAGCTTCGCGAGCTCGGCCGCCTCGGCGCTGCCGAGATCCCACACCCCGTTCGGCTGTGGCAGGTCGTCGCGCTCGTCGAAGTCGAGCACCTGCTGGTAGAAGTCGACGGCGCGAGCTGCCGACGGTTCGTCGACCGCACCGACGAGCTTGGGGTACTTGCGGAGGTCGGCGAACACGCGGCCGGTGAACACGCGCTCGGGGCTGTGGCACACGAAGAAGTCCCGCCCCGGCGCGAGGCCGGACGCTCGTTCGAGTCCCGGCACGAAGCGCTGGCGGGTCGTGTGCACCGGCAGCGTGGTCTCGTAGCTGACCAGCGTGCCCGCAGTGAGATGCGTGCCGATCGCCTCGGTCGCAGCGTCGATGGCCCGGAAGTCCGGTCGTGCGTCCAGGTCGACGACGACGGGCACCACCACGACGACCGCATCGGCGCCGGGGATCGCGTCGGCGAAGTCGGTCGTGGCCCGGAGACTCCCGGCGGTCACCACGGCCTCGAGCCGCACGTCCAGCTCGGCCTCGCCGGGGAAGGGTTCGCGTCCCTCGTTGACGAGGTCGACGACCCTCGGGTCGATGTCGACGCCGACGACCGTGTGGCCGTTGGCGGCGATCTGGACGCTGAGCGGGAGCCCGATCTTGCCGAGCGCCACGACGGTGACGTTCATGGCAGATCCTGCTCGACGTCGAGGGCGGTTCCGGTGCGAGCCGATTCGATCGCCGCGTCGGCCACGGCGACGGCGGCCATGCCCTCGGACATGGTGACGATCTCGGCCGGTCGGCCGAGCACGGCATCTCGGAAGTGCTCGAGCTGGACGCGCAACGGTTCGGGCTTGGGGATCGCGAAGCGGATGACGTCGCCCTCGGACACACCGCGGAACCCCGAGATCGAGTCCCACTCGACCGGCACGCTGCCGTTCTTGTAGAGCGTGAGGTCGGCGAGCAAGGTGTCCGCGATGAGACAGCCGCGCTCGCCGGTGGCGACGACGAGGCGTTCCTTGAACGGCGTCAGCCAGTTGACGAGGTGGCTGGTGACGGTGCCGTCGTCGAGCACACCGGTGGCCGCGACGAGGTCCTCGTGCTCGCGCCCGGCTTTGGAGACGGTGCGCGCCGCGATCGTCTTGTAGCGCGAACCACCGACCCAGGCGCTGAGGTCGAGATCGTGGGTGGCGAGGTCCTTGACCACACCGACGTCACGGATCCGGTCGGGGAAGGGTCCGATGCGCCGCGTCGCCACCTGGAAGACCTCACCGATCTCGCCCGCGAGCAGTCGAGTCCGAAGCGAACGGATCGCAGCGTTGCTGCGCTCGATGTGGCCGACCGCCCCGACCAGCCCGGCCGCATCGAAGGCTGCTGCGAGCCGGCGCGCCGCAGGGAGGTCGAGGGCCAGCGGCTTCTCGACGAGCGCGTGCACGCCCCGGTCGGCAAGCGCGAGCCCGACACGTTCGTGGTCCTCGGTCGGGCAGGCCACGACGCAGATGTCGAGCTCGTGGTCGAGCAGTGCGTCGACGGTATCGACGACGGTGCCCGTTCGCACGGCTCCGGTCGTGTCGCCGAGCGGATCGGCGACGACGCGTAGCTCGATGCCGTCGACCGACTGCAGGACGCGTGCGTGGTTCCGGCCCATCATGCCCAGGCCGATGAGGCCGGCTCTCAGGACCATGCGTTGACCACCTCGATGACCCGGCTCACCTCGTCGTCGGTGAGCCTCGGGTGCACCGGGATCGAGACGACCTGACTCGCGGCGGCTTCGGTCACGGGGAGGTCGACGTCGAGCCCGAACGACGGAAGGCGATGGACCGGCGTCGGGTAGTACACGCCGGCACCGACCCCGTTCTCGTGCAGGTGGTCGACGAACGCGTCACGTCGCTCGAGCACCCGCACGGTGTACTGGTGGTAGACGTGCCGCGCAGCCGGTGCGACGCACGGTGTCACGACGCTCGTCAGCTCCCGGTCGTACCGGGCGGCGATGTCGCGGCGACGGCTGGTCCACTCGTCGAGTCGGGCGAGCTGTGCTCGACCGATCGCAGCGTGCAGGTCGGTCATCCGACAGTTGAACCCGACGATCTCGTTCTCGTAGCGACGCTCCATCCCCTGGTTGCGCAGCAGGCGCGCGGCGCGGGCCAGCTCGGCGTCGGACGTCGTGATCATGCCGCCTTCGCCCGACGTCATGTTCTTGGTGGGGTAGAAGGAGAACATGCCGAGGCCGAACGTGCCGACGAACCGGTCGTTCCAGGTGGCGAGATGCGCCTGCGCTGCGTCTTCGACGAGCAGCAGCCCACGGCGGTCGCAGAGCCGCCCGAAGGCGTCCATGTCGGCCGGGTGGCCGTAGAGGTGGACCGGCATGACCGCTGCCGTGCGGTCGGTGCACGCCGCGGCGGCGGCCTCGGCGCTCATGCAGAACGTGTCGAGCTCGATGTCGACGAAGACCGGCTCGGCCCCCGCCAGCCTGACGGCGTTCGCGGTCGCCGCGAACGTGAACGACGGGACGATGACCTCTTGCCCCGGCTCGACGCCGGCCGCCATGAGTCCGAGATGGAGTGCCGAGGTGCCCGAGTTGACGGCGACGGCGTGCTCGGCCTCGATCCGCGCTGCGAACTCCGCCTCGAACGCTGCGACCTCGGGACCTTGGGCGAGCATGCCGCTGTCGAGCACGCGGAGGACGCTGTCTCGCTCGGCGTCGCTGATGTGAGGTGCGGACAGGGTGATCACGGGCGACACGCTATCCGTCGACGGTTCGAGCCGGCGGCCTACTCCCGTCGGATCGGTGTGGCCCGGCGACGGCGCGAGCCAGCCCCGACAGGAATCCACAACCCCACCCGATGTGCATCCCGACCAGGGCGGGTCCCGCCTTCGGTCCGAGTCTCGTGGTCGCTGCCCCGACGACGGCGAGGTAGGCGGCGGGGATCGCGAGCAGGCTCGGTCGTCGGATGGATCCTGCGATCGACAACCCGAGGGTCGCGGTGACGACGGCGGGGATGGTCTGCCTCCGTCGAAGCGTGTCGGGGCGTCGCCGGACCACCTCGGCCTTCCACCGGCCGTACTCGTAGTACTGCTTGGCGAGGTCTCGGAACGAACCGCGCGGCCGATACGACACCGACAGCTCGGGGTCGAACCACACGACGCCACCCGCATCGCGCAGCCGGATGTTCAGTTCGTAGTCCTGGTTGCGGATCAGCGTCTCGTCGAACCAGCCGACGGCATCGCCAGCCGCCCGGTCGAACACGCCGAGGTAGACTGTGTCCACGGGCCCGGCGCGTCCACCGACGCGATAGGTGGCCCCGCCGGTGCCCAACCACGACGTGGTGGCGGCGGCGACCGCCTGCTCGAACGGCGTCTCGGGCGCCGGGACCTGCATCCCGCCGACGTTCACGGCGCCCGTGCGACGCATCGTGTCGACCGCGCGGCGGATGTACCCGTCGGACAGCGCGGCATGGCCGTCGACCCGCACCACCACGTCGCCGGTCGTCGCCCCGATGGCCGCGTTCAGTCCGGCGGGCGTGACGCCGGTCGGGTTCGCCACGACCGACACGCGCGGCTCGCGCTCTGCGATCGACGCCGCGATCGTCTCGGTGCCGTCGTCCGATGGCGCAACGGCGAGGCAGACGTCGAAATCGAGCGGGTATCCCTGCGAGAGCACCGACTCGACGGCTCGCCCGAGATGGTCGGCCTCGTTGCGGATCGGCATCACGACCGACACGGTCGGCCAGCCGTCACGCTCGACGTCGCGCCCGTGGCACGCCGCCCGCAGCTCAGACACGGCGGCTGAGCACGACCCAGACCGTGCGCAGCAGGATCTGGATGTCGAGGACGAGCGACCAGTTGACGAGGTACTGGAGGTCGTAGCCGAGCTTGTAGTCCGCGTCGGTGTCGTATCGGCCGTGGATCTGGGCGAGCCCCGTCACGCCCGGCGGCAGCTCGTGGCGGCGGGCGTAGCCGGCGACGTCGCGCTCGATCTTGCTGATCATCTCGGGTCGTTCGGGGCGTGGGCCGACGAGCGACATCTCGCCCTTGAGCACGTTCCAGAACTGCGGCAACTCGTCGGCGCGGGTCGAGCGCATCCAGGCGAGGCCGCGCACGACCCGGTCGTCGCGCTCGGACGACAGTTGCGGACCGAGCGACTCGGCATCGGGCACCATCGTGCGGAACTTGACGACGGTGAAGCGCTTGCCGTACAGGCCGACGCGCGTCTGCCGGTACAGCACGCCGGAACCGGCGCGCATCCGCACGTAGAGCGCGAGCAGCGCGACCGACGGCACCGTGATCGGCGCCGTGACCACGATCACGAAGAGATCGAACAGACGCTTGAGCCTGAGCTGGTGCGACGCCATCGCGTGCGTGCGCATGCGGGTGAACGGCATCCCCGCGATCTCGCGCACCGACTGCAGGCCGAGCAGCGTCTCGCGGGCGCTGACCCGCTGGTGGACGCCGACGCCCTCACGGTCGAGTGCGGTCAGCGGCTCGGGGAACGCCGACGAGAACGCAGCGAGATCGAGCAGCAGGACGTCGGTGGCCTGGCTGGCGTTCACGATCTCGAACAGCTCGTTCGGTCGCTCGACCGTGCCGACGACCTCGGCGTCCGCTGTCGCTTCGAAGTGGCGGCGCGCCGTCTCGACCGTCTCGCCGTGGCCGACCAGCAGCACGCGTGACGGACCACGTCGCCGGCGGGCGAAGTACCGGCTCACCGACCGGTTCCCGGTGACGGCGAGTGCGCCGACGAGGAAGAAGACCGCGAGGTTGAGTCGTGGCATGAGGTAGCGGTCGGTGAGCAGCGCCGCGAGCCCGTCGAAGGCGACGGCGATGCCGCTCGCCACGGCGACTCTCGGGAGCCACGGCCGGTGGCCCAGACGGACCTCGCGCTCGTACAACCCGGCGAAGTAGAAGATCAGCAGGTGGATGCCGGTCGCGATCGAGAATCCGATCCAGTAGTGGCTCCTCGGGTACGTCGGCCAGGTCCAGCCGAAGCGGGCGAAGTTGATCGCCACCATGGCGCCGAACAGTGCGACCGCATCGAGGACGAACAGGAAGCGGAAGCCTCGATCCCACATCCAGCCGAGGGGGCGGCCGGCGCGGTTGACGGCACGTTCGATGACCGCCGGGAACGGCTCGGCGGCGGGCGTCGGCTCGGTGTCGGCCTCGGTGGGCTGCGTCAGCTCCTTCATGGTGACCGACCCGAGCGTACCCCTCCCTGCGGGCCCGACGCCGTAGCCTCGCCGGCATGGACCGATCGAGGTCGCCCGACGCCGAGGCGCTGATCGACGAGCTCCAGCGCGAGTCCGAGCTCCGCCGGGCGGAGCTACGCGCGATCGCGGCGGCGATGCCCGAGGCGGTGAGCCGGCGCGCGCTGGTGAGATCGATGGCGAAGAGCATCGCAACCGCGCCCGACAAGCCGCGCGTGGTGCGGCGGGTCGTCGCGAAGATCGTCCGCACTCCGCTGGACATGGTGCGAGGTCGCCGCTGACCGGGCCGCCGCTCCACGTCCACGTCTCCCCACGTGGGAACGCGTTCATGCGCGACATCGCGGCGTGGCTCGTCGAGGCCGGCTCGCTGCTCGGCCGTGACGCGTCGCTGCACGCCGACGGGCGCCTCCCGGTCGACGATCGTGCCGTGAACCTGGTGGTCGCGCCGCACGAGTTCTACCCGCTCGGCGACTTCACGAACCGCGAGATCGACGACGCAGCCCGCATCAGCACGCCGGTGTGCACCGAGCAACCGGGCACCACCTGGTTCGACGTGTCCCGCCTGCTCTGCCGTGCGAGCGGGTCGGTGGTGGACATCAACGCACACGGGGCGCGAGCCCTACGGCGACACGGTCACGATGCGGTCCACCTCCGGCTCGGTGGCGTGCCGAGCATGGATCGTCGCCGCGCGGACGACGATCGAAGCCGCGAGCTGCTCTTCCTCGGCGGCCGGACGCCGCGCCGCGGCCGGCTGCTCGCGACGCTCGCGCCGCAGCTGTGGAATCGGGAGGTCGACCTGCGGATGTTCTCCTTCCGGCAGCCCGTCCAGGACGGCGCCGGCGGGCTCGTGTTCGGTCGCGACAAGTACGACCTGTTGGCCGACAGCAGGATCCTGCTCAACATCCACCGCGACGAGGCACACCCTGGCTACTTCGAGTGGGCGCGCATGGTCGAGGCCATGGCGAACGGGTGCTGTGTCGTCACCGAGCCCTCGACCGGTCACGAGCCGCTGACCGCCGGTGTGCACTTCGTCGAGGCCGACGACGAGCTGGTCGGGCAGGTTGCGGCGCTGCTCGACGACCCGGACCGGGCCTCGGCGATCGGCGAACGCGCCGCCGAGGCCGTGCTGCACGAGTGGCCGCTCACGGCCACGCTCGCGCCGGTGCTCGACCGGATCGAGTCGCGACACCAGCCGCGACGATCGTTGATCGCCCCGCGGTACGACAGCGAGACGGTGCGGGCGCAGCAGATCCCGGTGCTGCCGGCGTTCACCCCCCACCCCGAGCTCCGGCACCGGATCTACCGCGCGCTGATGGCCGAGACCGCGCTGCAGCGCCGGCTGGAACGGGCTCGCAGCCTCGTGCGTCACGGTCGCGACGATCACGTCGAACGGGTGACCTCGGCTTCGTACGATGCGGCCGCGCCGGAGGTCACGGTGGTCGTGACGCTGTACGACTACGCGGAGCTCGTGACCGAGACGCTCGATTCGATCGCCGCGTCCGAGGACGTCGACGTCGAGATCGTCGTCGTCGACGATCACTCGAACGACACCGGGCGGGCGGTCGTGCGGGCCTGGATCGACGCCCATCCCGACGTGCCGGCCCTGCTGCTCGGCAGCGACATCAACCGCGGCCTCCCCGCGGCCCGCAACCTCGGCTTCGAGCACGCCCGTGCCGCCGACGTGATGGTGATGGACGCCGACAACCTCGTCTACCCGTCGGCGCTGCGTCGACTCGCCGATGCCCTCGACGCCGACCCCGACGCCGCCTTCGCCTACTCGGCGCTCGAGGAGTTCGGCTCGTCGACGGGGATCAGGAGCGCGATGGCGTGGCACGTGCCGTGGCTGTGTGAGGGGAACTACATCGATGCACAGGCGATGATCCGGCGCGAGGCCTGGGCCCGCCACGGCGGCTACCGCGTCGACGACGAGGTCTTCGGTTGGGAGGACTGGGAGCTCTGGCTCCGGCTGGCCGCACAGGGTGAGCACGGCGTCCACGTCCCCCAGATGCTCGGGCGATACCGGACGCAGGAGCAGTCGATGATCGCGACGACCAACCTGGTGGCCGACCACATGCTGCGGTACCTCAGGGGCCTGTACCCGACCCTTCCGTGGCCGTCTGCATAGCGAGCGGGTCGTCGAGCGAGCGCCTCTCGGCCCCGGTTCGGCAGTGATCTGACATTCGGTCCGATCCGCGCCGGGCGCTACTACGCTGCGCGTCCATGTCATCGGCCGGCGCCCTCGTGGCGCGCCGCGAACTGCTCTGGAACCTCACCCTGCGCGAGCTGCGCGGCCGGTACAAGCGCAGCCTCCTCGGCTGGGGCTGGTCGTTGCTGAACCCGATCGCGTTCATGCTGATCTACACGTTCGCGTTCTCGATCATCCTCGACGCGAGCCCCGGCAAGGGTGACCCGAGCGGCCTCGACTCGTACGCCTTCTGGCTGCTCTGCGGCCTGGTCCCCTGGACCTTCTTCAACGTGTCGGTCAGCACGGCCATGACCAGCATCGTGAGCAACGCGTCGCTCGTCGGCAAGGTCTGGTTCCCACGCGAGCACCTCGTCGTCTCGACCATCCTCGCCGGGCTGTTCACGTTGGGTGTCGAGCTCACGGTGCTGAGCGCCGCACTGATCGTCGTCGAGGGGAACATGGTGCTGCCGTGGCTGCCGTTGGTCGTGCTGACGAGCGGTCTGCTCGCGATGTTCGGGACGGGATTCGGGCTCGCGCTCGCGGCGGCGAACGTCTTCTTCCGCGACATGACGTACCTCTGGAGCATCGCCGTGCAGGCGTGGTTCTTCTCGACGCCGATCGTCTACCCGCCGCGGCTCGTCGAGGAGCAGCTCGCCGGGCATTCGACGATCGTGCGGATCTACAACGACCTGCCCATGGCCGTGGTGGTCCGGGTCTTCCGCAACCTGATGTACGACCTCCGGATGCCGCGCCTGATCGACTACGGCCTGCTGACGGCGTACTCGGTGATCGCGCTCCTCGCCGGCTGGTGGCTCTTCGACCGGCTCGAAGGCCGCTTCGCCGAAGAGCTCTGACCGAGCGCCCGTGCGCCCCCGTTCGGGGCGAGCTGCTCGCCGGCCAGGGCTGTCAGCACGAGGGCGCGCGAAGCCCGCCGGTTCTCACCCCACGTCCCACGAGCCACCGAGCGTGACCAGGCCCTGGTCGGACGTGGCCCCCTTGAGCACGTCGAAGCGCACGAACCGGTTGCGCACGTCGAACTCGCGTTGGCCGGACTGGTCCCGGACGGCGCAGCTCACCTCGTAGGTGCCTTCGACGAGCGGCAGCACGTCGATCTCGAGCGTCACCGTCCGCGAGCCGTGGACGTGGTCGATGATGGCGTTGCGGCCACGCGTGCTGACCTCGGTGACCAGGGTGGCGTTCTGGTCGTAGAACGACAGCGTCACCTCGGGGTCGACGACGCGCTCGCGTGATTCGAGTCCGATCCGGATCGCGTGTGGTTCACCCGAGCGAGCGAACGACACCGGCTGGAGACCAGCGTCGAGGATCTCGAGGCTGGCGACGAGCACCTCCCCCGAACCCCGCCGCGTGCCGTCCTGATACTGGACCGACCGTCCCTCGTGGGTGGTCTCGAGGTACGACTCGGTGATGTCGACCGGCGTGCCGAGCATCCGGAGGTTGCCGTGGTCGATCCACGCCGCTCGCTGACACAGCCGGACGACGTCGGACATGCTGTGCGTCACGAGCACGATCGTCTTGCCCTGGTCGCGGAACTCGGCGATGCGGTCACCGCACTTGGCCTGGAAGTCGGCATCGCCGACCGCGAGGACCTCGTCGATGATCAGCACGTCGGGATCGACGTTGACCGCGACGGCGAACCCGAGCCGGACGAACATCCCCGACGAGTAGCTCTTGACCGGGGTGTCGATGAAGTGCTCGAGGCCGGAGAACTCGACGATCTCGTCGAACTTCTCCTCGACCTGCCGCCTGGGCACGCCGAGGATGGCAGCGCTCAGGTAGACGTTCTCGCGGCCGCTGAGCTCGGGATGGAAGCCAGCGCCGAGCTCGAGCAGCGCCGAGATCGATCCGTTGACCGACACGGTGCCCTCGTCGGGCTGCAGGATCTGCGTGAGGCACTTGAGCAGCGTCGACTTGCCACTGCCGTTGTGGCCGACGATCCCGAACGTCTCGCCCTCGAAGACGTCGAAGCTGATGTTGCGCAGCGCCCAGAAGTCCTCGTGCGTGCTGCGGCGCATGTTCAGCAGCGACTGCTTGAGCGAATGGTGCCGCTCGTGGAAGAGGCGGAATCGCTTGGACAGGTGCGACACCCGAACGATGGGCTCTGGCGCCGCCCGTGTTGCCGACATCGACCAGACGTTATCGGCTGGCCGGCGCGCGGCGAGTGGAAACCGTCGGGCCGCCCACCACCACGACCGCCAGCCCGAGGGAGAGCGCAGCGTGCACGGCGAGCAGGGCCAAGGGGTGGACGGGCTGATGGATGGTGTCCCACCGCCACGGCAGGAACGTCCCCGTCGTGCCCGCGCCGAACCGCCTCGCGGCAGCCCACGCGGCGATGTTCAGCACGATCAGCGACCCGAACGTCGCCGCGCCGGCGATGCGCTGCTCGACCGCCGGGAGGTCGGTCGGGCGCGACGCCAACAGGATCGGAACCCCCGTGAGCAGCGGGATCGAGTAGCGGCCCTGCCAGTAGAGGCCGGAGGTGTTGCCCTGGTAGAGCTCGAACACCCAGCTCGTCAGGACGATCACGGCGACCAGGATCGACGCCGTGGCGATCGTTCGTCGCCCCGCGATCGCCGACGCAGCGAACAGGCCACCGATCAGCATCAGCCAGATCACGACCGCGAGGAACGGGACCCTGGTGTCGAGCCAACCGAGCACGCCGATCGCCTCGATCAGGTTGTTGCCGGTCTGCTCGACGATCGCGACAGCGAGATCGGTGTCCCAACCGCCGGGGCGGTTGCGCAGCAGCACGATGGTGCCCACCGCGGCGACGACCGCTCCGGCTGCACCCACGCCGAACCGGCGGGAACGTTCGATCGGTGCCGCCATCAGCCATCGCACTCCCTCGCCTGCCACGACGAGGAGCGGCGCGAGCGCCGCCAACCGGCTCGCTCGCGATTCGCTCGTGACCGCCCAGACGATCGCCATCAGCGTGCTCGTGGCCACCGTCACCTGCGCGCCGCGATGCAGGGATCGCCACCACGTCGCCACCGACCGGTCGGTCGCGGCCAGGGCGACCGCGAGCGCGATGCACGTCCAGATCAGCCCGTCGCGGCGGGGGAGCGCGAGCGCGGCCCAGCCGACCGCCGTCAACCAACCGACCCGGTGCCGGTTGCCGTCGCCGACCACGAGACCGACCCACAGCGCCACCGACCCCGCGATCGCGATCGACGACGGGTTGACGGTGCCGAACGTCGACCACGCCATCGGGGTGATCCCGACGAGCGTCGCGGCGGCGAGCGAGCGACGAGTGCCGCAGGCCTCGCGGAGCGCCCAGCCGACCAGCAGCGCCGACACGATCGCGCCGCCGAGCCGCGCCCACCAGATCGGCCGCAAGCCGGGCAGCCCGCTCGGCAGCCCGAACGTCAGATGCCCCCACGGCGGGTACTCACCCGACCGTGACGGCAACGCCACCGTCTCGCCGGCCGCCGGCACGTCGGCGGCGCAGGACACCGGCGTCGTCGGGTCGAACGCGTAGCAGCCCGGTTCGGGCACCCGGTAGCGGTCGGGCAGCTCGAACGTGCCGGAGTCGCCGAACTCGCCACGGACGACGGCGCCCGATCGCACGAGGTGACCCGGTTCGTCCGGACCGGACCCCGGCGGCATCAGCAACGCCCAGCAGAGCACGAGACCGAGCACGCCGGCGGTGATCACGGCCGAGCGTTGGTGGACGACCGCAGTGGGACGTGCCTGCGTCGACGTGGCGGTCACGGTGGCGACAGTACCGGTCGGCCGGCGTCCGGACATGGCCACCCCCGGGCCGCCGGCCCCGTCGGGATTACACTTCGCCCGATGACCGAGTCATCCCGAGATGACGAGCTGGCAGCCCTGCAGGCCGAGGTCGACCGGCTCCGGTCGCTCGTCGGGCCCGCCGAGCTGTCGTACACCCAGCTCCAGGAAGACGTCCTCGCGTGCCGCGATGCCGCCAAGGGCGCCGAGGCCAACGCCGGCATGTTGCGGGGCCGAGTGCGCGAGCTCGAGGTCGATCTCGCGCGTGCACGGCAGGACCAGGCTCACTTCCAACGAGCAGTGCTCGGCGTCGCGTCGTCGGCGCGCTCGCGGCTGAGTCGGGCGATCCGATCCCGAGTTCTCTGAGGTTGCCGTGTCGCCCCGCTGCTCGGTGCTGACCACCGTCTTCGAGACCGACCGCGAGCATCTCGTCGCGTGTCTTCGCTCGGTGCGGCAGCAGGACCTGGCCGACTGGGAACACGTCGTCGTCGACGACGCATCGACGGCGCCGTGGGTCGCCACCGTCCTGGACGAGGCTGCCGCCGCCGACGAGCGGGTTCGCGTCATCAGGCGTCCGTCCAACGGCGGCATCGCAGCGGCGAGCAGCGACGCGCTCTCGGCCGCGACCGGCGACGTCGTGCTCCTGCTCGACCACGACGACGTGTTGGAGCCCGACGCGGTGCGCATCATGACCGAGGCGATCGAGGCCGGGGCCGACGTCGCCTACTCCGATCACGATCTGATCCGCCCCGACGGCAAGTACGCGACGCCGTCGTACAAGCCGGACTTCTCTCCGGAACGACTCCGCAACCAGAACTACATCGCCCACTGCGTCGCCATGCGCCGCTCGCTCGCCGACGAGGCCGGCGGGTTCCGCAGCGGGTTCGACGGTGCCCAGGACCACGACCTGCTGCTGCGGGTCACCGAACGGGCGGGTGTCTCGGTCACCCACGTGCCCGAGGTGCTCTACCACTGGCGGCAGTCGCCCCGCAGCGTCACGACGAGCGGCGACAACAAGCGGTGGGCGTTCGAGGCGGGCGTCCGGGCGGTGAGCGACCATTGCGCGCGGGTCGGCATCGACGCCGACGCCGAGCTGACCGAGCACGACGGCTGCTACCGGCTCCGCCGCCGGCCACGATCACGTCCGCTCGTCAGCGTGGTCGTGCCGACCCGCGGGACGGTCGGACGGGTGTGGGGGGCGAGTCGCAGCTTCGTCGTCGATGCCGTCGCCAGCCTGTTGGCACACTCGACGTACGACCAGCTCGAGATCGTCGTGGTGTTCGACGCCGACACCCCCGACGCAGTTCTGCACGCCCTGCGGCGAATCGCCGGCGAGCGCCTCGTCCTGGTGCCGTTCGACGGGCCGTTCAACTTCTCGGAGAAGATCAACCTGGGCGTGCTGCACGCCACCGGCGAGGCGCTCCTGCTCCTCAACGACGACACCGAGCTGATCGAACCGACCAGCCTCGAGACGATGGTCGCCCACCTCGACGTGCCCGATGTCGCGATGGTCGGGGCCAAGCTGCTGTTCGCCGACGGCACGCTGCAGCACGGCGGCCACGTCTACCACCGCGACATCGGCCACGCCTGCTTCGGGTGGGGAGGCGATTCGCCCGGCCCCTGGCCGCTGCGGCCGCTCGCAGTCGAGCGGGAGTGCAGCGGGGTCACCGCAGCGGCTGCGCTCGTCCGACGCTCGGCGTTCGACGAGGTCGGGGGCTTCAGTCTCGAGCTGCCGCTCAACTACAACGACGTCGACTTCAGCCTGAAGCTGCGCGCCGCCGGGCACCGCATCGTCTGGACGCCGTGGGCCGTCTGGTACCACTTCGAGAGCCGCACGCGGCACAGCGTGCTGCAGCCCGAGGAGTACCAGTTCGTCAACCAGCGCTGGCACGACGAGATCCACCACGACCCGTACTACAACCCGAACCTGGCGCCGGGCCGCGACGACTGGTTGGAGCGGCCGCTCCGGTCCGGAGCGGCGGCGTTCGAGGGTCGGCCGAACATCGTGCGTCGGCTCCTCGGGCGCCACCGGGCATGACCGACCGCTCGTGGGTCGGCGCGCTCGTGCGCGGCCGGACGACATGGATCGTGGCGATCGGGGTCGCGCTCGCGATCTGGGTGCAGGCCACGATCCGATTCGACTCGCCCGGTGTCACCGCGCGGCTGGCCTTCACGGTCGTGCCCGCCGCGCTGCTCGTGATCGCAGTCACGGTGGCGTTGTGGCGCCGGCAGTGGCTGGCGGTCGGTGCACTGCTCCTCGCCGTGTCGCCCGCCGTCCTCTCGTCGGTCGCCGCGGGCGAGCGGCACGGCGCGCTGGCGATGCTGGCTGCGTCGCTGCTGACGCTGCTCTTGCTGCACGGTGCCACACGGGCAGCGATCCTCGTGGCGGGCGCCGCGCTCGCAGCCGGGGTCGCCGGAGCGCTCGCCGCAGCGACGTCGCGTGACACGACCCCGGGGTGGTCGGCGATCCTCGACCGGGCGGACGTCAACCTGCGTGGCGCGACCGGCGTCGTCGGCGAGATCGGTGCGTCGCTGTCGGTCAGCGCGCTCGCGCTCTGGTGGGTCGCGGTCGGCGCCGTCGCCGCCACGGCCTGGTTCGTCGGTCGACGGCTGGCGGCGGGTCTCGTCCTCATCGCTCTGGTCGGCTCGTTCGTGCTGTTCGCCGCGATCGAGCGATTCGTCGGTGCCGCGAACACCACTGCCGGCGCGTTCCTCTTCAGCGTGGCCATCGTGCTCACGGCCGGGACGGTGCCGCTGAGGGGATCCGTCCACCGTCGGATCGGTCGCCTCGTCGGCGCAGGCGGCGGCATGGTGTGGCTCGTCGCGATCGTCGACCAGATCCGGCTCGCGGCGACGTTCCCCGAGCCTGCCAGCTGGGTTCGTTGGCGGAGCTGGACCATCGAGGACTCGGTCGCGTCGCCGCAGGTGCTCCTCGTCGCGGCGGGGCTGAGCGTCGTCGCGCTCTTTTGTCCGCTCCTGCTGGCGAACGCGCCACCCCGGCGGGCGGCCGGCGTGAACGTGGTCGGCTACTTCTCGTCGATGAGCGGGCTCGGCGATCGCGCACGAGAGCTCGCGGCATGCCTCGAGGAGGCGGGCGTCCAGGTCGGCAGGTGGGACGTCGAATCGGCCAGCCCGCCGGCAGGCGAGCCGGGTGACCCCGAGCCGGGTGCGTCACCGATTCGGCGCGTCACGATCGCCGTCGTCACCGCCGACCAAACCCCCGGTCTGTTCGAGTCGCACCGGCCGCTCGTCGCCGAGGTCGATCGGGTGATCGGGTACTGGTTCTGGGAGCTGGAGCGCGTCCCCGACCGGCACCTGGCCGCGATCGAGCTCGTCGACGAGATCTGGGCGCCCACCCGGTTCGTCCATGACGCGTACCGCTCGGTCGCCGACGTGCCGGTGCGCCACGTCCCGCTGCCGATCCAGGCGCCGGCCGCCCACGGCATCGGGCGCGTCCGAGACGCACCGTTCCGGTTCCTCGTCAGCTTCGACCACCTCAGCGTGGCCGAGCGCAAGAACCCGAGCGGCGCGATCGCCGCATTCCGGCGCGCGTTCGCCAGCGGCGACGAGCCCGTTCGGCTCGTGGTCAAGACGATCAACGCCGACCAGCGACCCGAAGCTGCAGCTGCGATCTCGGCAGCGGCAGCCGGCGACGAGCGGATCACCATCCGCGACGAGCACCTCCGAGACGACGAGCTGGCCGCTCTCGTCGCGTCGAGCGACGCGGTGGTGAGCCTCCATCGCGGCGAGGGGCTGGGCCTCCACATCGCCGAGGCCATGTGGGTCGGGACGCCGATCATCGCCACGCGGTACAGCGGTGTGCTCGACCTCGTCGACGACGCGTGCGCGGCGCTCGTCGACCACGAGCTCGTCGCGGTCGAGCGAGGCGACGGTGCCTACGACGGCGGCCGGTGGGCCGAACCCGACCTCGAGGCCGCGAGCCGGATCATGCGATCGTTCGTCGAGGATCCGTCCCTGCCAGGTCGGCTGGCGGCGGCGGCCTACGAGAGGATCGCCTCGCAGCCGACGCGGGCCGAGACCGGCCGGCGGCTCGCCGCGCTCGTCGACGCCTGGCCACGGGTCCACGGCGGCGTCGCCCGTGATTCAACGCTGCCGGTCACCCGATCGCTAGCGTGAGCCCGATGCCTGGTTCTCCACTCCGGCGGGCGGCGCGTGCGGCGACGGCTCCGGTACGCGGCTACCTCAACGACCACTTCGAGATGGTCAAGCAGGAGGTCCGCGAGCACTCGCCCGAGGTCGAGATCGACGACAGTGCCGCGTGGCAGCGCGTCGCCGATCTCGAGAACACGCTCGCCGAGCTGTCGCTGTACCAGAGCCGCGTCCTCACTCGCCTGAGCGACGAGGTGCAGACGATGGGCGATCGGCTCGACGAGCTCGAGCGGCTCGTCAGGCAGCTCGCAGCGGTCATCGCGGCGTCCGCGGTCTCCGAACCGTGATCGCGTTCGATCTCCAGGCGATCCAGAGCGCCGCCCACGGTGAGCGCGGCATCGCCCGGTACGTGTTCGACCTCGCCCGCACGCTGGCCGAGCGGCATCCGGGCGTCGTCGACGCGTTCTTGTGGAACGATCGGCTTCCCTGGGTCGACCGCATCGGCGAGCTCGACCTCGGTGAACGGCTGCAGTCCTTCTCGGCGGTGCGCGGCAGGACCGTCGACGTGCTCCACGTGAACTCGCCCTTCGAGCTCCTGCCGATCGGCGAGGTCGGTGTTCCGGTCCGCGCCCGGCGGCTGGTGGTCACCTGCTACGACCTGATCCCCTACCGGTTCCCCGACCGCTATCTCGCCGACGTCTTCACCAGCGCCCGGTACCGGACCCGTCTCGGCATGCTGGCGGCGGCCGATGCCATCGTCACCGACTCGCAATCGGCGGCCGACGACGTGGCCGGTCTGCTCGGCGTGTCGCAGGAGCGGCTCACCGTGCTCGGCGCAGGCGTCAGCGACCGGTTCCGGCCGCCGACCACGCCGCTGGCCGAGCGGATCCGTGCGTTGCGGGAGGCGATCCCCGGCATCCAGGCGCGCTTCGTGCTCGTTCCGACCGGCATGGACTGGCGCAAGAACTACGCCGGGGCGATCGCCGCCTTCGCCCGTCTCCCCGATGCCGCCCGATCCCGGCATCAACTGGTCCTGGCGTGCAAGGTCGACCAGCACCAGCGGAACGAGCTGGATCGGTTGTGCCACGAGCACGGCGTCACCGACCGCGTGCTCGTCACCGGCTTCGTGCCCGACGACGTGCTCGTGCTCCTCAACCAGACCGCCGAGCTGGTGTTCTTCCCGTCCTACTACGAGGGCTTCGGCCTCCCCGTGCTCGAAGCGCGGTCGTGCGGGGCACGCGTGATCTGCAGTGGCGTGTCGTCGCTGCCCGAGGTGCTGCCGGACGAGCGGGCGCTCTTCAACCCGTGGGACACCGATGACACGGCGGCGACGCTGCTCGCAGCACTGGACGACCCATCGGTCGCTGCCGCGCTCGATCGCGTCCCCGACGCCGGCTTCACGTGGGCGCGAGCGGCCGATCGGCTGGTGACCGTCTACGACTCGGTCCGGCCCGAGCCGGCCGTGCCGTCGCCGCAGCGGAAACGGCTGGGGATCGTGACGCTGATGCCGCCGACGCCGAGCGGTATCGCCGACCACAGCGAACGGCTCGTCACCGCGCTCCACCACGACGTCGACAGCGTGGAGGTCGCGGTCTTCGTCGAGCGCACAGCGTCCTGGTCGCAGCTCGACGTGCCGTATCAGGTCCACGACCTGGCCACGCTGCCGGCGCGCTGGGCCGCCGGCGAGCTCGACTCGGTCGTGTACTGCTTCGGCAACAACCGGTTCCATCGCAGCTTCCTCCCGATGCTGGAGGTCGTGCCCGGCCACGCGTTCCTGCACGACGTGCGACTCCGCGGTGTGTTCGACCGTCTCCGCGTCGACCGGTTCGCACAGCGCTGGTACGACCACGACGTCGACGACGACACGCTGTTCGCCGCGCCGGTCGTGCACGCCGCGCTCACGACGCTCGTGCAATCGGCCCACGCGGCCGATCTCGTGCGGTCGGACGCCGGCGCCGAGGCGATCGACATCGGGCCGCACCCGTGCGCCGCGGTGGCGTCCACCGAGCCGATCCGAGACGGCGGACCCGACTACGTCGTCTCGGCCGGGATCGCCGACGAGAGCAAGTGCTCCGACGTGGTCGCCGAGGCGATGCGACAACTGGTTGCCCGTCGATCGGTGCGGCCCGCGCTGGTCGGCCTGGGAGGAGAGCGCTTCGTCGGCGACGGCGACGCCGTCGAGGTCACGGGTCAGGTCGACGACGGCGAGTTCGACGCCTGGCTGCGGCGGGCCGGCGTGCTGGTGCAGCTCCGGCGGACCACCAACGGCGAATCGTCGGGTGTCGTCGCACACGCGCTGGCGCGCGGCGTACCGCTGATCGTCTCCGACATCGGGGCGATGGCCGAGCTGCCGGACGAGGTGGCGGTCAAGGTGCCGGTCGACGTGTCGGCCGGCGAGCTCGCGGACACCGTCGAGGTGCTGCTCGACGACGAGCCGCGCCGGCTCGCGATGCGTGCCGCCGCGCTCGCCTACGCGGCCCGTGAGACGCCGCTCGCCCAGGCGCGACGGCTCGTCGCGGCCGTGTTCGGCGACGGCGCCTCAGGCTGAGGCGGCCGGCTGGGTCCACGCGATCTCGGGCCACTTGTCCAGCAGGATGCGGTGCTGCTCGCTCGCGGGCGCAGGCGCGTCGGGCGTGCCGTGGCCGCGGTGGTGCACGACCGAGACGCCCGCGTGCACGGCGCACGACCCGTTCGCCCGGCGGGCACGGAGCGCCAGGTCGACGTCCTCGAAGTACGCCGGGTGATACGCCGGGTCGAAGCCGCCGAGCCGCTCGTGTTCGTCGCGGGTCATCAGCCAGCAGGCGGCCGAGGCGTAGTCGACGAGCATCAGCTGGTCACCTGCCGGCAGGGTGGTGATCGGGCTCGTGTGGCCGTTCGCGTCGAGCATCTGACCGACCTCCTGGATCGAGCCGTCGCCGTCGCGGAGCACCGGTGCGACGATCGACGGCGCCCAGTCGTCCCCGAGCGCAGTGATCAGCGGATCGAGCCAGCCCGACGGGAACGACATGTCGGGGTTCACGAAGCCGAGCAGCCCGCCGCGCGCGTACATCGCACCCAGCTCGCAGCCACCGCCGAAGCCGAGGTTGCGGTCGGGGCGGACGACACGCACGCCCGCAGTGAACAGCGCGAGATCGGTGAACGTGGCGTGCAGCGGGTGGGGGTTGTCGACGACGATCACCTCGTACGAGTGCCGGCCGGCCGCGAGGGAGTCGACCAGCGATGCGATCGAGTCGACCGCGATCGCGCCGGTGCCGAACGTCACCGTGACGAAGGAGACATCGGGGGTGTCGCACACGGGCGCGACGACCGACGGCGCGGGTGAAGCGGTGACCACCGTGTCGTGTGTCACGACGGTGCTGCCGGGTCATCGAGCGCGTTGCGTTCGAGCCGTTCGCGCAGCACGCCGATCTCGGCCTCGAGCTCGTCGAGGCGTTCGGCGGCCGCCCGTGTCGACTGCGCCAGCTCGGACTCGAGCTCGGCGGCCCTGCGTCGCCAGACGGCGGTTGCGGCGACCGAGCGCTGGAGACTCCAGCGGGTGCTGCGATCGACCTCGTCGTGCACGGAGAGCCCGTCGGCGACCGCATCGAGCGCAGCATCGAGTCGTGCCTGATCGCCGGGGTCCGAGCCGAACGCAGCGATGCCGGCGTCGTCGACGCCGACGTCGTCGGCGCCCGAGACGATGAGCCACACGTCCGTGACGCGGATCGTGTCCGGGAGAGCGTCGAGCGCGGACTGGTCGAACGTCGGGCACGGGAGCACGCCGAGATGTTCGAGCATGCGCCGCCGGACCTCGGCCGCACCGGCCTCGACGGTTCTCGCGAACAGCGACGCCAGCGGCGGGAGATCAGGCGCCCACAGGTCGGTGTCGAGGACCGCGTCGACATCGGTCGGCCAAGACGCCGTGGACATCGGCTGCCAGACGCCGATGTGCTCGCCATCGACGCGCAGGTCGAGCGTGACCTCGCCGAGCCGGCGCGACAACTCGTGTTCGAGGACGCGCGCCTCGGCGGCAGCGACGATCGGGTGCGGCCGGGCGGGGTGCAGGATGCCGATGCGCGGTACGGGTGCGGGGCCGTCGGTGTCGTCGACGTCGGGTGCTCCCACGGCCGGCGCTCAGCTCGGCTGTGGCATCCGGGCGTGTTGGGCCTGATGCCAGCGGTACGCCGTCTCGAGGATCTCGTCGAGGCCGTATCGAGCTTCCCAGCCGAGCAGCTCGCGGGCCCGGGTCGGATCGGCGAACGTGGTGACCGGGTCGCCCGCCCGGCGCTCGACGATGTCGTAGGGGACGGGCCTGCCGGCGATTCGCTCGATGCCGGTGAGCACCTCCATGACGGAGGAGCCGACGCCGGTGCCGACGCCGATGGACGTGGTCGCGCCGCCGTCGGCCAGGTAGTCGAGCGAGGCGACGTGGGCGGTGGCGAGGTCGTCGACGTGGATGTAGTCGCGGATGTTCGTGCCGTCGGGGGTGGGGTAGTCGTCACCGAAGACCTGCAGGCGTTGATCGCCGGTGAGCAGCGCCCGGATGGCGACCGGTATCAGGTTGAGCGCGAACGCCCAGTCCTCACCGATGCGGGCGTCGAAGCTCGCGCCCGCAGCGTTGAAGTAGCGCAGACTCACCGAGCGCACCCGATGCACCTCGCCGTACCAGTGCAGGATCCGCTCGACCATCGCCTTCGTCTCGGCGTACACCGACTCGGGGGTGACCGATTGCGACTCGTCGACGGGAACCCGCTCGGGGGTGCCGTACACCGAGCACGACGAGGAGAACACGAACTCGCGGACGCCGCTGCGGACGGCAGCATCGAGCAGGTGCACGGTGCCGTCGACGTTGTTGTGGAAGTACTTCGACGGCTCCTTCATCGACTCGCCGACGTTCTTGTAGGCCGCGAAGTGGACGATCGACCCGACGTCGTGGTCACGGCAGATCCGCTCGACGAGCGACTCGTCGGAGATGTCGCCGACGACGAGCGGCGCATCGACGACGGCGTCGGCGGTGCTCAACTCCAGCGAGTCGAGCACCACGACGGGTCGGTCGGCTGCTCGCAGCGCACGAACGGTGTGGGAGCCGATGTACCCGGCACCACCGGTCACGAGGGTCGTCGCGGTCACGGGGCTGCACTGTACCGTTCCGCCCGTGATCGCAGCCGTCGTCGTCACCCACTCGGCGCCCGCCGGCATGCTCGAGCGGTGCCTCGGGGCGCTGGAGCGGGCTGGGGGGATCGACCTGACGGTGGTGGTCGACAACGGCGACGGCGAGCCCGTCGACGCCGACGTCGTCGTGATCCGCACCGCGAACCGGGGGTACGGTGCTGCCGCCAACGAGGGGATCGCACACGCCCGCTCCCTCGGCGCAACGACCGTCGCACTGCTGAACGACGACGTCGTCGTCCGGCCCGGCTGGATCGAACCGCTGCTCGACGAGCTCGCCGCGCCGTACGTCGGTGCGGCCCAGCCGGCGCTCGTCGAGCTCGGCACCGACCCACCGCTGGTGAACAGCCTCGGCGTCGTGCTCGGCCCCGACGGGGCCGGCAACGACGTCGGCCGGGGGCTCGCCTACGATGCCGCGCCGCCTTGCGATCTCGAGCTCTTCACCGGCGGTGCCGTCGCCGTGACACCCGCCTTCGTCGACGCCACGGGCGGGTTCGACGAGCGCTACTTCCTGTACTACGAGGACGTCGACCTCGCCCTGCGCGGGGCTGCCCTCGGGTGGCGCTACCGGCTCGTCCCGGCGGCGCGGGTCGACCACGCCGGCAGCGCCACGACGACGTCCGACGCCGGCCGCACGCGGTACCTGCAGGAACGCAACCGGCTGTGGGTGAGCGTCCGCTTCGGCGACCCTGGGACGATCCGGCGGGCGTTGTGGTTGTCGCTGCGGCGCCTCCGGCACCGGCCCCGCAGGCTGCATGCCCGCGCGCTGGCAGGCGGACTGGCCGCTGCGCCGCGCCTCGTGCTCGAGCGCCGCCGAAGCGGGCGCGCTAGCGCCTGAGTCTTCCCCACAGGGACCGGAGCGGGGCGCTCAGCCGCACGATCTTGGCGTTGTGCCAGGCGTCGACCTCGGCCTGGAGTGCGGCGTTGTGACGCTCCAGATCGGCCATGCGGGTGCTCGATGCCGCGGTTGCGGCTTCGAGGCGCGCCCGTTCGCCGTCGAGGTCGGGCCAGTCGGGTTCGGTCGTCGTCAGCGCGGCGCCGGAGTGTGCCTCGGCGCGGTGCCGGGCTTCCACGACGAACTGGAACGTCGTCGACTCGGGGTCGGCCTCGATGAACCGGACGATCTCGGCCGGCGGCGGGTCGGGGATCGGCAGCCCGCTGTCGCCCAGGCCGAGCCGGACGCGTTCGACGCGGGTCGCCTCGAGGCCGGCGCCCGCGAGCAGCTCGGCGATCGATGCCGCCGTGAACCAGCGCAGGTGGGTGCGGTCGAGCAGGCCGTCGTCCTGGTAGCTCCACCGGCCGGCGAGCAGCATCAGCCGCACGTCGACGAACCCCACGTGCGGGACCGACAGCACGATGCGGCCGTCGGGCGTCAGCAGCGTGAGCAGGTCGGCGAGGACCTGCTCGGGTGCACGGAAGTGCTCGAGCACGTCGCCGAGCAGGATCACGTCGAAGCGGTCGTGTTCGACCTCGGAGAGCGGCTCGGTGTCCAGGTCGCGCACGTGCACTCTCGCAGCCCACCGCTCGGCCTCGTGGGCGGCCGCCCGGTCGATCTCGACGCCGACGACGGTGTTGCCGGCCGCCACCAGGTGTTCGGTGACGTGGCCGACCGAGCAGCCCACCTCGAGGACGTGGTGGCCGCCGCCGATCATCTGCAGGGCGTAGCTGTGCGGGTTGTTGGTGGCGGTCGGGTCGACGACCGTGCGGTAGTTCTCGGACACTGGCGACGAACCGTACCGGTCGGCGCCCAGTTGTTGTCCCCCGAGGGGTTGTCGACTCAGACAGCTCCACACTCGCCGCGGAGGCTCACCGCGTGGCGGATGTCGACAACGTCCCTGGCAGCAACCCTCAGAGCGCTCGATCCTGCTTGTCCTTCTTGGCGGCCTTCTGTGCCTTCTTCCACTCGCGCACCAGGGCCAGCGAGGCCTCGTCGTGGATGTCGGCGACCGACCGCGGCTGATCGTCGGCGAACACGCCGGCCGCCGCCTCCCAGCCGACGGGTCGGATGCCGAAGCGCTTCGCGAGCAGGGCGATGAAGATCTTCGACTTCTCGTCCCCGAACCCCGGCAGCGCTCTCAGGCGGCGTTTGAGCTCGGCGCCGTCGGGCCCGTCGGCCCAGATCGCGTCGGCGCGGCCGCCGTACTCGTCGGCGAGCACGGCGCACAACGCGTGGATCCGCCTGCCCATCGACGCCGGGAACCGGTGGACGGCCGGCTTGGCGCAGCACGCTGCGACCACGTCGTCCTCCGGCATCGCAGCGATCTTGGCGGCATCGAGGTGCCCGAGCCGCAACTGCAGCGTGTGTGGACCGTGGAACGCCCACTCCATCGGCACCTGCTGGTCGAGCAGCATCCCGAGCATCAGCGCGGTCGGGTCGTCGTTGAGCAGCTCGTCGGCTGCCGGGTCGCCGTTGATGTACAGCTGCATCCCTCAGCTCCCGTGCCCGCCGCGCTTGACGCCGCCGTACTTCATGCGGGTGTCGCTCATCGACGCCGGCCGGGCGTCGTCGTCGTTGATCGATGCGGCGACGACCTCGCCGACGAACAGGGTGTGCGTGCCGAGGTCGAGGTGGTGGCGGACCTCGCAGTCCACCCAGGCGATCGCCTCGTCGAAGATCGGAGCGCCGGTGTGGGCCTCGCGGACGGTTCGACCGTTGAGGGTCTCGCCGTCGTCGGTGGCCGGCTTCGAGAACTTGACGAACACCCGCGTGTCGTCGGCGTTCCAGAGGTTGACCGAGAACGATCCACCCTCGGAGATGAGGCGGTGCGTGACCGCCGTGTTGTCGACGCCGACGCCGATCAGCACCGGCTCCATCGACAGCTGACTGATCCAGCTCGCCGTCATGGCGTTCCGCTCGGCGCCCGATCGGGACCCGATCAGCGCCAGCGCGTTCGGGATCTTCCACGTCACACGGTTGATGAGCTCGTCGTCGGGCGGCATGTGCCAACCGTACGAGAAACCCCGGCGGCCCGCTCGGCCGGGCGTGTCACACTCCTCGGATGCGCGAGAACCACTTCGACGAACCCGTCGCCGCACGGTCCGACGGCGAGCTCGGGCACATGGCGGATGCCGCCGCGATCGATCCCGCCGTCGACGTGCTCGCCGAGCTCGCCGGCGACGGTCCGGCGCTCGAGTTCGCCGTCGGGACCGGTCGGATCGCGCTGCCGCTGAGCGAGCGCGGCGTCCCGGTGCGGGGCATCGAGCTCTCGCAGGCGATGGTCGATCGCCTGCGCGCCAAGCCGGGCGGCGAGACGATCGATGTGGCGATCGGCGACATGGCCACCACGCGGGTCGACGCAACGTTCTCGCTCGTCTACCTCGTGTTCAACACGATCGGGAACCTCACCACCCAGCGCGACCAGGTTCAGTGCTTCCGCAACGCCGCTGCGCACCTGCGACCCGGTGGCCGGTTCGTGATCGAGGTCGGCATCCCCGATCTGCGGCGCCTGCCGCCGGGGGAGACGCTGCGGGTGTTCGACCGCACGACCGACCACCTCGGCGTCGACGAGTACGACGTCGTGAACCAAGGGCTCGTGTCGCACCACTGGACGCGTCTCGACGGCCGATGGCATCTGTCGTCGACGCCGTTCCGCTACGTGTGGCCGGCCGAGCTCGACCTGATGGCGCAGTTGGCGGGCATGGCGCTGGTCGAGCGCTGGGGCGGCTGGGACCGCACGCCGTTCACCAGCGAGAGCCGTTCACACGTGTCGGTGTGGGAGCTGCCGGACTGACGGCGCCCCCCGACACGACGACGCCTCCGGGACCTGTGACCCTGTTCGTCGCCGACGCCGTCGCGGAAGATCGGGGTATGGCTGACACCGAGCTGGGGGTGATCCTCGACGTCACCCCGGGGGATCACGAGGCCTTCGAGCGGGACCTCCTCGAGGGCATGGGGCACCAGGTGATGGTCTGCCACGGGCCGGACCAGCGCGTCGAGTGCCCGCTGATCGAGCACGGGGTGTGCGAGAGCGTCGACTCGGCGCACGGCGTCGTCTTCAAGCTCGACCTCGCCCAGCCGAAGCACCGCGAGATCCTCGCCGCCTACAAGCGGACGATCCCCGACGACATGCCGATCGCGGTCGCCGTGCAGCCGGGGCAGGAGACCGAGTTCGCCGAGCTGCTCGACGGCCTCTACGTCTGGAGTCACACGCCGACCGCGGCCGAGCTCGACGGCTTCGCCGCGTTGGTCGAAGCCGCCGACGACACCCGCGTCGACGACGTCAGCTGAGCGAGATCGGGCGGGCTGTGCGCGGCCCGATCAAACGAGGTACGGGTCGACGGCGTCGGGGTCGATGTCGTAGCGCTTGATCGCTTCGTCGACGACGGACGGGTCGATCTCGCCCGCCTCCATCAGGCCGGTCAGCACGGCGACGACGACGTGGCCGGTGTCGATCTCGAAGTGGCGGCGGAGCTGCTCGCGGGTGTCTGAGCGGCCCATGCCGTCGGTGCCGAGGACGTGGAACGGCCGGCCGGCCGGTGCGAACCGGGCGATCTGCTCGGGCACGATCTTCATGAAGTCGCTGACCGCCGTGATCGGGCCGGCCGACTCGGCCAGCAGCCGTGTCACGAGCGGGACCTCGGGCTCGCGCGACGGATGCAGGCGGTTGGTGCGCTCGACGGCCAACGCCTCTTCGCGGAGCTTCTTGTAGTTCGTGGCCGACCACAACTCGGCACCGACGTCGTAGTGCTCGGCCAGTTCGGCGGCGGCGGCCCGTGCGGCGCCGTGTGAGATGCCCGAGAACAGGATCGTCGACCGCTTCGACGGGCCCTCGGGCGCCGCCGCCCAGCGGTACAGCCCGCGCACCGCACCCGCCTCGAACTCCGCGGTCTGCTCGTCCGACAGCGCCGGCATCACGTAGTTCTCGTTGTAGAGGGTGATGTAGTAGATGACATCGGGGTCGAGCGCGCCGCCGTTCTCGATGGAGTCGGCGCCGTACATGCGGTCGATGCCGGACTTGACGATGGCACCGACCTCGTACGCGAACGCCGGGTCGTAGGCCTGGACGCAGGGCACCGTCGACGCCAGCACGAGGCTGTGCCCGTCCTGGTGCTGGAGGCCCTCGCCGAGCAGCGTCGTGCGACCGGCGGTGGCGCCCATCAGGAAGCCGCGGGCGCGGATGTCGGCCGCCTGCCAGATCAGGTCGCCGAC
>JAAUYD010061173.1_pt1 | contig 53229 bp, 40 predicted proteins | sample 7278101 | NCBI WGS metagenome assembly JAAUYD01 (sample SAMN14350128, study PRJNA611818) | marine sediment metagenome | isolation source: surface marine sediment (0.6m) | place: French Polynesia: Moorea | collected 2018-08
ATGCCATTAACAGCGCCAACGGTGTCTGCAGCAGCGACTGCCCCACCAACATCACCGGCGTTGTTCTGAATGCCAAGCGATTTAACGGCACCAGCACCGGTATCCGGGTGAACGCAAGAGCTTCTTTCGACTGGCAGCCCAGTGACAGCTTCTCCATTGAGCTCTGGGTGCGACGCTCGGCCACGGGTTTGACGGGGGACGAGGCGTTGATCGCCAGAACCGATCCCAGCACCCTCATGCGATGGGAACTCGTCTTGGAGAGTGACGGACAATTGGCCTTTTCCTTGGTCTCTTCAACGGGAGAAGGCACAGGCACCGTCATGCGAAGCACGAAAATCCTGACGGATAGCCTGGACGGATCGACACGCTGGCATCATGTCGCTGTCGTGGTGGATGCCAGTGCGGACTTCATCACCCTCTACGTAGACGGTCAGGTCGAGGCCTCCGAGAATATTGCCGGTGTATACGCCAACGGCGATTTTGCGTCCGACAACGCGCCGGTGACCATCGGCTGGCGCGACAGCGCCGCAGAAGCGCGCTTCGGTGGCGATCTGGACGAGATCGCGCTGTACAACGGCACCCTGAACGATACGGAACTTGCCGGTCATTATCTACTCTCCCGCAACTACTGCGACCTCTATGATCAGGAGGTGCGCATACTGCCGCTGGGCGATTCCATTACCAAGGACAGTAGAGGCCCCAGCGACACCCGCGATGTCGAGGAGAAGAACGGTTATCGGCTGCCGCTCGCCAACCTACTGGACAACAATCTCTACTGGTTCGACTACATGGGGACGGAGAATGACGGCGATCCGGCACTCTTCGATACCCAGCACGCCGGTTGGGGGGGGATACAAGACGATCAACTCAGCGATCTTTTGGATGACGGGGGCCTACCAGCGTTTTTAGGGGGCGGCCAGGTAACGAATGGTCCCTACCTCGAGGATTCCCGCAACATCGCCGACGTCATCCTGCTGCACATCGGTACCAATGAGCTGGGGGTTCCGCCGGATACCGTCGGCGTCGAGGAGGTGCTCAAGGAGATCGACGAAGCCCTGCCCCACGCGACGGTCCTGCTGGCCCAGATCATCAACCGCCGTGAGGATGCCGACCCTGCGGATCGCGCCGCCACCACCCAGTTCAATGGTCAGCTGGCCACGCTCGCCCAGGACCGCATTGAACAGGGCGATAAGATTATCGTGGTGGACATGGAGACCGGTGCCGGGTTGAACTATGCGGTCGGCGGATCGGACATGTTCGACCGGTTGCACCCCAGTGTCAATGGTTACGCCAAAATGGGCACTCACTGGTTTCAACATCTCAACGACTTTCTGCCCCAGTTCGTCACACCCAGCATCTCCGACCCGGGCGAACTCCTGGCCACAGTGGGCATTCTCTTCGACTTCTCCGTCCAGGCGGCTGGTGCACCTCGGCCAACCTTTGCACTGTCGGGGACCGTACCGTCGGGCATGAGCATCGACAGCCAAGGGCGCATCACCTGGACGCCGGCGTCGGGAACGTCGGACACGATCGTCACGGTGACGGCCACCAACAACCTGCCCCAGGGTACCGGCCAGGATAGCCAGCCCATCACCATCCGAATTAACAATCGGCCCGTCGCCGTCGGCGATACCTATACGGTGGACGCCGGTGCCGTCTTGCAGATTATCGCCGCCAACGGGCTATTGGCCAACGATTCGGATGCGAACAGCGGCGACACCCTCATTGCCAAATTGCAGACGAACCCGTCGCACGGCCAATTGACCTTGTCCGATGACGGCGGGTTCACTTACACCCACAACGGCCTATCCACCACTACCGACAGCTTCACGTACATCGCCAATGACGGCAGCGTCGATTCGCTGCCGGCGACGGTCACCATCCAGGTCAATTCAACCACCGATGTCCCGACCATCACCGGACAGGCGACCCTCTCAACACCGGTGGATACGGCGCTGCGCGTCTCATTGGCCGATGATCTCGCCGTCGAGGACGCAGACAGCGATTTTCCCGACGACTTCACCCTGACCCTCTATCCCGGTGCCAACTATAGCGTTCAGGGGGATACCGTCACCCCGGCTACCGGGTTTGTCGGCACTCTGTTTGTGGGCGTCAGTGTCAATGACGGCCTGAACGAGAGCGACCGCTTTGATTTGCGCATCACCGTTACCAGCGGCAGCGGCGGCGGCGGTGGCGGTGGCGGTGGGGGCGGCTGTTTCGTTACCTCCTCCGCCAGCGCAAACCCCACAATGGCACCGCCGGTGGCGACCTGGCTGCTGATGGTCGGGTTGCTGCTCCTAATGGGCTTCGGCAAGAACTGGTTTTGCGCTTTCCTTACACCTGCCCTGCAGTCGCAGGCGGCAAACGCTCATTCTACCCCGCGATTCGGAATACATTGCTATCTCTATATTTGGTTCCTATTGAAAAGGAGGCACGACATGAAGAAACACCGCTCCATGGTAATGACCTGTATCCTCGCGGCCGCGCTGGTGTTGAGCGCGGGATGGGCACCACCGGCCTTCGCGGCCTGCCCGACGGACCTGAAGGCCTATTGGCCGTTGGATCAGAACAACGACCCCTACCTCGAGGAGATCGAGGGGCTGAACGCCTTCTGTGGCGCCGGCAACTGCCCGACCTTTGTCCAGGACGGCGGCCGGGTGCTGCATGGTCAGCAATTCTCCGACGGCACCGATAATTTGCAAGTATCCTCCAATGGTGCTCAGACGCGCCCCTTTGATTGGGAGTACAATGACAGCGTGACGGTCGAGGTCTGGTTCAACCGCAGTGGCAACCTCGACAATGGCGAAACCGAAGTTTTGGTCGGCCGGGTCGACGGTTCCACCAGCCTGCTCTGGTACATTGCCCTGCGCCGGATCGGCGGTCAGGACAAGGTCGTTATTGGCCTCAGAGCCAATAATGGCGACGGCAGCGTCATCAGCGGCGCGGTCAACAGCAGCTATATGGAAGGCGACGATGACGTTTCCGACGGCGAGTGGCACCATGTCGCCCTGGTCAAGGATGAGGACAGCGGTTCGATTCTACTCTATGTCGACGGCATCCTGAACGACTCCGCAACGGTAAGCTACGCCGACGACACCGATTTTAAATCCTCTTCGGCCAATCTGAACATCGGCTGGCTCAATCTAGGTCCCAGCTTCTTTCATTTCGAGGGGATCCTGGATGAGGTCGCCATCTTCAACACCGCCCAGGATGCGGATTTGGTGGAGTTCCACCAAACCCTCGGCAACGCTGGCCTTTCGATCTGCGAAGATCAGGCGCCCCAGTTCGGTGCCGATCTGCCGACGGACAGCGCTTTGGGCTATGAGTTCATGTTTACCGCGCAAGCGGTGGGCACCCCGCCCATCATTTACAGCCTCAAGGACGGCGCCAGTCCCGATAACATGACCATCGATCCGGACTCTGGCGAGATCAGCTGGATTCCGACGGACCAGGACACCGGCACCATTAGCTTCACCGTCGTCGCCAGCAACTCTGTCGGCGATACCGAGCAGGTCTATCAATTCGATGTGCTGGATCTCTGCGCCACCGCCATCAGCGCCTACTGGCAGCTGAACGAAACCACCGAGCCCTTTGGCGACAACTACGACGACCCCGCCACCAACCCCAACGACGGTGCCTGCGAAGGGGCCTGCCCCCAGAATGTCGCCTCCGACATCGTGGGCAACGCCAAGAGTTTCAACGGTGTCGATCAGGCCATCTCGGTGTCCACTTCCGCCTCGGCACCCTTTAACTGGGGCCCCACCGCCAATTTTACCATCGAGTTTTGGATGCGGCGCGACGGCGACCTCACCGAAGGTACCAACGGCACTGAGGTGATGGTGGGCCGCACCAGCAATGTTCCCGGTGGCCTGTTCTGGTTCATCGGCCTGCGACGCTTCACCGGCGAGACCGTCGACCGGCTGATCGTCACCCTGCGGGACAAGAACGGCGATGACGCTGCGCCGGACGCTGCCGGACGGCAGCCGCTGGAAAGCACCACGGATGTGGTGGACGGCCAGTGGCACCACATTGTCGTTGTGCGGGATGATGCGGTGGGCGAAAACCGGCTGTATATCGACGGGGTCCTGGAAGACACCGGCGCCGTAGATTATGATGATACCCTGGGCGGCTTCGATGACGGTGCCGCTGCCCTGAACATTGGTTGGTTGAACTTTTCACCCACCCAGACCTTCCACTTTGCCGGCCGACTGGACGAACTGGCCATGTATGACACTGCCCTGCCGCCGTCGGTGATCGATCAGCATTTCGAGGCCAATCCGCCTCTGGACTATTGCAACGGCGCGCCTTCGATCACCTCGACGGCCGTCACCACTGTCACGGCAGGCCAGAACTACAGCTATCAGGCTGCGGCTCAGGACGCGGTGGATGAAGACGACACGCCTTTACTCTGGTCCCTCGTCAGCGGTCCCACCGGTTTGGCGGTGGACACGGCCACTGGTGAGGTCACCTGGTCTCCGGGTGCGGGTGATGCGGGTAACAACGACGTGTCCATCATGGTTCGTGATCAGCGTGGCGGTACCGCCGTCCAGAACTTCACCATCATGGTGGACGCCGGGGTCAGCAACACGGCCCCGTCGATTACCTCCACGGCACCGACCTCGGTGGCGCCAGGAGACACCTACACCTATCAGCCCACCGCCAACGATCCGGACGGGGACACCCTGACCTGGTCGCTGACGGATGAACCGTCCGGGATGACGATCGACGCTGCCACCGGCGCCATCTCCTGGACACCGGCCGCTGGCGTGACCACTTCGGGCACCTTTACCCTGACGGTGGATGACGGCGCCGCGGTGGATACCGAGACGATCACCATTGCGGTGACCTCCAATGCCGCACCGACCATCACCTCCTCGGCACCGGCCAGTGCCACCGTTGGACAGCGGTATCGGTACGCACCCGTGGCGGATGACGCCGAGGGCGATACCCTCGCCTGGTCCCTGACCGGTGCGCCGTCCAATATGTCCTTGGATACCGTCACCGGTGTGTTGACCTGGACCCCGGCGGCCGGGGATGAGGGCGATGTCACCTTTACCCTCACCGTCAGCGATGCAACCGGCTCCGATGAGCAGATCATCTCCATCACCGTGTCCGCTGCGAGCAATGGCGGTGGTGGTGGTGGCGGCGGTGGCGGATGCTTTATCGACACCACCCGTGGCAGCGCCCCAGGATATTGGGGGATTGGGCTGCTGATGGCAGGGGCCCTCTTCACCGGCCTGGTGCGCCGACGCGCCTAACGGCGCCATTAACGAACCGTATGGCGGCACATCGGTAGGGAATGCCGGTGTGCCGCCCGATTACGGTTTCCAAACATCGCAACAAACCACACGAGGGATCGGCGCTGGTGCCGATCCCTGGTGTTTCATCTGGGGTGCTGGTAAGGGTGTCGATGGGACGCTCTCGAGCAGGAGAGATCCCCCTGTGCCCGCCGCCGCCCCAACCTGTTCGTGCCCTTCTGGGCCCTACCCGCCGGCAGCGGTTGGTTGGACCCCAGGCGGGTACACCAACCGAGAGTGAGGTGGGTCATGAAAGCCGTTATCCTTGCAGGAGGGTATGGAACGCGGATTTCTGAGGAAACCGGCGTCAAACCCAAACCCATGGTGGAAATCGGAGATGAGCCGATCCTCTGGCACATCATGAAAATTTATACTGCATATGGTATTAACGATTTTGTGATATGCCTCGGATACAAGGGCAATAGCATCAAAGACTACTTCGCCAATTACGCCCTGCATCAATCCGACATCACCTATGATCTGCGCAATGGCCAAACCGACATCCACAAGAACGGGACCGAACCCTGGCGGGTCACCCTGGTGCACACCGGCCAGGGCACCATGACCGGCGGCCGTATCAAGCGGGTGCGCCGCTATCTGGAGGATGAAACCTTCTGTCTGACCTATGGAGACGGGGTGGCGGATGTCAACATCAAGGAACTGGTGGCCTTTCACCGGCAGGAAGGTCGACTGGCCACCCTCACGGCCGTGCAGCCGCCGGGACGGTTCGGCGCGTTTAACTTGGACCATTCCGAGGCGATGATCACCACCTTCAAAGAGAAGCCAAAGGGCGACGGCGCCTGGATCAACGGGGGCTTTTTCGTGCTCGAGCCCGCCGTACTGGACTATATTCCCGGCGATGATACCGTCTGGGAGCAGGATCCCTTGGAAGCCCTCGCCGCTGAGGGGCAGTTGTCCGCCTACCGTCACAAGGGGTTCTGGCAGCCGATGGACACCCTGCGCGACAAAACGGTGCTCGAGGATCTGTACAACTCGGGCAAAGCCCCCTGGGTAGTGTGGTAGCCCCTACTAAATAGGTGTCCGTTCCCGCACCATTGCACCAACCGGCAGCTATTCGGAGCAAGAAGATATGCAAAACGCCCATGATATTGTTACCGAAGACCTCAACGACATCTGCCAGCGCCTGTCGCCGGTGCTGCAGGAGATGAACGACAGCAAGCTCCTGATCACCGGCGGCGCCGGATTCTTGGGGTACTATCTGGTTCAGGTGGTCGATCATTGGAATCGGCAATTCGCCGGCAACGCCAAGATCGCGCTGACCGTGTTCGACAATCTGATCCGCGGGTTGCCGCAATGGCTGGCCGAGATAGAGGCCCGTGGCGGGGTTCAGCTGGTGGTTCACGATATCGCCAAGCCGTTGCCGGCAGATATGGCAGACGATTTTACCTGGATCATCCACGCGGCCACCATCGCCTCGCCGACCTATTATCGCAAGCATCCCATTGAAACCATGGACGCCAACATCAATGGGTTGCGACAACTCCTGGATTACCTCCTCGATCAGAAGCAGCGCGGCATGCTACCGGGCGGATTTCTCTTCTATTCGAGCAGTGAGGTGTACGGCGATCCAGAGCCGGAGGCGATCCCCACTGCCGAAGATTACTATGGTCGGGTTTCCTTCACCGGTCCCCGGGCCTGCTACGACGAATCCAAGCGGTATGGCGAAACCTTGTGCGTCAACTTTGCCCGCGTCCACGACCTGCCGCTCAAGATCGCACGCCCTTTCAACAACTACGGCCCGGGGCTGAAGATCACCGACAGACGGGTGTTGCCCGATTTCGCGCGCAACGTGCTGGCGGGTGAGGATATCGTCATGCTGTCCGACGGCTCGCCCACGCGAACCTTTTGCTATGTGGCAGACGCTGTCGTGGGATACTTCAAGGTGCTGGTGAAGGGCGGCAAGGGCGAAGCCTACAATATCGGCACGGAGACGCCGGAGATCTCCATGGCGGAATTGGCCCAGCGGGTCGTCTCTGTGGGCAAAGCCCTCTTCGATTACCAGGGCAGTGTTCAACTGGCCACCAGCGATGAGTCCGCCTACCTGGTCGACAACCCGAACCGACGGTGTCCGCGAATCGACAAGGCACGCAAGGAACTGGGGTACGATCCGCAGATCGACATCGATGAGGGGCTGCGTCGCTCGCTGATCTGGTACAAGGACAACGCTGAAGGAACGGAGGCCTGATGAAGATTTCCGTCATCGGTACCGGCTACGTGGGCCTGGTCTCTGGCGTCTGCCTCGCCGACACCGGCCACACCGTCGTCTGCGTGGATGTGGATGCGGCCAAGGTGGATATGATCAACGCCGGCAAGCCGCCCATCTACGAAAAAGGTCTCGCAGAGCTGCTCACGCGCCATTGCGGGGATCGTCTATCGGCCACCACCGATCTCGATGCGGCCGTCGCCGACACCGAACTCTCCCTCATCGCCGTCGGGACGCCCTTTGACGGCGAGGCCATCGATCTGAGCTACATCCGTGCCGCCGCTGAACAGATCGGCACCGCCTTGAAAGCCAAGCCGGACTACCATGTGGTGGTGGTAAAGAGCACGGTGGTGCCGGGCACCAGCGAGGAGGTGGTGGCACCCCTGGTGGCGAAAGCCGCCGGCCGACGCCTGGGGCCTGATTTCGGTATCGGCATGAACCCGGAATTCCTTCGCGAAGGCGAAGCTGTGGCGGATTTCATGATGCCGGATCGCATCGTCCTGGGCGCCAATGACGACCGTTGTCTGGAGCGCATGCGCGCCCTGTATGCCGGCTTCCCGGACACCGATGTGGTTGCCACCACCCCCAAGACGGCGGAGATGATCAAATACACGGCCAATTCCTTGCTGGCGACGATGATCTCCTTTTCCAACGAAATTGGTAACCTCTGTGCGCGGATTGGGGGCGTCGATGTGGTCGAGGTGATGCGCGGGGTCCATCTCGACAAACGCTTGACCCCGATTCTGGACGATCATCAGCGGATCGTGCCCGCCTTCACCACCTACATCGAGGCCGGCTGCGGGTTTGGCGGCAGTTGCTTTCCAAAGGACGTCAAAGCCCTGATCTCCTACGGCGAGGCCAAGGGGCAGGCGATGGACCTGCTGCGCTCTGTCATCGCGGTCAATCGGCTGCAGCCGGAGCAGATGCTGAGCTTGCTCCACAAACATTACCCCGACGTGAAAGATCTGCGCATCGCCGTGCTGGGACTGGCCTTCAAACCGGGCACGGACGATATGCGCGAATCACCGGCGATTCCGGTGGTGAACACCCTGGCGGCCGCCGGCGCCCGTATATCGGCCTACGATCCCATTGCCCGCCATGAGGCGGAGCGTATCTTCGACCACGGCAATCTGCACTATGCCGAGAACCTGGACACCTGCGTCCATGACGCCGAGGCGATCCTGCTGATCACGCGCTGGGACCTGTTCAACGAGTTGCCGCGCCTGATGGCCGATCGACAGCCGCAGCCCCTGGTGGTGGACGGTCGCCGCATGCTCGACAAGACAAAGTTTGAGCGCTACGAGGGTATCGGGAGTTAGCCGGATGCGATTTTCAGCCACACCGTTGGACGGTGCCTACGTCGTCGAGCTTGATCGCCACGGTGACGACCGCGGCCACTTCGCACGCACCTTCTGCCAAACCGAATTCCGTGACCATGGCTTGAACCCGACCGTCGTTCAAGCCAATACGGCGCTTTCACGATACAAAGGCACCCTCCGCGGCATGCACTACCAGCGACATCCCCATGCCGAGGCCAAGCTGGTGCGCTGTATCCGCGGTGCGCTCTACGATGTGATGGTGGATCTGCGCCCCGAATCGGCCACCTATTGCCAATGGTTTGGGATGGAGCTGACGCCGGACGGCGGCAAGATGCTGTATGTACCGGAAGGCTTTGCCCACGGCTACCAGACGCTCGTGGATGACACCGAAGTGATCTACCAGGTGTCGGCCGCTTATGCCCCCCAGGCCGAAGGCGGCCTTCGCTGGGATGACCCTGCCATTGCCATTCAATGGCCGATTGGGGACGGTGTGATCCTCTCCGCCAAGGACCGTGCTTGGCCCGATTTCCATCCGCAAGACGCTTAGACGCTGCCCAAGGGAAGCTGATCTCCGGACCATGACCGACTCCCGTCAGACGACCTGTTGCGGTATTATTCCAGCCGCCGGCCGCGGCTCCCGGGTACAGCCGCTGCCCGTGAGCAAGGAGATTTTTCCGGTCGGATTCAGCCGATGGGGCAGGGGGGGTGACCCTGGGGAACTGCGGCCGCGTGTGGCGGCCGATTATCTTCTCGCCCGCATGCGACGAGGGGGCGCCCGGCGTGTGTTCGTCGTCCTGGGTCAGGGCAAGTGGGACATACCGGCCTATTTCGGGTCCGGTGAATCCCGAGATCTGGAATTGGCCTATCTCCTCACCGAGCGCCCATATGGAGCGCCATACACAGTCGGGCAGGCATTGCCGTTCGTGGCGGATCAGATCGTACTATTTGGGTTCCCCGATATTCTCTTCGAGCCGGCAGACGCCTTCGCCCACCTCCTCACCCACATGCGCGACACCGGTGTGGACATCGTCCTGGGTCTGTTTCCCGCCGTTAACCCGCACAAGATGGACATGGTGACGCTCGACGCGGCGGATCGCGTGGGGAACATTGTCATCAAACCGGTCCACAGCGATCAGCGCTACACTTGGCTGATCGCCGCCTGGACGCCGGCCTTCAGTCAATTCATGCAGGCATTTCTGCATCAACAAGAGGACGTGGTGCGCGACCGCTACCACGACACCCGCAACCGACCACAGGCGGAGTACTACATGGGAGATGTGCTGCAAGGTGCACTATCATCGGGCTGGGCCGTGGCAGCCGTGCGCTTCGACAAGGGGACCTATGTCGATATCGGCACGCCCGAGGACCTTTACCTTGCCGTTTCATCCGCACAGATGGGGGGGGAAAATGATCATCGTTGATACGGCACTCAAAAAGAGGGCGGCAGAGGGCAACCCGGTAAGGGTCGGGTTGGTGGGCGCGGGGTACATCGGCCGCGGCACCACCCTGCAAGTGGAACACTATGTGCCGGGCATGCGCATCGCCGCCATCGCCAATCGGACCGCCGCCAATGCCGAGCGCGCCTATGCAGAAGCCGGTTTAGCGGATGTCGTCAGCGCCACCTCGCAGGATCAACTCAACGCCGCCGTCGCCGCAGGCCGTCCGGTGGTCACAGCGGATCCCGCCCTGGTCTGCAAGGCGGACCAGATAGACGTGATCATCGAAGCCACCGGGCATGTCGAATTCAGTTCGCACGTGGCCCTTACGGGGATCGAGCACGGCAAGCACATGGTGTTGATGAACGCAGAGCTGGATGCCACCGTGGGACCCATTCTCAAAGTGTATGCCGACAAGGCCGGTGTGGTTGTGACCAACGCCGATGGCGACCAGCCCGGCGTCATGATGAACCTCTATCGTTTCGTGGCCTCCATCGGCTATAAACCGGTGCTGGTCGGTAACATCAAGGGCCTCCAGGACTATTACCGGACACCGGAGACCCAGAAAGGGTTTGCCGCGCAGCACGGGCTCTCACCCGAGATGGCGACCTCCTTTGCCGACGGTACCAAAATCTCGATGGAGAATGCCATTGTGGCCAATGCCACGGGATTCAAAGTGGGTCGACGCGGCATGTATGGTCCGCGCTGCAACCACGTCAATGAGGCCACCGAATTGTTTCCCGCCGACCAACTGCTCGATACCGGCTTGGTGGATTACATCCTCGGCGCAGAGCCCGGCCCGGGCGTATTTGTATTGGGACACAATGATGATCCCGTCCGCCAGGGGTACATGCAGTATTTCAAGATGGGTGGGGGGCCATTTTACTGCTTTTACGTGCCCTATCACCTGCCCCATTTGGAAGTGCCGCTAACGGCGGCCCGCGCCGCTCTCTTCCAGGATGCCGCCGTGGCGCCGCTGGGAGAGCCGGTGTGCGATGTGATCACTGTGGCCAAGCGAGACCTCAGGGCCGGCGAGACCTTGGACGGAATCGGGGGGTTCACCTGTTACGGCATGATCGATAATTACGCGGTGAGCGCTCAAGCGGAGATGTTGCCCATGGGGCTCTCGGAAGGCTGCCGGCTGACGCACGACGTTGCCAAGGATCAGGTGGTCACTTACGCGGATGTAACCTTGCCGTCGGGCCGACTGTGCGATCGCCTCCGCGATGAGCAGACGCAGCACTTTTTCGGCTGAGCCACCGAACCGCTTTGCCATCGAATTTCAATGGATCTGTTTTAGGAAACCAACTTATGGCGCCGATCGGTAACCGTATTGCTACGCATCTGGGCCAACGTTTGCGGCGGAAATTTCCACACCGATTGTTTTTCTTGCACATCCCCAAGTGCGGCGGCACCTCCATCGTAGAGGCCCTCAGTGATTGCTACGGGCCCCGTTCGCTGGATCCCTCGCAATGGTATCTGGATGCACCGGCGGTGTTTGAAGCGGCCACCGCGCGTAACCAACATTTTCAACAGATCAGCGAAACCGTGCTATTGTATGCCATGGCCCAGCGCAAACACCGCTTCATCACCGGTCATTTCTTTTTCAGTGACAGGGCCCAAGAACTCTACGGCGACCGGTGGGAGACGATCACGGTTCTGCGAGATCCGGTCTCGCGCTGGTTTTCGCAATACTATTTCAATCGCTACAAGAGCGGCGCGCACTACAAGACCGATGCAAGTCTGGACGCCTACATCGATTCCGAGGAGGGGGTCGGTGCGGGGCGCACCCTGATGAACCTTCTGGCCGGCACCCGCTATGACTGGGCGGACGCACCGCAGGAGGGGGTCCGCCGGGCCATCGCCAATCTGGAGCGGATACACTTGGTCGGATGTCTGGAGCACCTGGACCAGTTTCAATCCAGCTTCAGAGCGCGCTACGGAGTGGGGCTGACGATCGGGAGGCGGCGGAAAAATCCCGCTGCCGGCCAGAAATCGGCACCGCCGGACGACCATGTTCTCGAAAAAGTGACGCATATTTGCCGCTACGACGACCAAATCTATCGGCATGCCCTGGGCATGATCGGCCGCCCCACGGCTGCTGCCCAGCCCTAAACCATCAAGCCAACAATAGAGCGACAGATGAATCAAAACCCATCACCCGATACTGACCTCACCGCGAGTGGTTCCGAGCAAGTGGCCATCATCGAACCCAAAAAAGGGTGGCAGCTGATCGACTTCCGTGAACTGCGAGACTACCGCGATCTCTTTATCTTCCTGGTCTGGCGGGATATCAAGGTGCTCTATGCCCAGACCATTCTGGGATTCGCCTGGGCGATCATACAACCCGCCGTCCAAATCGTCATCTTTTCGGTGGTCTTCGGCAAGGTCGCTCAGATCGCCACCGATGGGATCCCTTACGTGTTGTACTCCACGGCGGGCATCATTCCCTGGACCTACATGTCCCAGTCGATCGTTCACTCGAGCCAGAGCCTCGTCACAGGACAGGGCATGCTGGGCAAGGTGTACTTCCCAAGACTCATTTTTCCCATGACATCGGTTTTGGCGAAATTGGTGGACTTCAGCATTTCGCTGCTCATTATCATTGGTGTAATGGTCTATTACCAGGTCTACCCCACCTGGAAAATTCTGCTGGTGCCCGTATTCGTGCTCTACATGATGTGCATCTCGGCGGGCGCCGGTCTCTGGCTGAGTGCCATGGCGATCCGCTTCCGCGATGTCAAGTACGCCATGACCTATTTGATCCAGATGCTGATGTACTCCGCCCCCATCGTGTACTCGGCATCCACCATTCCCCACGATTATCGCGTGTTCTATTCGCTGAATCCCATCGTCGGCGTCATCGAAGGCTTTCGCAGCTGTTTGCTCGGATCGCCGTTGCCGCTGGGCTATATTCTTCCCGGGATACTGACGGCCCTGATCATCTTTGTGGGGGGGATGTTCTATTTCAAGCGTATGGAACGTATTTTTGTGGATGTGATCTAAGCGAAGGAAGAAGCGATGACCAAGGCAATTCGCGTGGACGGCCTCAGTAAATGCTATCGCATCGGCCTCAAAGAGGCTATTCACGATAGCCTTGGGGGCGTCATGATCGATTTTCTGAAGAGCCCCTGGCGGAATTACCGCAAGTATCGGTCCCTCTATCGATTCGATGACCTCGACGACAATGAAGATTTGGAGAGCAGAGGCATCATCTGGGCGCTGAAGGATATCAGCTTCAATGTCGACCAGGGAGAGGTAGTCGGCATTATCGGGCGGAACGGCGCCGGAAAATCGACGCTCCTAAAAGTGTTGTCGAAAATAACACACCCCACTGCCGGTAGGGCGGTCATCAAAGGACGCATTTCGAGCCTGCTCGAGGTCGGCACGGGCTTTCATCCAGAGCTCACAGGACGCGAGAATGTCTTTTTGAACGGTACGATTCTCGGTATGAGCAAGCGCGAAGTTGCCTCAAAATTTGATGAGATCGTCGATTTCTCAGGGATCGAGAAATTTATCGACACGCCCGTTAAGCGTTATTCGAGCGGGATGAAAGTGCGCCTCGCCTTCTCTGTCGCCGCCCACCTGGAGCCGGATTTGATGGTGGTGGACGAGGTGCTGGCGGTGGGCGACGCCCGCTTTCAGAAGAAATGCCTGAGCAAAATGGAGGATGTGGGCAGCAAGGGGCGGACGGTGCTCTTCGTCTCCCACAACATGCCGGCATTGACACGCTTGTGCCCCAGGGCGATTCTCATCGAACATGGCCGCGTCATCGAAGACGGCCCATCGGGGGCAGTCGTCGGCAAATACTTGACCTCGGAGTCGGGCATTATGGGGCGCTACCAATGGGATCCCAATCAGGCACCGGGGGGGGAATTCGCCAGATTGCTGTCGGTGTGCATCCGTGATCAAGAAAATCGCGTGTCAGATTCTGTCGATATCCGGCAACCGATCACAGTGGAAATGGAGTATGAGGTCCTCAAGGGGGGACATGTATTACTGCCCCATTTCCATTTCCAGAATGAAGAGGGCGTCAGGGCCTTCACTTCCATCGACCAGGACCCCGAGTGGCAAGGTCGGGCGCGTCCGGCGGGCCGCTTCACGAGTTCCGTTCAAATCCCTGGGAATTTTCTCTCTGAGGGGATGATGTACGTCACCCCGGCACTCATGAAGATGAATCCCAAGGCGCTTCAATTTGCCGAACGCGACACCATCGCCTTTCAGGTGATCGACTCATTGGAGGGAGATTCCGCTCGGGGAATTTGGGCCAATAATCTCGGCGGTGTCGTGAGGCCGCTATTGAATTGGCAGACCAAATCGCAGTCGACAAACTAGCCCATGAAAATCGTTGATCTGAAGACAGCCGTATCTGAAGGACGAAAGCGGGTCTCCGCCTGGGTCCACTGGGAGGAAAGCGAGCGCCCGCCGATGGAGTTGTACTTTGAAACCGATACGGCAATCGCCGGCGCTCTCGATTGCAATCCAGACGCATTCGCAACTGCCTGTATCCTGCCGGCGCTGCGTCACGGCGAGCGGCGTTTGGCTATCGACGCTGCCCTCAGCCCCGAGCTAATAAACGGACTCATGGACGTACAGGGCTGGATGCGTCACTGGTGGTATCCGTTAGAGAAACCGCCGGTGAAGATCGAATCCGTCAAGGCCGCCACCATTGGCCGCAATCAACAGAATCAGCCCAGATGCGGGATGTTCTTCTCCGGTGGGGTCGATTCGCTGGCCTCTCTCAGGGCCAACCGCCTGACCTACGCCAACGACCACCCCTACTCGGTAAAGGACGGGTTCATTGTCTTCGGCCTTGAGACCGATCAGGAAGAAAAGTTCACCCACGACCTTGCGACGCTATCGCCCATGGCGGAGGACGCCGACCTGCAGTTAATCCCAGTTTATTCAAATATTCGCTACCTCGATGATGACTGGATGTTTTGGGAACGTCAGTTCGAGGATGCTGTTTTTGCCGCCATCGCCCATACGTTCCGGCAACGACTGACGGTCATGAACATCGCCTCTACCTATGACATTCCGAACATGCAAAAGTGTGGTACCCATCCGGTGCTGGACATCGCCTACAGCACCCATGACCTGCGGATTCTGCACGACACTATCACGCTCAATCGAATGGACAAAATTCGATTGTTGGCGGGATGGCAGTCGGCACTCGACCACATGCGCGTCTGCAATCGTTCGGAAACATACGATCAGCAGCAAGTGAACTGCGGTGTCTGTTGGAAATGTGTCAAAACCCGACTCGCCCTGATGAGTATCGGGGTGGACGATCGCGCTGGCGCATTCCCGGATACAGAAATTACGCCGGAACTCGTCGCCTCGGTGGCGGATATTTACATCACCACCGCTTGCTGGTGGGAAGAGTTAATCGAACCATTGCGGGCCGCCGGTCTGGGGCATCTGGCACGGATCATTGACAAAAAAATCGATCGTTATCGTCTTGGTCGTATCCGGCTGGATCTCAAATCGATCGCCGGGCAGGTCGTCAAACGGTACGATCAAAAATACCTAAAGGGCCGGATACGCGGGCTTAACAAACGTTTGAAGGCCCGAAATCAGCACCATCGGCGCTGACCATAGGGGACTGGCATGTTTGCTGGTCGCGGGCGGATCAACATCTTGGTCCGTCCATTGAAACCGCATGGACCTTTCGAAGTTTCAATTGCGGATCTCCCAATGACGTTCCGATCCTTTTCCATAAAAAGAGTTCTTTGCGCGATGCGACCCCCGTATGTTCATGTCCCAAGACATGCTGCATGCAACAGCGCGTCGACGGACGGAATTCGATAATCACGGGCCGAGTCGGTGGATCGCAACAGCGGCAAGCGGTACCATCCATGACAGCTTGGCCTCCCATAACGAGTCAGCGCCAAATGCAAACCCCCATACTTCTCAATGTCTTTAACCGACCTGGCTGCACGCGCAAGGTTTTTCGGCAAATACGAAAGATGCGGCCCCGGCAGCTCTTTGTTTCGGCCGACGGTCCCAGATCGAATAATCCCGGGGATGCGGAAAAATGCACCGCCGTGCGAAAGATTGTCACGGCCGTCGACTGGGAGTGCGATCTGCGGACGCTGTTTCGCGAGGAGAACCTCGGCTGTGCCAAGGCCGTCAGCGGTGCCATCAGCTGGCTCTTCGAACAGGTCGACCAGGGCATCATTCTCGAAGATGACACCTTGCCCTCGGACAGTTTTTTCCACTTTACCGGAGCGTTGTTGGACCGGTACGCAGCCCATACAGAGGTGATGCATATCGCCGGTACCAATATTACCCCCGTGCCGGATGCAACAGCGTCGTATCTGTTCTCCCGCTTGGTGCCGGTATGGGGATGGGCCACCTGGAAAAGCGCTTGGCAGCATTTTGACTTCGAGATGCAGACCTGGTCCTCTCTGAAACCGCAGCTGGCGCGACGCGAGATCTTCGGCAACATGACCGGGGATTATCTTCAAATTCTAGACCGCTGCTATCATCAAGATCTACGAGCCTGGGGACCGAAGTGGTCCTACTCTTGCCTGGCACACGGCGGCCTATCCATCATCCCGAAGGTGAACCTGGTCGACAATATTGGGTATGGCGTGGGCGCCGTTCATACCAAACAGGCGCGCAATCCATTTGCACATATCAAGCGTTCCGAACTAGAAGCAAGTCTGGTTCATCCGGAGTTGATGACCGTCGATCCATCATTTGACGAATACTTCATGCACTACCTTTTTTCAGAAAACCGCAAAGCACCCAAGGCGCACATTCGCTTGCTCCATAAACTACAGAAGATGATTCGCCGCATGGTGAGACGCTGATAGGCGGCGAACCGAGAATCGCTGCTGATGTTGACCTGCTGTGAGATTGCATTGCGATCGTGCCTGAGAAGATTCCTGTGAGACTACTGAAGCAACTCAAATCCCATCTGAAGCCAGCCCTGGTCGCTTGTGCAGGGCAACTGCCGGACGCCGCTTTTCAACGCCTGTTGCACAGGGCTCCGCGACGGTTGCTGCGCATGCTGAACCATCCGGGTTTAAGATCGAAATGCCTGCCTGACGCCCATATCCCAAAGTCCTATTGGGGAATTTCGGCCAATTCTGAGAACCATATGGTCGTCGAGGCGTGCGACTGCGTGGCGCTTGCCAAACGTTACCAGACGCCGCTCTTCGTTGTGGATCGCCGTCGGCTCGAAGCCAACTACCGGCAGTTCGAAACGAGTTTCAGACAATTCTACCCCCGCGTTGAGGTCGGTTATTCATACAAGACCAATCCCCTTCCAGGTGTGTTGAGCGTGTTGCATGGGCTTGGCGCCTCGGCGGAGGTGGTTTCCCCCAATGAGCTGAAACTTGCACTTGAACTCGGCGTGCCCGCCGAAAAGATCATTTACAACGGACCCGGAAAGACAATGGCGGGGTTGGAACTGGCGGTTGCCAACCGTATTCGCATGATCAATATCGATGGTTTTGAAGAGATTGATCGGATCGCTGATCTCGCAGCACGCTACGGCCATCAGCAGGCGGTCGGCGTGCGGGTGGTCACCGACGTCGGCTGGGTGAAGAAGTTTGGATTTAGCATCAAACTGGGCTCGGCCTTCAAAGCCTTTGAAAGGATAAAAAACCATCGCCGTCTGGACCCTTGCGGGATCCATTTTCACCTGAGCACTGGCGTGGGCAATGTCAAAACCTACCTCACCGCCGTTAAGGCCGCTCTGCGCTTTGCGGATCAATTGCATCAAGCGCTCGGTATCAGCATCAATGTCTTCGATTTTGGCGGTGGATTCGATCCGCTCGCCAGTGTGCATACTTACTCCGAGGCGGACAACCGACTGGTTGCCTTTGGCTTTCCTGTGGAAAAGCCCCACTTGCGCGAAGTTACGGCGCTTGAGACCTACGGACGCGAGATTGGCACCCTGATGCGGCAGCACTTTTCAGGTGACGAGGGCAACCTGCCGACAGTGATGTACGAGCCCGGGCGGGCCATCACCGGTAACACTCAGTTCCTACTCCTCCAAGTGCTAGATGTGAAGCCGACGCCTGAGGGTGTTGCCGATGTAATCCTGGACGGGGGCCGGAATGTCGCGTCCCCCACGGTCTGGGAACATCACCAGCTTTTCAATGCTTCCCGTATCGATGCGCGCGAAGCAGCGTACTACACCTTTTACGGACCCCTGTGTACACCCTACGATCCGATCTACCAGGTGAAACGCTTTGCCCACGTTGAGCGTGGCGATATTCTCGCGCTCATGGATGCCGGCGCCTATTTCGTTTCGATGTTATCCAATTTTTGCAGCTTTCCCAAACCAGCCGCTGTGATGGTAGTTGATGGCCATCACGAGCTCATTCGCCAAAGAGAGTCGTTTTGGGACTTGTACGGAAGAGATATTGGTTTACCTTCGGGACCTGCTTGACGGAATGGCTGTGATACTGCCTTGCTGGCCCCGGATCAGATCAAAACCTACCCAACGAGCGTTGTGACTGCTCGATGTGAACACGGACACACCCCAGACACAAATGCCCTCGACGAAAAAAGCCAAGCGGGTTCGTTTCCCGTTGATCTATGACCTATGGCTCACCCTCTGCTGCCTGAGGGTGAAGGGCTATATTTTTGTTGCATCCACAGGCCGCAGCGGCACGCAGAGCCTCAGCCGAATTTTCGAGGCTGCGATAGATGCGATCAGCGTCCACGAACCACCGCCAGTCATGCTCAAACGCTGTCCTGAGGGCAAAGACGAAAAGCAATATTTTCGAGACCTTTTTCATCAAAAAAAGAAGCATACCATCCGCCGTAAAGCCAAACAGCATCGCTACTATTTGGAGACCAATCATCAGTTTGCAAAGAATTTCGCTGAACTGGCCATCGAATACTTCAAGCACAAGATTAGTGTGATTCACCTCAGAAGAGACCCTTTGAAGGTGGCCACCTCCTTCTACAACATAGGATCGATACCGGGTAAAACCCATCGGGGAAAGTTATATCTGCTCGACCCCCTGGCTGACGACAATTGTATCCCTGCGGCAGATCTTTTCATTGCGGGCGGAGTGCTGGATCACGATTTTCACCGCTGCCTCTGGTATTGGTATGAGGTTGAAGCGAGGATCGATTTGCTGAAGCAGAAGTATTCGCGCACTCGGTGGTTTCAACTTGAAACCCAGGATCTAAATGACGAAAAGCGCCTGACCACCATGTTTCAGGCCCTGGCCGTGGACTATGATCCGGCCAAACTCAAGAACCTGGCCTGTACGCGCGTTAATTTAAAGCGGGAGGAGAAGCAGGGGAAGGCCGACACTCTAGATCTAAGTAAAATGCATGCCGAATTCTTGGCAGCGATTACGGCCCGAACCGGTCATCTGACGCCGATGCGCAGCAGGAATTTGGGATGATGGACTGACGGCGGGCTCCGCTGCCCTGGGCCGCCGTCCTGACATTGACCATAGTCGGCGCTACGATTAAATCCACTGCCGACAGACCCATCGCAACTTCTGCTAGACGCCATAGGATCCGCTATTCGCTTCGGCGCTTACGCCCGCCGATCGTCACCATAACAATGGACCAGATATGCAATTGAACCGCAGAAAATTCTTAAAAACATCGGCGGGCTTCCTGGCGGTTTCACTGGGTGCTGGCCTTTGGATGTGCAGAACCCCGAAAATACAGACACACGCCTATCGTTTCCGGCGCTACCGGCCAACTGAATCTGTGGGTACCATATTTCAAGTAACCCCCGAGAATGGCAGCTATATTCACAGCTTCTATGATGTGTCCGCATTCAGCCCCTCCGGCCGCTATCTCGCTGTGACAAAGGTCCCCTTCGAAGACCGGAATGCCAAGTACGGGGATGTGGCTGACGTCTGCATCATCGACCTCGAAAACGAGACGATAGCGACCGTCTATTCAACGAAAGGCTGGGGCTTCCAAGTCGGTGCAAATCTCAACTGGGGTGAATCAGATCGATATATCTACACCAACGATTGGATCGCTAAGGAAGCCGTCTGCGTGAGAATCGACATCGAAACGGGCCATACGACGGCCTTTGCCGGACCCATGTACCATCTGCACCCGAAGGAGAAGGATGTCATTGGATTCCCCCTCGATCTCATCAATGTCACCCAACATGGATACGGGGTTCCCTTCTATTCGCGCAAGAAAAAGAAGCGGATTCAGGGCGCACCCGATGATCAGGGCCTGTGGAAGACCACCCTTGATACAAACCAGCGAACACTTTTGGTCAGTCTTCAGAAAGCGGCCGATCATCTGAATGAAGCCTTGCGCCGCGAACTTGCGGACGGTAATTTTTATTTTTTTCACTCCAAGTACAATCATGACGGCTCGCGTATCATGCAGGTCTTGAGGTGTCTCGTACCGGGGGTGAGCTATAAATACCTCATCCTTCTCAATTTCGATGCCGATGGGAATGATATCCACACGACGATTACCCATCCACAATGGCAAGCAGGCGGCAATCACCCCAACTGGCATCCGGATGGCAGGCGAATCGTCATGAACCTCAGACCGGTTGAACTGGGGGACCGAACCATGCGGTTCATCTCCGTAAACTATGACGGTTCTGATTTGAAGCTGCTCAGCGACACCCTCAAGGGCAGCGGGCACCCTAGCATGAGACCCCAGTCGGATTATCTGATCACCGATTGCTATACCGAGGAAACGGAATTTCTCAATGCCGATGGGGAAGTTCCGATTCGGTTGATCGATTTGGAGAACCAGCAAGAGCGAAGGCTCTGCCACGTCGCCTGTCCCACGGCAGAACAGCGGAAACGATTCGTCCTGCGGGTCGACCCGCATCCCGTATGGAGCAGAGATTACACCAAAATTTGTTTCAACGGCGCTCCGCAACTGCGCAGGCAGGTGTTCGTCGCCGACCTGTCGGCGGTGCTCACCTGACCCATTGATTCGGGGGGCCTAGCGGCAGATCTGCCCGAGCCGCCGGCACCCGCGATCGGCAAGGTCGCCCGTTGAGAAGGACGTTGCATGACAACCGCACCAAAAAGGCTTCACTTCATCGACTATGCCCGTTCATATGCCATCTTACTGGCCCTGCTCTCACACGCCATGGCCGCCACCGGAACCTGGCAACGTATCGGCGAGAATTCGAATTACATTCAGCAGTTCACGCGCATGGCGACACCAATGTTCGTGTTCATGTTCGGCTTCATGATGGAGTATGTATACGCACGCAAGGCGCACCAGATCGGCTTGGCCGCCGTCCGAAAAAGGCTGTTTGTCAGAAGTTTTCAGTGCTATTTTGGCTATGTCCTCATTGCCGTCTGCTGCCTGCTGAGCGGCGATAAATATTGGCACGGATTTCTGGACTCTCTCGTCCTCCTATCCAATGTTCGATGGGGCAACATTCTCAAAGTGTACGCCGTCATGTTACTGATAATGCCGGGAATCATTACACTGAGGCTTAAATACGGCATTCGCTTCCTTTACGTGACCCTGGTCCTCCTGACGATCGGGCTGTCATTCACGGCGAAGCTGAAATCGGCTGATTTTGGAAGCTTCAACCACCTGCTGAACTTCTTGGCCGGTGTGGGGCCGCTAAAGACCGGGCCCAGTGTGCTTCACAGCTTCATTTTCCTGCTTGCCGGCATGTACATGGCGTCCAGCCTTACGAGCAGCGGTCCGCCTGCGCGCACCGATCTTTCCGCCTTTTACGCAGCGTCGCTGCGGCTGTTGACGACCTTCGTTGTACTGGCCGTGCTCTTGATTCAACAGGACCCTGTCGATGCGTGGCGGATGTTCGCCGACTATACCTATCGCGGCAACAACATGATTGGCTATTACATCATCGGCGGCATCACGAGCGTGCTGGCACTCACTGCTTTCTGCTATGTCATCGGAACCAAACCACCGCCCCGCCTGGCGGCATTCTTCTTGTCGATCGGCACCTCGTCGCTGATCTCCTACACCTGTGGGAACATCCTGCTGGTGCTGTTTGGATTCATGGCAGCCATGGTAAGCCCTTACGTGTTTATCACGCTGTTTTTTGTCTGCGTGATACTCATCACCAAGTACATCGATCGCGCACCGATGTACGGGTTTTTCAATCATCTGCTCACCTTCAAATATCCGTAATATGGCGCGTGTGGCATGCGTCGACCTTTTCACCTGCACATATCCGACCGAGGCGACGCCGTACCGACATGTGCGACCCACAACAGACGGGTAAAGGACCGCCATTGATCACTGACACGAGAGAGCTGCCCGATGGCCATCTGATCGAAACGGATCTGTGCATTGTCGGTGCCGGCGTGGCTGGCGTGACACTGGCCCTCGCCCTGAGAGATGCGCCCTTTCGCGTACTGATTGTCGAATCCGGCGGTCTGCAGCCGGATAAGGAGGCCCAGGGTCTGCTGTGGGGCCGCAATACCGGCCATCGCTATTACGGCTTGGACACCTCCAGATGCACGGGCATCGGAGGCTCAAGCCATAAATGGCTTTTGGAGCTTCCCGATATGCGGCTCGGGGCGCGAATTCACCCACTGGAACCGATCGATTTCGAGGTGCGACCTTGGGTGCCCCACAGCGGGTGGCCGATCAGCTACGATGCGATGCAGCCGTACTATGAAGCCGCACATGGCTACTGTACATCCAATCCCTTCAGTTATCGCGCCGGTGACTGGACCAATGCCGATGATACCCCCTTGTTGCCGCTGCCGGGCCGGCACGTGACCTCCACCGTGTTCCATTTTACCGATAGGGATGCCTTCATTCAGCGACCGTGGAAGAGGCTGCAGTCCGCCCACGATTTGAACCTTCTCTCCCATGCAGTTGCGCTGCGCATCGAAACCAATGAGGCCGTGAACCAAGCCACATCGCTGCAATTGGTCTCCCATGGAGAACGGCGGCTGACGGTGGCGGCCAAACGCTTCGTTCTTGCCGCAGGCGCACTGGAAACGGTCCGTCTTCTATTGATCAGTGATCATCAGCAAAGGGCCGGTCTGGGCAATCAGAACGATCTGGTGGGGCGTTTCTTCATGGAGCATCCGCATGTGTGGTCGGGCAAATACAACCCAGCCCCCCATGTGACGGCGCGTGAATTGAGTTTTTATCACTTGCACACGGCGGGACAATCCGCCATTCTGGGCAAACTCGCGACGACGGCCAGCGCTCAACGGGAGGCCCGTTTGCTCAACCACTGCGTGTCCCTGCATCCGCGCGCCAAACGGGCACCGGCCAACCTGGTGCCGGAGTGGCCCATCGACAATTGGCCCCTGCTAAACTCATTTGCTTACCGCGGCGACTGGGACACTGAGATCAATGCAGATGCGGCGACGGACCTCGAAGGGGATTCGAAACCCGACGCCCTATGGAAGCGCTGTCGCCGGGGCGCGAAGGAATTGCGTAGCTTTGGGCGTCATTTTGGGCATCGATTGGCGGCGGAGCTGACGGGACGGCAGGGGGCCGAGCAACTGGTGTACACCCTGAATCATATGTCCGAGCAGGTGCCGAATCCAGACAGCCGCGTCACTCTCGCAAGGGAATTGGACCGCTTCGGTCGACGGCGGATCGAGTTGGACTGGCGTCTGACATCGCTTGATCTCGAGAGCATCATCCGATCTCAGCAGCTGGTGGACATGGAGCTGCAGCAGGCCGGCCTGGGATATCTGTCCATTGAGGATGACCCAGGGCGGCTCGACCATCAGATTCACGGCGGCTGGCACCACATGGGGACGACCCGCATGCACACCGATCCGCGTCACGGCGTCGTGGATCCGAACTGCTGTGTCCATGGCATCCCCAATCTCTTTATCGCCGGCCCATCGGTGTTCCCCACCAGCGGCTATGCCAACCCGGTTCTCACCATCGTTGCCTTGAGCCTGCGATTGGCGGACTATCTGAAGGGGGCATCGGCGCAGGCCACATCGCATCGCCGCAACCGGGTGGCGGAGCCCTCCCGGCGCCCCGGAGGTTCGCCATGACCCGCTGGGCCATGCTCATCAACCTCGACCGATGTATCGGCTGCGGCGCATGTGCCGTGGCCTGCGGCATGCACAACCGGGTCGACACCAACAGCTGGCGGCGGGTGTTCGACTGCGGCCAAGGCCCTGCACCGGAGCGTCTCCACCTATATGTCCCGATGAGCTGCATGCACTGTGCAGATCCGCCCTGCCACAAAGTCTGCCCCACGACGGCCACCTATATCCGCTCCGACGGCATCGTCGAGATCGATCTCGCCAAGTGCATCGGCTGCGGATATTGCATGGTCGCCTGTCCCTATCTGGCACGCGTGTTATTGCATCACAACGAGACGGCGTTCGTCGAAGACCTGCTGTCGCCGGGTGGGCATGCGCGGCGAAAGCGGGATCCCTACCAAGGGGTGTGCACCAAATGCAACTTCTGTCGGGAACGGATCGAAAAGGGGCTTTCACAGGGGCTCAGACCGGGTGTCGACAAGCCTGCGACCCCCGCTTGCGTGATCAATTGCACCTCCGACGCTTTGGCCTTCGGCGACCTCGAAGACCCCGATAGTCCGGTCAGCCGCATCCTCGCCGCGCAGCCGGTCTGTGCCCTTCAGCCGGAACTGAATACGCGGCCCTACCTGTTTTACATTCATACACGTGGCGATGGGGAGGTTTAGATGGCGGCTTCGATGCAATTTGTCGGGGCTGTGCGACAGACGATCTGGGGATGGCCTGCGGTCCTCAACCTTTTCCTGGGCGGTATGGGATCGCTGTTCTACACCGGCTCCCATATCTGGTTGGATGCCGGATCCGGGCTCCAGGGGGATCCCCATGCCGGAATACGACTGATCGGCCCTGTGTTGACCATCATCGGCTTCATGGCGGTGGTCACCGAAGCGGGTCGCCCGAGCCGGGCCGTCTTCCTGTTGCACCACCTCTATCGGTCGTGGATGTCTCGGGAAGTGTTGTTTGGTGCTGTGTTTATCGGCGCGGCGTTTGCAAACGCGCTCTATCCGACGGCGGCGTTGAAATGGGTGGCCATTTCAGCGGCCGTGATGATGGCGGTCTGCCAGGCGATGATGCTTTACGATGGCATGGGCGTGACACTCTGGTATGCGCCCATCGTACCGCTGCAATGTTTATTGGCCAATGTGGGGGCCGCTGCCGCACTGCTGCTCGCCCTGATCTCCCCGTTCGATGCACTGCCGCTGACCTTGATCGGTGTCCTCATGGCGGTGCTGTTGCTCGATGGATGGGCATGGTACCACCTGATGCGCATAAGGCCCACGGCGGCCGATCGTGCGGCGCGTCAACCACTGTACCGCACGGCACATCTGATGCTGGTATTGGGCATCGGCCATCTTGTGCCGTTGGTGCTGCTATTTGTCCTGGCGACGGTGCAGCTTGCACGCCAGAGCCAGATCGCAGCGGCGGGGCCGCTGGTCATTTTGCTCGCCCTCTTTGTGCTGGCCGGTGGTATTGGACAAAAAGCAGGGGTGCTGCTCGGCGGAAACAGTCTGCGCCCCATGCGCAGAGGCGGTAACCGCTTGCGGCCCCACGGGGGATACGCCGGTGACTGACCATACGCGGAACAGATCGGTGGCGGGCAGCTTCCATCCCGAGGTCCTGACGGAGAACACCCGCTGGCAACGCCGATGGATGCGCTTTTGGATGCGGTGGTCCGGCCTCAGTTGGCATGGGCGCCTGGCCACGCGTCTGGCCACTGTCTGTGCGCACCCGCACAAAGCCAGGGACTACCTGGCCCGGATGAACCGACGGGGCTACATCTCTCCCAAGGCCGTGATCTATCACGATGCCTTCTACCATGGCGAGCATATCTTCATCGACGATCGTGCGGTCCTCTTCCAGCGTCCGGAGGGCGCGGCCCTCACCCTCGGGCGGCACGTCTACATTTATCGCGACACGATATTGGAGACCGGCTACGGCGGTGCGATCAGCATCGCTGACGAAGCCTCAATCCACCCGCGCTGTCAGCTCAATGCCTACATGGCCGATATTGAGATCGGCCGAGGCGTCATGTTGGCACCCAATTGCGCGTTATACGCTTACGACCACGGCATCTCTCCGGGAACGCCCATACGGGAGCAGGCGTTCACCACGCGCGGCCCCATCCGCATCGGTGATAATGCTTGGCTGGGTGTTGGCGCAATTGTGCTGAGCGGCGTCTCCATCGGTGAGGGCGCAGTCGTGGGCGCCGGGTCGCTGGTGAGTGCCGATGTCCCCGCCGGTGGGATTGCCGTGGGCAATCCCGCCCGCACCGTCCGCCACCGCCAAGCCAAGTCGATGGATGCGTCGTCGTCGGCCGAAGGAGCCACCCGCTGATGAACAGATCGCCAAACCCCACCTACCTGGATGCCCCGTTGGCAGGGCCCAATCAATTCCTGCTGGGGCCGGAAGATTTGCCGAACCCCGACAGCTGGCGCACCACGACGGTAACGGCGGGCGTCCAACTGGCAACACATCCCGACCTCGCCGTCACCCAAATCCAGGATGGCGACGTGCGGTTGACCCTCATTGGATTCATGCTCGATCCGCTGCATCCCGAGGCCACCGACAAGGATGTGCTCGCGACGGTGCTCGACCGACTGCTGGCGAAGCAGTCACCCGTCGACGCCACCGCCGATCTGGGGGGGCGCTGGATCCTGGTGGTCGAGACGCCGAACGCCTTGCACCTGTTCACCGATGCCGTCGGGCATCGACAGGTCTTCTACGTCCAACCAAGTGCGGATCAGCCGGCCTGGTGTGCTTCTCAGCCGCGGATTCTGGCCGAAGTTAGCGGCCGCCAAATTGAACCGGATGCCAGACACCTCATCGACAGCTATGCATTCCGCAAATACGCTGAGTACCGCTGGCCCGGTTCCGGCTCGCCCTATCCCGGCATTCAGCACCTGCTGCCCAATCACCGCCTCGAGTTAAGGACCGGTGCCTGTGAGCGCTATTGGCCGGCTCGCCCGTTGCCGGAGGTCAAGTTGGCGGATGCGGTGCCGTCTGCCGCGCAAGTGTTGCAGGGCAGTCTGCAGGCGGCCGCCAATCGATTCGATTTGGCCGTTTCTCTCACCGCCGGGTTGGATAGCCGGGTGGTTTGTGCTGCCGCTAAAGCGCTATTCCCGCAGACGCCATTGATAACGGTCCGGCAGATTGACAAAGCTCCCGACCATGCGGATATCACCGTGCCCGCCGAGATAGCCCAACGGCTGGGCTTGCGGCACGATATCGCCGAGAGCTCTCTGGTTCTAAACGATGATTTTCTGCAGGCGTTCAAACAGAATACGGCGCTGCCCCACTACATCTATGCGCCGGATGCACAGGCCATCTATCGCCTTTACCGGCGGCAGCGCGTGGTCGCCACCGGCAGCATGTCCGAAATCGGGCGGCTCTCCTTTCGCAGTGCCCACCGCAAGCCGGATACGGAGCCCATCGATGCCCGAGACCTGGCCCGTCTTCAGAAGATGGATGCCCAGCCATATGCATTGAACGCTTTTGGTCAGTGGCTAGCGGGCATCGATAGCGCGTACAATCTGCCACTATTGGATCTGTTTGAGTGGGAGCAGGGCCACGGTAATTGGCTCGCCATGTGCCATCTGGAGTTCGACATCGCCTGGCGAGACATTTTCACTCCGTTCAATTGTCGCGAATTGCTAACGACCCTGCTGGGGGTCGACCGCCGTCATCGGGATTCCCCGGACTACCGGCTGTATCGAAACATCATCGAACGGCTGTGGCCGGAGCTTCTCGAAGTCCCGATCAATCCCCATGAGCACGCCCCCAAGCGCAGCTTGCGTAAACGCCTCGTCTCAAAGGTCCCCTATCGTTGGAAGCAGCGCATCAAGCACATATGGGATCACCGCTGATGGCCTGCCTCAGCGAGCGGGGCGTCACTACCCACTGCATGACACACCCCTGCCAGATCCACGGGTATGGATCCCACAGGAGCAGCAGTTCACAATGCCATCGGAATCGACGCCGCCAATGAAATTCGTCACCATCGGAATACCGACCTACAACCGGGCAGACCTCTATTTGCGCCAAGCGCTGGAAAGTGCGCTAGACCAGACCTATCCCCATGTCGAGATCGTGGTTTCCGACAACGGGTCGACAGATGGCACGCAAGCATATGTTTCTGGATTGAAGGACCCTCGGATACGCTACTTTCGACACGATGAGGTGCTGACCCCGAACGGCAACTTCAACTTCTGTTTGCAAGAGGCCCGAGGCGATTACTTTCTGCTCTTGCACGACGATGATGCCATAGACCCTGATTTTATCGAGTGTTGCATGCAAGTGGCGCATGCATTTCCAACCATTGGCGTTGTTCGAACGGGTGCGCGGATCATCGACGCTTCGGGTGAAGTGCTCCGCCATGCACCGGCTGGCCCCTCTAGGGGTGACGCAGAGGAGCTCATGTTGAGGTGGTTCCGCAAGGAAACCGCGTTTTATTTCTGCAGTACGATTTTCGCCACCGCGCCGTTGCGGCAGGCTGGCGGCCTGCGGTCAAGACACAACGTGCTGGAGGATTGTGCGGCGATTCTGGACCTGACAAGCATGGCGGGTCACGTTGAACTCGCCGATATCAAAGCGAGTTTTCGCGAACATGCCAATTATGCCCAGTATGGTCGCAAACTCAAGCTGTGGGTGGAGGACTTTCTGTGGTTGCTGGACCGCATTCAAAAGCGGATACCGGCGGCGGACGCCGCGCTGGCCGAGGCGGGTCGACGTTTTTTTGCGGAACTGAGCTATCGCCGGGCGCGCACCATTTCATCCCGTTGGCATCGCTGGCTGGCCTACGGATATGTGTGGCGAAAGATCGGGCTGGCCTACCCGCCACCGGGGCTCGCACGCCGATTGACCATGGGGGCGGCGAGAGCGAAGGCCCACGGCGGATCGGATCATGGTGATGCACGGTAGGCACTTCACAAGGTGAACACGCACCTGTCATCCGGGTCATATATGAAGATTGCGTTTATTGTTAACGGGTTCCCGTTGTTGTCGGAAACCTTTGTTTTGAATCAGATAACGGGACTGCTCGATCGCGGACATGCGGTAGAGGTGTTCGCGCATCAACAAGGGCCAACCGATAAGGTTCATCCAGATGTTCATCGTTACCGGATCTTGGAAAAAAGCCATGTCTTCTCCAGGAGCGCCAGCCCATTCGGTCTCATCGCCAGTCTGGCACCCGTTCTCCCACAGCAGTTGCTCGCCCACCCGCGGCGAATGATCGACACGCTTTCACGATCCGACGGCGGTCAGAAACGCGGCAAGCTGCTCGCCGCGGCCGCATTGCTCACTCGCCAGGGGCCCTTTGATGTTCTTCACTGCCATTTCGGTCCCAATGGCCTGTTTGGCGCATACCTGAAACACTTGGGGGTTTCCGGCAAGCTCGTCACGACCTTTCACGGCTATGACATGACCTCCTATACCCAGCGCCGAGGGGTGAATGTGTACCGGCCCCTCTTCGACGCTGGCGATCTCTTTTTGCCCATCAGTGAAAAATGGCGACAGCGGCTGGAGTCGCTCGGATGCGCGGCGGACAAGGTCAAGGTTCATCGGATGGGCGTCGATCCCGACAAGTTCGAATTTGTCCATCGGCAGAGGGATGGGCGTCGCTTCCGGCTGGTGTCAGTGGCGCGATTGGTAGAGAAAAAAGGGATCGACATCGGGATTCAGGCCGTTGCACGGTTCAAGAAGCAGCATCCCGACGTCGCCATCGAATATCTGATCGCTGGCGATGGTCCGCTGCGGCAGCAACTCACCGAAATGGTGGCGGCGTTGGGCTGCGAAGCGTCCATCCGCCTGCTGGGCTGGCAGGATCATGATGAGGTGGAACGGTTAATGAACAGCGCCCATGTCTTGCTCGCGCCGAGCGTCACGGGCAGTGATGGCGACCAAGAGGGAATTCCGGTCGTGTTGATGGAGGCGCTGGCGAAGGGCTTGATCGTCTGTGCCACTGCGCATGGGTGCATAGCGGAATTGGTACTCCCGGGGCAAACCGGATATTTGGTGCCCGAAGGCGACATCGAGGCATTGCGTCGTACCTTGGGGCAAATTTATGCGCAAAGCGATGTGTGGCCGGAAATCTGCCGGAGGGGTCGAAATAAGGTGGTCGCTGAATATAACATTCATCGGTTGAATGATCTCCTGGCGGGCCATTTCGACACGATCCTGTAGACTGGGCGCTCTCCGGCAGGGAATCGAGACACTTGTGCCAAATATTGCCGCCCATGGGCGGTTCGAAGCGACTGGCAGCGTTTCGGACGAGTATGATCGCCTCCGGCATCCGATGGCGTTGCCGCTAGGCGTGCTGCTGATTCACCGATGTTGCAGTGAACCATACCAACGAAGTTTTTCAAAGAAGGAAGTCTCCGCATGCCGAAACCGGATTTCCTGATCGTGGGCGCCCAACACTGCGGCACTACCTGGTTGTGGGGTATTTTGGATCAACACCAGGATACCGATTTTCCACGAATCAAAGAACGCCACTTTTTTGGATCGTCAGAGATCTATAAAAAAGGAATCGAGTGGTATCTCTCGGGCTTTGATGACTGTAACCCTGCGAAAGTCATCTGCGACGCGGCCCCGACCAATTTCTACGACCGTGTTCCATACTGGTTCAATAGCGACCGTCAATTAATCCACAACGATCAGCTGCCCACCATCCCGGAGTTGATTTGCGATGCGCTGCCGGACATAAAAATCATCGTATCTCTGCGCGATCCGGTAAGTCGTGCGATCTCGGCCTATCTCCATTGGATGCGGCATCAATTCTGTTTCAACCGAAACCATGTATCGCCCTGGCTGGGTTTACGGCAGACCGCTCTGCGATATCCGAAGGTCCGCATTCTCGAGTACGGTTATTACACAAGGTATTTGCGGGCATGGCAACGCGTAGTGCCGCCTGAACGATTGCTGGTCCTCATCTTTGAAGAGGACATTCTCAAAGATCCCGATGCCGGGATACGCAAAGTCACCGATTTTATCGGCATCAATCCCAAATTTGCCGCGCCGCTGAAACCTAAGGCCAAAAATCCGAGCTGGCCCTGGACCCGGATCATTTTGAAGTACTATTTGGGACCGATGCTGCGACAGATCGAAAAAACACCGCTGCGGTCGATTACACAAAATTGGGATCCGCTGAAGCGCTATGGCGTGCAGTCGAGTGATATCGAATTTCTACAACAGGTATTCAAGGATGAGAGAGGGGGTATCGAGGAATTGACGGGTCGCAGTTTGGCGTGTTGGCAATATCTCGAAGGCCATCCTTCGTCCCCGAAAAGCTCTGCAACCGATAGGCAGATGCCTGTATGAGAATTTCGGTCATTATACCCGTATACAATGCGGAGAATTTCATCCATCGAGCAGTGGAGAGCGCTTTGGATCAGCCCGAGACCAGTGAAGTTGTTCTGGTTGAGGACGGCTCGCCGGACAATTCGCTGCGGATCTGCGAAGCGCTGGCTGAAAATGAGGATCGCGTTCGTTTATATCGGCATGCGGAGGGATCTAATCGGGGGGCTGGGCCTACACGCAATCTCGGTGTTCAGCGAGCCCGTCGGGAATGGATCGCCTTCCTCGATGCCGACGATTATTTTCTGCCCGGGCGCTTTGAAACCGCCGGCCCTCTTTTGCTAAAAACACCGCAAGCCGATGGCGTTTATGAATCGATCGGCATGCATTACTACAGCGGCAGCGCCAAGCAAAAGTGGATCGCAAAGGAAGGTGCGGCATTGACTGGTCTGGCAAAGAGCGTGCACCCCGACCTGCTGTTCGAAACACTCGTTCACGGTGGCAATGGATACATCCATTTGGATGGCCTGCTGGTTCGTAGAGAGGCGATCCTTGCAAGCGGCTTTTTCCCGACGAACCTGCGCCTGCATCAAGATACCGCCTTTATATATCAATTAGCGGCTTGCGCACATTTGATACCTGGTCGACGCGACACGCCGGTCGCCTTACGGGGCATCCATGAACACAATCGAATTCTGGCCCCTTACAATGCCGCCTACACAAGGTACTTGATGTGGCAGCACATGCTATTTTGGGCGCTATCCAAGCCTATCGGCAATAGACGAAAAATGCTGATCCTATCCAAATGGATGCGGTCCTTATCACGATTATGTAAAGCCAAGGTGCTGCAGCGCGATGCAGTTGCTGCAGACTGACCCGAATACGATAGAAACTCGAAGGGTGCCGGTTCGTCCGAACCTTCGGTGGCAGCGATGGACATAAGAGTCAGAGATTTCCGAAATCCGGACAACTGGAAGTTGCTTGGAACGCGTGTATTAAAAATGCTGATGCGTTTTCAGAGCAACTTTGACGATTTAGCATCGCGGGTGTTGGTCATCCTTGGCTGTCAGCGATCGGGGACGAGTTTGATCTATTGGGTTTTCGAGAGAGATTTGCGAACCAAGATTTACAGGGAGGCCAGCAAGCTCTCCACCAAAGATCCTCGCCATCTGCGGCTGGACCCATTTACCAAGATAAGGAAGGAGTTGGCGTCTCAGAAAGCGCCGCTGCTTGTGCTGAAGCCGTTGGTTGAGTCACAACGGGCCCTGCACCTGCTGGCTAACATCCCGAATTCCAAGATACTTTGGATGTACAGAGATTTTGACGATGTGGCTGCGTCCAACCTAAAGGCGTTTGGGCGCTCTAACGGCATTCGCGACTTACGGTTAATGCTAAATGGTCCCCATCAGAATTGGCGCCGCGAAAAACTCCGGCCGGAGACGGCGTCATTGTTGAGAAGATTCTACCGCCGGGACATGAATCCTTACGACGCAGCCGCCTTATTCTGGTATGCTCGGAATATGCTCTATTTCGATCAGCGATTGGATGAGCATGACAGCGTCATGTTGTGCAAGTATGAGGACCTGGGAAAGCATCCACACACGGTGATGCAGTCGATTTATATGTTTCTGGAGATATCATATCCCGGTCGCCATGTTGTTCGCAGTGTTCATGCCGGTTCCGTCGGCAGAGGTGCGCGTATTGATATATCGGCAGAGATTCGAAGCCATTGCAATGAACTTCTGCAGAGGCTTGATAGCGTGCCTAAACGATATCGCGTGTATCCAGCCAACCGTTCGCAGGCCTAAAGACTGCCAGTATTCCAGATCAAATGAAAAAAAAATTAAACCTATTGTTTATCTTTGATGATAAGTATCCGCCGTTCCGAGTCGATGTACGCGTCCTCATCGGTAAAATGCTGTCTGCCAGGAACCATACAATTGATTGCATCATGCAAACTTCATCCCCGGAAAGAGTTGCGAATACGATGCAATGGTATAACTGCAGAGTGTTCGTCGGAGGCAGCGTTCAAAGAGCAGGGTTCATTGGGAAAGTGGTTGCCTTCATAAAAGGCCTGCTGAATGATTTCAGGTGCCTCCCTCTGATGACCAGGAATTCTTATGACATCCTTATTGTTAAGGATAAGTTTCTTTCAGGTTTCGTAGCGATCCTTTTTGCAAAACTGCTGAGACATAAATCTGCATTCTGGATATCCTATCCGTTCGCGGAAGCCGCATTGTATAAGGCGTCCTTGAAACAGGTACGTTTTCCTGGCTTACTTAAAGCCAAAGGCCATATCATTGGATTCATATTTTACCGCTGCATTGCTGAATTGGCCGATCATATATTTGTGCAAACAGATAAAATGAAAGAGGTGTTCGCAAAAAAAGGCGTTTCACAATCCAAAATGACGCCAATACCCATGGGCGTTGATCTAGACAACACACCATTCTTTGGCTACGCTTCTCGGCCGGATGGCAGCATCCAGATGGCAAAAAGGATCGTATACATGGGTTCATTGGCCAAGGTGAGGAACATTGATTTCATCCTCAATAGTTTTAAGTTGTTGAGAACGAAGCATCGCGACGCAAAATTGATTCTAATCGGTGGTGAAGCTGAACCGGACGACCGGCACATCCTCGACCAATTAATCAGAGAGCTCCGATTAGACGGTTCCGTAACGATCACCGGGTTCTTGCCACAAGAAGAGGCGTGGAAAATAGTGCAGTCCGCGGACGTTTGTTTGAGTCCATTAACGCCCATACCGATATTGGAGTGGGGCTTTCCAACCAAACTGATTGAATATATGGCGATGGGTAAGGCGGTGGTGGGCAATGACCATCCGGAGCAAATGAAAATACTGTCCGAAAGCGACGCCGGTATATGCGTACCTTACGAGGAGGAACCATTCGCGGACGCCATTGATCGATTACTGAATCAACCCCTATTGGCCGTTCAAATGGGCTTGAACGGTCAAAAGTACGTAAGAAATGAGAAGGGATATGATAAGATTGTGGTGCAATTCGAACGGCAGCTGCTGAAGGTAGCTGGGTGAGTGCGGCGTCGTGACCGAGGTATTTGTTGATTTTGTGGTCGAACCGGCGGATGGAAGCTTAGGCGTTCTGAGGCATTGAGATCGCAACGATGGTCGCCCCCATCACCAAAAGATAAACCGCATGAATTGAGAAACGAGATGGTGAGCATCCGAAAAAAACGAATCGGATTTGTCGCGTACCGGAAAGAGTTGGAGACAAATATCAAGCATATTTCAAGAATTGCATCGATGCATGATCACGATGTGACCACCTTTATATATTCCAACGAAGACGATGCGTTCTTAAGAAAGACAGCCAATTTGAGGGAATTCTGCATATACATTCCTGCAAAGTGCAACAGGTTTTTAGCGAGAGTTCTTTTTATTTTAAGAGTTGCTAGAGTGTCAAAACGATTGGAGTTGGACGTTCTTCATATTGAGTCAAGTTGCCGGTACTTTTTTCTGTTCAAACTATTGATACCATCCGCAAAGTGTATTTACCATGCATTAAGTTATCCAATGTATAACCAGCATTGGCGTGTTGTCGGGCGACAATTAAGTGTTTTGCTCCAAAGCTTTTTTATGAACACTGTCATAATTCAGAGCGAAGAACAGAAGGAGAAATGGATCGGCTTAAGGCAGCTTCAAAAAACAAAAATTGTACCGGTAGGGTATGATGCGCAACTTTTCTATCCGGTACAACAAAAAAGAAAAATGGCGCTGAGAAAGCTCCTTGGCGTCAGACGCGACCGTAACGTCATCATCTATTCCGGCGCGATGAAGTCCACGAGAGGGCTCGATAAACTCCTGGAAGCGATAGCCAGCGTCAAACGCCAGCATGCGGATGTCTTGTTGATGATGGTGGGCGATGATACCCAGGCCGCCAATCTGAAGCGGCTCGTCTCTGACCTAAACCTTCAGCAACACGTCAGATTTACAGGGAAAATACCGCATCGCCGGATGGTCGACTACTATGGCGTAGCCGATATCGGTGTCTCGCTGATCCCGATAAACCGTAGATTCAATCGGAATCCACCGCTCAAGACATATGAGTACCTGGCGTGTGGCCTGGCATGCGTCGCAACCGCTACTTTAAGCAATATGCAAGTTATCGAAAATGGTAAGAACGGTGTCTTGGTGAAAGATACCAGCATGGATGTGGCCGGGGCCCTCGTCGATTTGTTGAATGATAGCAAAAAAAGGGAGGCGCTAGGAAATAGTGCTAAAAAAAGTGTTAAACGCTATACATTCGATAAGATAACGAAATGGTATGTACTACCAATCTACGAGGCGATAACGGAGTGATCAATCAATGCCGGGTCACATTTGACAGGGATCAAGCGCTATCCGTAAATAAAGGCCATCTATTTACCGACGATTGGCGTAACGAACGGTATTAATCATGTACGAGAACACAGAAAGTAAAGACAGGTTTACCAAATTTGTATTGATTGTGCTTGTTTTCAATCTCTTTTTCATGGAGTATCTGAATAAGCAGCTTTCACTCTTGCCGCGTTACGCGACATGGCTCCCTGAGATCATTTCTATTCTGTTTGTGGTGATAATCCTTGTCAGATTTGCGGTCATCAAGGAGTTTGTTTTTAGTAACAAGTATCTGTTTATCATCATAAGCTTCATTGTGATTTTTACAGCCAGTAGTTTGCTCAACTTATCCGGTCCCGGGTCCATAATCGTAGGAATGCGAAATTATTTCAAAACGCTTCCGTTGTTTCTCCTGCCAGCGGTTTTCAGGGTAGATGCTGAACGACTGAAACGATGGCTGAAGCTCTTCCTACCGCTGCTACTAATTCAATGCCCACTTGCTCTTTATCAGAGGCTTATACAATTCGGACTGAATGCGAATAGCGATAATGTCAGGGGAAGTCTTAATACATCTGGAGTATTATCATTTTATTTAATCTGTGCCATAGCCGTATTGAATGGATTATATCAAAAAAAATACTTAAGTCTCAAGCAATTCGTCATCCTCTCATTGATACTATTTATCCCGACAACCATCAATGAAACCAAGGTCACCATTGTCTATATTCCATTGGCCATAGTGGTGCCTTTCTTATTGAACAATGAACATCATATCAGCATTAAATTCAGGAAACTTGTCTCCCTAGCAGCAGTCGGTATCATTCTTTCGGCCATATTTGTAACCATATACGATTATATAATTCAAGATAAGTGGGGTCATGGAATATTTGAGTTCGTGACGACAGGAAAGGCCGTTGAGTATGTATACAGTGGCACGCCTTACAATACAAACAAGAACTGGAGAAGAGGGGATAGGCTTGTTGTCGCAGCGGCTACTGTATCGAAAGATCTCGGAACGTTTTTTTTCGGATACGGGCCAGGGAATGTGACTGGCTCTTACTTCAGCAAATTCCAAGATAAGGCCATCGATCCAACTGCTAGAGCCAATTCTCAAGCAGTTAACAATTTCATTTGGGAGACAGGATTTACAGGTCTAATTGTATATTTTACCTTCCTGTTTTTTATTTTTAAAGATGCCTTCTACTTACGTGTCCAGGACAACCTGATCGGTGCATTTGCATTGGGGTGGTGCGGTGTTGTGGTAATTAGTAGCCTGAACCTGTTCTATCAAAATATCTTAATTATGAATGTCATTAACTATACATTTTGGTTCTTTTCTGGGGTGATCGCATCACACGCACAGCGATCGAGACAAGAAGAGATGAGCAACGGTATTAATCCACTGCATTTAAAAAATTTGAATGTAATACAATAGAAGCAGTTTGATGCGATACACTTTAACACAATAACCGAAAAAGCAGATGGAAAGATGCAGAGAGAAGCGCACTCGGATCCTGTGTTTATCGTAGGGGCCGGTAGATCGGGGACAACCCTACTTTACAAACTATTATGACTGAATTCAGGGGTAAGCTGGATCTCCAATTACACAAACCATAATCCCAGATTTAGCCCACTATCCATTATTAATAATGTCAGTCATTATAGAAAAAATCTATGTAGAAAAATGTGGTTCTCTAAATCGTCAAATGCCTACTTCGTTGATAAGAAATCAATCAAGAGATATTTTCCCTTCCCGGTCGAAGGGGAAAATGTTTATCGGCATTGTAAGATCCCTGCTTTGGAAAACGAGCCGTGGCAAATCAGTGAGGATCAGAAACGATGCATCGTCAGCACATTTCGATCGATTCGTCAATACCAGCGCGGTAAGGTGTTGGTAACGAAACGAACTGCCAACAATCGGCGAATTCCACAATTACGCAGTGCGTTCGTAAACGCAAAATTCATACACATCATACGGGACGGAAGGGCCGTTAGTCGTTCTCTCATCAATGTGAAATGGTGGGATTCTCATAAGGTGTGGTGGATGAATAAGATGCCGGCGATGGTTTGGGAGCGGCAAGGGAACAGACCGATTGCACTTGCGGCGAAAAATTGGGTAAATGAAATCACCGCCATTTTTCAAGGGTTGAGGGCGGTTGATTCCAAGAATATAATGGAAGTTCGATACGAAGACTTGTCGGACAATTTTAAATCGATATTCCGAAACATTGAAGGTTTTTTAAATCTTCCAGAGGATCGACTCTGGGAAAAACAACTGGCCAAGATAACGATTGCAAACAGAAACAGACCTGCGATGCAAACGAAAAAGGGGGCTCCTCGAGACGATGATGATTTGGTACAAACTATTCAAGGGGATATGTTGCGAGAGCTTGGATATATCTAGCGCGCTAGTAGATAGGTTATAGTTTTTAATCGATCTAGAGAGTAGTCTCTCCTGACACTTCAATCTTCAACATATGAATTTCGATAATTCCGCACTAAAATTGATGATTTTCGACGGTGAAATTCACATTATAACTATTTTCTGCAAGGTATAAATGTTATTTAATTCGATACATTTCGTCTTATTTCTGCCGGTTGTCTTTATCCTATATTTTTCAATACCCTCAAAATACAGATGGCCGTTGCTATTAGCGGCAAGCTATTATTTTTACATGTGTTGGAAGGTTGAGTATATCGTACTCATCGTCACTTCAACTCTCATCGATTACGTAGCAGGATTAAGAATAGCCAGTACAGATTCTCAACGAAAAAAGAAAATATACCTTACACTAAGCATCGTATCAAATCTTGGAATCCTTGGTGGCTTCAAATATTTTAATTTTGTATCCACCTCATTTAGAGACCTGTTTCAGCTATTCAATATTTTTTACAATACACCGACTTTTGACATATTATTACCGGTAGGGATCTCATTTTATACATTTCAATCGATGAGCTATACGATCGATGTGTATAGAGGCAATCGAGGCCCGGAGAAACATCTGGGTATCTTTGCGCTCTATGTATCCTTCTTCCCACAGCTGGTCGCAGGTCCAATTGAGAGGTCCACACGGCTGATCCCACAACTCAAGAAGACCAATGAATTCTCATACAGTGACTGTGTCAATGGATTAAAGCAAATCTTATGGGGTTACTTCAAGAAGTTGGTTGTGGCGGATCGGGCTGCGATCTATGTAAATGCTGTTTTTTCAAATCCGGATGGGCACTCGGGTGCTACGGTGATGCTGGCAGCATTTATGTTCGGTTTTCAAGTCTATTGCGACTTTTCAGGCTATTCCGATATCGCCATCGGTAGCGCCAGAATGATGGGCTACAAGCTCATGACAAACTTCAGACGGCCCTACTTTTCAGCCTCCTTAAGAGAGTTTTGGGCGCGTTGGCATATCTCCTTATCAACTTGGTTTAAAGATTATCTTTACATACCACTCGGCGGAAGCCGCGTCGGCAGATTGAGATGGTATGGCAATATACTGACAACCTTTGTCATCAGTGGTATTTGGCACGGCGCAAACTGGACCTTTGTTTTTTGGGGAGCGCTCCATGGGCTTTTTCTGATCTTAGAGGACTATGCACAGTTTGTAAGAGAAAAGTTGGGCATTCCACAGCTATTTGATAAAAATAACCGTTTAATTAAATTTATAAAAATTATATTTACGTTTTCATTGGTGAATTTTGCGGCGATATTTTTCAGGTCGAGCAGCATTCAGGACGCCTTTCAATTGGTATCAAGCTTATTTAATTTTAGTACATCAATTTGGATCCCACGCAACGACAACATTGCCACTCCCGCTTATGCGCTCTCCGCCATCGCCTTGCTACTAATCGTAGAAATGAAACAAGAATATTTCAATGACAAGTTCACCTTTTTCCATAATAGAAATATCATAATACGACAGCTGTCATATGCGGCATTGGTCGTAATAATTATCCTAGGGGGTGTATTTGACGGTGGGCAATTTATCTATTTTGAATTTTAATGAAGCAGGAGTAAAATTATGGCATTTGGAAATCAATCCATATCAATTACATTTATAAAAAAAATAGGACTTTTCGTTTTAGTCCTTTGTGCCGTCGATTTCCTACTTGGAGCAGCCCTTGAGAAGCTGTTTTATCTTCAACGAGGTGGAAAGTACTCCAGAATTACTCGAGCAATCTACCAAAATTCTGGAACCGATGTGTTGGTGTTGGGGAGTTCAACGGCACATCGGCACTACATCCCATCCATCATATCAGATGAAACTCGTCTCACGTGCTATAATGCTGGAACAAAAGGGCAACGGATGATATTCAATCTCGCCTTGCAGGAGTCAATTTACAATCATTACAAGCCCAAGTATATCATACTGAATATTGACCCAAAATTTCTTTCTGACCATAAGAAGCAATACGAGAAGCTCGCGGATTTACTACCGTATTATCGAAAGAACAGAAGCCTGGAGGATATCCTCTCTAAAAGAAGTCGCTTCGAAAAATATAAATTGATATCCAATCTTTATCCCTACAATTCTACACTCGCACATATATTCTATTACCTATTCACAGAACAACGTGATGATGACGGTTTTCGGCCGCTGAGAGGAACAATTAAGCCGAGAGTAAAAAAGAAATCGAACGTAAATACCCAACCGATTATAAATGAATTGGAAACTGGAGAAAGCGAGACCGTGGACTTAGAATCGATAAATGCCTTCAAACGCTTCATCGATAATTGCAAAAAGAACGGAACCCATCTAATACTGGTTACCTCTCCAAATTTTTCCGGTCAAAATTACTCTGAAGAGCCCTCATTTACAGAAATCAAACGGATCGCTAATTCCAACGATATCCCATTTATCGATTTTTCATCTCACCAAGAATTTAGTCTCAATGGACAATTGTTCCACGATTATCAGCATTTGAACGAAAGAGGCGCCAAAAAATTTACGCATTTACTGGCGGACGAATTAAAATATCAAGAAATAATGTAGGAAACCACAAAGGATCGCCGGAAAAACAATTGATATGCAATGGTTGCGAAATTGGAAGCTAATATGCAGGAACAGCCGATCTTTATTGTTGGAACGCATCGCTCTGGTACCACTCTCTTGAGGTTGATCCTCAATGCCCATCCACAGATTGCAATCCCGCATGAAGCCGAATTCTTGCTACCGCTTCTTAAACGCTTTAAGACCACCCACAAGGATACCATTGAGGAATCATATAGCGAAGCCTTCTTCGACGCCATGAGAAGCAATAGACTATTTAGCAGATTGTTTGGCAAATGGAGGATTCAACTCGCAGACGTAGAAGGTAAGATCCGGTTCCTTCAGGGTGAGAAGAGCATACGAAAACATATTTCAGCCTTTTATATGACGTATATGGATCAACACAAAAAGGCTACTTGGGGTGATAAAACGCCAAGCTTCTTCAATATGGTCAGGAGTTTTTACGCATTATATCCAAATGCCAGATTCATTTATCTTGTGAGAGATGGTAGGGATGTAATGCTGAGCAAGCGAAAGTATTATACGTCACAGCCAGATAACGTGACATACTCTGCGATCGAATGGTTATATAAAAACCGCATGATCCTGAGACAGTTAAATAAGATCCCAAAAAAAATGGTTATCCGATACGAAGATCTGGTGAATCACCCCAATAGTACTGTTGAAGAAATCTGTAATTTCTTATCTGTCGGATATTCCACTGAAATGATGTCCTTTTATCAAAGAAGCGAAAGCCAGATTGGGAAAAGGCATTCAAAATTGATATTCAAACCGATTTCAAATGAATCCGTCGGTAAATGGCGGAATGAATTGACGAGAAAAGAAACCGCCGTATTTGATACGATCGCAAAATCACTATTGTCACGGTTCGGCTATCCAGTCATGTCCAAAAGCAGGAGCATGATAGGTAATTATTGTTCTATTGGTTACGATCTTATTAAGGGAGGAACCTTCTTCGTAAAAAAACTCGCGTATCGAAAGACAAGGGAGTCAATATAATACCGGTGTAGAAAGGCAGTGCCCTATAATTTGCCGAAGTCCAAACTCGTTGAAGTATGGGAGTCCTTACCCCCTTTGATCCGTATGATCGCCAACTAAATGATGCATCATGCCTTTGCGTAAAGCCAATAAAAAAGGACAGCAGAACTTAAGACCAATCTTCATGATTGGAATGGGTCGAAGTGGGACAACGGTCATATCTGAAGTCCTTTCATCTCACGAAGATCTAGCTTGGATACCAAATTACATGCATTACTTTCCTTCCTTTGAAGAAAGTTGTCTTATTTTACGCTTGCTAAATTTACCCAAAATAGGCTTTTACCTCAGAGGTAAAAAAAAACAGGACAAACACTTATTATCATTCATTCAAAGAATTCTACCACACATGATCGAAGGATACCCAGTTTGGGAAAAGTACCTTGGTGATAAAATAAAATACGACTTCCTGATCGACGCTGTTGCGAATGCCACAGAAAAGCAGATGGCCAGAGAGTTGGTACTCCAACTCGCAAAACTTCAGGGCAAGAACAGATTTTTAGCGAAATTCACTGGCCCACCCAGAATTAGTTACCTGAACAGCATCTTTCCAGATGCCGTATTTATTCATATTGTCAGGCATCCAATTGCAGTAATTCGGTCACTGCTCAATGTCAGTTTTTGGAAGGAAAATGAAGGCCTCACTCAACTGTGGTGGAAAAATGGACCGAATACTGATATCGGAATTGAAAATTTTCCTGAAAAATTAAGGCCACTTGTGTTAGCTGCAACACAATGGAAAGATGTAATTCAAGTTGCATGGCAGGAAAAGGATGCGATCGGTAGCAATCGCTATATTGAGATGAGATACGAGGATTTCGTAGAAAATCCGCACTCATTTATCAACCAACTCGTGAAAGAAGTCGATCTGTCTGATTCAACAATGGTTCATAGGTTCATCGATCGTACAATCAAGCCATCCAATATGAACTATAAATTCCAAGGATACTTTGATGAGGCTGAAATTAAGACCATCCGGTTAATTACAAATCCAGTAGAGGCAAGACTCGGATACAGTGCGTACTAGAATGCATCCTGGAAGCGGCAACACTTGGCGAAGTACAATTCTTAATAGCGATTTAATGATGAGGATGGGAACCCAGCCGGGCCGTTGCGTACGATAGAGAATTGCGATGTCAAAATCTATTGATCGATCTAAAATTAAAAGGAAGCTGTATATACTTGCCAAAGAGATATACTTTACGTCCAAGCCTCGAGTCCTAGATACGCGTCCCATATTTATCATGGGATCGGGGCGATCTGGTACCACATTGTTGATGAATATATTTCATCATGATCTTCGTATGCATTGCTTTGGTGAGAATGATAAACGGATAGCGCATGACTTCATGATTGATGAGGCAAAGCTCGATTCACTTATAAAGAAAAGCGCGTCGAAATATGTTGTTTGCAAGCCAATTTTAAATTCATTTGATGCGTATAAGTTCTTACATCATTACGAAACAAGCAAGATCATCTGGATGGTCAGACACTATAAGGACGTAATCGCATCAAGTAAAAAGAAATTTGGGATGAATACAAAACGGTTATTGTTAGACACGCTAAACGATAGGAAATCTAGAAACTGGATTGCTTACGGGATTCACGACAGCAGCTACAATGCCTTGAAAAGAATCACCAGCGAGCATTTACACCACAATGACTATTTGGGGCTGATTTGGTACTGTGTTAACTATACAATTTTTGAAGAAAACCTAGCTGATCACCATCGGGTGAAAATAATGCAATATGAACACCTCGTACAGGATGTCGAAGCGAAGCTCAAAGATTTATATCGGTTTATTGGACTGCCCGAAAAGCGGACTGGTTTGAAGGTCTATACGCAGTCAATTAAAAAGGGGAAGGATATATTATTGTCGCCCCAAGTTGAAGAGCTTTGCCAAAGTTTATACACACGAATAGCATCATTATAGATAAGACATATACGAAAAGTATCGTAAAATGGCAATACCTACCCATCGTCAAAGTAGATTTTGATATGACACGGTTATCACAATATATGTAGATAAAACTAAATGAATAATTAAAGAAACAGAAATGTTGGGATTTTCGCATTGATATTCCAGCACTGTGCAATGACAGAAATTACCAATGCGGGATTAATCACGGCATAGATGCCCAACTGCGGTCCTCACCTTTTCAATAGTCAATCCGCTTAGAAGATGATTAACATATCGACTGCAACCAAAAAAATGCCACACAACATCGTTACCCTGTTCTCTGCCGGACATAGCGGCTCCACACTACTATCGCTGATGATTGGTGCACACTCAGCAGCGATGTATACGGGTGAGTTACATGCACTACCAAGCTGGATCCACTACAACCGCATCTGTGGATGCGGTACTGTGGTTAAGGAGTGCTCCTTTTGGAAAGAAATTAATAGAGCCCACTATCAACAGCACGGTGTTGATTTTTTCAAGCTGCCGAAGTCGCTAAAGATATATGAAACCTTCGATCGAACCAAGGGTAGAAAAATACTTCGAAAACTCGTTCGAGGTCTTTCCTTTTACACCATTACAAAACCTCAATACTACCCTTTGGATGCTCTCACCAAAATATATTGGTCAAGCATTGTTAAAAACACATTTTCACTCTACAACACTATTAGCACCGTATCTGGTGCATCAGTACTTGTTGACTCCACCAAGAGTTATATCCGATCACATCAGATGTACCGCCATTCACCGGAGAAGATAAAAATCGTTTTTTTAATCCGTGACGGCAGGGCGGTGTGCCACTCTTACCAGAGGAGAGGTGTCCTGAGATTTGAGGACGCAGCAAAGATCTGGAAAAAGACCTATATGAGAGGTCAGCTTACCCAGAAGAAGATACCTACTGAAAATAAGCTGATGATCAAATACGAGGATTTGTGTACACACCCAAGTAGATGTTCGGCAGAGATTTGCAATTTCTTGAAAATTGACCATGAAAAAGGGATGATCGATATTTCCAAGGGTATATCTCACTCGATAGCTGGGAATGACATGAAATGGAACAATAGCTCGAGAATTCAATTAAATGAAAAGTGGAAGCGTGACCTTTCGGAAAAGGAATTGATTCATTTTGAGACTATTGCGGGTGATATGAATCGTCGATTCGGATATCCACACTACAAAGAGCTATGAAACCAGGCGATATATATTGGCACCAATTACGCTACAACAAACGATTTGAAATAAATAAGCGCCACATTCAAATTGTATGATGAATATGGCGCTTTTTTTTCGAATGATATTTTAATCGATCAGGTGGTCGGAATGATCCGCAAAATGGGAGGATCAAGTTCGATAACCTCATCCACAACGCTCGTATTGAGCACACTGGCACCGATGGACCAGCCAGAGCCATTCTTTGTCTCGTCAACTAGATAGAACTGCTTTGTCTTCCAATTTGAGCGTCTAACATCAATTAACTGTTTGAAGATTTGATTTAGCGCTACGCCATCTTTTGCACAACGAAAATCGTCAACGATCGCGAATTCGGAACCGTTGAGTTCATCCCCCTTAAGGTTCGACCATCCGGTCATCTTCTTAAATTGCGGGACACCATACGCACAATCGTTCTTTCCTTTGAATGCTGCATGCGGTGTCTCTGACCACAGATTGTAGTCCGCATCGATCTTTTCAGCTGGCGCTTCTATCGTAATGGCACCCTTACCATTCGCCCAAATAATGTTATTCTTAAATACGTGACCGAATCCTATTTGGGCACGATAGCGTACGTTGCAAGAGCGTCCACCGATAAAGGTATTGTTATATACCTGTGTGTTAATGATGGGATAGGCTATACCTGCCGAATTTCGTTGGGCAGTAACCCAGAGGTTGCAGGATGTATTGGCGACGAGGTTGCCATATATTTTATGGTGGCCATTGTAGTAATCAGAACTCGCCTCTTCATGAGATTCCATCGACATCCAGATACCAGGGCCGTATCCACCTCGTTTGGGATTGGACCCCTCCGTGCCATAGATTAGATTGTAGCGTGCGACAACGTTGCGGTTGTTGAGCAGATACAATTGCAACTGGCGATTGCCGTAAATGATGTTCTTTTCAATTAGAATATCATCCGTTCCGCGGCCGATGTTCATACCTTCCCAAAAACTATCGTGAATCTTATTTCGGCGAATAATACTGCCTTCACAGCCATAGTGGAATGCGACGATGCCACCACCATTTCTGCCTGTGAGTTCCTTACGCCAAATACCTCTGTATATATCGTTGTCCTCAATGATGGTATTGGGACTTCTGTGAACAACTAGGCAATACAGCCACGTATCGTGAATCTTATTGTTGCGGATGGTGATATTCTCAGCATCCGCTACAAATATTCCGACCGACCACTCCCGAATCTCTAAACCTTCGATCGTTACACCAGAAGTGTCCTGAATTAGAATGACCTTGGCGTAATCACCCGGTTTTCCTGTTTTGTCGTTGTTATCGATTATGGGCGACTCATTCTTATAGGCTTTAATGGTCAGGTTTGCGGTCTTCTTCGGGTCTCTGATATCAATACCGCCTTCGGACCAAGTCCCTCCGCGAACGAGTATTGTATCACCCGGTTTTGATGCATCAATTGCGGACTGCAAGGTGTTATAGGCGTTGCCGTCCGATCCGCCACATCTTCTGCTGTCGATGTTATAGTTGCCTGAAGTACAGTTTGATCCCAGCTGAGCATCCATGTACTGTGTCTTCGCTGCAGCGCTGCCTAGGCCAAGAAATAGAATGCAAAGTGAAAAAGAAATACACCCGAGAACGATTGAACGATTCACGATTTGTTGCCCTCCATGTTGTTTATGTGGAAATAACCTTCACAGTATTAAAACCGATTTAAAGCTTCATGTGCCTTTAAATTTGTATGATGAGACAGCAAGCGAATGAACTCGTGGTACGGCAGCGTCACAATTTCTCGATGTTGGTAGCTTAAATCTCTCTAAAACAATGCAATATTGAATTATTTTAGATGCATCCAGCGAAAGCGTAAGCAAGTGGTGAATCCGTGATTGTAGGCGAAACGCTTTAGATCGATGATATGGAAAGCAATACCCATACCAAGGTTTTGTTTGAATGGCGTTAGATCTACAGAGCAATACGCAATTACTCTGTAACATTCAGATATATATATTAAAGTTAATAAAATTAACTCAGTTGTTCCAGGACAGAATGAACGAGCTCAAAGACCTAGATACCGATTATTTGTCATCTCCATAAGGGATTGAGACCTGTCGGCAGATGATAGAAAAAAATTGAAATGACAGATAGTTGAAGCGTGTCAGCGCGCTCGCTAGTGAGCTGAACCATGAATGCGGTCTATCAAGAATGTCCATTATATCCGAAATGTAGCCGCTCAACCATCCACATTGAACCGGACCTTATATGATCGGAGACACCTGTTATATAAACGGGCACAATGGTTGTCAACTGGGATGATTCACCTACGCTGTCATTTAGTTGTCACCCCCCGGGCAGGCCGTATAAGGGTAATAAGATATAAAAATAATTATAAATAATGTCCTCGCACTGGTGATTTACAAGGCTTGCCCTGTTAGAGGCCACATCCTTGCACGGCGCCAAAATTGAGGCCATCCCCTGTTACCCTGGATGGCATACCACGTGAAAGGTTCACGATTTAGACGTTCGATTCTCTCTCGCCTTGACCATACCATTAGCATTGCGCTCATTTATAAGATGTGAGAAAATATGATATGAAAATATAGGGAGTTAAGATTATCCACCCTTAAGTGTACGAGCGAGCCATCGACCTTAGCGCAGATGCTGGCTGCCGCTGAACAGTGACTTTCAGATCCAAGATTGCACTGACTCTCAGCGGCTGAGCTTGCTTGACGATGGCAACTGGCGTTGATTACAGACAGCCATAACCAACAAAGATTATGCTAGATCATGGTCGCCAAGCGAGAAGGCGACGCCCAATGCACCTCAATTTGCATTCGCGCTAATCGACGCACAAAATCGTTACTTTTCTCTTATAGCCCGCAAACCATCGCCCATCCCGGCCGATGATATCGTGAGAGTTGTCGAGTCAGGCAGGATGGGTAGCCTACAGATTACTATTTTTTCCGTTGAATACGTAATTTGCACTCAACAGCAGTAGAATGAAATGAGATTTTATTGGAATCGGCGCCCGTACCATGGTCGTAATACCTCATAACAGCATCACAACGACGAAAGCATCACTGGGTAGTGCTCTGCTCATCCAACTTCAACAACGTTCAAATCAAGCGCTGACAACAACACAATGATTGGCACTTTATAACGCGTGGGCTGGTAGGATGCTGCCGACCGTATTCGTTGACTGAATCTGTTGGACCGCTAAGAGAAGCAATTGCAGCAATTTATCAGCTCCGCATCAACACGGGCGAAAGGAATCGGCTGGAATATCTGATTGGTTCTTGTTGTGACATATCTCCTCCCATCATAACCCAATATCGCAATGCTGTCGCTTTCATTGCACCTTCTTACTGGTTGATTGCTGATTTTTAAGATGAACACTATGAGCTGAAAGAAATTGGAACTATGCGGCTACGAGTAGGTGTAGTAGGGATTAAGGGAATACCCGCGAAGGGCGGATCCGAACGGGTGGTAGAGGAAATCGTCAGACGCCTGAGACATGACATCGATTTCACGATTTACAGTATGGATGATTATGTCCCTGAAAGTTACCAACGACAAGGGGTAAGGATTGTCAGAATAAAAGTGCCTGAAGGACGGTTACTCAAACCGGTTGTCTATCAACTAAAGGCGGCCTTCCTGGCCATCAGAGATGGGAAGCATGATATTATTCATGTTCACAATTCTGAAGTTGGATTCCTTCTTCCGATATTACGCTTAAGATACCATGCGATCATATCAACGGCACATGGACCGGGGTACGACAGAGTTGATAAATGGAATGCCTTTGAATTGATGTTGCTCCGATTGATTGAATGGCCCTTTATAAAATTGTGCCGCATTGCCACTGCCGTTAATAGACCTCTATCAGAATACTACGCGAGAAGATATGCAGTTGATTCTCGGTTTATACCAAACGGTGTTGACAAAGACCCAGAGGTTGACCTGAACTGGATGCCCGAATGTCTGCGAAGCCCCGGTGGTGACATACGAAAATATATCCTCTTCCTCACTGGAAGGATGCTGCCGACGAAGGGTGTGGATAAACTGCTTGAAGCGTTGGCGATTGCGAAACCCGAGATTCCAACGATGATCGTAGGCGGGATGGGGTATATCGAAGAGTATGACAATAAGATATTAAAGATGGTGTCTGAATTAGAGAATGTATATTATCATCCCTTGATCGCTGAAAAAAGTAGGGTCCTGGGATTGATGAAAAATTGCCATCTATTTGTATTCCCATCATCCGTCGAAGCCATGTCCATGGTACTGCTGGAAGTGGCGTCGCTGGGAACGCCAGTAGTTTGCAGCGATATCAGAGAAAATGTTGACGTAATGGGAGACAACGCCGTTTACTTTAAAGTGGATGATGGCCAAGATTTGGCGAGTAAGCTTTGCGATGCGCTGAACAATGCGGAGTCTCTTTCTGAACGCGCCAAGACATACAAAGACCAATTGATCCAAAATCAAAATTGGGATTCCATCGCCAGGCAATATAAGCGCTTGTACGAAGAGTTGGCGGAAGGCCATTAGCAAGGAGCTATGATATGCTGATAAAACGATCTAGATTGCCATTGGCACATATGATATGCATCGGAATGCTTCCCAGCTTCATTAAAATCAGACTCTACAAATTGATGGGATATAAGATTGGCCAAAATGTGAGCATCGGAGCCGGTACTGCAATCGTTGGACGAGATGTGGTGATTGGTGATCATACCAGTATTGGATTTCTATCCGTCGTGCGAGGCAACCGCATCACTATCGGTTCTTTTGTATCCATCGGCTCAACAACCATCATAGACACACCCCAGATTGACATAGGAGATGGGGCAAAAATTAATGAGCAAGTATTCATTGGAGGAATGGAATTCCCCGAGTCAAAGTTTGTTCTTGGCAAGAACACAATTGTGATGCAACTCACCTACATCAATACCGCAAGGCCCGTTGAGATAGGAGACGACTCTGGAATAGGCGGGCATTGTATCCTCTTCACGCATGGATCATGGCTCAGTCAATTTGAGGGCTATCCGGTTCAGTTTGCGCCGATAAAGATTGGAAAGAGTGTTTGGCTACCATGGCGAATTTTTGTAATGCCGGGCACAGACATTGGTGATGGTAGCGTCATCGGGGCCAATTCACTGGTCACCGGCACGATCCCCGAGAAGGCCTTGGCGGTGGGATCTCCCGCAAAGGTGATTCGCGAAAGCCCAAAATTCCCAGCTGTCTTGGACGCGCCGGCAAAGGAGAACATCCTGCGAGACATCGTAACGGAAATGATCCGCTATTTTCGCTTTTACAGTCTGGATTGTCATGAGACAATCAAAGGCTATCAAGTGGTTTCTGAGCAGAAAGGATTTTTTTCTTCAAAAAAGCAGAAGTGGAATTTTTACGTCCAATATACGAATGAGGATCCATCAACGGCGGGAGACCTTGTAGATGCTCATTTCGATTTGGTGATCAGCCTTATCCCCATAGACGAGCCAACGCGGCACAAACTGGTGGCCCGTGGCATCTCCTGGATCGATTTGTCCAAGAAGGAGAGGTCATTGCTTACCAACGATTTGATTGACGAAGTTTCGCTGTTCATAACCCGATATGGAGTGAGGCTGACTCGGATCAGTTCATAGGCATCCGCCTACCTGCCAACATCTCAGATAGAATTGCATTCAATGTTTGAAATCATAAAAAAAGTATATTATCTGTTTCGGCCCTTCATTCCATTGAGAGTCAGATGGTTTCTTCAACGCCAGGCCGCCAGACGCATTGATGGCAATCGTAGCTCTCCAACCTGGCCGATCCCAGATGCGCCCCACACTGGAAGTATAGACCGGTGGCCAAACGATACAGATTTCGCGTTCATTATTACGCACGATGTGGAAACCCAATTTGGGCTACAGATGATCAAGACGGTATGCGATGTCGAGAAGGCGCTCGATTTAAAAAGCGCCTGGAATATCGTACCGAACCTATATGAAATCGACAACCGCGTGATGGAGTATCTCAGCTCCAATGGGATGGAAATCGGCGTACACGACTGGAATCATGATGGTAAGCTTTTCTCAAATCGGCAAATATTTCTTGCAAGAGTAGAAAAAATCAATCAGAAATTTGATGAATGGAATGCCGCTGGTTTCAGAGCCGGCATGGCATATCACAACGATGATTGGATGGATGATCTAAAATGCAGTTATGATTCCTCGTACTACGACACGGATCCCTATCAGCCGATGGGTGGAGGGTGCCGCTATATTCATCCTTTTATGTTGTCAAGATCGTTGATATTGCCTTACACAATGCCGCAAGACCACGTTTTATTCATTCAAAAAGCCAGCATATCCTTGCCGCTGGAAGGGAACCTTCAGAAGGACTATCCAAATGAACCCTTCCATTGGATATTGGATCAATATTATAAGGCAAGAAATTCTGGAGAGAAGATTGGGAAGCGACTATCAGGTGGTCGTATCCGATTATCCGGTATCGATATTTGGAAATTGAAGGCGAAGTGGCTGGTCGAGAATAGGGGAATGGTGTTGCTCATCACTCACCCGGATTATTTATGTCACCCAGCCCTTTTCAGGAGAAACGGCAAAGCCGAAACCGGCTGGTTGGCCGATGATGATAGAGATCTAGAAGAAGTTAGACGAATGGGAATCATGGAACGGCGATGGCGCGGATCACTGCTTGAGCAATACGCCGCGCTTTTACACTGGATAAAAAGGGAATACGAATCTCGTTATTGGCAGGCGTTACCGCGAGATGTGGCGCTCTTTTACCGAGAGAATGTACAAGCGAAAGCAATATCGAACACCATGTGAACGTTGGCCAACCGATTCTGCAGGTAAATGTAGCGGAAATGAAGATACTCATAATTAATACCTATCATTACTATCGCGCAGGTGCGGAGAAAAATGCCTTAGATTTGGCATTCCTAATGTCAGAAAGAGGGCATCGGGTACATCATTTTGGCATGAAGAGTGATCGGAACTTGGCATGCAATGATTCGGACTATTTTGTAGATGAAATTGACTACCGCGAAGAAAACAGCCGGATCAATTTATTTGGCTCAATAAAAGTGTTGTCTAAGTCAATATACTCGCTCGAGGCAAAAAACAAAATCCGATTACTGCTCGATAAGATTCAGCCAGATGTGGTGCACATGCACTCCATTCGTCACCACCTCACCAAATCGATCCTGCCGGTAATCGCGGCGCGGCGCATCCCGATCGTCTGGACGCTCCATGACTACAAAGAAATATGCCCGAACACGACCCTATACAACGGTCGCGCAATATGCGAGGCGTGCAAAGGAGGGCATATTTACAATGTTATCCGTTACAGATGCAAAAAAGGATCCTTGGCCGCTTCAGTCGTAACCTTTTTTGAGGCGCTGGTGAACAACTCAAAGCAATTCGATTCGGCAATACACAAATATATCTCACCAAGCTTTTTCCTCAAGCGTAAATTCGTTGAGTTTGGCTATAATCCGCAGAAAATCGAAGTGCTGCCGAACTTTTTGGATACTGGTGCATTTCATACGAATCATAACGACGATGGGATCAAGCTCTTATATATTGGCAGAATCGAGAGGGAAAAGGGTGTCTTCACACTGCTTGCCGCCTTCCATGCGCTCTCCGATGAGAATAAGCGTGTCGAATTAAATATCGCCGGTGACGGTTCTGGTCTGCCGGAATTAAAGTCCATCGTATTGCGACAGAAATCCACGAATGTGCATATACATGGCCATGTCTCTGGAGGGGCCCTGAGCACATTAATTTCAGATGCTTCCGCGATAATTATTCCTTCAGAGTGGTATGAAAACTATCCGTTTTCTGGACTCGAAGCAAAAGCATTCTCTAAACCAATTATCGGCAGCAGGATAGGCGGGTTGCCCGAAATTGTACGGGAAGGTCATAATGGATTTCTATTCAATCCGGGAGATCCCTATGACCTACTGCAGAAGCTGACGAAGTTCATTGCACTAACTCGATCCGATAGGAACAGGATGGGCCACTTTGGCCGCAAGGATGTGGAAGCTATTAACAACCCTCATCGGTATTTGAAGCGTATTTTGGCCATCTACAACAAGGCAATCCGATCGACGGCGGCAACGCCATAATCGCGCCGACGCCGCCGTGTCGCCAAGCGAAGATGGTCGTCAGCCAACCCTTTTCGACAAAAC